>Ga0209577_10000899_pt1 | contig 29714 bp, 25 predicted proteins | sample GraSoiAngelo_109_FD_185874 | JGI IMG/M metagenome (GOLD analysis project Ga0209577, IMG submission 185874) | Grasslands soil microbial communities from the Angelo Coastal Reserve, California, USA - 14_0903_12_20cm (SPAdes) (version 2) | ecosystem: Environmental > Terrestrial > Soil > Grasslands...
GGCTCGGCCGGGACACCCCGGCAACCCACGCAGATGCGCAGGCCGCCGGCCACCCTCACCGAGCGCCCGGACCACCCGGCCGCTCCATCCTGACTAGGACCGGCCGGAAGCGTCTACGCGGCCTCCGCGCTGATCACCGCCAGCGTGTCGCCGGTGGCCACCGACGATCCGACCGCGATCGGGAGCTCCGCGACCGTGCCGGCCTTGTGCGCGGTGATCTCGTTCTCCATCTTCATCGCCTCGATCACCGCGATCAGCGCCCCCTCCTCGACGGCCGCGCCCTTCTCGACCGCGACCTTCAGCACCGTGCCCTGGATCGGAGACACCAGCGCGTCGGCGCCGCCACCGCCGCCGCCCCCGCCCGTGCGCTCGCTGCGTCTCGGCGGCTTGCGCGCCGCCGCGCCGGCCGCCGGTGCGGCGCCGTTGACCGCGGCTGCAGCGAGCGGCGGCCCGATCACCTTGACGTCGAAGCGCTTGCCTGACACCTCCACCGTGTAGGCCTGCTCGACCGGCTCTGCCTCCTCCTCGCCCTCGGGAGCCTTCTCGGGCTTGGGCAACGCCAGCGACTTCAGCCACTCGCGATCGCCGGTCAGGTCGCGCGCCGTCTCGGCGTTTGCCCATTGGGGGGTTGCCAAGATCGCCTTGTGGAACGGGATCAGCGTCCTGACCCCACCGATCTCGTACTCGTCCAGCGCCCGCAGCATTCGCGCCGTCGCCTGCTCGCGATCGACGTCCCAGACGATCAGCTTGGCGATCATCGGGTCGTACATCGGCGAGATCTCCGACCCGGCCACGACGCCGGAGTCGACCCGAACGCCCGGCCCGGCGGGCTCGTCGTAGGAGGTGATCGTTCCGGGCGCCGGAGCGAAGTTCTTGCTGGCGTCCTCGGCGTTGATCCGGCACTCGATCGCGTGGCCTCGAAGCTCGACCCGCTCCTGGGCGATCGAGAGCGGCTCGCCCGCTGCGATGCGGATTCCCTCCTTGACGATGTCGATTCCCGTCACCAGCTCGGTGACCGGGTGCTCGACCTGCACGCGCGTGTTCATCTCCAGGAAGAAGTACTCCCCCTCCTGCAGCAATCCCTCGACCGTGCCGGCCCCGGTGTAGTCGACCGCCGCCGCCGCCTCGGTCGCGATCGTCCCGATCCGCGCCCGTAGCTCCTCGTCGACCGCCGGCGCGGGCGCCTCCTCTATCAGCTTCTGGTGGCGGCGCTGGATCGAGCAGTCACGCTCGCCGAGATGGATCACGTTCCTGTGCTTGTCGGCGAGCACCTGGACCTCCACGTGCCGCGGGTCGGGCAGGTAGCGCTCCAGGTACACGGTCGAGTCGCCGAAGAACTTCTCGCCTTCGCGGGCGGAGCCCTCGAACGCCTCCTGCAGCTTGTCCTCGGACTCGGCCACCCGGAATCCCTTGCCGCCGCCGCCGCCCGCGGCCTTGACGGCGACCGGGTACCCGATCGTCTCCTCGATCACCGTGCGCGCGTCCTCGATGGTGGCGACCGGCTCGGTGGTTCCTGGCACGATCGGCACGCCCGCCTCGGCCATGAGCTCCCGGGCGCGCGTCTTCGAGCCCATCGCCTCGATCGCCGAGGCGGGCGGGCCGATGAACGTGATGCCTCGCTGCTCCAGCGCAGCCGCGAACGCTGCGTTCTCCGCCAGGAAGCCATAGCCCGGATGCACCGCCTCGGCGCCGGAGCGCTCGACCACCTCGAGCAGCTTGTCGATCACGAGATAGCTCTCGCCGGCCGGCCCCGGGCCGAGCAGGAACGCCTCGTCGGCGCGCTTGACGTGTGGCGCGTCGCGATCGAGCTCGGAGTAGACCGCGACCGTGCCGATCCCGAGCTCCTCGCAGGCGCGGATGATGCGCACCGCGATCTCGCCGCGGTTGGCGATCAGTACCTTCGAGAACATGGGGCGGCGCAGGACTTTACCTTCCTGCCGCCGCACGCGGCTAACGGCATCCGCTAGCCGCTCGAGGCGTGCACGACCATGCCCGCGGCGACGGTGTCGTTGGTCGCCTCGTCGATCAGGATGAAGCTCCCGATCGTCCGGTTGCGCCGGTATCGATCGACCATCACCGGCGCGCTGAGACGCAGCTTCACCCGGCCGATCTCGTTGAGGGCCAGCTCGTGTGCCTCCAGGTGCTCGAGCGTGTTGACGTCAATCTTGTACTCGAGCTCGCCGGTGATCGCGCGTACCGAGCGGGTGGTGTGCTTGAGCGCGTAGCGCGCCCCCGGCCTCAGCGGCGACGAGCTCATCCAGCACACCATCGCCTCGACGTCGCGCGCGGGGACCGGAGGATCGTCGGGGTTGACGATCATGTCGCCGCGGGAGACGTCGAGCTGGTCGGCGAGCCGGAGCGTCACCGACATGGTCGGGAACGCCGCTTCGAGCTCGCCCTCGTAGGAGTCGATCGCGTCGATTCGGGTGCTGGTTCCGGCCGGCATCACGAGCACCTCGTCGCCGGGCCGAAGGACCCCGGCCGCGACCTGCCCGGAGTAGCCCCGGTAGTCGTGGTGGGCGTCGTCCATCGGGCGGATCACCCACTGCACCGGGAAGCGCACGTCCACCAGATTGCGATCGGTGGAGATCACGACGTGCTCGAGGTGGTAGAGCAGCGGCGGACCGTCGTACCAATTCATCCGACTCGATCGCTCGACCACGTTGTCGCCTTGCAGCGCGGACATCGGGATGAACGTGATGTCCCAGATGTCCAGGCGCGCAGCCCAGTCGGTCATCTCGTCCTCGATCCGCTCGAACACCTCCTCGTCGTAGTCGACCAGGTCCATCTTGTTCACGCAGACCACGAGGTGCGGGATCCGAAGCAACGACGCGATGTACGCGTGGCGGCGGGTCTGCTCGGAGACTCCCTTGCGGGCGTCAACCAGGATCACTGAGAGATCTGCCGTCGAAGCGCCGGTGACCATGTTGCGGGTGTACTGCTCGTGGCCCGGGGTGTCGGCGATGATGAACTTCCGCCGCTTGGTCTGGAAGTAGCGGTACGCGACGTCGATCGTGATCCCCTGCTCGCGCTCGGCTCGCAGCCCATCGGTGAGCAGCGCCAGGTTGAGGTAGCCATCGCCCCGCCGCTCTGAGGTCTCGATCACGTGCTCGAGCTGATCGCTCAGCACCTGCTTGGAGTCGTACAGCAGACGGCCGATCAGGGTCGACTTCCCGTCATCGACCGACCCGGCGGTGGCGATGCGGAGCAGCTCGCTATGCCGGGCCCGCAGCGCGCGCCCGTTGGTGGCAGCGCCAACGGCCATCAGAAGTAGCCCTCGCGCTTTCGATCTTCCATCGCGGCCTCCGTGACCCGGTCGTCCGCACGGGTCTCACCGCGTTCGGTGATCCGGGTGGCGGCGATCTCGGCGATCACGTGCTCGAGCGTCGCCGCGCTCGAGCGCACCGCGCCGGTGCAGGTCATGTCGCCGACCGTCCGGTAGCGGACCGAGGCCCTGAACGGCGACTCCCCATCGATCAGCTGAACGTACGGGCTCGTCGCGTACAACATCCCGTCCCGCTGGAACACCTCGCGCGTGTGCGCGAAGTAGATCGAGGGAACCTCGAGACCCTCCTGGACGATGTACTGCCAGACGTCGAGCTCGGTCCAGTTCGAGATCGGGAACACCCGCACGTGCTCGCCCTTGCGGATCCGGCCGTTGTAGAGAGACCACAGCTCGGGTCGCTGCACCTTGGGGTCCCACTGGCCGAAGTCGTCGCGGAACGAGAACACCCGCTCCTTGGCGCGGGCGCGCTCCTCGTCGCGGCGCGCGCCACCGAACGCCGCATCGAATCCGTGCTCGGCGATCGCGTCCAGCAGCGTCGTCGTCTGAAGCCGGTTACGCGAGGCGCGCGGCCCCGTCTCCTCCACCGCGCGACCCGCGTCGATCGAGTCCTGCACGCTGGCGACGATCAGCCGCTCGGCCAGGTCCTCCATCAACCCGTCGCGAAACTCGATCACTTCGGGAAAGTTGTGGCCGGTGTCGACGTGCATGATCGGGAACGGGAACCGTCCCGGACGGAACGCCTTCTCGGCCAGCCGGAGGAGGACCAGGGAGTCCTTGCCCCCGCTGAACAGCAGCACGGGCCGCTCGAACTCGGCCGCCACCTCCCTGAAGACGTGGATCGACTCGGCCTCGAGCGTCTCGAGGTGGGAGAGCTCGTAGTGGAGGGGATTCACCGGCGCCTAGGCTGGAGCAACCCTATTCGTGGATCCCGCACTCGGTCTTGTTCAGGCCCGCCCAGCGTCCTTCGCGACCAGAGCCGGGGCGCGTGCATGGGACGCAGCCGATCGACCCGTAGCCGCGGTCGTGCAGCGGGTTGTACGGGAGGTCATGCGCGCTGATGTAGCGCCACACGTCCTTCTCGGACCAGTCGGCGAGCGGATTCACCTTCCATATGCCGCGCGCCTCATCGCGCTCGAGCTTCGCGGCGTCTGCGCGGGTCGAGGCCTGTTCGCGCCGGATCCCGGTGATCCACGCGTCCACGCCCTCCAGCGCCCGCTCCAGTGCGTCCACCTTGGCCTCGCTGCAGCAGCGCTCGAGTGTCCAGGGCTGATCGGGGCTGCTCGCGTCGATGACCTCGACCCGCAGACCGAACCGATCCTCGAATCGCTTCCAGGTCTGGAGCGTCTCTCCGAACAGCACGCCCGTGTCGATCGTGAACACGCGCGCGTCCGGGCACGCGGCCAGCAGCATGTGGACGAGCACCGACTCCTCCTTCTGGAAGGAGCAGGCCATCGTCAGCCGGGGGTGGAAGCGCTCCACCGCGTAGGTGATCACCTCCTCCGGGGAGGCGGTCTCGAGAACGTCGGGGCTAGTGACGGCCATGGCTAGACCGCGCACTCGCCTTCGCCGCGAATCACTTCGAACGGCGCGTTCTTTGTCCAGTCGATGAAGTAGCTCATGTTCTCGAGGTTGAACTCGATGGGCATCGTCAGATCCTTCACCCGAGCCTCGAACTCCTGCGTTCCTACCCGCTCCACGAACACGTTGAATTCCTCGCCATCCGCGCGATCGGACTCGTAGAAGCGTATCCACCGCTCGACCGCCTCGGGCACCCGCTTGGCGGGAAGGCGCGCCTTCAGCCGGTGCCCATAGCGCACGTCGCCGCCCTCGTATGCCCCGCCGACGTGCGGAATATAGGCGGGAATCGTGTGCTCGCCGACCTTGATCGAGGCCCCGTAGAACCCGATGTTCGCGATGTGGTGCTGCCCGCAGCCGTTGGGGCAGCCGCTCATCTTGATGTGGATCCGCCGCGTCAGCTCGTCGTCGAGCTGCATCTGCTCCAAGCGCTCCGAGATCGCCTCGTTGAGCCCCATGGAGCTGGTGATTCCAAGCTTGCAAGAATCCGTGCCGGGGCAGCTCACGACGTCGGTGATCTCGTCCGCCCCGGCGTCCCCGAGGCCGAGCTCGGACAGGCGCTGCCAGACCTCGTAGACCGACTCGTCCCGCACCCAGCGGAGGACCAGGTTCTGATGCACGGTGGTTCGGGCGTAGCCCCCGCTGTATTCGCGCATGATCTGTCCGATCCCTCGCAGCTGGTCGGGCGTCAGATCTCCGCGCGGCACCTTCACCTCGACCGTCGAGAGGCCCGCCTGGCGCTGCGACTGCACATTCGTCTGCACGAACAGGTCGAACTCGCGCAGGTCGCCGTTGGGGGTGGCGTAGGTCTCCTGCCGCGCAGGCGCGTTGGCCTCCTCGTCGTGGTCGTACATGAGCGGCTCGGGCGAGAAGTCACGCTCCGCCACCCAGTCACCTTCGAGCTCCTCCTCGACCAGCTCGCGGAACTCGTCGATCCCGATCTTGTCGATCAGCACCTTGATCCGCGCACGCGCCCGGTTGACGCGTAGCCACTCCTGGCGATCGAAGATGCGCATGCACGCCTCGGTGATCCTCAGGTACTCGCCGTTGTCGAGCTCCACGAAGTCGTACAGCGTCGGCGCGAGCCGGGGCATGATCGAAGTGCCGCCGCCGACACGCATCTCGGCGCCACGAACGCCGTCACGCAGCTTGGGCATGAACGCCATGTCGTGGATCCGGGTGATCGCGTTGTCCTCGTCGGTCGCCGCGAATGCGGTCTTGACCTTGCGCGGCATCGCCTGCGTGGTCGGATGACGCACGAAGTAGCGGACGTAGGCCCCCGCGTAGGGGGTGATGTCGAACAGCTCGCCCTCGAGCGTGCCCGCCCGGGGATCGCCGGTGACGTTGCGCATCGTGTTGCCGCAGCCCTCGCGGCTCGAGAGGCCGGCGTCGCCGAGATCGCGGATCAGCTTCGCGGCATCGGGAAGGGGCACGTGGTGCATCTGGATGTTCTGCCGGGTCGTGATGTGGCCCTTGCGCAGCGGCACGTACTGCTCGATCACGGCCGCAAACGCGTCGAGCTGATCGGGCGTCACGCCCCCCATCGGCAGCTTGACGCGGACCATCTGTACGTCCGGCTGGCGCTGTCCGTAGACCCCCTGCTTGAGGCGGAACTTGATGAACTCCTCCTCGTCGCGCTGGCCCTTGAGGAACCGCGTGGACTCGGTGTCGAAGTCGTCGAACTCCCGCTCGAGGATCGGGATCACGTGCCCAGGAACGTTCTCGAGGACCTCCGGATTCTCTAGCGAGCCGGTCCGGGCGCCAGAAGCGTGGCCTGCGGCTCCGTTCTCAGCCTTGGTGGTGTCCAGCGATGCGGGCTCCATCGAGGGGCCTCCCGAGTTGATCAGCGGAACGACCAAATGTACCAAAAGGCAATCCGAAAACAGATGATTTCGCCGGAAGGGGCCTGGGGAGCCCGCCCTCTCGCCCGAAAAACCCCTCGCGAGCCCTACCCTCTCGCCCGAAAAACCCCGGGAAACCTGACAACTTCCCCCGTTCCGGAGTGTTCTATCGAGAAAGGGTCCGGCCCCGCGGCACTGGGGGCCGGGAGTGGGGGCAGGGTCCGGCGCCGCGGCGGTGGGGGCTCCGCCGCGGCAACCGGCGCGCTCTCAGCCGGCGCCTCTTAGGCGGGCCGGCATCTGCTGTGGGGGCTGAGCGATGCCGGCGACACCGGCATATGGGCGAGCGCGTTTTCGAGCGCGTCGGGAAATCCGTCGCCAGACGAGCCCGGGAAGCTGGGTCGGCCTGTTGTCCGGATCCAACTGCCCCCTTGACCTCAACACTCCACCGCCCCTCGTTGCTCGATATCAGCGAGCCTCATCGGGCGGGCCTCCCGGTTTGGCCCACCCATGTGAGACGCACGCTCGCACACCGGCCGGGGTCCTGTCAAGACGCTGAGGTCACATCCATGGCAGCGGCTCGGCCGGCTGGTGAGCAACGCCCTCCTGGAGCGCCGCCTGCTGCCATGGATTCCGCCCCGGCGCGGGCGGCGCGGGCAGCGGGGCGGTGGCCCGCATGAATCGCTCCAGCGCCGCGACCACCGCCGCCGCCTCCTCTGCTGAGGCGTTCGGAGCGACGATCGTGAGTTTCGGGCGTCGGTTCACCACCGCCGCGAGAGTATCGTCCCGGCGCCCGTGCCGAGCCTGCCGGTCCTCGATCACGACGCGGTGCTCGCCGCCGTCTCGCCGCTGGAGGCGATCGCCCGCGTGCGCGACGCGCTCGTGCGCTTCCACCTCGACGAGTGGACGATGCCGGCGAAGGTCTACATGGAAAGCCCTCCGTTCGGAGACTTCCGCGCGATGCCCGCGCGGGGCGACGGACTCGCGCTGCTGAAGTGGGTCACCTCGTTCCCTGGAAATCCGGTCAACGGGCTGCCCGTCGTGACCGGGGTCGTCTGCGTATCGAGCGCGATCGACGGCCAGCCACTGATGCTGCTCGACGCACGGTCGGTGACCGCCCTTCGCACGGGCGCGGTGGCCGCGGTCGCCGCCGACGCGCTGGCCAGGGGCCGGGGCACGGTCGGGATCATCGGCTGCGGGCTCCACGGTGCCTGGGCGGCGCGCTGCCTGGCCGCCGCCGGATATGGCCCCGGCGTGTGTCACGACCCCCGCCCAGATGCTGCCAATGCGCTGGCGGCCGAGCTCGACTGGGATCCGGGCTCCCGCGAGCAGGCGCTGCGATGCGAGGTTGTCTGCTGCGTCACTCCGGGGCTTCAGATCGTGGTCGAGGCTGGCGATCTGCGCCCTGGCCTGCACCTGAACATGCTCGGCGCCGACGGACCCGGCAAGTCCGAGGCGAGCATCGGGGCGGTCGCCTCATGCGCGCTGTTCTGCGACGAGTGGGAGCAGGCCTCGCACGGAGGCGAGCTGACCGCGGCGATCGAGGCGGGGATCGTGTCACGCGACCGGGTCACCGAGCTCGGCGCGGTCCTCGCCGGCGACGCACCGGGGCGGCCGGGGCCCGAAAGCGTGACGCTGTTCGACTCGACCGGTCTGGCGATTCAGGATCTCGCGGTCGCCGCGGCCGCGCTGGAGGCCTGGCGCGAGGGGCGGGTCGAGGCCCAGACGGTCCGTCTCTGAGCCGCGGGCGGGACGGCGATCACTCGCTGCCTTTAGCGCTCGCCGCCTCCCGTGACCCGCAGCCGCCTACAGCGGGATGTTGCCGTGCTTGCGCTTCGGCCCGGCGACCCGCTTGTTCTGAAGCGTCTCGAGCGCGGTGATCAGCTTCGGGCGCGTCTCGTGGGGGACGATCACGTCATCGATGTATCCGCGCTCGGCGGCCACGTACGGGTTGGCGAAGTGCGCCTTGTAGTCATTGATCAGCTTCTGGCGGCGGGTGTCCGGAGTGGGCGATGACTGGATGTCGCGGCGATAGATGATGTTGACCGCCCCTTCGGGGCCCATCACCGCTACCTCTGCGGTGGGCCACGCGAAGTTGAAGTCGGCGAGCATGTGCTTCGAGGACATGACGTCGTAGGCGCCGCCGTACGCCTTGCGGGTGATCACGGTGATCTTCGGGACGGTGGCCTCGGTGTAGGCGTACAGAAGCTTGGCGCCGTGGCGGATGATGCCGCCCCACTCCTGCGCGGTGCCCGGGAGGAAGCCCGGCACGTCGGTGAACGTGATCAGCGGAATGTTGAACGCGTCGCAGGTGCGGACGAATCGGGCGGCCAACTGGGAGGGCTGATTGCCGACGACCCCCACCGAGCGGCCGTTCAACCGGGCAAACCCGCAGATGATGTTGCGGGCCCAGTGCTCGTGGACCTCGTAGAACTCGCCGTCGTCAACGATCAGCCTGACCACGTTGCGCATGTCGTAGGGCTTGTTCGCGTTGTCCGGGACGACGTGGTCGAGCTCGGGGTCCTGCCTCAGCGGATCGTCCGTGGGCATGACCCGCGGCGGCGTCTCGAGGTTGTTCTGGGGCAGGAAGCTCAGGAGATATCGCGTGTCCTCAAGGCACTGGTCCTCGCCGTTGCAGGCGAAGTGGGCGACCCCCGACTTGGTGTTGTGGGCCATCGCGCCGCCCAGTGACTCGAAGTCCACCTCCTCGCCGGTGACCGTCCGGATCACGTCGGGGCCCGTGATGAACATGTGGCTGGTCTCCTTGACCATGAAGATGAAGTCGGTCATGGCCGGGGAGTAGACGGCTCCGCCGGCGCAGGGGCCCATGATCAGGCTGATCTGCGGGATCACCCCGCTGCACATCACGTTGCGCACGAATACGTCGCCGTAAGCCCCGAGCGATACCACTCCCTCCTGGATCCGCGCGCCGCCCGAGTCATTGATCCCGATCACCGGGCACCCGATCCGGGCCGCCAGGTCCATGATCTTGACCATCTTCTCGCCCATGACCTCGCCCAGCGAGCCGCCGAACACGGTGAAGTCCTGGCTGAACACGCATACGCGGCGTCCGTCGATCGTCCCGTGGCCGGTGACGACCGCGTCACCCCAGGGCCGGTTCTTCTGCATCTCGAACTCGGCTGTGCGGTGGCGCACGAACGTGTCCAGCTCCTGGAACGAGCCCGGGTCGAGCAGCTTCTCCACCCGCTCACGGGCGGTGTACTTGCCCTTCTCGTGCTGCTTCTCGACGGCCGCCTTGGAGCCGGCGTGGAGCTGCTCGTCGCGCAGCTCCTGGAGCTGCTCGAGCTTCTCCTCGTAGGTCTCGGGCGCCTTGTCGCGCATGGGGCGCGAGTTTATGGGGTCATGCGTGTGCGAGCGCAAAGCGTCGTCAGATCCGGACGCTCAGCGTCCGAATATGGCGACGCTTCGGCCTCAGGCCCTAGAAAACGGCCGGTGGTGCGCCTGCCCGAGGCTGTCGAGCGCCGCGACGAGGATCTCGGAGGCGTCGATCGCGGGTTCCTCGACGAGGGGCTCCGGCGCGGGCTCCGGTTCCGGATCGAGATCGGGTGCGATCGTGGTCCGCTCGGGTTCGATCGCGGCCGGCACGGAAGCCGGCTCCGGCTGGGGCTCCGGCTGGGGCTCCAGCTCCGGCTCCGGCTCCAACTCCGGCTCCGGCTGCAGCTCCAGCTCCGGCTGCGCCGCGACGAGCATCGGCTCCGCCCGGAACATGGCGCGCATCCGTCTGAGCCAGCCACGGCGGGTCGAACCACGTGGGGAATGCGGCGCCGGAAGCGCTTCGACCGGGGCTGGCTCTGTCTCGCGCTCGGGCTCGGGTTCGGGCTCGGGCTCGATAACGGGCTCGGGCTCCGGCCCGGCCGTCAGCTCAACCGCCGGCGCCTCCTCTCCCTCCACTTGCGCGGTCAGCGTCACCCGCGTCCCCCATCCCGAGGGCTCGATCCGCACCGTGCCGCTCACACGGTCGCCCTCCCAGGCAACGGTGGTCTCCGGCTCGAGCCTCGTGATCGTGATTTCCCCGAATTCCCCGAGGTGCCGGGCCAGTGAGCTCGCGTCGCTGCATTCGGTCCACAGCTCGGGTGGGGACTTGACCAAGGTCCTGCTTGCCTCGTGCTCTGTCATGGGTCCAGGGTTCGCTCGTCCACGGGCGAGTCCTTCCGCGGGCGAGCGGCTTGCAAGGAACCCCCCGGAACCGCAGATGCCCCACCTGAAGAGCTCGCGCTAGCGGCCCAGCTCCTCGACCAGGACGATCACGCCCGACGGCGCGTCCAGCAGCTCGACCGTCCGGCGAGCAGCCTCCTCGACCTGGATCCGGGGCGGGTCCGGGACCTCGTTCTCGTAGAAGGTGCCGGGACCGTAGAGCTGTCCGTATTCGAGCACCACCCCGCCCGCATCGAGCACCGCGCGCTCGTGATCGGCGACCGACGCCTCACCGCCCGGCGGCAGCCAGGCGATGCTCTGTGCGACGAACCGCCCAACTCCTGACGCCCGCGCTGCCCCGAGCAGGTTGCGCGTCCCTTCGGAGCGCATCCGGTTGTTGCGCTGCCGGAACTCCCCGAGCTGATCGGCCCTGTCGGGCAGGTCCGTCACCTGGTGCATGACCATCTCCGGCCCGAACGCCACCGCCGCCTCGGCCAGCGACTCGGCGTCATAGACGTCGCCCACGATCGGCTCGGCGCCGAGCTCGCGGAGGAGCTCCACCTTGTCCGCCGATCGCGTCATCCCGGCCACCTCGTGTCCGGCATCGACCAGCCGGGGGACGAGGTGCACCCCGATCACTCCGCTCGCACCCGCCACGAAGATGCGCACGAGTGCTCCCCTACCTCAAAAGGTCGGCTGGTACTCCCCGTAGACGTCGCGCATCGCGCCGCACGCCTCCCCCATCGTGCAGCGATCCTTGAGCGCCGCTCGAAGCACCGGCAGCAGGTTGTCGGTGCCGCGGGCCGCCGCGCGCACCTCCTCGAGCCTGCGCTCGATCACCTCGCCGTCGCGGTCGGCCTTGAACGCCTTCAAGCGCTCCACCTGCTGGCGCTCGGACTCGGGATCGACCCGCAGGATGTCGGGCACCTCCGGGTCGTCCTCCACGAACTTGTTGACGCCGACCACGATGTCCTGGCCGATCCGGTACCGCTCGTGGTAGCCGAACGCGGATTCCTCGATCTCGTTCTTGATGAAGTCGATCGCGTTCACCGAGCCGCCGAGCTCGTCGATCTTGACGATCAGCTCGCGCGCGCTGGTCTCTATCTCCTCGGTCAGCGCCTCCACGAAGTAGGACCCCGCGAACGGATCCACGGTGTCGGCCGCCCCGGACTCGTACCCGATGATCTGCTGCGTGCGGAGCGCGATCTTGGCCGCCCGCTCGGTCGGCAGCGCCAGCGCCTCGTCGAACCCATTGGTGTGCAGCGACTGGGTGCCGCCGCAGACCGCCGCGAACCCCTGCAGCGCGACCCGGGCGATGTTGTTCTCGGGCTGCTGGGCGGCGAGCGTGACGCCGCCGGTCTGGGTGTGGAACCGCAGCCGCCAAGAACGCTCGTCCTTGGCGCCGAAGCGCTCGCGCATGATCTCGGCCCACATCCGCCGCGCGGCGCGGAACTTGGCCACCTCCTGGAAGACGTTGTTGTGCCCGTTGAAGAAGAATGCGAGCCGCGGCGCGAACTCGTCCACCGCGAGTCCCGCGTCGAGCGCGGCCTGGACGTACGCGATCCCGTTGGCGAGCGTGAACGCCACCTCCTGCACCGCGGAGCAGCCCTTCTCGCGGAAGTGGTAGCCGGAGATCGAGATCGTGTTCCACTTCGGAACCCGCTCCTTGCAGTACGCGAACAGGTCGGTGGTGAGCCGGATCGCGCCCTCGGGCGGGTAGATGAAGTTCCCGCGCGCGATGTACTCCTTGAGGATGTCGTTCTGCGTGGTGCCGCGCAGCTGCTCGGCCGGCACGCCCTGCTCCTCGCCCACCAGCTCGTAGAGCAGCAGCAGCACGCTCGCCGGCGCGTTGATCGTCATCGAGGTGGACACCTGGTCGAGGGGGATCCCGTCAAACGCCACCCGCATGTCGTCGATCGTGTCGATCGCGACGCCGGTACGGCCGACCTCGCCGAGGCACCGGGGGTCGTCCGAGTCGAGCCCCAGCTGGGTCGGCAGGTCGAACGCCATCGAAAGGCCGGTGGAGCCGTGCTCGAGCAGGTAGCGGTAGCGCTCGTTGGATTCCTTGGCGCTCGCGTACCCGGCGTACTGGCGCATCGTCCACAGCTGCTTGCGGTACATCTCGCGGTGTATGCCCCGCGTGAACGGATAGTCGCCGGGCTCGCCGAGGCGCTCGGAAAGTCCCTCGGGGACGTCGTCCTCGTTGTAGAGCTGCCTGATCTCGATCCCGGAGTCCGTGAACCGCCGCGGATCGTCCGGACCGACGATCGGCGCGATCGTGCGGTGCTCGTCGGTGGTGGCCATAGCCGGGGAGGTTACCCCCGGGGCGTCTAGCATCGATGCGATGGGTCGCCCCGGCGCCGGCGACGAACTCCAGGGTCTGCTCGCCGAGCAGATCGCCTACTACCGCGCCCGGGCGCCCGAGTACACCAAGACCGCGTTCCCGGAGGTGCCCGACCGGGAGATGCGCCACGCCCCCGACCAGGTGAATGCGCGGATCGACGGCTTCCGCCCTCGCGGCGACGTGCTCGAGTTGGCATGCGGACCGGGCACCTTCACCGCCGAGCTGCTCCCCCACGCTCGCAGCTTGACCGCCGTCGATGCATCCCCGGAGATGCTGTCGCTGGCGGCCGAGAAGGTCGGGCATCAGCGAGTCCGGTTCATCCGGGCCGATCTGTTCTCATGGGAGCCCGACCGCCGCTACGACGTCGTGTTCTTCGGCTTCTGGCTCTCCCACGTCCCGCTCGAGCGGTTCGAGTCATTCTGGTCGCTCGTCGGCCGCTGTCTGAGGCCGGACGGCCGCGTCGCGTTCGTCGACGACGCGTTCAGGACCCCCGAAGAGCTGATCGAGGGCGAGCGCTCCTCGACGATCCTCCGCCGGCTGGGCGACGGAACCGAGTTCCGCGCCGTCAAGGTCCCCCACACGGCCGAAAGCCTCCAGCGCCGGATCGAGCAGCTCGGCTGGCGGATCGAGGTCACGCGGCTCGCGGGCCCGTTCTTCTGGGGTGAGGGACGTCGATAGCCCTCTGATCGAGACCGAGCGGCTGATCGTGACTCGGATGACGACGGACGATCTCGACACGTACCTGGACCTGCACTCGGACCCGGACGTGAGCAGGTACGTGGGGGAGATGGACCGGACCTTGGCCGCCGTCCGGCTCGACGCGGACGCCCGCGTATGGGGCGAACGAGGCCACGGCCTGTTCAAGGTCGCCGACAAGCACGATGATCGCTTCCTCGGCCGCGTCGGGCTCAGGTACTGGCCGCAGTTCGACGAGACGGAGGTCGGGTGGACGCTGCGACGCGCGGAGTGGGGGCATGGCTATGCCACCGAGGCGGCGCGGGCGGTCGCCGCGTGGGGCTTTCAGGAGCTGCCCGTGCCCTACTTGATCAGCTGCATCCAGGCCGACAACGTCCGCTCGATCGCGGTCGCCGAGCGTCTGGGCATGACCCCGCTGCGCGACGACGTCCTGGACGGAATCCCGGCGATCGGAGGTCAGGTGCTGAACGGGATCGAGGTCATGATCCACGCGGTTACGCGCGAGGACTGGGACCGGCGTCCCCAGAGCGACTGCTAGCTGCACCTGAGGTCAGCTCGCTGGAGACCGGTGCGAGGAGCCGCCGGAATCCGACAGCTCGCTGCACCGGTCCGCGTTCGCGGGCGGACCGGTGCGAGGAACTTTCGCCTAGAGCACCTTCGACAGGAACGACCGGGTTCGTTCCTCCCGGGGATTGGCCAGCACGTCGCGCGGCGGGCCGGACTCCACGACGACCCCGGCGTCCATGAACAAGACGGTGTCCGCCACCTCGCGCGCGAACCCCATCTCGTGCGTGACGACGATCATCGTCATCCCGTCCCGGGCGAGCTGGCGCATGGCGTCCAGCACGTCGCCGACCAGCTCGGGGTCGAGCGCCGAGGTCGGCTCGTCGAACAGCATCAGCTTTGGATGCATAGCCAGCGCCCGGGCGATTGCAACTCGCTGCTGCTGCCCGCCCGACAGGGCGACCGGGTATGTGTCGAGCTTGTCGCCGAGGCCAACCCGGTTGAGCAGCTCACGGCCTCGCCCCCGCGCCTCCTCGCGTGAGAGCCCGAGGACCCGGGTGGGCGCAAGGGTCACGTTCTCGAGCGCGGTCATGTGGGGGAACAGGTTGAAATGCTGGAACAACATCCCGATCTCCGCGCGCTTGCGGGTTACCTCGCGTTCGCGCAGTTCGTGCAGTTTTCCGCCCGCCTCCCGGTATCCGACCAGCTCGCCGTCGACCGACAGGCGGCCGGCGTTGATCTTCTCCAAGTGGTTGATGCACCGCAGGAAGGTCGACTTGCCCGAGCCCGATGGCCCCAGCATGCACATCACCTCGCCGCGCTTGACCTCGAGATCGATCCCCTTCAGCACCTCCAGCCGGCCGAACCGCTTGTGGACCGCCTCGGCCTTGACCATGGGCTCGGTCATGTCGCCTTCTCCGGGCGGCGGAAGCTGAGCCATCGGGCCACAGTGGATCCGCGCTCCGCCCTCGTGAACCCACGCCCGAAGCGCCGCTCGATGAAGTACTGCCCGACGTACGCGATGCTCGTCATCACGAGGTACCAGATGCTCGCGACGATCAGCAGCGGGATCGTCTTGTAGTTCACGTCGTAGATCTGCTGGGCCGAGTACAGAAGCTCGGTGTAGGCGATCACGCTGACCAGCGCGGTGTTCTTCAGCATCGAGATCGTCTCGTTGCCGGTCGGCGGCAGGATCACCCGCATCGCCTGCGGCAACACGATCCGTCGCATCGTCATCATCCTGGTCATCCCCAGCGACTGGGCCGCCTCGGTCTGGCCCTCGTCGACGGAGACGATCCCTGCGCGGACGATCTCCGCCATGTAGGCACCCTCGTTCAGGCCCAGCCCCAGTAACGCCGCGGCAAACGTCGTGATCAGCGTGTTCGAGTGCGCGTGGATGAGCGACGGCCCGAACGGGACCCCCAGGTCGATCGTCGGGAACAGCGCGGCGATGTTGTACCAGAACAGCAGCTGCACCAAGAGCGGCGTGCCTCGGAAGAACCAGATGTAGATCCAGCTCCCGCCGGAGAGGATCGGGTTCGGCGACCGGCGCATCACGGCGAGCACCACGCCGAGGACGATCCCGATCGCCATCGACAGCACCGTGAGCTCGAGCGTCACGAGCACACCGTGCAAGATCCGCGAGTTGAACAGGTACTGGCCGACGGTGTGCCAGTCGAACCCCTTGTTCGTGACGATCGAGCGGATGATCGACGCCGCGACGACCAGGACGATGAACGCCGCGATCCATCGGCCCGGGCGGCGGACCGGGGCGGCCTTGATGTCCTCGGGCCGTCCCGTCCGCTCTTCAGACAGCTGCTCGGAGGTGCTCACTCCTGAGCTGCAGTTTGACGCCTAGCTGATCGCTCCGTTGATTTTTGGATTCGAGATGGCGCCGGCCTGGATTCCCCAATGCGTGAGGATCGCCATGTACTGGCCGTTCTTCATCAGCTCCTGCAGCGCGGCCAGCAGCGGCTTCGCGAGGCCGCCGGTCTTCGATACCGCCAGCCCATAGGGCGCGTTGGCGATCGACGTGCCGACCAGCTTGAACGTGCCATTCGACTTCTTGACCTGGTACTCCGCCGGGGGTGAGTCCGCGAAGCCCAGCTGCGCACGCCCGCTCGACAGGGCCAGGTTCGCCCCGTTCTGGTCGGGGAACGAGAGAACCGTCACCTTCGCCTTGCCCGCCTTCGTGCACTTGGCGCTCTGGGCGGTCGCGTCGGTCTCCTCGGTGGTTCCCTTCTCCACCGCAACGGTGTGGCCGCACAGGTCGCTGAGTCCGCTCACCGTCGTGCCGCCGGTCGTCTTCGTGAAGAACGACTCGCCCGCGGTGAGGTACGTGACGAAATCGACCGTCTTCTCGCGCTCCTTCGTGTCGGTGAACGACGAGGCGCCGACGTCGTACTTGCCGGCGGCGAGCCCCGGGATGATGCTGTCGAACGTCTGATTGACGACGTTCACCTTCAAGCCCATCACGGCACCCAGAGCCTTCATCAGGTCCGCATCCATCCCGACCACGGTGTGGCCGTCAGGACCGATGAACTCGTTCGGCGCGTAGCTCGCGTCGGCGGCCACCGTCAATGTGCCCTTCGACTTGAGCGCCGCCGGCACGAGCTTCTCCACCGACGGGTTCGCGGCCGTGGCCGACGAGCTGGTCCCGGTTCCCGTGCTGGAGCTGGAGCTGGACGAGCTGCTCGAGCCGCACGCTGCGATTGCCGCGATCCCGAGGATCACGGCCGGCGCGGCGAGCCACTTCCTCCATGACTTCATTTCACACTCCTTTCCCAAAAGGACCGCGCCAGCATATGCCACTGCAAGCAGCGCGGCAGAAGGATTAACCGCTCGCCAACAGAGCTAGCCTTCGAGCGCATGGAGGTCCACGTGCGCCTGTTTGCCGCGCTCCGCGAACGCGCCGGGGCCCCCGAAGTCGTGCTCCAGCTCCCGGACGGCGCGCTGGTCGGCGATGCGCTCGACCGCCTGGCCGGCGTCACTGACGGAGTTCCCGCTGTGATGGCCGTCAACCGGGAGTACGCCAGCCGCGAGGCGGTGCTGCACGAGGGCGACGAGGTGGCCCTGATCCCCCCGGTGTCCGGCGGGTCGGTGGGCTCGCTCCACGCGCGGGTCACGGATCAGCCGATCGCGCTCGACCCGCTGCTGGAGCGCGTTCGGGACCCTCGCGCCGGCGCCGTCGTCACGTTCCAGGGAGTCACCCGGGAGGTTCCCGAGCTCGAGTACGAGGCGTACGCCGAGATGGCCGAGGCCGAGATCGCGGAGATCGTGGCGCGGGCGATCGACCGCCACGGGCTCTGCTCGGCGGCGGCCGAGCATCGGGTTGGCATCGTTCCCCTGTCCGAGCCCTCGGTGGTGGTTGTCGCGTCCGCGCCGCACCGCGAGCAGGCGTTTGCAGGAGCCCGCGAGATCATCGACGAGATCAAGGCCCGCGCGCCGATCTGGAAGAAAGAGGAGGGCCAGTGGGTCCCGGGAACGACACCGCCCGCCTCCTGAGGGCGCTGCCGTCGGTCCACGAGCTCGCGGCGCAGCTGGACGGACCGCACCCCCTGGCGGTGGCGGCGGCGAGGCAGGCAATCGAGGAGCAGCGAGAGGCCTGGCTGGCTGGCCAGCCAGGCACGCAGGTCGTGCCGAGAGCGCGGGAGCTGCTAGCGGAGCTGCAGCGTTCCTCCTTGCGCAGGGTGATCAACGCAACCGGGGTGATCGTCCACACCAACCTCGGTCGCGCTCCGCTCCCCGCCCCCGCGCGGGACGCCGTGCGCGCTGCCGCGGAGGGCTACTCGAACCTCGAGCTCGACCTCGCGAGTGGCGGGCGAGGGAGCCGTCACGTCCACGTCGAGGGCCTGCTGCGAGAGCTGACCGGCGCCGAAGCGGCGATCGTGGTCAACAACGGCGCGGCCGCCGTACTCCTGGCGGTCGCCGCGCTGGCCGGTCCTGGCCGCGCGGTCCTCGTCTCGCGCGGACAGCTCGTCGAGATCGGGGGCGGCTTCAGGATCCCGGAGGTCGTCGCACAATCGGGCGCGCGCCTGATCGAGGTGGGCACGACGAACCGGACCAGGCTCACCGACTACGCGCGTGCTCTCGCTTCCGAGCCCGACGCCGTGGTGCTCCGGGTCCACCAGTCGAACTTCAGGGCCGTCGGGTTCGTCGAGGAAGTGTCGATCGAGGCTCTGTCCGGGCTCGGAGCGCCCGTGATCGACGATGTCGGCTCGGGCGTCCTGGCACACGGACCGGGCATCCCGTCACTGGGGGAGGAGCCCTCGATCGCGCGGTCGCTGAAGGCGGGCTCGGCGCTCGTGTGCTGCTCCGGCGACAAGCTGCTCGGCGGACCACAGGCGGGGCTGCTGATGGGCTCAGCCGAAGCGCTCGCCTCGGCGCGCGAGCATCCGCTCGCCCGGGCCACGAGAATCGACAAGCTGTCCCTGGCGGCGCTCGAGGCGACGCTCCGCTTGTATCTCGATCCCGAACGCGCCCGTCGTGAGATCCCGGTGCTGGCGATGCTCGAGGCAAGCGAGGACGAGCTCGGTGCCCGGGCCCGCGCGCTCGCCGACGGAATCGGAGCCGCGGCCACGGTGATCCGGGCCATGGCGAAGGTGGGCGGCGGTGCGCTCCCCCTGCTCGAGCTCGAAGGTCCCGCGGTCGCGCTCGAGGCGGAGGCGAGCCCGGTCGAACTTGCGCGGGCGCTGCGGTCTGCGGACCCGCCCGTGCTCGCCCGGATCCACGACGGCCGGGTGCTGCTTGACCCGCGAACCCTCGGCGACGAAGAGTTGGAGTCGGTGATCGCCGCGGCGCGCGCCGCCGCCGGCTGAAAAACGGACGGTTCCGGTCACGGGGACCCGAAGAATCCGGTTCGGGGCTCGTTTTCTACTCTGTGGTGAGGAGTCCGCGCCTGCTCGCAATCGGGGCCACGTCCGTGATTGCGCTCGCGCCGCCGGCCATCGCGAGCGCCAAGCCGCACACCGCCGGCGCGTTTGCCCGGGCCGAGGTAGCTCATTACGCGGCCAAGGCCCACGCGCGTCCGGCCCCCGTGATCGGCGTCGACTACCAGGACTGCGTCGCCCCGGCGGGCAACCCGGCGCCGGGCACCCCGGCCTGGCAGCAGCGCGATGCGACCAACCAGTACTGCGCGACGCTGCGGCTCCGCGACCAGTACACCAACCCCGCGTACGGGAACGCGAACCGGATCGAGGGCGACAACCTGTATCTGGCCCAGCTTCAGGAGCAGGCCGGCGACGGGCCCGGGCACATCCACGGTGGATTCACGACCCTGATCCCGGGATCGCAGGCGGCCGACGCGTTCCGGGCGCTCGACCGCTGGGAGGCCATGAAGGTCGGCCGAGACAAGCGGGTCGCATTCACCGCCGCCGATCGCGCCCAGCTTCGAGGGCACGTGTTCGAGCCCCTCGGAACGCCGCCAGCCGGCGGCTGGCCGGGCGTCGTCATCACCGATGGCTCGGTGCAGGCATACGAGCAGCTCTACTACTGGGCGGCCGAGGACCTCGTCGCCCACGGCTACGAGGTGATGACCTACGACGTCCAGGGCCAGGGCGACTCCGACCTCCTGCCGAGCCCGGCCAACTGCGGCTCGGCTCAGCTACAGGCCGGGAATCTCCTCTGCCAGGGCGTGCCCTACCAGCAGAGCTACAACTTCTACCAGGGCGCCGAGGACTCGCTGAACTGGTTCGACTCGCCCGCGAATCCGTACTACGCGCAGCTCGACGCCAGCAGGATCGGCATCGCCGGACACTCGCTCGGCGCCGCCGCGGTCAGCGAAGTCGGCCAGTGCGACAACAGGGTCAAGACGATCGTGGCGTGGGATGACCTGGATCCGATCACGAGCTGCCACGGCGGCGGGGAGACGATCCCGGCCCCGTACCGGTGGAACGACGGCAAGCTGATTCACGTGCCGGTCCTGGCCCTGACGAATGACTACCTGTTCAACCCGCAGCCGATGGGCTCCCCGCCCAACCCGCAGTCGAAGGCCGCTGGATACGACCAGGTGGTCAAGGCGGGGTTCGACTCGATGCAGGTCGCGTTCCGCAACGCCACCCACCTGACCTACACCTATGTCCCGTACGTGCTGCCGGCCAACGAGCTGTCGGAGCGGATGGCGTCCTACTACACCGTCGCCTGGCTCGACCGCTATCTGAAGGGCGACCCTACGGGCTTTGACCGCCTCACCGCCGGCAAGTTCGACCGCAGCGCCGACACCGACTCGATCGGCGCCGGCTTGTACGACCCGCAGGCGGCGCTCGCCCACCCGACCGACCCCACCGCCGGCAACGTCCCGTACAAGATTGCCGGTATCCGGATCCCGGACATCGTGTCCTTCTACTACATGTCGCAGTACGCGCTGACCAATCCGCGCGGGGGCAGGCTCACCTGTCTGGACATGCGCGCCCGCTGCCCCGCGAAGCCCCCGCCGACGCCGTAGGCAGCTCCAGCGCCCGTTCATATAGTGGGGCGCCAGGATGTCCGCCGCCCCATTGACGCTCGGCACCGCGGGCCACATCGACCACGGTAAGACCGCGCTGATCCGCGCGCTGACCGGCGTCGACACCGACAGGCCCGAGGAGCAAGAGCGCGGGATCTCGATTGAGCTCGGCTACGCCTCGCTCGAGTTGCCCTCCGGTCGGCGGCTGTCCGTAATCGACTCTCCCGGGCACGAGCGGTTCGTACGGACGATGGTCGCGGGGGCCACCGGGATCGATCTGTACCTGATGACGGTGGCCGCGGACGACGGCGTCATGCCACAGACGCGTGAGCACGCCACCGTGTTGCGCGCGCTCGGGGTGAAGACCGGCGTGGTCGCGGTCACGAAGAGCGACCTGGCCGATCCCGACGTCGCGATCATCGAGGCCTCGGAGCTGCTCGGCGGGGCCGAAGTCGTCCCGGTGTCGGCGCGCACGGCGGCCGGGATCGAGGAGCTCCGCGCCGCACTCGAGCGCGCGGCGGAGTCGGTGAGCAGCCGAGCGGACTCCCCCGGCGAAGCCTGCCTGCACATCGATCGGGCGTTCACGATTCGTGGCGCCGGCACGGTGGTGACGGGCACCCTCTGGTCTGGGAGCATCGCGCGCGGAGACGAGCTCGTGCTGCTTGCATCGGAGCGGCACGTGCGCGTGCGCGGCGTGCAGATCCACGACCGGCCGCTCGATCACGCCGAGGCGGGACAGCGCGTCGCGGTCAACCTCACCGGGGTGCCGGTGACAGACGTCGCGCGAGGGGACGTGCTGGCCTCGGCGGACGCCGGCCTGCGACCAACCTATCTGATCGACGCCAGACTCGACTACGACGACGACCAGCCCGCGCCCGGGTCGCGCGTGCACGTGCATCACGGGACCCGAGAGACCCCCGCGCGGATGGCCTGGCTGGGAGGAGATTTCTGGCAATTGCGGCTCGAGCACCCGCTGATCCCGGCCCGAGGCGACCGACTCGTCATCAGACAGATCGCCCCGCCCGACACGCTGGGCGGCAGCCAGGTACTGGATGCCCACCCGCGCAAGCACGGCCCTTCGAGAGCCCTGCTGGCCCGGCTCGAGCGGCTCGCCCGCGGCGAGGAGGTTCCCGTGGGGGAGTCACTCAGCGAGCGTGTGCGGCCAACCCGCTCACGCGAGGTTGACGCACCCGCCCGCCGAGCGGCTCCCGGAGTCTCCGAGCCGCTGTCAGCATCGGCCCTCGCTGTGGAGCGGCAGCTGAAGCAGGCCGGGACGGAGCCGCCCCTCGACTCGGCGTTCGACCCAGCCGACCTCGCGGCGCTGCGAGAGCGAGGCCGCGCGATCCGGGTCTCCAAGAACCTCCACTACCACCCGGAAGTGCTCCGGGAGATCCGTGATCGGTTGATCGAGCTGGCGCGAGGCAACGACGGCGCAGTGACCCTCGCCGCCTTCCGGGACGACCTCGGCACGTCCCGGAAGTTCGCGCAGGCGCTGCTCGAGCACTTCGACTCCGAGCGCGTCACGATCCGCCGCGGCGACGAGCATTTCGTGCGCCGGCCGATCTCGGACGTGTAGATTCCGTCGCGATGCCCAGCAGCCTCGTCACCGGCGGAGCAGGCTTCGTCGGCTCACACCTCTGCGACGAGCTGCTCGTGCGCAGGCACAGAGTGATCTGCGTCGACAACCTCGAGACCGGCACACTCGCGAACATCGAGCACATCCGGTCCGACGAATTCGTTCACCTGAACCTCGACATCATCGACCCCTACTTCGTCGATGAGCCGATCGACTTCGTCTACCACCTGGCGTCGCCCGCCTCGCCGATCGACTACCTCCGCCTCCCGCTCCACACGCTCAAGGTCGGCTCCTCCGGGACGCACCACACGCTCGGGCTGGCCAAGAAGCACCGGGCACGCTTCCTCCTGGCCTCGACGAGCGAGGTCTATGGCGATCCGCAGGAGCACCCTCAGCGCGAGACCTACTGGGGCCACGTCAACCCGATCGGCCCCCGTGGTGTCTACGACGAGGCCAAGCGGTACGCCGAGGCGCTGACGATGGCCTATCACCGCCAGCAGGGCGTGGACACTTCGATCGTCCGGATCTTCAACACGTACGGCCCCAGGATGCGCCCTCACGACGGACGAGCGATCCCGACGTTCCTGCGCCAGGCGCTCCAAGACCGCCCGATCACGGTGTTCGGGAAGGGCGACCAGACCCGCTCGTTCTGCTACGTGGAGGACGAGATCAGGGGCATCATCGCGCTCGCCGAGTCCGGCTACCACAACCCGGTCAACATCGGGAACCCGAATGAGTTCACGCTGCTCGAGCTGGCGCATTCCGTGATCGAGGTCACCGGTTCGCGCTCGGAGATTGTGTACGAGGCCCTCCCGACGGACGATCCCCAGCAGCGGCAGCCCGACATCACGCTCGCCCGCGAGATCCTCGCGTGGGAGCCCAAGATCGACCTGCGCGAGGGGCTGCGGCGCACGATCGAGGAGGCCGGCGTCGAGGCGCTCGTGGGAGCCGTCTACTAAACGCTCCCTGGCCTGCACGTGCAGGCCAGATGACCAGCCGGAACGTGCTGCCCGCCGTTGATGCACGCCGGAGGGCCGTTTTACTCCGAAACCTTTGGTTCCGGATACCGTTACAAGCCGAGTAGGGGAATATGACTGCCGGCGGCTGCCCCACGTGACAATTCACGAACCAGGTACGGAGAGCGAACGGGAGGAGCTCTTGGCCGAGCCCATGCCGTTCCCGCTCCCGGATCGCGACGTCAGGCGCAAGCGGCCCCCGGCACTGTCGTTCCTGCTGCGTCTCGAGACGCTCAGGCGCGCGGGCCGTGTGCTCTCGCTGCTCGCGCTCGATTTGATCGGGGTCGCGGGCGCGCTGTTCACCACGCTGATCACCAGAGGTGCCCTCAACGACCAGGCTAACGCGGCCGTTTCATGGCAGCAGATGAAGCACTACATCCCGTTCGCCTACCTGATCACGGTGCTGATGTTCGCCCGGGCCGACCTGTACGCGGACCGCCCGCGACGCCCCGGGTTCTCGACGATCGCGACGGCGCTCTTCTATACGACGGTGATCTCGCTGGTGTTCGCGCTGGCCAGCGGCGAGCACTTCTCCAGCTACTACATCTTCTACGGCTCGCTGTTCTTCGGGGTGGTCTACATCTCGGCGCTGCGCGAGCTCCATCTGCGGTTCACCGGGTGGCTGCTGGAACAGGCGGGGTATCGCCGCCGCGCGCTGCTGGTGGGGTCCGGGAAGCACATCGAGGCCGTCCATCACGCGCTCGCGAGCCAGTCGCGGATGCGCGTCGACATCGCGGGCTACATCTCGCTGACGCCGCGGCCGCAGAACGGGCTGCGCTCGCTCGGGACGCTCGACGAGCTTCCGGCCGTGCTCGGGCGCGAGCGCATCCAGGAGGTGATCATCGCCGACCCGGAGTTCCCCCAGGAGCAGGCGGTGGAGCTGGTCGACCTGTGCCACCAGCGAGGGGTGACCGTCCAGGTGGCCCCGTCGACGATGGAGATCCTGATCGATCGGGCCGAGTTCGTGCCAGGCCAGACCGTGCCGCTGTTCAAGCTCCGTCCCCCGGTCGTGCAGGGAATCGACTTCGCGCTCAAGCGCACCTTCGACCTGGTGCTCTCGACGATCGGACTGATTCTGCTCTCCCCCGTGCTGCTGGCGATCGCGGGCGCCGTGAAGCTGAGCTCTTCCGGACCGGCGATCTATCGATCCGCCCGGCCGGGCATGGCTGGGCGGCCGTTCTACTGCTTCAAGTTCCGCACGATGCGCGAGCACGCCGATCAGATCCAGGCGGACCTGGAGCCGCTCAACGAGCAGACGGGGGCACTGTTCAAGATCCGCCACGACCCGCGCCTGACGCAGGTCGGCAGGTTCTTGCGGCGCTACTCGCTCGATGAGCTGCCCCAGCTGGTGAACGTGATCCGCGGCGAGATGTCGCTGGTGGGCCCGCGGCCGCTGCCGATGCGCGACTTCAACCGGCTCGAGGAGTGGCACAAGAAGCGCTATCTCGTGCTTCCCGGGATCACCGGGCTCTGGCAGGTCTCCGGACGCTCCGAGCTCGACTTCGACGACCTCGTACGGCTCGACTTCTTGTATCTCGAGCGGTGGTCGATCATGCTCGACCTCTCGATCCTGCTGAAGACCATCCCCGCGGTGCTGGGTCGTCGCGGGGCCTTCTGAACCGGCTTAACCAGCCGGACGGCCGCAACCCCCGGAGTCGCGACCGCCAGCTTGCCCCCTAGTCCCCGGCAGCGAGCGGAGCGTCCTGCCCCGTCCACGCAAGGTTGTCTGCTACACCCGCAGCCCCTCAGGTCCTAGCAGCAGGCGGCACCCTATCAGCTATTTACGATTCGTCAAATTGACTTGGGGGAAACAATATGGACGAGATGTCCGCGACCAATCCGCGTCCCCGGGGGAGTCCGCGGAGCAAGGCCGGCGGTCGGGGCAAGGGCGCTGCCGGCGCTCTCGCCCACCGCTCGCCCAGGCGGCTTCCTCGCGGGGCACGCCGCGAGCAGCTGATCGATGTCGCGATGCCGCTCGTCGCCGAGCAGGGACTCGGGACGTTCTCGCTCGACGAGCTCGCGCGCCGAGCCGACGTGACCCGCAACCTGCTGTATCACTACTTCCCCCGCGGCCGCCCCGACATCCTGCTCGCGGTCGCCGAACGCGCTGGGCACTTGCTCACGGACGGGTGGGTCACCGACGAGTCGATCCCGCTCCATGAGCGGATGGCCGCCAACCTCCAGCGCTTCCTCGCCCATTCGGAGGGCCCTTCGGATGCGTGGCGAATCCACCGCCTGGGCCGCGCGTCGAACGAGCCCGAGCTGCACGCGATCATCTCGCGCTTCGAGGAGGTCATGATCACGGGTGTCGCCCAGAACAATTTCGGAACGCCCGACCCGCCGCCGATCGCGCGGCTGGCGATCAAGGGCTTTATCGCCTTCGCCGAGGCAGTTCTCGACGAGGCCCGAGTCACCGGCATGTCGCGTGAGCGGGTCCTCCAGCTGGTCGCTCAAGCGCTGGCCGCGACCCTGCAGGCAGTGCGGGCCATCCTGCGCTGACGCCCAGGTAGGCTTCGGCCGCGATGCCGCCGACCGACCGCTTCGTGATCAGCTTCGCCGCCGAGCCTCCGCAGGAGGGCCTCCCCTACGGTCGCTGGGCGGAGACGCTGAAGGGACACCTCCTGGCCGCCATCCGTGAGATGGACACCGAGGGCGAGCAGATCGGCGAGGTCGATACCGAGATCGCCTGGTATCCCGATCGGACGTACTGCGGCCGCACGTATGTTCCGGCGATCGTCCGGACCAACGGGGGCTACGAGGTGTTCGGGTACGTGTCCTTCAGTGAGGGCGCCGAGGGCCCGGCGGCGTTCGACGCCCACGCCGACTTCACCTCCGAGCTGGCCGAGGCCAACCCGGACTGGAAGCTCGACCTCAACGACGAGGTGATCGGGACCTGGCGCGGCGAGCTGGGCAACTCGGCCGACATGACGCTGGTGTGGGGAGCGCCGCTGATCCCCGGGGGCAGCCAGGTGACCGCGGAGCTGGCGAACCTCGCCGTCGATCAGTGTGAGCTCTCCGACCAGCGCTTCACGCTCGTCGCTCCCGACAATTACCGCTCGGACTTCCTCGAGATCAAGCTCTGGAGCAAGAACGGCAACGAGCTGGCGCGCGAGTCGCTCTACGTCGAAGACGAGGCCTGAGCCGCGGTCAGCGCCGCCGGCAGCTGCTGCTCGACCTCCTCGCGGGTGAGCGGGAAGTGACACGCGGCCAGCGTGCCCGGGCCCTTGTCCTCCAGCGGCGGCTCTTCGGTCCAGCACAGCTCCTGGGCCTTCGGGCACCGAGTGTGGAAGCGGCACGCCCGAGGCGGATTGGCGGGGCTCGGCACGTCACCTGAGAGCAACGCCCGCTGGCGCTTGCCGCCGCCGGGATCCGGGACGGGCACGGCCGAGAACAGGGCCCCGGTGTAGGGATGACGGGGAAACGAGTAGAGCGCGTCGCTCGAGGCCAGCTCGACGATCTTGCCGAGGTACATGACGGCCACCCGGTCACACATGTGCCGGACCACCGACAAATCGTGCGAGATGAAGATCAGCGTGAGCCCCATCTCCCGCTGAAGCCGCTTGAGCAGGTTCAGTACCTGCGCCTGGATAGACACGTCGAGCGCCGACACCGGTTCGTCGGCGATCAGTAGCTTCGGCTCGAGCGCGATCGCGCGGGCCACCCCGATTCGCTGGCGCTGGCCTCCGGAGAACTCGTGCGGATAGCGGTTGTAGTGCTCGGGGTTGAGCCCCACGCGATCCATCAGCTCCTGTACCTGCTGCTTGCGCTCCCCGGACCCGGCGTACATGTCGTGGATCGCGAACGGCTCGGCGATGATCGAGCCGATGGTCTTCCGCGGGTTGAGCGACGAGTACGGGTCCTGGAAGATCATCTGCACCTCGCGGTGAAGCGCCTTCAGCTCGGGACCCTTGTGCTGGGCGACGTCCTCCCCGTCGAACAGGACCTGGCCCGAGGTGGGATCGAGCAGGCGGACCAGCAGCCTCGCCGTCGTGCTCTTGCCACAGCCGGTCTCGCCGACCAGCCCGAGCGTCTCCCCGGGCGGGACCGCGAAGGAGATGTCGTCGACGGCCTTCACTGCGCCGATCTGCTTCTGGAAGATGATCCCCCGGGTGATCGGGAAGTACTTAACAAGATTTCGGACCTCCAGCAGGGGCGTCACGCCGTCGAGGGTCATTCGCCACCTCCCTGCGCGCCCGACTGCGAAGTCCCCGCGGTCGCCGCGGGATTCGACTCCGAGGCCAACGGTCGCAACGAGGCGGGTGTCTGACCCTCTTTGAGCCCTCGCCAGATCCTCGTTCGCACTTCCGGCTCGAGCAGGCAGGCGACCTGGTGGTCGGTGTCTGAAGGTACTGGTTCCAGCCGAGGGTCGATGCGACGGTGCTCGTCGCGCACGTACGGGCAGCGGGGGTGAAAGAAGCAGCCCGACGGGCGATGAATCAGGCTCGGCGGACGGCCGGAGATCGGAACCAGCTCCTCGTCGCGCATAACATCCAGCCGGGGGATCGACTTCAGCAGGCCCCACGTGTACGGATGCTGGGGGGTGTTGAAGATCTGGGCGGTGGAGCCGTGCTCGACGATCCGCCCCGCGTACATCACCCCGATCTCGTCGGCGGTCTCGGCGACGACCCCGAGGTCGTGGGTGATGATGATGATCGCCATCCCCAGCCGCCGCTGGAGATCGTCGAGCAGCGCGAGGATCTGGGCTTGCACCGTCACGTCCAGCGCCGTCGTCGGCTCGTCGGCGATCAGCAGCTTCGGCTCGTTGGCGAGCGCCATGGCGATCATCGCCCGCTGGCGCATCCCGCCCGAGAACTCGTGGGGATACTGGTTCACCCGCCTGAGCGGATCGGGAATCCCGACCAGCTCGAGCAGCTCCACGGCGCGGTCGGAGGCCGTAGAGCTCGAGACGTCCCGATGGATCCGGATTGCCTCCACCAGCTGCGCGCCCACCTTGTAGAACGGGTGCAGCGATGAGAGCGGGTCCTGGAAGATCATCGCGATTTCGTTGCCGCGGATCCGGCGCAGCTGATCGTCGGTCATCGAGGCCAGGTCCTGTCCTTCGAACAGGATCTGTCCGGAGATCTCGGCGCCCTGGTTTCGGGTCAGCCCCAGCGTGGTGAGCGAGGAGACGCTCTTGCCCGAGCCCGACTCGCCCACGATCCCGAGCGTTTTGCTGGTGTCCACCGAGTAGGAGATCCCATCCACCGCGTGCACGAGCCCGTCCTCGGTGGCGAACGTGACCCGGAGGTCCTCGACGTCGAGCAGCGGGCTCACCGTCCTCCTCGCAACCTCACGAGTAGCGGACGCGCGGGTCGAGATAGGCGTAGGCGATGTCCACGAAGATGTTCGCCACGACGATGAACATAGCCGCCAGCAGGACGGTGCCCTGGACCACCGGGAAGTCCGAGTGGACGATCGCGTCGTAGTTGAGGCGCCCGATTCCGGGGATGTCGAACACGGTCTCCGTAAGCACGGCGCCCCCGAGCAGCGCTCCGATGTCGAGCCCCAGAACGGTGATCACGGGGGTGATCGCAGACCGGACGCCGTGGCGCCAGACCACCCGGCGCTCGGGTAGTCCCTTGGCGCGCGCGGTGCGGATGTAGTCCTCGCCCATCGTCTCGATCAGGCTGCCCCGCAGCAGCCGGGAGTAGATCGCAGCCTCGGTCGCGGCCAGCACGAACCACGGGAGGATGAGCGAGGTGAACCACTTGCCCGCGTCGGTCGTAATCCCCACGTACGAGTTGGCGCCGGGCAGGATCGGGAACCTGCCGATGTCCGATGCGAACAGGAACAGGACGATCAGGCCGAGCCAGTACACGGGCATCGAGACGAAGAACAGCGCGGTGCCCATCGCGCTGCGGTCGAGCCACGTCCGCCGCTTGATCGCCGAGATGATCCCCACCGGGATCCCCATCAGCAACCACAGGATCACCGCCCCCACGGTGAGCGAGAGCGTCGCCGGCAACCGGTCCTTCATCAGGCTGATCACCGACTGGCCGCTGTAGTAGCTGTAGCCGAAGTTGCCATGAAGAATGATGTTCTTCATGTAGTTGTAGAACTGGACGTAGACCGGCTGGTCGAGGCCGAGCTCGTGCCGGATGAAGTGGATGATCCGCGGGCTCGCGTTGCGGCCGGCTCGGAGCTGCGCCGGGTCGGCCGAGGGGAGGACGTTGAACAGGATGAACGTCAGCAGCGAGACCAGGAACAGCAGTACGATCCCCCACAGGACGCGGCGGATGATGTAGGCGGTCATCGCGTGTGAGGATGCGTGAGCCGCGGACG
>Ga0209577_10000900_pt1 | contig 29702 bp, 21 predicted proteins | sample GraSoiAngelo_109_FD_185874 | JGI IMG/M metagenome (GOLD analysis project Ga0209577, IMG submission 185874) | Grasslands soil microbial communities from the Angelo Coastal Reserve, California, USA - 14_0903_12_20cm (SPAdes) (version 2) | ecosystem: Environmental > Terrestrial > Soil > Grasslands...
GCGTCGTGGACTCGCGCATCCAGCGCATCACCGCGAATCTGTTGCAGCGGTTCGGGGCCTCCCCGCACCCCTGACCGCGGGATGTTGCTCCACAATGACGGAGGGAGAGCCCACGGTAGAGCATCAGATGAAGAAACCTTACCTTTGAAATAGCGCCACGAGGAACTCGTCTGCTCTTCGTTACTGCGATCCTATACGCTATACGCGCCTGCGACCTTTGAGGGGAACAAAAGCGGATACTGGCTCCTTGCCAGCGCTTGAAGAGTCATGGGGTACAAGATCACTGTCGATCAAGGCGTCCTCCGGGCGGAATTATTCGCCCGGGAGACCATTGAGGAAACGAAAGCCTTTTTCCAGGCGATCGTCAGCGCAAGCAAGCAGGGCCGCTCCCCGTGCATCCTGATCTCGGTGCGTTCGTCGAAGCCGATATTTCAGCTCGAGCGGCACGGGCTGATCGAGTACTTCCGCAAGCTTGCCGCCACCTCATCGCAGCGCATCGCGCTGGTGGGTGATTCCAGGGACCTGCGGCTGTCGCACGAGTACGTCGAATTTATCGCGCGACAGCACGGGTTGGTTGTGCGGACCTTTCCCGACGAAACGGCCGCGTACCGGTGGTTCAAAGACCCGCGTCAGGGGCAAGAACGGCGCGCTCGGCAAGAACGCCGTAGTCAACAAGCACCGCGTACTGCGCAGGAACGACGCGCTGGACCGGAACGACGCGCCGGACAGCGCCGTAAACCGCGTTGAAGAGGACGCTCCCGCCGTAAGCGTCACCGCGCCCGGGTGCTGCACGGCACCGAAATACCCGCCTTGCGCCGCGGCACCGCCACGCGCCGTTAGGGCGAAATGGCGATCTTGAACGCCGCGGGCTGGCTGAACGCGACCGCCTGTCCTGCAGCTCCCTGCAGGTTCAGCGAAGCGATGCTGAGCTCCGCCGCGGCAGCGGTCTTCACCGTTCTGAAGGTGAGAACCAGCAGCTCGGCGCCCGAAGCGGATGCGGGATCTTGGATCGATGCCCCGACAAAAATCGAGCCGTCCGGGTTGGCGCGGTAACTGAAATTGCGGTCCACGCTATCGAGGAACTTCCCGGGTTTCACCGCCACGAGTTCAAGATACGCCGGGTCGAAGCGCAATTGCATGGGCGAAGCTTGCAGCGGCTGATCGGAGGTCACTCTCAGAACGGCTTCAAAGCGCGTGCCCAGCTTGACCTGCGGCGGTCCTTCCCAAAGCAACTGCGCTGGCCTGGATTGCGACGCCAGCTTGGCGCCGCCGGCAGACCCTCGCTCGCGCACCGGGGCGGCTGTGGTGGACGCGGCCTGCCCACCACCGGCTGCGGCGGCGGGATCCAACCGCGTTGCAGAGGCGGCAACCGGGAGCGAAGAGTCCACCGGGATGCGTTCCTCGAGCGCGAGCGGCAGATACATCAGGGTAATCTCGGTCTCGCCGACGGACTCTACGCGGTATGCACCATCCAGCGTTTCCCCCTCGGTGACCGGGAACACCGTGTCGCCCTTGGCCAGAAGCACCGACGGCTGCCCTCCCAGTACCAGCTTCCCGACATACCTGTAGGGCATCGGCGGTGCGGTGGGTGCAGGAGGCACAAGAGGCGCCGTCGAGATCTTGGGCGCCCGCGGCTGCCACGAGCGCGAAGCGAAGGGCTGTGCGCGCAGTTCTCCAAGCTTAGAGCGCTCAGGCAATGCGAGAGGGACCGGGGCGCCAGCGGCCGCGGCCTGTGGCGAACTGCCCGCAAGCGCATGAGGGTCGGAAGAAAGGGTGTTCGAAGGACGTGTCGAGCGCTCCACCCTGGCGAAATCAAAGACGACAAACCCCAGCGTCCCGGCGAGGACCGCAAGCAGGACCGTCTTTTTCATCCGTGCACGCATATCCCTCGAGGCGCGGCAAAGTTGCGGATATCCGGCTGCGCAAGGCGTACGTTCCCCGCAGCCGGCCACTCACCGCATTATTACGCCTGCGGAGGGGCCACGCACGCGGTGACCCTGCCAGCAGTCTGGTTGGTTTGGGGCAAGCTGGTGCTCGAGGCGCAATCCGATCCGCTCGCCCGCGCCGATCACGCTTGTAGTCGGGCAGCGACTTCAGATCGTCGAGTGGCTACATTGAAATCAGGCTTTCGCGATAGCGCATCGAGACTCGAGCCACTATCATTGGGTCGGGTAGATGCTTCCCCCTCCGTCCTCCCTAAGCAGGCGTCTACCCTGCCCGGCTGTACGCCCGGGCTTTTTTTTGTCGGACGCGGATAAGGCAAGACGCGCCTAGACGCGACACCCCAGGAGCCAGTTTCCAGCAGCAAGGCGGGAGTTTTTAAGTGGTCAGAATGCGCAGCGCGAGCGCCTTGCCAACCGCTTGCGTGCGGTTCAGCACGCCAAGCTTGCGCAAGATCTTCTGCACGTGATTCTTCGCCGTGAGAGGGCTGATCTTCAGGATTATCCCGACCTCGATATTGCTCTTGCCGCGGTAGATCCACTCGAGGATCTCCCGCTCCCGCGGGGTGAGAAAGCCCGTCACCGCGGGCCTCGCTCCAGCGCTTTTTGCCTGCCAGTTGACTTGGGTGCGGACCCAGGCCGCGTGCAGGAAAGGCACCAGCAGTTCGACGTAATACGTCTGCCTCGGACCGATCGAGCCTGGCCGGCAGGCAAAAACGAAGAAGCTCGTCAGCTGTCCGCTGGTATCGTGAGTTCCATGCGCAACGATGTGGCTCGCGCCCAAGCGGGTCAATTCGCGCGCCAGGGCGCTGCCTGCAAACTGGCCCCCGCTTCCCGCTTCGCAATTGACCACCTGGCTGTGGTTTTCCTCCCAGTTCTTGATGAGGTGCGGCACAAGGAACACGTCCTGGCGGAAGAGCTCGCTGAAATGTGTGGGCTCCACGGGAACGGTCGAAAAGCTGTCGACATGGAACCTTGCCGGCGCGTCATTGTGCAAGGCGCAGATCAGCAGCTGATGCTCGATCAGGCCCTGCAGCGTGCCCTGCGTCCAGGCGAAAAACTGATGGCGCGCGCGTATTCTGAGCGAGGCATCGAGGTTCAGCATGACCGATTCCAGCTCGAAGGGATCGAAGCGCGCAGGATTCCCGGGAGCAGGGTACTGCCGCGACACCGAGTCCTCACTTTCGTGCGGCCAGGTCTGGCGCTCCTCGGCTACTTGCGGTTCGGCATCTACTCGCATCAGGGAAAAGCTCACATCACCTCAGCACAATCAAACGCTCGATCTTGATCATAGTGCATGGTGCTCCCGCCCGCAGTCGCCATCGCTGGATTCTCCTGTAGCGATCGAGCGATTCGACGTGGCGGCTCAACTACAAGTCGCTGCGGCCGGAACGGGCGACGCCAGTAGTAGTCCGATGGGGCTAGTCGCCCGTACATCACCGACGAGCATCGCCTGCCTTACCTTCTCCGACGTATGATCTGGCCTACGACGCTGCCGGGAATCGGCACCGGCTGACCCATGTGCGGAATCGTCGCTGCGGTCGCCCGGCGTAACGTCGTTCCGATCCTGCTCGAAGGGCTGAAACGGCTTGAATACCGCGGCTACGACTCCGCGGGGGTCGCGGTGGTGAACGGAACGCTCAGGCGGCTGCGCAGCACCGGCAGGGTGGCGGAGCTCGCGAGGCTGGCGGACGAGCACGGCTTGTCGGGGACCCTCGGCATCGCGCACACGCGCTGGGCAACCCACGGCGTTCCCTCGGAAAAAAACGCCCATCCGCACGTCAGCCGCGGCGTATCGGTGGTGCATAACGGCATCATCGAAAATCACGACGAAATGCGCCGCGCGCTGCAGGCGAAAGGCTATGAGTTCGTCACCGAGACCGACACCGAAGTCATCGCGCACCTCGTCCACTCGCATTTCGCCGCCGGCGCGAGCCTGCTCGATGCGGTACGCAGCAGCGTCGCCGCGCTGGTGGGCGCTTACGCGATCGCCGTGATCGCCGAGTCCGAACCCCATTGCGTGGTGGTGGCGCGCATGGGTGCCCCGCTGCTGCTGGGGCTGCGCGACGGCGAGAGCTTCGCCGCCTCCGACGCCTCCGCGCTGCTGCCGATGACGCGGCGCATGATTTACCTGGAGGAAGGCGATTGCGCCGAAGTGAGCCTCGCCGGCGCGCGCATTGTCGACGCCAAGGGCAACGCCGTCGAGCGCACGCTGCACCTGAGCGAGCTCTCGCCGCAGGCGGTGGAGCTTGGCCAGTACCGGCACTACATGCAAAAGGAGATCTTCGAGCAGCCCGAGGCGATCACCAATACTCTGGAGATGGTGCTCAACGCGCAGGCGGTCTCAGCGCGCTTGTTCGGCACCGAGGCCGAGCGCATCTTCGAGGAGATCGATGCGGCGCTGATCGTGGCCTGCGGCACCAGCTATCACGCCGGCCTCGTCGCCCGTTACTGGCTCGAAGGCCTCGCCGGCATCCCGTGCAACGTCGAGATCGCGAGCGAATACCGCTACCGCGAGTCGGTGCCGAACCCCCGCGCCCTCGTCGTCGCCATTTCGCAGTCGGGCGAGACCGCCGACACGCTTGCGGCGCTGCATCACGCCAGCTCCCTCGGCCATCGCCACTGCCTGGCGATCTGCAACGTTGCGGAATCGGCCTTGTTGCGCGCCGCCAAGCTTAGGTTCCTCACGCGCGCGGGTCCCGAAATCGGCGTCGCCTCGACCAAAGCCTTCACCACCCAGCTCGCCGCGCTCGTGCTGCTCTCGATGGCGCTCGCCAAGACGCGCCGCCGCCTCTCGCCCGAGCGCGAAGCGGCATTGCTGCAGGCGCTGCGGCGCCTGCCAGCGCAGCTCTCGAACGTGCTGCAAGCCGCGCCTCTGGTCAGCGCCTGGGGCAAGAAATTCGCGCAGCATCAGCACGCGCTGTTCCTGGGCCGGGGCATCCATTATCCGATCGCGATGGAGGGAGCGCTCAAGCTGAAGGAGATCTCCTACATCCACGCCGAGGCCTATGCGGCGGGTGAACTCAAGCACGGGCCGCTCGCGCTGGTCGACAAATGCATGCCGGTCGTCGCCATTGCGCCCCGAGACGCCCTGCTGCAAAAGCTCCGATCCAATCTGCAGGAAGTGCGCGCGCGCGGCGGAGAGCTCCACGTGATGGCCGATCAGAACAGCAGCCTCACCGAGGGCGAGGGCTTGCATGTGATCCGCGTGCCCAACCACGCCGGAATCCTGTCGCCTATTCTGCACACGATCCCGCTGCAGCTTCTCGCCTATCACGCCGCGCTCGACAAGGGCACCGATGTCGACAAGCCCCGCAACTTGGCGAAGTCGGTCACGGTCGAGTAAATGGCCCGCCGCGGGGCGCTCGGCAAGGTAGCGGCTCCCGGCGCGGCCAAGGGTTGCCTGCGGATTTCTCGAGACGGCGAAGCCCTGCGCAGCTAAGCGGCAAGAATCAGCCGTCTTTGGTGGGCGCTCAGCAGCGCAAACCGGCGGCAGGTTACACTGAAGCAGCAATGCATAAGATAAACCTGATGGCGCCGGTCTTGGCGTTGACGGGCCTGTTGCTGGAGCTGCCCGCGGCGGCCCAGCAGCCGGCTGCGAGCGACGAGGAGCCGCCTGCGTACGTCGCCCAGCCCGCCGAGGTCGCCGTGCAGGAACATCCCGTGATGGTGCTGATCGGCAGTTCCGTCGTCTCGGACAGCAACGTGTTTCACCTTCCCGCCTCCGCCGACCCGCAGGCCCTATTGGGCAGGCCCGCCAAGTCCGATCGCATCAGCACCACGTATGCGGGGCTGCGCCTCGACAAGCCCTACGCGCAGCAGCGCTTTCTCCTTGACGTCACGGAAACGGCCTACCGCTACGACAATTTTTCGTTTCTGGACTTCAACGCGCTGCAGTATCAGGGAGCGTGGCAGTGGCACTTCACCCCTCGCGTGAGCGGCACGCTCGCCGGTGACCGCACCGAAGCGCTCGTCAACTACACCGACTTCCGAAACACTTCGCAGCGCAACGTGCGCACCGTCCAAAACAACTCGCTCTCCATGGACGCATGGATGTTCGGTGGCTGGCATTTGGTGGGGGCCGCGACGCGGCAGGCGGCGACGAATTCGGTGTCGTTCGTCCAGTTGGGAAGCTTTCGCGTGACTGGCGGCGAAGGCGGCGTCAAGTACGTGGCGGGATCGGGCAGCTCCGTGACTTTCAACTTGCGCTCGGTCGCTGGCCACTTCACCGACCGCACGGCCGACCCGGTGACTTTGCTCGACGACGGATTCAGGCGCTCGGAAAGCGAGCTGTTGGTGACGTGGAGCGCCAGCGGCAAATCGACGCTCGATGGACGGCTCGCCCGGGTCGATTACCACTCGAGCCATTTCGCCGAGCGCGACTTTACCGGTGCCGCGGCACGGCTCGCCTATCGATGGACGCCCACGGCAAAGCTTTCGCTCAATCTCGCCATGAGCCAGGATCTCCAGCCGTGGCAGGACACTTACGCGAGCTATCGAGTGGACAAGCGACTGTCGTTCGGACCAAGATGGCAGCTCGGCGCCAAGACCGCGTTGGCGATGACTCTCGAGCGCGCGGCATTCGATTTTCGCAATCCCGTGGTGGCGTTCGCAGCTCCGCGCCGCGATGCTTTGCGCAGCGCGCAACTTGCGCTCGACTGGCAACTGCTGCGCAATGTCTCGCTCAAGGCGAGCCTGCAGCGCAGCCTGTATACGTCCACCGATCCTACCGTCCCGTTCGATGCCACGGTTGCAACGCTCGATGCGTCGCTGATGTTCTGATCGGTCTGCCCGTGTGAGTCCCTTAAGAACAATGAGCCGCAGCACTCCGCGCGGACTACCCAATGTAGTCGGGCAACGACTTCAGATCGTCGAGCGGCTACAGCAAAATCAGGCTTTCTCGATAGCGAATCGAAACCCGAGCCCCTATGATGGGATCGATGTCTTCCCCTGTCACCTTGGCGAGCTGGTTTCCGATGCGAACTGCGAAAGCTGCGATCTTATCTGTGGTGGCATTGATCGTCCCAGGGCCGGCGGCGGCGAGCACGTTGCTCCTGGACACCTCGCTTTCCCCAGCTCCGGAGGCGATCGCGAGCTCGCCTGGCCTCGACGTGAATGCTGCGCGCAGCCTGTCTTGCGTCGACACCACTCGTTTTCAGTTCGCGCCGCATGCCGGCGCGGAGCTTGAAATCGCGCACGCCGCGGCAAAGCCGGCCCCTCACCCCGAAAACTTGAACGCCGCGGCGAAGCCGCAGCGCGGCGTGGGCACCTACGGCATGCCGCTGGCGGGCCTTGCCCTGCTGGGATTCATCGCGCGTCGCCGCCACAGGGTGCTCAACGCGAGCGACTAGCCACGCCGCAGCGGTCGCGGCGAATACCCCGTTTCGGCGGCGGGTTTTCCGCCGGATATCGCGAGTGTGTAATATTCATTCCATGAGATTTCGTAGCCTGCCCGGCGCCGCGTTGCTCGTTCTCGCTGCGGCGTTCGCGCCGGGCGCCCAGGCGCAGGACAAGATCGCTGAATACCGGCTTGGACCGGGCGACAGCATCCGCATCTCGGTGTTCGACAATCCGAATCTCACGCTGGAGACCCGGGTAGCCGAGAACGGCATCATTACGTACCCGCTGATCGGCAGAGTGAGGATAGGCGGCCTGACGATCCCGCTCGCCGAGCAAGCCGTCGCCAAGGCGCTCGCCGACGGCAACTTCATCAAGCAACCGCAGGTCAGCATCCTGCCTTTGCTGATGCGCAGTAACCAGGTCTCCGTCCTTGGGCTCGTCAACCGCGCCGGGCGCTTTCCGCTGGAGACCTTCAACGTGCGCGTCTCCGAGATGATCGCCATGGCAGGCGGAATTGCGCCGACCGGGGCCGACGTTGCCATCGTCATGGGCGAGCGCGCAGGCAAGCCCTACCGCAAGGAAATCGATATCCCGGCGCTGTTTCTCTACAACAAGAATGACGACGACGTCACGGTGGCCCCCGGCGATGTGATCTACGTCAACCGCGCGCCGCTGTTCTACATTTACGGCGAAGTGCAACGTCCCGGCTCGTACCGCGTCGATCGCGGCATGACGGTGAGGCAAGCCCTGGCGCAGGGCGGAGGGCCGACGCTGCGCGGCACCGAGCGCAGCTTGCGGCTGCACCGGCGCGGCGCGAACAACCAGCTTGAAGCCTCGAACCCCAAGCTCGATGACCCCGTGCAGCCCGGGGACGTGTTCTACGTCGGCGATAGCCTGTTCTAGGCCATGGAACCCAACACCGTCGTGCGCGTGAGCGAGTCGATTTCGGCACCCGGCCAGTCCGTTGCACTCAAGGCCGCGGAGCGCAGGCTCGGCGCCGTTCTGATCCACGCCGGCAGGCTGCGGCCGCAGGACGTCGAGCACATCCTGCAGCTGCAGCGGCAAAAGGGCTTGCGCTTCGGCGACGCCGGCAAAGAGATCGGCCTGCTCACGCAGGCCGATATCGAGTTCGCGCTTGCGCGCCAGTTCGACCACCCGTGCCTGCAGCGCGGCGAGAGCAAGGTGAGCGAGGAGGTGATCGCCGCCTACGAGCCCTTCGGCACGCAGGTGGAAGCGCTGCGCGCCGTGCGCGCCGAGCTCATGCTGCGCTGGCTCGACAACGAGCCCGCGAGCAAGGCCCTCGCCATCTTGAGCGCGGCTCACAAGGAGGGCCGCAGCTTCGTCGCCGCCAATCTGGCCGTGCTGTTCGCGCAGCTCGGCGCGCGCACGCTGCTGATCGACGCCGACCTGCGCCAGCCTTGCCAGCACCGCCTGTTCGGCCTGGACAACCGCGCGGGCCTCTCGGCGGTGCTCTCCGGCCGCGCGGCCGCCTTCGAGGCGCTCCAGCGCGTCGCGCCGCTGTCCAACCTTTCGGTGTTGCCTGCCGGGGCGCTGCCGCCCAGCCCGCAGGATCTGCTCGCCCGGCCGGTGTTCGCGCAGCTGCTCCACCAGCTCGCCGCGCACGTGGACCTCATCCTGCTCGACTGCCCGCCGGTCGCCCAGACCGCCGACGCGCAGACCATCGCCGTACGCGCCGGCGCCGCGCTCATCGTGGTGAGGAAAGACTCATCGCGCCTGTGGCGCGTCCAGGGCGTCTCCAACAGCGTGACTCAGGCGAAGTGCACCATCGTCGGCGCCGTGCTGAACGACTTCTGAAGCCGAGGACACCATGAACCTGCATCAGTTCCTGACGCTTCTGCGGGCGCGGCTCAAAATCGTCGTGCTGATCCTGCTCGGGACGGTCGCGGCGATCGTCGCGGCGAGCCTGGTGCTGCCCAAGAAATACACCGCGACGGCCGCCGTGGTGGTCGACGTGAAGTCGCCGGATCCGATCACGGGAGCCATGCTCCACGCGATGGTGATGCCCGGCTACATGGCCACGCAGCGCGACATCATCACCAGCGATCGCGTGGCGCAGAAGGTGGTAACGATGCTCAAGCTCGACGAGGTGCCGAGCAAGAAGGAACAGTGGCTGCAGAGCACCCAGGGCAAAGGCAGCTTCGTCGCCTGGCTGGCGACGGGGCTGCAGAAGAAGCTCGACGTCAAGCCCTCGCGCGAGAGCAACGTGATCGACGTCATGTACAGCGCGAGCGATCCGGCCTTCGCCGCCGCCGCCGCCAACGCCTTCGCGCAGGCCTATATCGACGCCAGCATCGAGCTGAGGATCGAGCCGGCGCGGCAGTACGCGCGCTGGTTCAGCGAGCAGGACCAGGGGCTGCGCGAAAACGTGCAGAAGGCGCAGGCGCGGCTGTCCGAGTACCAGCAAAATTACGGCATCCTCGCGACCGACGATCGGCTCGACAGCGAAACCACCAAGCTCAACGACCTTTCGGCGCAGCTCACCGTCGCGCAGGGCCAGGCTACCGAAGCGCGAAGCAAGCAGCGTTCGGGCAGCGCCGCCGATACGCTGCCCGAGGTGGTGCAAAACCCTCTGATCCACACGCTCAAGGTTGAAGTTGCCCGCCAGGAAGGCAAGCTGCGGGAGCTCGCGGGCAACCTCGGCAAGAACCATCCCGAGTACCAGCGCATGGAATCCGAGATCGCCTCGCTCAAGCAGCGGCTGCAGGCCGAGACGCGCGTCATCACGAGCGGATTCACGACCGCAAGCGCCGTGAGCAAGGACAAGGAGGCCCAGCTGACGGCCGAGATCGAGGCGCAGAAAAAGAAAGTGCTCGGGCTCATGCAGGCGCGCGATCAGATCGCAGCGCTGCAGCGCGACCTGGAGACCGCACAGAAGGCCTACGAGAGCGTCTCGCAGCGCGTCGCCCAGAGCAAGCTCGAGAGCCAGTTCGCGCAAACCAATGTTTCCATACTCGCGCTCGCCTCCGAGCCGGCCACGCCGTCGTTTCCCAACCTGCTGCTGAACACCATCGCGGCCATTTTCCTGGGCACCCTGTGCGGCATCGGCACCGCGCTCGGGCTCGAGATTCTCGACCAACGCGTGCGCTCGGCCCACGATGTGGCCGAGATGCTGCAGCTGCCGGTGCTGGGCGTGATCCCGCGACGCAAGCGGCCGGGCAGGTTTTCGCTCGCACGCCGCCAGCCGGCGCTCCTGCCTAAGTAGCGATGTCGGAAGCACCCGGCCTCTCGCAACGGAGCATCTCAGCCGTTTTCTGGGGGGCCTCCGGTTCAGCGGTGCAGCTCGCGCTCCAGTTCGGCGTTCAGGTGGTGCTCGCCCGGCTGCTGGGACCTGAACAGTACGGGCTTTTCGCGATTGCCCTGGTGGTCATCAGCTTGAGCAGCTACTTCGCCACCAACGTCGGGTTCGGCTTGATCCAGAAGCGCACCGTCACCGACGAGGACGTGCGCTTCGTCAATTTCTGGCAGCTGGCGGTGGGAGCGGTGGTCGCGCTAGCGGTGTTTCTGCTTGCCGAGACCGCGGCCGGATTCTTCCAGGAGCCGCGCGTCGCGCCGTTGATCCGGGCGCTGTCGGTCGTCTGCCTGATCCAGGCCGCCGCCGGGCCGGCGGGCTTTCTGCTGAATCGGGACCTCGATTTCAAGTCGATTTACCTGGCGGGCATCGCGGGTTATGCGCTCGGCTACGGAGTTCTCGGCATCACTCTTGCCGCCGCCGGCTACGGCGTGAACGCCCTGGTCGTCGCCTTCATTGCGCAGAGCCTGCTCGGGCTCGTGATTCTCTACTGGCGCAAGCGGCCGGTGTTCGGCTTTGTCATCTGGCATCGCGACGCCCGCGCGCTTTGGCGCTATGGCTTCACGGTGTTCGCCACCAACATGAGCAACTGGGCGATGTACAACCTGAGCCGCGCCGTGGTGGGCCGGATGTTTCCCAGCGCTGCGGTCGGACTGTATGCGATGCCCTACAACTTCGTCATGCAGCTTGCGCAGGCGATGATGGGCACCGTGCAACCGCCGCTCTTTTCGGCCAGCTCGCGCGTGCAAGACGACCTCGCGCGCCTGCGACCGGTGTTCCTCACGATGCTCGCCGCGACGGTGCTCCTGTCCGCGCCGCTGTTTGTCGGCGTCGCGGTCGCGCCGCAAACCATCATCCTGGCCCTCTACGGAGACGCGTGGGTCGAAAGCGCGCCGTTGCTGCGCGCGTTTGCCCTCGCCGTCCCGTTCTTTCTCGCGACCGGAATGGCGACACCGATGCTGTGGACCTCCGGGCGCACCACGCAGGAATTCAAGGTTCAGCTCCCCATCGCTGCCGCGCTTGCGCTCGCCACTTACCTGGCGGCGCAACACTCGCTCGAAGCGGCGGCGTGGGCGGTGCTGGGAATTTTCGTGCTGCGCTTCATCGTCATCATGACGGCGACCTGCATTGCGCTTGAGCTTGGCGTTCACCATCTCGTCACCGCGTTTCGCGCCGGGGTGGCCGTCACCGTGTTGGTGGCGGGTGCGATCGCGCTCGTCGATGGGCTGGCCGTGCACATGACGGACCAGCGCCAGCTCGTATTGGTCCTGGATGCGCTAACCGGGCTGGTCGCTCAAGTGGCGGCGCTGCACTCGCTCAGGTCGTGGTTCTCCCCTGAAGTGCGCACTCTGTTCGAAATGCTCCTCGCCAGGCTGCCCCGCGGCCTCGCGCCCTTTGGCGAGTCGATCCTGCTCGCGCGGAAGCGCATATGACGGCAGACCAGATTGTCGGCTTTTCGATATACGCGGGCGCGGCGCTCGTCTTCTCCGTGGCGGCGGTGTTGGCGCTGGGGACGGCGCTGGAAGTGGAAGGACGCTGGGGTCTGATCATGGTCCCGGCGCTGTACACGCTGATCCTCCTCAACAGTTGCGTGGCCCCCCTGCTCAACGGGCGTGACCTGTACGCCCCTGGCCTGTTGGTGGCTCCCAGCGGCGTGGGCAAATGGTTGGATCGCCTGGTGGTGGTCACCGCGCTCACGGTTTGCGTGGCACGGTTGGTGGCGGCGGCATTCTCGCGGGAGAATCGCGGCGCCGGAGGCGGCGGTCTGCTGGTCGCGATCGGCTTGTTGTTCCTCACCAATAACGTTCTGAGCAGCGCTTTTGGGACGCACCCGGAATTCAAGCACGACCAATACTACGCACTGTTCCTTTTCGCGGCCGTGTACGCGAGTCGCACGCAGGATCCCCAGACGGCGATCCGTTTTACAAAAGCGGGGATTTTGATCTTTCTGGCCGCGAGCTGCGTGGCCACGGCCGTGGCGCCGCACCTCACGATCGAGCGCAACTACCCGAGCTTGCTCCCGGGGGTGAGCATACGGTTCTGGGGCCTGGATACCCACGCCAACAGCATCGCGCCTCTTGCTCTGGTGTATCTGCTGCTCGCGATCCACCAGCCCTTCGAGCGGCGCTGGCTGCAATTCCTGGGAATGGTCCTGGGCACGGTCGTGTTGGTGCTGGCGCAGTCCAAGACGACATGGACTGCGGCAGCCATTGCGGTCCCCCTGCTGCTGGTGCATCGCTCTCGCACATGGCAGCCGGCGGTTTTTTCGATGCTGGCGCTTGGCGTTCTCGTCGGGGTCGCCGTGTTGCTGCTGCCTGCCCTGGGAATCTCCGTCGAGCAGCTTTTGGAAACGAGGCAGGGCCAGGACGCGACTGAGCTCGACGGTCGGGATGTCATCTGGTCCCTCGCGGTCCAGGAGTGGCTGCGCAATCCCCTGTTCGGCTACGGCATCACGATGTGGAATGACACCTACCGCATGCAAATCGGGCTCAATCACGCAGTGTCTGCTCACAATCAGTTCCTTCAGTCTCTGAGCGTGGCCGGCTCGATGGGCTTGATCGGCCTGCTCATCTATCTGGGCACCCTTTTGCGCTACGCCATCCGCGCCCGGCGTGGTTCGCAAGGCCTGTCGGTCGCGCTGCTCATCGTCGTGCTGCTGCGCTGCCTCACCGAAACGCCCCTCTCCATCGACAGCTTCTTGGGCACGGGTTTCGTGACGCATCTGCTGCTGGTCCACATCGCCTTTGCCTATGCGCACCGCGTGGTCCGCGCCGCGCGTCCTGCGCCATCGCTCGCGCTGGCGGGGAGGGCAGCTTGAACGCGGGGCGTCCGAGAATCTCGGCAGTCATCTCCCTTTACAACAAGGGGGCCTACGTCGAGCGCGCCGTGGCCACGGCGCTGCGATCGGCATACCCGGCGCATGAGATCATCGTGGTCGACGACGGCTCGACTGACGATGGGCCGCAGCGCGTGCGCGCGATGGGCGATCCGCGCGTGCGCCTGATCAGTCAGCAAAATGCCGGGGTCTCGGCGGCGCGCAACCGGGGCATCAGCGAGGCCACCGGCGACTATGTCGCCTTTCTCGATGCCGACGACTTTTGGACCTCGGAGTATCTGCCCGCCATCGCGGATCTGATCGAGCGCTTTCCGCAATGCGGACTGTATGCGACGCACTTCTTTTACTTTCGCGACGACGGTTTCCGGCGAGTGACGCCGATCTGGGGAATCAAGGCCCATTCCGGCCCGATGCAGATCGAACGGTTTTTCGAGATGTGGTCCCACGGCATTTTCTTTTGCACCTCTACGGTGGTCATACCGACGCGCATCCTGCGCGATGGCATCCTCTTTCCCGAGGGCGAGCAGCACGGGGAGGATCAGGATGTCTGGTTTCGCGTTGCAGAACGCTGGCCCATCGGGTACCTGGGAGAAGCGCTGGTCGGCTACCGAACAGGCACAACAGGCAGTCTGGCGAACTCGTTCTCGGGCGACTTCCTGCCCTCTCACCAACGCCTGGCGAGGCGATATCGCGCCAACGCCATTGCACCACATCACCGCAAAGGCGTGTTGCGAACACTGAGCGTAGGCCGGCTGGTCGTCGCGCGCCATTTGCTGCTGAAGGGCCAGCGCCACCGCGCGGTCAGGCTGCTCTACGATCCGTTGTGCCTGCGCGCCCCGCGCTTCTGGCTGCGTCTATTCCTGGCTGCGCATATGCCGGCGTTTCTGGGCCGGCCACTGATCCCTTGAAGCCTCGAGCGCGCGCGATGCGATTGTTGTTTGCGACGATCGAGCCCTGCCCGACGTTCCGGCCCGACGTCGCCACGCTGTTCGGCAAATTCCTGCCGCGATTCGGGGTGAGGAGCGATGTGGTGGCCGAGCGCGCGCCCGGGATCGCCGGAGAAGCGAGCTGGGGGGGCGGTGAGGCCTTGTTGATCTCGAGCCGGGGCAGCAGACCGCGCAGGTACGCCGGGAAATTTGCGCATTACGCTCTCACCCTGTTGCGGGCAGATCGGACGAAGTACCAGGCGATCCAGGTGCGCGACATGCCGTTGGTGGCGCTGCTGGGGTTGCTTGCAGCGCGGCTAAAGAGGCTGCCCTTCTTTTACTGGATGTCGTTCCCGGCACCCGAGGGCCAGCTCATGCTCGCCCGGGAGAGGGGGCTATCGGCCGGATTGATCCGATTCCTGTTTCCATTGCTGTGGCGAGGGTGGATGCATCTGTTCCTGCTGTATCGGATCGTGCTGCCACGGGCCGACCACGTCTTTGTCCAGTCCGACAGGATGCGCGAAGATCTCGTGGGCAAAGGAATCGCGCGGCAGAAGCTCACCCCGGTCGTGATGGGCGTCGACCTCGAGCTCTCAGTGCCCGAGGCAATACCCCCGGCGGACGATGCGCGTCTCAAGGGAAAGCGCGTACTGATCTATCTGGGCACCCTGGCGCGCGGTCGCCGCATAGAGATTCTCTTCGACATGTTGAAGATCCTGCGCGAGCAGTTTCCCGACGTGCTGCTGCTGCTGGTCGGTGAGGCCGAAGATGAAGTGCAGGACAAGCGCTTGCGAAAGCTGGCGCACGAGGCCGGCGTCGCCGATGCGACGCTCTGGACCGGGTGGCTGCCGATCCAGGAAGCGTGGCGATACGTGCGCGTGGCCGAAGTCGGCCTCGCGCCGGTTCCACGCGGGTCGCTTCTCGACTGCGGCTCGCCGACCAAAGCCGTGGAGTACCTGGCCCTGGGTGTTCCGGTCGTCGCGAGCGACAACCCCGACCAGGAACGTTTGCTTCGCGACGGAGGCGGCGGGCTGTGCGTGCCGCATACGGCGCGCGACTTCGCGCAGGCCGTAAGCCGGCTGCTCGCTGACGAACCCCTGCGTCGCGCCATGGCCTCATCGGGCCAGGCCCACGTGCGCGCATCGCGCGGCTACCAGGCTCTCGCAAAACTCGTTGCAGACAAGTATGCCGAGCTGCTCCATGCGGCGTGACAGTCCCGTCCACGAGCTGTCGCGAGGAGCGCGCCCGCGGCTCATCCTCATGTTCGGCCCGAGCGTGGATTTTCCGGGCGGCATGACCGAAGTGATCAGGGCGTATTGCGCAGCAGGCGTTTTTGAGCTCTGGCCGCTGCGCTACCTCCCCACGTTCGCGGAGCAGAACCTCTCGGCCAAGCTATGGCCGTGGCTCTGCGCGGTATGCGCACTGTTGATTGGGCTGGCGCGAGGGCGCGTTGCACTGGTCCATGTGCACAGCTCGGTGGCTGGCAGTTTCTGGCGCAAGTCGGTGCTGTGCGCGCTCGCTTTTGCCTGCCGCGTGCCCTATGTGATCCACCTGCACAGCGGCCGCTTCACGCAGTTCTACCAAGGGCGCAATCCCCTCGCCAAGTCCTGGCTGCGAGCCGTGCTGCGCAACGCCGCGCGCGTCGTCGTGCTCACCCGGCACTGGCGCGACGCGGTGCACGAGATCGAACCGGCGGCGCGCACCACCGTCATCGGCAATCCCGTGCCGGTGCCGATTTCGCTCCCGCCGCCGCGGCGAGCGGCGCGCACGGTGCTGTTTCTCGCCTGGCTGCAACGCGCCAAGGGGGTTCTCGATCTGGTGAGGGCGATACCCATCGTCCTGCGCCGCGTGCCCGAGGCCGTCTTCGTGATCGCCGGCCGCGGCCTTCACGGCGGCGAAAGTCCCGAGTCCATCATGGAGCTCGCGCGATCGCTCCGCGTCGCGCACGCGCTGCGCTGTCCCGGCTGGGTCGACGGCAGCATGAAGGAGAGCCTCCTGCGCGAGGCCGATGTCTTCGTGTTGCCTTCCCACTTCGAGGCGCTGCCTGTCGGGCTGCTGGAAGCCATGGCGCGCGGGGTCCCCGTGATCGCCACCCGCGTAGGAGGCATCCCAGACGTGATCGACGATGGCGTCAATGGCCTGCTGGTAGATCCGGGCGAGCCGCAGGCGCTCGCCCGGGCGCTGATTGCCATGCTCACGGACGAGGCGCTGCGCGCCAGGCTGAGAGAGGCCGCCCGCACCGATGTTCGCAAGCGCTATTGCACCGAAGCCGTCATCGCGGATCTCGCAGCGCTTTATCGCGAGCTTGGCGTTCGAGTCGAACCGATCAGGCCGCGGGCTTTTCCCAACGCGCCCGAATCCCGGGCGGGATGCCTGAGCCTATGAAAGCGAAGTTCCGACCCCGGCCGGTGCCACGCCGCATCGAGCCAGGGTGGCGCGCAAAATCTCAAGCAGCTGAGCGGCAACAACGTCAAGCCCGTGCTGCGACGCGGCGGTGTGCTGCCCTTCGCGAGAGAGCGCCTGCCACAGCTCGCCATCGCTGCGCAGTCGGCGGACGGCTGCAACAAAATCTGCGGCGCATGGCGCGACGAGCGCATTCGACCCTTCCTGGATATCGTAGTGGCTGTGCGCCGCGATCACCGGCGTACCGCATGCCCAGGCGTCGCCGATCAAACCCCAGCCCCCGAAGTCGAGCGGCGAGATCACGGCGAGTGATCGAGCGATGAGTTCGATGGCCTCGCTCCTTGGCAATCGCTCGACATGACGAAAGCGCCCCTGCGCCAGCCAACCGCGCAGGCTATCGATGGCACGCCGCGCCGCGCTGTCGCCGACCGGGCCGACGATCGCGACCTTGCTCTGCGGGTCCTCGCGCAGCAGCCGCGCGCAGTATTCGCCCAGCCGCTTGGCGCCCTTCCACCGGGAGAGAAAGCCAACGTGAACCACGGTGTCGAGGGCACGCGCCTGTCTTGCCCGTATCGGCGATGCGGACCAACGCGGGTGCGGCCACGCCAGGTAATGCATGCCTGCGCTCGAGCGCAGATGCGCGATCTCGCGCGGGTTGGAGAAAGCCACCCTGTCGACCTGGCGCCGATACCAGAGCCGAAGCGCGCGGCCCACGAGGGGACGCAGGGGCTCAATGCCAAGGTATAGGCGCCGCTGCATCATGGTTGAATCGAGCCAGGCCTCGGCGTGCAGCAGGATCGGCGCGGGGCTGCGCCGCGCGATGCGCCGCGCATGCCTGACGTTCACGGGCAGAGCGGAAAAAATGACATCCGGCCTGAACTCCGCCGCCCACTCGACGGCGGCATCGTCAAGCTGCGCGCCCGCCACCCGTCCCGGCACCCGCAAGATCTCGAGATTGGGCAGGCGCTGGACGCCTTGCGCCGACACCGCGGCCTTCAGCCGGTCGTCCTTGCCGGTGACGACGCGACACTCGACGAGGCCGGCATCGGTGAGGCGCTGCCACGTCATGGCCATTTCGTTGATCTCGGGCGCGAACGCCGGATAGATGGCAGCGACTTTCACACCGGGACCTCGTCAGGCAGCAGCGAAAGCTGCGCGACGCACGTTACCACAGGAATATAAGCTGTATCCGCCGCGGCGATGAACCTGATCCTGTCGCTCGATTACGAGCTGTTCTTCGGCCCGCGTCACGGCTCGCCGCAACGCTGCCTCGTCGAGCCCTGCCACGCGCTGCTCAAAGTCACCGACAGAGTGGCCGGCAAGCTCGCGTTCTTCGTCGATGCCGGTTACTTGTGCAAGCTCGAGGAGCACGCGCGCACGAGCGCGAGCGCGCGGCAGGAGGCGCACCAGGTGTTCGGCCATCTGGAGGCGCTCTCACGCGCCGGCCACGAGCTTCACCTGCATATCCATCCGCACTGGGAAGACACCCGGCGCAGCGAGCACGGCTGGCAGTTCGACCTCAAACGCTATGCGCTGCACAGCTTTCCTGCGGCCCAGATCGATGACATCGTCAAGCGCTACAAGGATGCGATCGCCCGGTTCGTCGGCGCGGACGCGGTTTTTGGCTATCGCGCCGGTGGGTGGGTGGTACAACCGTTCGCCACCCTGGCGCCCGCGCTGCGCGCTCACGGCATCTGGCTCGACAGCTCGGTGTTCCCCGGCGGCCTCACCCAGGACTCAACGCACAGCATCGACTTCAGGCGATCCCCCGACAAGGACCACTGGCGCTTCGACACCGATCCGCTCACCGAAGCGAGCCAGGGTGACTTCCTCGAAATACCGATCGCGTCGATGCGCGTTGCGCCTTGGGCCTACTGGGGCCTCGCCATGCGCAAGCTCGCCGGCGGCGAGCGTCACAGGCCGTGGGGAAACGGAGCCGCGATCGCGTTGGGAAAACGCGATTTCGCAAGCAAGCTCCTCTGGCGCACAACGAGCGCCGTGTCGATCGACGGGCCGAAGGCGGGGTGGCTCGAAAGCGCGTACCGCGAGCACCGGCAAAAGGGGCGCGAGTGCTTTGTCGTCATGGGCCATCCCAAAGCCCTCACTGCCTATTCGATCGACTGCCTGCAGCGATTCCTAGGAGCCCACCCGGAAATCAAGCTCGCCGGGTACTCGCAGTACGCGCCGGTGGCGAGGCGGGTATCCGGCTTGAAATCTCCCTGCGCTCACGATTCTGGTTCGGGAGGACCTGTCGCCGGAAGTAGACAGTACGCCTCGCCCTGAAGCTGCTGCTGTCGCGCTACAGCCCGGGGTGTAGCGATCGAGCTACAAATTGCGGATGCGCCGATAAAAGATCTGGCCCACCCGAGCTATTGTTTAACTAATTCTGGTAACACATGTCTAACGTAGGCTTGTACCCACGCTCATGGAATTGGCAAAGGACCGATCGCGCCGGGACAAAACGGGGCCGAAGGCCATCGCAAAGGCCTTGCGCCGCATGTCGATCGGCTGCGTGGGGCAAGTCCCGGGAGGCCGCCCGGCGACCGACGCGTCGGGACCTCGCGGTACGCGCCGGCGGTGAGGCATGAACATCTGGCTTGAAATCTCCAACTCCCCGCACATCAATATGTTCGCCGGGATGCTCGAGGATCTCGCGCGCGCGCACGAACTCATCGTCACCGCGCGACCGCTCGCGAACACGGTGCAGCTGCTCAAGCTCCACGGGATCAAGCACACGGTGGTTGGCAAGCACTACGGCGCCGGAGGTCTCGCCAAGGCTTGCGGCTACCCGGTGCGCGTCGGTCAGTTGTGGAATTTCCTGAAGGACAAAAAGATCGATGTCGCGGTTTCGCAGAGTTCTTTTCATTCTCCCGTCGTCGCGCGGCTCCTCGGCGTGCGCTCCATCTATATGAACGACAACGAGCACGCGCTCGGAAATATTCCGGCGTTTCTCGCCGCCTCCAAGATCCTGGTTCCGGAGTGCGTGTCGGCGGAAAACCTGCGCAGACAGTATGCCTCGCCGCGCAAGGTGCAGCGCTATCCCGGGGTGAAGGAAGGCATCTATCTTCACCGCCTGGACCCGCTGTTGCGTCAATCGCCGCGCAACGGCAAGCCCCGGCGCTCGATTTACGTGCGCCCGGAACCCCGCACGGCGCAGTACTACAACGGCGCCGTCAACTTTCTCGACGATTTGCTGCTTGGCTTGAAGAACGAAGCGAGCGTAACGCTCCTGCCCCGCGACCGCGAGCAGGCGCAACACTACGGCGGGCCCCGCTTCGAGGGGATCCGCGTCGTCCCCAGCGCGCTCGAGCTCGCGCAGATCGCCCCCGACTGCGACCTTTTCATCGGTGCGGGCGGAACGATGACGCGCGAAATGGCGGTACTGGGCATTCCGACGATCTCGGTCTACCAGGAGAAGCTGCTCGACGTGGACCGCTATCTGATGGCACGCGAGGCGCTTGTGCACCGGCCGCGCCTCACCGCGGCCGAGGCGCTGCGCCATCTCGAGCGCTCCACGCGGCGTCCGCCCAACCGGGAGCTTCTGCACAAGGGTCGCCTCGCCTGCGACATGATCAAGTCGGCCATCGTGAATGGTTAACGGCGCCGCAAACTGCAATAACTGCGGGGCGCGCGAGCGCGAGGTGGTGTTCGCGCCGGGCGTGGCGCAAAAGCATCAAATCGTGCGCTGCGTGAATTGCGGGTTGATGTACGCCTATCCGAGAGCCACGGCGAACGTCGCGAATTATGTCGCGGCGGGCCAGACGGGGGAGCCCATGTCGTTGCAAACCCCGGAAGTCATTCGTTCCTTCGACAAGCTGCCGGACTACGAGCCCATCGGCCTGGAGCTGCGCAAACGCTTGCCGCGAGGCAAGACCCTGCTCGAGGTGGGCTGCCATGCAGGCGTGCTCCTCGATCGCTTTCGAAGCCAGGGATGGAGCGTAAGCGGGGTGGAGCCCGATGCCAAGGCGGCGAACTTTGCGCGCTCGCACTACGGGCTGGACGTGAAGGCGAGCACGCTGGAGGACGCGGGGTATGACCCGGCCATGTTCGATGCGGTGGTCATGCTTCACGTCATCGAGCATCTTGACGATCCGGCCGGCACCGTAGCGGCCATCGCCCGCGTGCTGCGGCCGCACGGATTCCTGGTCGTCGAAACGCCGGTCTACGACACGCTGATGTATCGCCTGCTCGGCAGACGCGAGCGCAGCCTGAGCTGCGACGGCCACATCGTCTTTTACACGGGCGGCACGCTCGCCGCTCTGCTTGAGCGGTGCGGATTCGAAATCGTCGAGCAACGGCGCGTGGGCCGCACCGTGTCGTTCGGGCGCCTGCTGTGGAATATCGGCGTGATGTCCAAGAGCAGCGCGGTGCAGCACTTGATCGAAAGGGTGAGCAACGCACTGGGCCTGATCCATCGCGGCAGGCTCTATCTGAACACGAGGGACATGCTTCGTATTTTCGCGCGCAAGCTCGCGTCCGTGGCCGAAACGGCCACGGAGTTGCGCTGATCCGCCGCTCGGGACAAGCGCCGTGACTGCGGTAGTCGATTCGTACGAACTGTCCCCGACGCAGGCGGGGATGCTGTTCCACAGTCTGAGCGGAGGCGATGCCAACGCTTACGTCGAGCAGGTCGTCGCGAGGCTGCACGAGCCACTGGAGGAAGCGCAGTTCCTTCGCGCCTGGCAGCGCCTCGCCGAGCGCCATGCGGCTCTGCGCAGCCGTTTTCGCTGGGAAGGCGTCGCGCAACCCGTGCAGGAGGTGCTCGAGCGAGTCGAGATTCCCCTCGAGCGGCTCGATTGGCGCGCGCTCGCGGGGCCTGAGCGCGAGCAACGGTTTCAGGCGCTCCTCGAGCGCGAGCGCATGCGTGGCTTCGAGCTCGATCAAGCGCCCCTCATGCGCCTCGCGTTCGTGCGCGCCGCGGAGCGCGAGCATTGGGTGCTGTGGACGACTCATCACGGCTTTCTCGACGGGCGCTCAAGGTTTCTGCTTTGGCGGGAGGTGTTTGCCTTCTATGAGGCGTTCTTGCGCGGCGGCGACATCGAGCTGCCGCTGCCTCGTGCGTACCGCGGCTACATCGAGTGGCTGCGCAAATTCGATGACGACTCCGCCAAAACCTACTGGCAGGGCGCTCTTTCGGGTTTTCGCGCGCCGACCCCTATCGTGGTGGCGCGTGATCGCGACGCCGAGCAGCTCAAAGGCGCCGCCTGGGGAACTCACGAGGCCCGTTTGCCGGCTGCGCTCACCTCCGCTCTCAGAAAGCGGGCGCGCGAGGCGTCGGTAACCCTCAACGTGCTGCTGCAGGGCGCCTGGGCTCTCCTTCTGCACCGCTACTGCGGCGAATCGGACATCGTCTTCGGAGTGACCCGCGCGGCTCGCGCGTCCTGCCTTGAGGGCGTGCAGGACATGGTCGGCCTGTTCATCAATACGCTGCCCGTACGCATGCGCATCGATCCCGAAGCCGAGCTCGTGAGCTGGCTGCGCGAGCTGCGCGCTCAGCAGGTGGCGCTGCGCGAGCACGAGCACACGCCGCTCATCAAGGTCCAGGGCTGGAGCGAGGTGCCCCGGGGCATGCCGCTATTCGAGAGCATCGTGGTGTTCGATAGCCATACGCTCGAGGCGCAGCTGCGCGCCCTGGGCGGGGCCTGGAACGAGCGCCGCCTTGTCAGTTTCGGCCATACGAACTATCCGCTGACGCTCGCTGCCTACGGCGACCGCGAGCTTCTTTTGCAGATCGAGTACTCGCGCAAGCGCTTCGATGACGCCGTCATCGCGCGCATGCTGGGCCATCTGCAGACGCTGCTCGAGGCGATGGCCGCTCGTCCCGAGGCCAGGCTGAAGGAGCTGCCGCTTTTGACCGAAGCCGAGCGCCATCGGCTCATCGAGTCGTGGAATCGGACCTCGGTCGCTTATCCCGCGGCGCGCTGCGTGCACGAGATGGTCGAGGAACAGGCGCGCATTCGCCCGCAGGCGCTCGCGGCGCAAGGCGGCGGGCAAAGGCTGACCTACCGGGAGCTCGACGAGCGCGCGCAAGCCTTGGCCGGGCAGCTGCGCGCGCACGCTGTGCGGTCGAATTCGCTCGTCGCCGTCTATCTCGAGCGCTCGATCGAGATGCTCGTCGCCATTCTGGGCGTGTGGAAGGCGGGCGGGGCCTATGTGCCCATCGATCCGGAGTATCCCGCCGAACGCGTCCGCTTCATGCTGGAAGATACGAAGGCGCTCGTGACGCTGACCCGCAAGGGTCTTGCCCCGGCCTTGCCGGCCTCGGACGCGGCGGTCGTGCACGTCGACGCGCCGCAGGGCCGCGTCGAGCCAAGCCCCGGGCGCCGCCCCGAGCCCCGCCCCATGTCGCCGCAACAACTGGCCTACGTGATCTACACCTCGGGCTCGAGCGGCCGTCCGAAGGGGGTGCCGATCAAGCACGCGAGCCTGTTCAACCTGATTTGCTGGCATCAGCAGGCGTACGAGGTCAAGCCGGCCGACCGTGCCACGCAGATCGCCGGACCGGCCTTCGACGCCTCGGTGTGGGAGCTCTGGCCCTACCTCAGCGCGGGCGCGAGTGTGCACATCGCCGATGACGCCACGCGGCTGGATGCCGGGCGGATGGTGCGCTGGCTGGCGGAGCAGCAAATTACCCTGAGCTTTCTGCCCACGCCCCTCGCCGAGGCCGTGCTGCGAGAGAACTGGCCCGAGACGGCGGCGTTGCGCGTCCTGCTCACCGGAGGCGACAAGCTCAATCAGCGGCCCGCGAAAAAGCTGCCGTTCCGGCTGGTCAATCATTACGGCCCCACCGAGAACACCGTGGTGAGCACGTGCGCCGAGGTGAGCGCCGAAGGCGCGCAAGGCGCCGCGCCGCCAATAGGCCGTGCGCTTCCCAACACGCGTGCCTACGTGCTGGACGCTCACTTGCAGCCGGTGCCGATCGGGGTGCCGGGCGAGCTCATCCTGGGCGGAGCGCAGCTCAGTTCGGGCTACTGGAACCGCCCGGATCTCACCGCAGAAAAGTTCATTGCCGATCCGTTCCACCCGGAACCTGGCGCCCTGCTGTACAAGACCGGCGACCTGGTGCGCTGGCTGCCAGAGGGCGAGCTCGAGTTTCTCGGGCGCATCGACCATCAGGTGAAGCTGCGCGGCTTTCGCATCGAGCCGGGGGAGATCGAAGCGGTCATCGCCCGGCACGCTGCCGTGCGCGAAGTGGTGGTCATCGCGCGCGAGGACATCCCGGGGGACAAGCGCCTGGTCGCCTACCTCACCACCGAGAAAGCGCCTGCCGACCTGGCCGAGGAGCTGCGCGCGCTCCTTCGCAGCACGATGCCCGAGCACATGGTCCCGGCAGCCTTCGTTCGCTTGGATGCCTTTCCGCTCACCCCTCACGGCAAGCTCGATCGCAAGGCGCTGCCGGCGCCCGACCCCGCGGCCGGCGCCGCCCGCGGCTACGAGGCGCCGCTCGGCGACTTCGAGACCGCGCTGGCGCAAATCTGGTGCGACGTGCTCAAGTGCGAACGCGTCGGCCGCCACGACCACTTCTTCGAGCTCGGCGGCCACTCGCTGCTCGCGATGCAGGTGGTCTCCCGCGTGCGGCTGAAGCTCAACGTGGAGCTGCCGCTGCGCGAGCTCTTCGCCGCCCCGACGGTCTCGCGCCTGGCGGTGCGCCTCGAGGCGCTCGCGGGGCAGTCCCGGCCGGTGCTCGCCATGGACGCCCTCAGCTCGCCGGCAAGCTCTGGCCAGTCGGCCAGGGTCGGCGGGAACAGGGAGCTAGTCGAGTTGTGAAGGTAGCGGCCCTGCTCGCAGAGCTGCGCAGGCGCGATATCCAGGTCTGGGCCGACGGCGACCGGCTGAAGTGCGATGCCCCCGCGGGCGCCCTGACGCCCGAACTGCGCGCCCGGCTGCGCCAGCGCAAGAGCGAAGTCCTGGAATTCCTGCGGGCGCCGGCGGCGCTCTCGTTCTCGCAGGAGCGGCTCTGGTTTCTGGATCAGATCGAGCAGGCAAGCGCAGCCTATGTCATGGCGCTCGCGTTCGAGATGCGCGGCGCGCTCGATGTCACGGCGCTCGAGCGCGCGCTCGCGACGCTCGTGCGCCGCCACGAGTCGCTGCGCACGGTATTCGCGGAGGTCGACGGACGGCCGCAGCAGGTGGTTTCGGATCCGGCGCCGTGGACGCTGCCCGTAGCGCAGGTGAGCGGCGAAGCCGACGCGCGCGAGCGGCTGCGCGAGGAAGCCTCGCGCGGCTTCGACCTGGCGCGCGGGCCGCTCTTCCGCGCGCATCTGTACCGGCTCGCGGCGCACGCGCACGTGCTGCTGCTCGCGATGCACCACAGCATTTCGGACGGCTGGTCGCTCGGCATCCTGACCCGGGAGCTGGGCGAGCTGTACGCGCGCTTCTCCCGGGGAGAGCCCGACACGCTGCCGGCGCCCGCGCTGCGCTACCGCGACTTCGCGCGCTGGCAGCGCAGCTCGCTCCAGGGCGAGCCGCTGCAGGCCCTGCTCTCGCATTGGCGCTCGCGTCTCGCGGGGGCCCCTCAAGTGCTCGAGCTGCCCACCGATCGGCCGCGCGCGTCGATGACGAGCCGGCGCGGCGCAACCTATTCCTTCGTGCTGCCCGTTGAGCTCACCGAGGCACTGCGCGCTCTGGCGCGGCGCGAGGGAGCGACTCTCTTTGTGACGCTGCTCGCCGGCTTCACGCTGCTGCTTTCGCGTTACAGCGGCCAGCAAGATGTCCTGGTGGGCACGCCGGTCGCCAACCGCAGCCGCGCCGAGATCGAGGACGTGGTCGGCTGTTTCGTCAATACGCTGGTGCTGCGCGCCGATCTGTCGGGCGATCCCTCGGCGCGCGGGTTTCTCGAGCGCGTGCGCGAAGCGTGCCTGGACGCGTTGGCGCACCAGGACCTGCCCTTCGAGCGGCTGGTGCAGGAGCTGCGGCCCGAGCGCGACCTGAGCCGCAATCCCCTGTTCCAGGTGATGTTTGCCTTTCAGAACGCGCCGCAGCGACCGCTCGAGCTGGCGGGGATCACGCTAAGGCCGCTCGAGATCGAACGCAGCACGGCGCAGGTCGACCTCACGCTGCACGTCTGGGAGAGCGCCGAGGGGCTGAGCGCGACCTTCGAATACGCGAGCGAGCTGTTCGAGGAGTCGACGATCGCGCGCATGGCCACTCATTGGCGCTCGCTGCTTGAAGCGATGATCGCTTCGCCCGAGCGCTGCGTGTGGGAGCTGCCGCTGCTCACCGAAGCCGAGCGGCGCCAAGTGCTCACGCAGTGGAACCAAACAGCGGCGCAATACCCGCGCAATGCGTGCGCCCACGAACTGTTCGAGGCGCAGGCCGAGCGCACCCCGCAGGCGATCGCGGTGAGATTCGAAAGCAAGCAGCTCACCTACCAGGAATTGGACCGCCGCGCCAATCAGCTCGCTCATCATTTGCGCGAGCTCGGCGTAGGTCCCGAGGTGCTGGTCGGGCTGTGCGTGGAACGCTCGCTCGAGATGGTCGTTGGCTTGCTCGGCATTCTCAAGGCGGGAGGGGCCTACCTGCCGATCGATCCAAGCTACCCCGCGGCGCGCCAAGCCTTCATGCTCCAGGACAGCCAGGCGAAGGTGCTGCTGACCCAGGCGCCCCTGCTCGCGCGCCTGAAGAGCCACAACGTCCCCACCGTGTGCCTGGACATCGCCGGGCACCGGCTTGCGCGTCTGCCCACAACCCCCCCGCCCCGCCTCGCCGACCCCACGCAGCTCGCCTACGTCATCTACACCTCCGGATCCACGGGACAGCCGAAGGGCGTGTGCATCGCGCACCGCGGCTTGGTCAATTACTTGAGCTGGGCCGCAAGCGCTTACCAGGTTGCCGAGGGCGCAGGCGCCCCGGTGCATTCGTCGATCGCCTTCGACCTGACCGTGACGAGCCTTTTCACGCCGCTCGTGGTCGGTCGCGCAGTCGAGCTGCTGCCCGAGGATCGCGGCGCCGAGGCGCTCGCCGGGGCGCTGCAGACAGCCTCCGGATACAGCCTGGTCAAGCTTACCCCGGCCCACCTGCAGGCTTTGCAGCTGCAGCTGCCTCCGGAGCAAGTGGCGGGGCGGACCCGAACGTTCGTCATCGGCGGTGAGCAACTACGCGCCGAGGCCGTCGCGTTCTGGCGCGAGCACGCCCCGCGCACCTTGCTCGTCAATGAATACGGGCCGACGGAAACCGTCGTGGGATGCTGCGTGTACACCGTGACGCCCGAGACTCGGAGCCACGGACCGATCCCCATCGGCCGACCCATCGCCAACACGCGCCTGTACATCCTCGACCGGTACCTGCAGCCAGTACCGATCGGGGTGGCGGGGGAACTGTGCATCGGCGGCGATGGCGTGGCGCGCGGCTACCTGAATCGACCCGAGCTCACGAAGGAGCGATTCATCGCCGATCCCTTCAGCGCGCAAGCCGGGGCGCGCTTGTACAGGACCGGCGATTTCGCACGCTATCTGCCCGACGGCAATATCGAATTCCTCGGGCGCCGCGACGAGCAGGTCAAAGTGAGCGGCTTTCGCATCGAGCTGGGCGAGATCGAAGCGGCGCTCGGCCGCCTTCCCCAGGTGCAAGAGGCGGTCGTGGCGCTACGCGAGGACGCACCGGGCGAGCCCCGCCTCGTGGCGTATGTGGTTCCGAAGCCGGGGCAGGCCGATGCGCCGCGCGAATTGCGCGGCGTCCTGAAGCAGCATCTGCCCGAATACATGCTGCCGAGCGCGTTCGTCAGCCTGGACCGGCTGCCGCTCACCCATCACGGCAAAGTGGACCGGGCCGCTCTGCCGGCGCCGCACTTCGAGCATCAGCTCAAGGAAGCGTTCGTGCCGCCGCGCACCGAGTGGGAGCTCAAGCTCGCGCAGCTCTGGCGGGAGCTTCTGCGCGTCGAAAGGGTGGGCGTGGACGACAACTTTTTCGCCCTCGGCGGCAATTCCCTGATGATCGTCAGGCTGATCAGCCAGATCAACCGGAGGCATCAGCTGAGTCTGCGCGTGGCGGAGCTCTTCCGCAATCCGACGGTCGGGCAACTGGCGAGGCTGATCGACGCGCAGCAACCGAAGAGCAAGCGAGCCCCCGCAGTGGTCCAGCTGCGCGAAGGACAGGCTGCGCCTCCCGTCTATTTCATCTACGCCGGACCCGACGAGTTCCGCCTCGCCAAGCTGATGGACGACAGGCACGCGGTATTCGGCATCGAGGTGCCGTGGCCCCTCGCATGGCGCGACGCGGCGGCGACCAACCGGAGGTCCGAGTTTCCGACCCTGGAAGAGCTGGTTGCCCCCTATGTGGCGGCGCTGAGCGCGCATACGGGGGCTTCCCCGTGCGTCCTCGCGGGACATTCCTTTGCCGGGTTGATGGCGTTCGAGGCGGCCCACCAGTTCCAGCGGCAAGGCGGCAACGTGGAAATGGTGATCCTGCTCGATACCTGGGCCAGATCGCCGACCCCACGCCAGGTCGCGTGGCACAAATGGCGGCAAAACTGGAAGCAAGCCCCGCACGGTTCCCGCCTGCGCAGCTCCTGGCGCATCAGCCGCTGGTTGCTTGGACAGGAAAAGTACAGGATATGGTCATTCTTCAATCGTCTGGTGGTGGATCCCAACGATCTGACCACGATTTTCGACGAGCAGGGCATGGCGCTGCCGGGACGGCTACTGGAGCGCGTGTATTCGAAAATCGCCGATTCCTACGAGCCGCGCTCCCTGGATGCGCGCGGGGTTCTTTTTCGGACAGAGCCGATCGCCGGCCATGCGCCGGGGCGCGGTGTCGACGACAGCCAGGGCTGGCAGAACCTGTTCAGCCGCGGACTGGAGATCATTCCGATGGTCGGGGACCATCTTTCGATGATCCGCGAGCACCACCCGAAACTCGCGCTGGAGATGAATGAAGTGCTGAAGCGGCATCGGTCGGAGGATCACCAGCAGGCTGGGGAAAATGCATCGGTGGAAAATCCGGACCGAATGAGCTGAACGACCGCGCCAGGGCAAGTCGTCTCGCGGCAAGACAAGTTCTTTCCACAGCCGAACAAGGAGCCCTGGTCTGGGACAGCCTGAATCTGGCCCCTGCTGCAGCGCACAATTCCGCAGCGAAAAAAGAACCCGTCAAAGCCGCACACGCGCTCAAATTGCGCACGCTTTCTGACATTTTCTGACGTGTCGTGAAGCACGTCACTTGAGCCGCACAGGCCTGCCTGTAGTTTGAACGAGTACGCATTTGCAGTTCGATCTTGGATGCAGCAGCCCCGATGGGGCGAAGGAGGCATTGTGAACCCGCGACATATCTTTCTTGGGATGGCGCTCAGCTTAGGCCTGACCGTGGCTCCCGTTAGCCACGCGCAGTTCTCCTGGCGCTGGTGGCACAGGCACGACACCACTGCGCCCACGGCGCCAACGGGCCTCACCGCTTCCGCGGTCACGCCAACGACGCTGACGCTGTCCTGGAAACCTGCGACGGACAACTTCGTCGTGAAGGGCTACCACATCTATGTCAACGGCGAGCTGTTGTTTTCTTCCAGCAGCACCTCGGGACGCGCTCCTTCACCGTCGCCGCCTACGACGCGGCGGGCAATGTCTCGGCGCCCTCTGCTGCCTTATCCGTGACGACGCCGCCACTAGCGGTAGCGCCAGTCCCGCCGGCGCCAACACCAACGCCACTGCCGCCGACGCCAGCGCCGCCAGCGCCAACACCACTGCCGCCAGTGCCAGCGCCGCCAGCGCCAGTGCCGCCGACGCCGGCGCCGGCAGCTCAGGTCCTATGGTCCGCCGACATGGAGTCGGGCGACCTGAGCGAATGGTATGGCGCGGACAACAGCGGCAGCGCGCAATCTACCGCGGTGACTGCCTTCAGCGCCGGCATTCCGCCCAAGTCCGGCAGCTGGGTGATGAAGCAATCGGTGACCGGCAGTGTCGGCGGCTCAAGAATGAACGTATTTCCAGGACTCAATGCTTTGGCGCAGGCTGGAA
>Ga0209577_10000901_pt1 | contig 29699 bp, 28 predicted proteins | sample GraSoiAngelo_109_FD_185874 | JGI IMG/M metagenome (GOLD analysis project Ga0209577, IMG submission 185874) | Grasslands soil microbial communities from the Angelo Coastal Reserve, California, USA - 14_0903_12_20cm (SPAdes) (version 2) | ecosystem: Environmental > Terrestrial > Soil > Grasslands...
CCGAGGCCATCCGCCGCGTGCGCGAGGAGGCCTGGCCGGATGCGACGGATGCCGACGAGCTGCACGATGCGCTGCTGTGGCTCACGTACCTCACCGATGCCGAGGTCGCGCGCGGCGCGGGCTGGACCGACCTGATCGCCCAGCTCGCCGCGCAGCGGCGCGTGACGCACATCGTTGGCGCGGGCGCCGGAGTCTGGGTCACCGCCGAGCGGCTGCCGCTCTTTGCCGCACTCTTCCCCGCGGCGCGTCCGGAGCCCGCGGTGACGACGCCCGCGGGTCGCGCGCAGACCGTGGGCAGCGAAGCCGCGCTCGTCGAGGCGGTGCGCGGGCGGCTCGAGGGTTTGGGGCCGACGACCGCCGCCGCACTCGCCGCGGAGCTTGCCATGCCGACCTCGCGCATCGAGACGGCGCTCGCCGCGCTGCAGGCGGAGGGCTTTGCGATGCGCGGCGCGTTCACGGACACGCCGGCCCCGGAGGGCGAGTGGTGCGAAAGGCGGCTGCTCGCGCGCATCCATGGCTACACCGTCAAGCGGCTGCGCGCAGAGATCGAGCCCATCGAGGCGCGCGACTTCGTGCGCTTCCTCCTCGACTGGCAGCGCGTCACGCCCGCGCTTCGCATGGAGGGTCCCGATGCGGTGGGCGCGGTGCTCGCGCAGCTCGAGGGCTTCGAGGCGCCGGCGAGCGCCTGGGAGACCGAGATCCTGCCCGCGCGCATCGGCGAGTACGAGCCCGCCTGGCTCGATGAGCAGTGCCTCGCCGGGCGCTTCGTGTGGACGCGCCTCGCCGCGCGCCGGGCGGAGCCCGGCCGGGGCGCCGCTCCGGTGCGCTCGACACCGATCGTGCTGCTCGCGCGGCGCAACTTGCGACTCTGGTCGTCGCTCGCAGGGACCGTCGAAGTCCAGAATCTCTCGCCGCCCGCGCAGCGCGTGGCGGAATATCTCTCATCCCACGGCGCCTCGTTCTTCGATGAGATCGCGCCCGGGAGCTCGCTCCTGCCCTCGCAGGCCGAGGAGGCCCTCGGTGAGCTCGTGGCGCTCGGCCTCGTCAATTCCGACAGCTTCGCGGGGCTGCGCGCGCTCCTGGTGCCCGCCGATCGCCGCCGGCCGCTCGGCGGGGGCCGCAGGCGCCGACGCATCGCGCTCTTCGGGATGGACGCCGCCGGGCGCTGGTCGAGGATCGCGCGCCCGGACGCGCCCGCCCGGGCCGATCACGGAGGGGGCGAGGAGCTCGTCGAGCACCTGGTGCGGACGCTGCTGCGCCGCTGGGGCGTGGTGTTCTGGCGGCTGCTCGCGCGCGAGGCCGAGTGGCTGCCGCCGTGGCGCGACCTGCTGATGTGCTGCCGGCGCCTCGAGGCGCGCGGCGAGATCCGCGGCGGGCGCTTCGTCGCCGGCTTCAGCGGCGAGCAGTACGCCGCGCCCGAGGCGATCGCGCTGCTGCGCGAGGCGCGCCGCAAGCCGCGCGAGGGGCATTACGCTTCGCTCTCGGGCGCCGATCCGCTCAATCTCGTCGGCATCCTCACGCCCGGCGCGCGGCTGCCCTCCCTGAGCGGCAACCGCCTGCTGTATCGCGACGGCGTGCCGATCGCGCTCCTCGCCGCGGGCGAAGTGAGCTTCCTCGAGGAGCTCGCCCCGCAGCAGCAATGGGAGGTGCGCAATGTACTGCTCCGCCGCCAGGTCCCCGCGGTGCTTGCCGATCTCGCCTGAGCCGGCGGGGCCACATCGTCGCGCACGAGCATTGATATCGGGGCTCATGTGGAGCGTATCTCGAGATGCGCACGCAGGCGCCTGGACGGCAGGACATCTTCGACCCGGGAGAGCTCGGCAATCGTGACGAGACGCTTTCTGAGCGCGTCGCGAAGTGCCTCGATGGCGATCTCCCGGCCGACCAGTCTCTCGAGCCTGAAGCAGTCTGCGACGGAACGGGCCGGGCCAGTAATGCGCGCTGGCACTCCCTCGAACTCGACATCCTTCACACCGTAGGTCCACGCGGGGCCGCTGAAACGGACGATGCGCAGCCGCAGCCGTCGCATGCGAGGCGGGCGGGCCTTGTGAGGTATACCGAGCCACACGTGGGCGGGGGCCTGCGATCCGATGCCGTGCACGCGCAGCGCCGAGAGCAGGCAAACGATGCTGTTCGGCACGCGGGCGCAGGCCATCGCGAGGGAGTAATTCTCCGTGGGCTCCGCATCGAGGAGGCGGTAGAGGCCGCGCGTGACGTGCTCGACAACCCGTCGGCGAACGAGGGATGGCAGCTGATCGGGCGTGAGTCCGGCTTCGCTCAGCTGGCTCGGACGAAAGAATGCGCCCAGCCCGGCCGCGTGCAGCCGCTCGTTTGCACGGTCGGCCGCCAGGTGATGACGCGAAATGTAGGCATACTTATCATCCATGCCGGCATTTTGCGCCAAACGCCCGTCACTGCCACTATGATGCAGCACCTCTGCGCAGGGCGGCGCTTTGCCCCCAGCATCCGCACGATGTCGCTCTCGATGCTCCAGGTCGAGGGCCGCTCCCAGTCAGGTCTTCTTATTATGTGCTTCCTGCCACTTCCTGACCGCGGCCATGGTGTTCTCGACGTGCTGGTCGGGCTTCATGGCCGTATAGGAGTAGATGATTTCCCCCGTCGGCGCGACCACGTAGGAGGTGCGGTTGGCGTACTCGGGGTGATCGGGCAGCACCGAGTCGTAGGCCTTCATGATCCCGCCGTCCGCATCGGAGGCGACCGCGAACTTGTTGCGGCACTCGCTCACCGAGAAGCGGTCGAGCTTCTCGATCGGATCGTGCGACACGCCGATGACTGTGGCGCCGAGCTCCTTGAACTTGGCGGTGGCCTCGGCGAACTGATGCGCTTCCACCGTGCATCCCGGCGTGAACGCCGCCGGATAGAAATAGAGCACCACCGGTCCCCTCTTCAGCGCATCGGCGAGAGAAAACTTGAACTCCTTGCCCGCGAGCGATGCGAGGGTGTTGATATCCGGAGCCTTCGCGCCGTTGGGCAGAGCGGCGTCAGCCGCGGGGGCGGTGAGCGCCAGGGCGAGCGCCGCAATGGCGGGCGCGGCCCGGGTGAGCGGGGGAACGGATGGGCGTCGCATGTTGGTCTCCGTCGCGATGCAGGCAAGAGCTTTCCTCGGGGATCGGCGATCATCGGCCAAGAAGCGCCTTCGCGCCAGTGGCGCGCGGCGATGAGCGTTCCGCTGCGTAACCGACCAACTCGACATAGCCGCGGCCGGCGATGCCCGCTCTGCCCCGCGTTCCGCTGACGTCCACGGCGCCCTCCCAGTAGGTGGGAGCGCTCCGGAACTCCTGGTCGGCGAGCACCGGGCGCACGCCGACCTCGAGCGAGAGCGACGGCACGCGGATGCGCCAGCTCGAGGGGTAGCGGGTCCCGCGAGCGTTGCTCCAGTGATCGAGGACGTCGATCGCCACCTCCTCGCTGGTCAGCGGGCGTGAGGCACCGGAAGGCTCGACCCACGTACCAGCGCTGTGCCGGTCACGGGTTCCGTCCCGGTTTCGCAACGCGTAGAACATGAGCGTCGCGCCGTCATTCAGCTGCAGAGCGAACCAGTCCCAGCCCACCTCGCGTGCCCCGAGCGCCCCGCTCCCCCACTCGCGATCCAACCACGCGAGGCCCCGCACGGCGACGGGATGATTGTCCCGGACCAGCCGGCCACCCACCTCGAGGCGCGGAATGGAGTAGTAGAAGCTCGCATCGCCCGGCTCGGCCGACTTGCGGCTGAAGCCTGCCTCACCGTTGAGAACCGGCGGGGTGAGGGGCTCGAGGACAAGGTCGACCTCGTAGCCGGGCTGCGCGGCGCGCAGCGTCCAGGTGGCACCTGACACGGTCGCGCCTGACGCGGCTTCGAGCGACCAGTCGTCGATCCATACCCGAAACGGCGCGGCCTGCGCTCCGGCGAGCGCCAGCGCCTCGCGGGAGAGTTTCCGCGCGAACCGAAATCGCCCCGCGGCAACGTCCGTGAGCGCGAAGTGAGCCATGTAGATCTGCCGGGTGCGCCATGCCGAGGAAGGAGGCGGTGTGGCGACGCCGCTGACCGGGCGCTGCGCCGCATCGGGCGCCGCATCGGGCGGCGCATCGGGCGCCGCTCCAGGCGCGAGCGCGAAGCGGAAGAACGTCAGCTCGAATCCGAAGCGCTCCCCGGTCGCCGCTTCCAGGTTGCCGGTGACGTACCACCACTCCTGGCGAAACTCCCGATGCGGTCCATGATCGCGCGGAAACGCAAAGGCGCGCGGCGACAGCGCCTGCGCAAAGCCGCCCGCCGGCGCAAAGCCGCCCGCCTGTGGCGTGGACGCCGCCCCACCGGCCATCGCACAGGCCACTCCTGCCGCGAGCGCCGCTCCGATCGGGATCCTGGCGTGGCCGCGACCCATCACTCTTCCCGCATCCCCGGCGCGAGCGGGGCGCGCGCGCTGCGCCAGGCGGGGTACGCGCCCGCCGCCAGCGCCGCGCCGAGCGCGAGCCACAGCGCGTCGAGGAACTGCGCGGGCGACAGGTGCAGATCGATCTGCCAGCCGAAGGCGCGGCGGTTGATGACCTCCGTCAGCACCACGGCGGTCAGCAGCCCCGCCGGTATCGCGGCGGCGAGCGCCGCGATTCCCATGAAGACGGTCTGCGCCAGCACGAGGAGCGCCGTGCCCCGCGGGGTGAGCCCGAGCGAGCGGAGGACCGCGAGCTCCCGCGAGCGCTGCAGTTCCCAGGCGAGCAGCGCACTCACCAGCCCCACCGCGGCCACTCCCGCGGCCAGCCAGTAGAGCACCCGCGTGATGACGAAGGTGCGGTCGAAGATGCGCATCGAGAGCGCGCGAATGTCGGCGTTGGAGCGGATGAAGAGCGCCTGCCGGCCGCGCGCCGCCGCGCGCAGCGCGCCGGTCGCCACCCGTGCCTCGACTCCCGGGGCCAGATAGATTCCGAGCCCGCTGATCGAGTCGTCGTCCCAGAGCCGCCGGTACTCGTCGAGCCCCATCAGCACCTCGCCGCGGTCGTTGCCGTACTCGCGGTACACACCGGCTACCGGGAAGGCGCGCGGTCCCGAGGCCGTGGTGAGAGTGAGCGTGTCATGCGGCGCGAGTTGGAGCCGCCACGCGAGGGGTTCGGAGATGAGGATCGCGCCGCGCGCGAACTCTCGCCACGCGCTCGTCGCGCTCGCTTGCGTGAATCGCACGCCCGCGTAACTCTCGGGCGCGAGCCTGACCGCGTTCACATCCAGCGGGCCGTGCGGCGAGGGAACCACGACCCGGCGGCTCTCGCTGTGAGTGCGCACGGCGGGCACGGCGAGGAGGGAGCGCACGACCTCGGGGTCGAGCCTTCGCCCGGAGTCCTCCCCCGCAGCTGGAGCGCTGACGTAGACGTCCGCGCGCAGCGCCTCAATGAGCCACTCACGGAGCGATTCCCGGAAGCTCTGCACCATGATCGCGACACCGATCATCGCGGTGAGCGCCATGCCGAGCGCGGCGACGGCCACCCCCGTGCGGCTGAGCGAACCGGCGATGTCCCGGCAGGCGAGCCGCGCCACCGGACCGAGCCGCACCGAGAGCCTGGCCGCGGCCAGCGCCAGGGCTCTAAGCGCCGCCGGCGTCACCGCCGCGACGCCGAGGAGCAGCATGAAGAGCGTCGCGAAGCCGGCGAGAAGGCTGCGACCGGAGACCCAGACCAGCAAGCCCGCCCCCGCGGCGAGCGAGGCGCTGACGACGAGCAGCGACCGCGCCAGGTGGAGCGAGCGCCTCTCGAGCACCGAGCGCGAGAGCCCGAGCTGCGGCGCGCTCGCCGCGACCTCGAGCGCCGGGAGCAGTGCCGCGGCGAGCGCAGTCAGCACCCCGCCGCCCGCGGCAGCGACCAGCGAGACAGCCGGAACGCTCATCTCCCTCACCGCCACGACGAAATAGAGATCGTTGATGGTCTGCGAGACGAGGCCGACGAGCCCTCGCCCCATCACGAGTCCGAGCAGCACGCCGCAGACCGCGCCGACGATGCCGAGTGCCGCGGCCTCCGCGAGCACGAGTGCGAGCACCTGGCCACGGGTGGCCCCGAGTGCGCGCAGCACGGCCATGATCGGGCGGCGCTGCAGCACGGCGAAGCTCACCGCGCCGTAGATCAGAAACGCCCCCACCAGGAGCGCCAGCAGGCTCATGGCCTTGAGATTGGTCGTGAACGCGTCCGTCATGGCGAGCGTCTCGCGAAGCTGCGCGCGCGTGGCGCGCAGCTCGAGACCGGGAGGCAGCTGCTTGCGCAGCCGCGCGAGGAGCTCTTCGCCCGGCGCGCCTGCGGGCAGGCGCACATCGATCCGCGAGAGCCTTCCGGTGGCGCCGAGCCACTCCTGCGCCTGAGCGATGTCGGTCAGCAGCACCCCGTCGAGGCCCGGGCCGGCCCCGGCAGCTTGGGCGATGAGCGTGGCGGGTCGCGGCACGCCGCCCACGAGAAGCTCGAGGCGGCGGCCCGTCGCGAGCCCGAGTTCGGAAGCGGCGGTCGCGCTCATGACCACGGCGCCCGGCTCGGTCAGCCAGTCCCGCAGCGTGTCGAGGCCGTCGGTCGCCGGATCCGGCACACCGGGTGCGCGCCCTTCGCCTGCGAGCTCGAGGGCCGCAAAAGGATCGACGCCGACCAGCTGCATCGTTCGCTCGCCGATGGCGACATAGCCCGCGAGCACCGGCGCGAAAAGCGGCGGCGAGCCTCCGGTGGACTGCGCGCGCAGCCGCACGTACAGCCGCTCATCGATACCGCGCGGACCGCCAGTGATCTGATGCGTAGCGGGGCCATTCACGGCCTCGAGCGAGAGCTCGAATGCGCGCCGCGAGCTCTCCGTCGCCACCTCCACCGCCACGATCGTGCCCACCCCGAGCGCGAGCCCGACCAGCGCGAGCGCCAGCTGCGCCGGGTGGCGCAGCAGATGCCGCACGCCCGCCAGGTGCAGCGCGTTCATCGAGGCGCGGCGACCGCCGGCTCGCGCCGCTCGTGCAGCCGTCCCTCGCGCAGCTCCAGCACGCGGTCCGCGGCGCGCGACAGCGCGAGATCGTGGGTCACGATCACGACGGTGGTGTTGCGCGCGCGGGCGAGAGACAACAGCGCGGGCAACACCTCGCCGGCGGTCTGCTCGTCGAGGTTGCCGGTGGGCTCGTCGGCCAGGAGAAGCGGCGGCTCATGGACCAGCGCCCGGGCGATCGCGACGCGTTGCTGCTCGCCCCCGGAGAGCCGGTCCACCGCGCTGTCCGCGCGCGCGGCGAGACCCACGTCGGAGAGCACCGCGAGGCTGCGTGCGCGTGCCTGCGCGCCCCGTACGCCGTTGAGCTCGAGCACCAGGCGCACGTTCTCCTCGACATCGAGGGTCGGGATGAGGTTGAAGAACTGGTAGACGAAGCCGATGTGAGCGCGGCGGAAGAGCGTACGGGCGGGCTCGCCCATCGCCGTCACCTCACGGCCGTCGATCTGCACGGTTCCGCCGTCGGCGTGGTCGATGCCGCTGATGAGATTGAGGAGAGTTGACTTGCCGGAGCCGCTGCGCCCCGTGACCGCGACCGTCTCGCCGCGGCGTACCTCGAGGTCGGCGCGCTCGAGCACGCGGTGCACCCGTCCGCCTTCGCTGAAGCTGCGGGAAAGCTGTCGAACGCTCAGCATGGCTGGCTAAAATTCGGAAACGGCTCGCAAATCCGGGGTTTCAGGGCAAAAAAGTGAGCGCGCGGGTCGTTAATGGGCCAAACTCCCCACCCGCTGCGGCTCCCAAGCCGTGCCGTGCACGGCCCGCATGCGCTCGAAGGGTAACCCATGACACTGCCAGCGCCGCGCCGCGGCCGCACCCGCCTCATCGTCAACACCGCTGCCATCGCCGTGCTCATTGCCGGCGCGACGCTCGCGGCTGCGGAGGAGCCCGCCGCGGGGGCCTCGGCTGCGGCGCCCGCCGCTCCCGCGAAAAAGGCTCCGGCGAAGACCGGCGCCGCCAAGGAGGCATCCGCGAAGGCGGGCTCCGCCAGTTACAGCGTCGGCGTGTCGATGGGCGAGCAGCTGCGCGGCAGCGGCGTGACGCCTGCGCTGATCAACCCGCAGGAGCTCGCGCAGGGCGTGCGCGACGCGGTTGGCGGCAAGGCTTCGCTCACCGACAAGGATCGCGAGAACATCCGCAACCTCGTGAACGCGGTCGGCGAGTCCAATCACGCGGCAGCCGTCAAGTTCCTGGCCGAGAACGGCAAGAAGCCCGACGTGGTCACGACCGCGAGCGGCCTGCAGTACAAAGTGCTGAATGCCGGCAACGGGGACTCGCCCAAGAAGACCGACGAGGTCACGGTGAACTACCGCGGGTCGCTGATCAACGGCACCGAATTCGACAGCAGCTACAAGCGCGGTCAGCCGGCGACGTTCCCGGTGAACGGCGTCATTCCCGGCTGGACCGAGGCGCTCGGCCTCATGAAGCCGGGAGCCAAGTGGGAGCTGTTCGTGCCGCCGCAGCTGGCCTATGACATGCAGTCCCGGCCGCCGATTCCGCCGGGCTCGCTGCTGATCTTCGAGGTCGAGCTGCTGAGCGTGAAGGGGGCCGGCACGCCGGCGCCGCCCACCTCGTCCGCGTCTCCCGCTCCGGCGCAACCGGCAACTCCCTCGCAGCCCCCGAAGTGAGGCCACAGCCCTCGATGCGGGGCGCGGGCCGATGAGCGCCCGCGCCTTCTTCAGCCCTCGGCGTTCGCGCCCGGTGTGTAGCGCATCGGCTTGGTCACGCCCATGCGCGTGAGCTCGCGGAGCAGTCCCTCGGCGAGCTGCTGGCAGGAGACGCGGTCGAAGCTCGGGGCGGCGGACCAGTTGTAGGCCCAGGGCTGCGCGCCGCGCATCTCCTCCGGCTCGTCGACGTAGCGGGGGATCACGTGAGCGTGCAGCGCCGCCTCCTGGTTGCCGAAGATCGCGTAGTTGATGCGCACGGCGCCCGCCACCTTCAGCAGCGCATCGCCGAGGCGCGACATGTCGGAGAGAAAGGCCATGCGCTCCTGGGCGCCGAGCGCATTCAGGTTGGGCACGACGGGATCGGGCAGGAGCACCGAGTAGCCGCGCACGAACTGGCGCTCGCCGAAAACCGCCCAGCCGGAGAACAGCCGCGCGATCACGCGCGGGTCGCGCCCCTCGCGGGCGGCGATCACCTGCGCATGGATGGCGGTCAAGGGTTCCGCTGCGGCTTCGTTCTTCATGGCACGCCCGGCGAACGGAATAGGAAATATACCGCACCGAGGATACACAGGGCCGCCCAGAGGTAATCGAGCCTGAGGGGCTTCCCCATGTACAACACGGCGAAGGGCACGAACACGCCGAGCGTGATCACCTCCTGCAGGATCTTCAGCTGCGGGAGCGACAGCTGCGTGTAGCCGATGCGGTTGCCCGGGACCTGCAGCAGATACTCGAAGAACGCGATCCCCCAGCTTGCCACCGCCGCCAGGTACCAGGGGCGGTCGGCAAGGTTCTTGAGGTGCGCATACCAGGCGAACGTCATGAAGACGTTAGAGCCTACCAGCAGCAGCGTGGCGGACAGGACCGGACTCATACTTTAGCTCTCAGCGCACGATCTCGAGGGCCTTGAGGGCGCTCACCGTGCTCGGGTAGCCCTGGTGCACGATGCCCTGCCAGCCGCGCGCCCGGGCGCCCTCGATGTTGTCCGCCCGATCGTCGATGAACAGCGTCGCCGCGGGCTCGAGCGCAAAACGCCGCTCGGCCTCGGCGTAGATGCCGGCGTGCGGCTTCATGACCCCGGCGAGGTAGGATGGCAGCGCCCCTTCGCCGATTGTCTGCAGGCGGTGCTCGCGCGACAGGTGCACCCAGTGCAGGTCGCCGATGTTGGAGAGCAGGAACACCCGGTAGCGCTCGCTGAGACGATGTGCGAGATCGACCATGGCGGGCTCGAGCTCGAACACGCTCACCCACCAGGCGTGCATCTCCTCGAGCGACACCGGCTCCCGCGCGAGCGCTGCGAGCTGCTCGAGGAGGCCGCGACCGTGCAGCCGGCCGGTCTCGTGATCGTCGAGCGCGACGCGCGCCAGCATCGAACCCCGATCGCTCACCTCGGCGCCGCGCGCGCGCAGGAACTCGACGATCGGACCGTAGTTGAGCCGGACGAACACCCAGCCGATGTCGAACACGATATGGCGGATCGGGCGCGGCGGCGGCGCGCCGCGGGCGGCTACGGTGGCCACGGCGCGATGCTGCCGGTGTCGCCGGGGCGCAGATTGACGGCCACGACGGTCGCTTTGGGGAAGAAGTTGAACTCGGAAGCGCTCGCCCAGGTGTAGGCGCCCATGGCGCGGCCGACGATGAGATCGCCGGGCTTCAACGGCGGCAGCATCAGGTTCTCCGCGATCACGTCGATGCTGTCGCAGGTCGGGCCCGCGAGCACCGAGGGCAGCCGCTCTTCGCCGTCGCGCAGCGGCTCGACCGGATATCGCGCGTGATCGAACAGCTGGCCGCTGTAGGAGCCGTACAGCCCGTCATCGAGGTAGTACCACCAGTGCCCCTCGCGCCGCGCGCGTCCCATCACCGACGCCACGCCGATCGCAGACGGGCCCACGATGTAGCGCCCCGGCTCGGCGATCACGCGCACGCGTGTCGGGAGCTTCGCCACCGCCACGCGCAGCGGCGCACAGAAGCGGCCGATGTCCTGCACCGGCTGCGCATAGTCGATCGGGAAGCCGCCGCCGATGTCGAGCGTGTCGAGGACGCCGAGGCGCTCGCGACGCGCCGCGGCGATCAGCTTCGCACTGGCGGTGAGCGCCTCGACGTGCTTGGTGGCATCGGCAGTCTGGGAGCCCACGTGGAAGGTGAGTCCCCGCACCCCGATACCGAGACCGGCCGCGAGCCGCGCGAGCGGCAGCACGTCCTCCGGGTCGCAGCCGAACTTGCGCGACAGATCGCACACCGCGCCCGGCGCGCGGAACGACACCCGCAGCAGCAGCTCCGCCTCGCCGCTCAGGCGCGCGAACTTGCGGACCTCGTCAGGATTGTCGGCGACGAACAGCCGCACGCCGAACGCGAGCGCGTTGGCGATGTCCTGCTCGCGCTTGATCGGGTGGGTGTGGATGCAGCGATCGGGCGCCACGCCGAGCCGCTGCACCAGGTGCACCTCGCCGCTGGTGGCGAGATCGAGATAGCCGCCCTGCTCGATCACGGTCTGCACCACGGCCGGATGCGGCATCGGCTTCAGCGCGTAGTGCAGATCGACGCCCGGCAGCGCCTTGCGGAGCTTGCGGAACTGCACGCGCACCCGCTCGCAATCGAGGATCACCAGCGGCGAGCCGAACTCCCCGACGAGGCGGCGCACTTCCGCGGGCTGGAACGGATCGATGAATCGCGGGCGGCGCACCGAAGCGGTTCTAAGGCAGCACCGCCATGGCACCGCTCCCGTCGTCGCTCTCGGCGACGCTCGTCGCGGCATGCACCAGGCGATCGCGGATGGCATCCCAGCGCTCCCCGTCTGGCACCGCCTGCACGAGAATGCGTCGGCACCCGGCCTTGTCGAGCGTGCGCAGGTTGGCGTAGAGATCGCGGCCGTAGTTTTCGGGCCGGCGTCCGGCATTGATCCAGGTGGCGTACTTGTGCGCGCGCAGCGGCAGGCGCTGCGCGAGGACCGCGACCCGCCGTCCGCCCGAGGAGGCGGCGTCCGCCTGCGCGTCGATTTCACCGGCCGGCACGATGGTCATGTGCGTCGTGGGCGCATAGTGGGTCGGCGGGCTCCCGGGCACACGCGGCACCGGCCGGCCGTCGTCGCTGAAGAGCTCCCCCACGACCGCGCTGATCTGCGTCGCCGTGACGCTCCCCGGCCGCAGCAGCCTCACCCCGTCCCCCTCGAACGACACGATGGTCGACTCGAGCCCGATCTGGCACTCCCCGCCGTCGAGGATAACGCGCACCGCATCGCCGAGCTCCTCGCGCACGTGCTCGGCGCGGGTCGGCGACAGCCGTCCGTAGCGGTTGGCGGAGGGCGCGGCGATGCCGCCGCCGAAAGCGGTCAGCAGCTGCTGCGCCATGGGGTGCGCCGGCACCCGGATCGCGATCGTGTCCTGCCCGCCGGTGATGACGTCGTGCACGTGGGCGGCCCGCGGCATCACCATGGTGAACGGTCCCGGCCAGAAGCGCTCAGCGAGCCGCATGGCGACCTCGGGAACCTCGCGCACCCAGCGGTGCAGGAAGCGCGGACTGTCGAGATGCACGATCACCGGATGATTCGGCGGGCGTCCCTTGGCCGCGAAGATCTTCGCCACCGCGGCCGGGTTCTGGGCATTGGCGCCGAGGCCATAGACCGTCTCGGTCGCAAAGGCCACGAGCTCGCCGTCGCGCAGGGCCTGCACGGCGGACTCGATCTCGACCTGGGTAGCTCGGACGATACGAACCATAAGTCACTCGAGCGAGCGGCGTACCCAGCCGCCCGGCGTGCGCGTCAGCTCATACGCGGGCCAGTAGTGCTGGTCGAGCTTCAATGTGATCACTTCCGGGGCGTTGTTCCAGGTGATGGTCTTCAGGCGCACCGAGGAGCGGTCGGGCCGCCCGGTGACGGCCTTGAGGAAAGAGTCGAGATCCGGCGTCGGCTCGCCGTCCACCTCCATGATGCGCCGGCCGGGGTAGAGACCGTAACGCGTCGCCGGCGATCCGTATGAGAAGTAGGCGACGTACACCCCCACGGGCGCGATGCCCCGCTGCACGCTCATGGCGCGATGAGGCGCCTGCAGCGTCGCGCCGGCCCACTCGACGAGCCGATCGATATCCGTGCCGGGAAGCTCCGCCGTGGGGACCTCGAGCGTCTGCTCGCCCTGGCCGCGCCACACGGTGACCTGCACGCTCTCCTTGTCGGCGGCGGCTTTCTCGACCTCGCGGAAGCGCGTCACGACGTGGCCGTCGATCGCGAGCAGCAGATCGCCCTGCTTGAGGCGTTGCGTGGCCGGCGACCCACCCACGATGCGCACCACCGTGAGCGCCTGACGCCGGGTCGGGGTGTGCTGCGCGAGGCGCTGCGCCCAGGGTTGCGCGAGGCCGATGTCGCGCGCACCCGCGAGCGGCAGCACGCCGAGCTCGACCTCGAGCGAGTGCAGCGGCCGATCGGTGCGCACCCGATCGAGCATGTCGGCCACCACGTCGATGGGCACCCCGCGGGTGTCCTGCGAGAGCTCACGGCCGCTCTCGTACGCGAAGCTCGACCAGGTGCCGAGCACGCTGCCGGCCTTGTCGGCGAGCACGCCGTCGAATTCGAGCGGCGGGTTGACGAGCTGCACGGTCTCGAGGTTGCTGTCGCGGAAACGCATGGTGCGCGACAGCGGCAGCTCGAGCGGATCGATGCCGGCAATCTCGGTCCTGCGCGCGTGCATCTGGCTGTCGGCGCCCAGCCCCACCACCCACACCGGCTCCCCGGCGGTGAGCTCGCGCGGCGCCAGGTGGGCGGATTTCACCGGCGTGGCGCCGATGAGCGCGGGATCGTAGGCGACGACCGCGAGGTTGTGCTGCGGGTGGATGTACACGACGCGCCCCGGAACCTGCACGGTGCCGCCGAAGGTGATGGTCACATCGCCGATCGCGACCGGCACGGTGTTGCGATCGACCACCACGAGGCCGCGCTGCGCGTCCACCACGAGGCCCGTGCCGTGATAGTTGCGCTCGGTGATCCCCGACACCGAGTAGGGCATGTCGAAGGTCACGAGCGCGAGCGAGGGGGCGAGGGCGTTCAGCCGCGGATCCTTGAAATGCGGGAAGGCCGTCGAGCTCACCGGCTCGGGCTTAGGCTGCGAGCCGGCCGGAAGCGGCTGGCAGTCCCAGAGCCCTTTGGCATCGTCCCGATCGCAGTGCCGCGCGGGGAACCAGAGCCGATCCATGCGGAGCGCACGCAGGTCGGTGTTGTTCGGATCATCGATGGTGATGTAGCGCACGGTGGCGTGCTCGCCGTTGGCAAGCTGCGCGATCCCGGCCTCGAAATCCTTCAGCGTGTCGGTTTTCTTGCCCTCGAGCTCGAGGATCAGCGCACCGCGGGGGATCCCCGCCGCGCCGAAGACGTAGCCGGGGTTGGCGATGTAGACCCCGCGCGTCGGAACGTTGAAGTGCCGCGCCTGCTGGTAGGACATGGTGTTGACGACCGCATCGCCGAACTCGGCATAGGCGCTCGGGGTGATGGCGTGCAGGTCGCCCACCGGCAGCTTCGCGGACAGCGCCTTGCCACCGCGCTCGAGCTCGAGCTCCACCTCCTTGCCGACCGAGCCGTCGATCACGTCCTCGAGCGGCTCGAATTGCGTGACGTAGCGCCCGTTGAGGCGCATGAGGATGTCCCCGGGCTGCAGCACGCTGGCGCTCGGGGAGCCGGGCAGCACTTCCGTGACCACGAGCATCCCGGTGTAGCGCGGGAAGCTCTTGCGCACCGCGGCCTCGGTGCTGGCATCGAGCCCGAGCCGCTCGAGCTCGTCGTAGGGCATGTAGTTGAAGACCGTATAGAGCGTGCCGCGCGGCACGGGCTTGCCCTGCTGGATCAGCTCGAGCGCGCGGCGCACGCGCCCGAGGGGCAGGTAGAAGCTCGAGGCGGCGCCGTTCGCGCCGCCCGCATTGAGACCCACGACCCGGCCGCGGATGTCGATGACCGGCGAGCCGGAGGAGCCGCCCGAGGTCCCGGACGCAGCCTGCAGGTAAAAGGTGTTGAAGTCGTTGTATTTGGCGACCCCGTACGCGGGCGCGTCGCGGTCGAGCCGCGCCAGCGTTCCGGCCAGAATCGACAGTTGCTCGCCGGCGTTGTTGCCGACGACGCGGATCTCGCGCCCGATCTGCGCCCCTTCGGGATAGAGCTGCAGCGCCTTGGGCTTGATGAAGCGAAGCTTCTGAGGGTTGTAACGGTAGATGCCGAAGTCGTGCACCGGATCGCGGTACACGGGATAGAGCTGAACCTCCTCGCGATTGAGGAAGGTCGCCTCCGCGGTCACGGGACCGGGGGTCACGACGTGGCGGTTGGTGAGGATCAGGCCGCGCTCGGCGTCGACCACGAAGCCGGTCGCCTGGGCGCTCGAGTTCCACTCTGTGTCGAAGGCGCGGGTCGAATCGACGTCGATCGAGACGACGCTGCCGGCGATGCGCTCGAGCGTGTCGGCCCAGTCGGGATTGCCCTCGACGGCCGCGGCCTGCGGCGCGGGCAGTGGCTGCCCGGGCGGCTCTGCGGGGGACTGTTGCGGAAGCCCCGGCTCCCCGGGAAGAGCCGGTTGCGGCGCCGTCGGGGTCGAGGGCGCGGCCGCTGCTGCCGGCGACGCGGGCGCAGCGGTCGCGCCGCGCGGTCCACCCACGGCGCCGAGCGGCACACCGATCAGCCAGAGAGCCAGCGAGAGGCGCGGCAGTCGCATCAGCTTCATGACCTATCGCCCGAGCAGCACCAGCAGCCACACGGCGGCGAGCAGCACGAACGACATGAGCACGGCGGCGGAGCCGATGTCCTTGGCCAGCCCGGCGAGCGCGTGCCGCTCGAATCCGATGCGGTCCACCGTCGCCTCGATCGCGCTGTTGACCAGCTCCACGATGAGGATCAGGAGCACGGGCCCGATGAGAAGCGCGCGCTCGCTCCCGGTGTGTCCGAGCCACAGACCCAGTGGTGTGACGACCCCCGCGAACGCGAGTTCCTGCCTGAAGGCCGCCTCCTCGCGGTAGGCCCCGGCCAGCCCGCGCAGGCTCGCGCCCACGGCGCGCAGCACCCGGGTGAGTCCCCGCGGCTTGTAACGATCTACGGCGGCGTCGGCTTCCATGTGAGGTCCAGTTGGCGCGCCGCCCGCACATCATCGAGGCGGCGCACCGGCATGGTATGCGGAGCGGTGGTCACGCGCGCGGGTTCCTGCTCGGCCTCCTTCTGGATCTGTGACATGGCCGACACAAATGCGTCCAGCACGTCCTTGCTCTCGGTCTCGGTCGGCTCGATGAGCAGGCACTCGGGCACGAGCAGCGGGAAATAGGTGGTGGGGGCATGGAAGCCGTAGTCGAGCAGCCGCTTGGCGAAGTCCATGGCGGTGACGTTGAGCTCGCGCGCCTGGCGCTTGAGCGTCACGATGAACTCGTGTCCCGCGCGGCGGCGCGGATACGGAACGTCGAAGCCCGCGGCCCGGAGGCGCGCCATGAGGTAGTTGGCATTGAGCGTCGCGTACTCGCCCACGCTCTGCATGCCTTCCCTTCCCAGGAGCCGCATGTAGATATAGGCGCGCAGCAGCACCCCGGTGTTTCCCATGAAGGCCGACAGCCGCCCGATCGATTGCGGCAGGTCCGCCTCCGTCAGCCAGCGGTAGCGCTCGCGCTCGCGGCCGACCAGCGGAACCGGCAGGAACGGCACGAGGCGCGCCCCCACCCCGACCGCGCCGGCACCGGGACCGCCGCCGCCATGTGGGGTGGAGAAGGTCTTGTGCAGGTTCATGTGGATGACGTCGAAACCCATGTCCCCGGGACGGACTTTGCCGAGGATGGCGTTGAGGTTCGCGCCGTCGTAATAGAGGAGCCCCCCCGCCTCGTGCACGATGCGCGCGACCTCCTCGATGCGCCGCTCGAACAGCCCGAGCGTCGAGGGGTTGGTGAGCATGATGCCGGCGGTGTTGGGGCCGACCGCCGCCTCGAGCGCCGCGACGTCGACGTCGCCTTCGGGCTCGATCGGAATCTCCCGCACCACGCAGCCGCACATGGTGGCGGTCGCGGGGTTAGTGCCGTGCGCCGCCTCGGGCACGATGATCTCGTTGCGCTTCAGGTCGCCGCGCGCGCGATGATAGGCGCGGATCATCGCGACACCGGCGAACTCGCCGTGGGCGCCGGCCATCGGGCTCAAGGCCACCCCCTCCATGCCGGACACCGCCTTCAGCATCTCCTGCAGCTCGTAGAGGCACGCGAGCAGGCCCTGGCCCGAGGACTCGGGCGCGAGCGGATGCCGCGCCAGGAACTCCGGCAGCATCGCGTACTGGTTACAGGCCTTGGGGTTGTACTTCATCGTGCACGAGCCGAGCGGATAGAAGTGCGTGTCGATGGAGAAGTTGAGCTGCGACAGCCGCGTGAAGTGTCGCACCGCCTCGAGCTCCCCGACTTCCGGCAGCTGCGGCGGCGCGGCGCGCCGGAGCGCGGCCGGCAGGTCCGCGAGCGCCGCCGGGTCCGCCTCGTGCGGCCACTGGTCGCTCGCGCCGCGCCCGGCACGCGAGTACTCGAAGATCAACTGTTCGCGTTGCGGCATGGGCTGGAGTCTCGCTCGTGTGCGTTCCTCAGGCGGCACGCGCCGCTTGCATCGCCTCGGTGAGCTGCGCACGGTAACGCTCGACGTCGGCCGCGGTCTTGGTCTCGGTCGCGCACACCAGCAGCGCGTTGCCGAGCTCGGGGAAGTATCCCGAGAGGTCCAGCCCACCGAGGATGCCGCGGTTGCTCAGACTCTTGAGCACCGGCGCCACCGGGCGGTCGAGGGTGAGCACCGCCTCGTGAAAGTATGGACCGGGGAACGCCAGCCGCACGCCGGGCACCCGCGTGAGCGCGGCGATGAGCTCGCGGGTGCGCGCGTGCGCGGCGGCCGCGGTGCGGGTGAGGCCCTGTGGACCCATCAGCGACATGTAGATGGTGGCGGCGGTCACAGCCAAGCCCTGGTTGGTGCAGATGTTGGAAGTCGCCTTGGCGCGGCGGATGTGCTGCTCGCGCGCCTGCAGCGTGAGCGTGAAGCCCTCGCGGCCGGCCACATCGAGCGTGCGGCCGACGATGCGGCCGGGGAGCTGGCGCACGTGCTCCATGCGCGCCGTCATGAAGCCGAGGTAGGGTCCCCCGGATGACAGCGGCACGCCGAGCGGCTGGCCCTCGCCGACCGCAATGTCCGCGCCGCGCGCACCCCACTCCCCGGGCGGCTTGAGGAGCGCGAGGGATGTGGGGTTGACGATCGCGATCACGAGGATGGCGCGCGCGCGCGCCCAGTCGGTGAGCGCATCGACGTCCTCGAGGCGGCCGAAGAAGTTCGGCTGCTGCACCATGAGCGCCGTTATGTCCTGCCCCTCGTAGCGGGCGAGGGACGCGCTCGGGGTGATGCCCTCCGCGGTACAGTAAGGGAGCTCCTCGAACTTCAGTCCCTGGTTGGACGCGGTCGTGACCGCGACCCGCCGATAGTGCGGATGCACCGTCGCCGGCACCAGAATGCGCGCCGCCTTCGACTTGCGGTTGGCGCGCACGGCCATGAGTGCGGCCTCGGCGGTGGCGCTCGCGCCGTCGTACATCGAGGCGTTCGCGACCTCCATCCCGGTGAGCCGCGCAATCATGGTCTGGAACTCGTAGATCATCTGCAGCGTGCCCTGGCTGGCCTCGGCCTGATAGGGCGTGTAGGCGCTGTAGAACTCGCCGCGGGTGGTGATGCCCCAGACGGCGGCGGGAATGTGGTGCTCATAGGCGCCGGCGCCGATGAAGCTGAGCGGCGCCCCGTCGGCGCGCGCGCGCTCGCTCATCAGCCGTCCGATCTCCATCTCGTTGAGCGCCGTGGGGACGCCCGCGAGCGACTTGATGCGCAGCCCTTGCGGGATCTCGTCGAAGAGATCCTCGATGCGGGCGACGCCGATCGCGTCGACCATCGCCGCGACATCGGCTTGCGTGTGGGGAATGAAGGCCATCAGCCGCCCTCCGCTTCCAGCACGCGCTGGTACTGCGCGGCCGTGAGGAGTGCCGCGCCCGAGAGCGCCCCCGCCGCGGGCTTCAGCCGCATCAGCCACCCCTCGCCGTAGGGGTCGGAGTTGACCACCTGCGGCTCGCCGCCGAGCCGGCCGTTGCCGCCGGTGACCTCGCCCGCGAGCGGCGCGTACACGTCGGACGCCGCCTTCACGGACTCGACCACCGCGCAGGGCTCGCCCGCCTTCACGGCGCGTCCCGCCTCGGGCACCTCGACGAAGACCAGGTCCCCGAGAGCGTGCTGGGCGTGATCGGTGATGCCCACCTCGACCGTACCGTCGGCGAGCGCGCGCACCCATTCGTGCGACTTGGTGTACTTGAGATCCGCGGGAACCTTGCTCATGGTGGGCCTCGACGTTTCAGCCGATCAGTGACTTGCCAAAGCGCACGAACGGCGGCTTGACGACGCGCGCGGCGAGGAGCTTGCCGCGGATGTCGACCTGCACGGCATCGACGCCGCCGGCGGGGATGCGCGCGAGCGCGATCGAGCGCTCGAGTGTCGGCGAGAACGTGCCGCTCGTGATCTCGCCCTCGCCGCCGCCGGGGAGGAGTACCCGCTGGTGGCTGCGCAGCACGCCGCGGCCTTCGAGCACGAGGCCGACGAGCTGCCGCGCGAGGCGCGCGCGCCCGATGGCCCCGAGCGCCTCGCGTCCGATGAAGGCGCGCTCGCGCGGCTCGAGCGCCACCGTCCAGCCGAGGCCCGACTCGAAGGGGTGCGTCGTCTCGTCCATGTCGTTGCCGTAGAGGTTCATGCCGGCCTCGAGCCGCAGCGTATCGCGGGCGCCGAGGCCACAGGAGGCGACCCCGAGGGAATTGAGCCTGCGCCACGCGGGCACCGCATCCGCCGCCGGCATCATCATCTCGAACCCGTCCTCGCCCGTGTAGCCGGTCCGCGCCACGAACCAGCCGTCGAGCCCGCGCGCGGTGAAGGCGCCGAGCGCGAGCGCCGCGGCGGCACCCGGCCCCTCGAGCAGCTGCGCCGCCTTGGCGCGCGCCTCCGGGCCCTGGATCGCGAGCATGGCGAGATCGGTGCGCTCGGCCACTTCGACGCCGAGTGGCTCCGCGTGGCGTCGGATCCAGAGCAGGTCCTTGTCGCGCGTCGAGGCATTCACCACCGCGCGGAAGGAGCTCTCCGCGAGGTAATACACGATGAGGTCGTCGATGACCCCGCCGCGCTCGTTCAGCATGCAGCTGTAGAGCGCCCTGCCGGGCGTTTTGAGCTTCGTCACGTCGTTGGCGAGCAGCTGCTCGAGGAGGGCCCGCACCTTCGCGCCCTTCAAGTCGACGATGCACATGTGCGAGACGTCGAACACGCCCGCGGCGCGGCGCACGGCGTGGTGCTCGCCGATCTGCGAGCTGTACTGCACCGGCATGTCCCAGCCGCCGAAGTCGACCATGCGGGCGCCGAGCTCCTGGTGCAGCTTGAATAACGCGGTCCGTCGTCCCACAGCTTGCCTCCGGCCAAAAACAACAAAGAGCGGCAGACGCCCCGGCCGTGTGGCACCGCGCCTGCCGCCCTTCTGTCCTGTGACCTGAGAGATTAAGGCGCGGTTGGCGCCGCTCCCCTTCGGTGGGTGGACCCGAGCGCGGGCCCACCGCTCTCCAGAAGCCCCGCGGAAGCTCGAGCGCTCCGCCGTCTGCCGTTCGTGTGCCTGAGCGTTTCCGGGCGGAATTGCGCCTTCGGCGTTCCGGCTCGCGCCGGACTCTCTCCGAACAGACCGATTCGGGCCCTGCCATGATACCAGTCCCCGCCGGTGCCGCCCAAGCGCGGCAACGGTAGAATCCGCGCAAGCATGAGCACCTCCGGAAACATCGCCCGCCGCGCTTCGGCGCGGGTCTCGGTGGGCCCCGTCCGCGTCGGCGGCGGCGCGCCGATCGTCGTACAGTCGATGACCAATACCGACACCGCGGACATCGAGGGCACGGTCCGGCAGGTGCAGGCGCTCGCGCGCGCGGGGTCGGAGCTCGTGCGCCTCACGGTCAACACGAGCGAGGCTGCGGCGGCGGTGGCGCCGATTCGCGAGCGTCTCGATCGCGCCGGTGTCGGCGTGCCGCTGATCGGCGACTTCCACTTCAACGGCCATAAGCTCCTGCGCGAGCATCCGGACTGCGCCGCGGCGCTCGCCAAGTACCGCATCAACCCGGGTAACGTCGGCCGCGGCAGCAAGCGCGACCCGCAGTTCGCGGAGATGATCGAGGTCGCGTGCCGTCATGACAAGCCGGTGCGGATCGGCGTGAACTGGGGAAGTCTCGACACGGATCTGCTCACGCGGCTGATGGACGAGAACTCGACGAGCGCCGCGCCGCGCACGGCGCAGGAGGTGACCCGCAGCGCCGTGGTGCTGTCGGCGCTCGGCAGCGCGCAGCGCGCCGAGGAGCTGGGCTTGGCTCACGACCGCATCATCCTCTCCGCCAAGGTGAGCGGCGTGCAGGACCTGATCGCCATCTACCGCGACCTGGCCGCGCGCTGCGATTATCCGCTGCACCTCGGCCTCACGGAGGCCGGGATGGGCTCGAAGGGCGTCGTCGCGTCCACCGCCGCCATGGCCGTGCTGCTGCAGGAGGGCATCGGCGACACCATCCGGGTCTCGCTGACTCCCGAGCCCGGCGGGGACCGCACCCGGGAAGTCATCGTGGCGCAGGAGATCCTGCAGACCATGGGGCTGCGCGCCTTCACGCCGCTGGTGGTGGCGTGCCCCGGCTGCGGACGCACCACCAGCAGCTACTTCCAGGAGCTCGCGCAGAGCATCCAGTCGCACATCCGCACGCGCATGCCGCAGTGGCGGCGCGAATACGCCGGCGTCGAGGACATGACGGTCGCCGTCATGGGATGCGTGGTGAACGGGCCGGGGGAGAGCCGCTTAGCCAACATCGGCATCAGCCTGCCCGGCACCGGTGAGCGCGCCGTGGCGCCGGTGTACGAGGACGGCGAGAAGACCGTCACCCTGAAGGGCGAGCGCATCGCCGAGGAGTTCCAGGAGCTCGTCGAACGCTACGTGGCGCGCCGTTATGCGCGCCTCGGGTGAGGCATGAGCGAGCTCGCCGCGCGCAAGTGCAAGCCCTGTGAGGGCGGGGTCGCCCCACTCGCCCGCGCCGAGGCGGAGAGACTCCTCGCGCAGGTCTCGCGCGACTGGGCGCTGACCGAGGGCGCGCGCGCCATCCGCCGCGAGTTCGCCTTCCGCGACTTCTACCGCACCATGAGCTTCGTGAACGCGCTCGCGCACATCGCCAACGTCGAGGACCACCACCCGGACCTCGAGGTCGGCTACAACTACTGCCGCGTCACTTTCACCACCCACGCGATCCGCGGGCTCTCGGAGAACGACTTCGTGTGCGCGGCCAAGGTGGACCTGATCCCGTTGAGCTGACCCACGCGAGCCGGCCCAGCGCGCCGAGCTCACACGCGCCTCTGGTGCCGCTCCCAGCGGCTGCGCTGGTACCTGACCCACTCTTCGAGCAGACGAAGAGCCTCTGGCTCGAGCCAGCACGTGCGTACGCGACCGATCTTGTGCGTGTAATGCGGCCCCTCGACCGAGCCGCCGCAGACTCAGCGCGCCGCCTCCGGCAGCTCCCCGCTCGTGCCGAGCGCCCTGCGAATGAAGAAGCGCCGCAGCTCCTGACTCCGATTGACCCAGGCGAGCCCGTGCTGCGCCACGCGCGCCACGGGACCTGCGCCGTGGGCCAGCCAGCGGTCGAAGGCGTCGATGGCCGTGCTCATGAGCGCAACCTCGCTGCGTCGCCAGCGCTCGTAGGCGCGCAGGACTCCGCGGGCGCCGGGATCCTCGCGCGCGGCGCTTGCCGCCCGCACCAGCTGCGCCAGCGCCGCGGCGTCCGCCAGGCCGAGATTCACGCCCTGTCCGGCGAGCGGGTGCACCACGTGCGCGGCATCTCCGACCAGCGCCACGCGCTGCACGACGTAGTGCTGCGCCTCGAGCCGCCGCAGGGGGAATGACGCGCGGGCACCGAGCAGCCGCGTGGCGCCGAGCGCGAGATCCGAGGCGCGGTCGAGCTCCGCGGTGAAGGCGCCCTCGCTCGCGGCCACGAGCCGCGCCGCCAGCTCATCGTCCGCCGACCAGACGATGGAGCTAGTGCCATCGGCGAGCGGCAGAAAGGCGAGCGTGCCGTCGCGCATGAAGCGCTGCCACGCCGTCGCCTCGTGAGGCCGGGAGGTAGCGACCGTTGCGATGATCGCCGTCTGGCGATAGCCGGCGATGTCGGCGGCGATGCCCGCCGCCTCGCGCACGCGCGACTCGGCGCCATCGGCCCCGACGACCAGGCGCGCCGCGAGCCGGCCGCGGCCGGTGAGGACGCCGACCCCCGCGTCGGTGATCTCGAGCGATTCCAGGGAGGCGGGCTCGAGATGCCCGCCGGCCTCCGCGAACGCCCCGAGCAGCGCCCACTGCAGGAGCTGGTTCTCGGCGATGTAGCCCAGGTTCGGCTCACCGACATCGGCCGCGTCGAACTCGAGCACCGCATCGCTGTCTGGCGCGACGCTCTCGTGCCACACCCGCATGCGCTCGTAAGCCGACACTCGCTCGGGCGGCATGCGCGACCACGCGCCGGCGGTCTTGAGGATCCGCTCGCTGGCGCGCGACAGGGCGACCACGCGGGTCCTGAGCGGCGCCGCCGCGGGAAGCGGCGCGGGCGGGGCGGGCTCGAGCAGCGCCACGCGCAACGCGGCGCCGCCGGCGCCTCGCGCCAGCAACGCCGCCGCGCACGCTCCCACCGGGCCCCCGCCGACGACGACTACGTCAAACATGCTTGAGCGGCAGACCGCGGGCGAGCCGTGGCGCCGGGCCGCCGACGCCGGCGCTGACGCGCGCCAGCGCGCTCTTCGCCGGCGGAAGCAGATCGAACATGAGGAGTCCGAGGTTGCGCAGCAGGCCCGCGCCGGGCCGTGTGTCGGCAAACAGCCTCACCAGGCCGTCGGTGAAGTGCACCAGCGCACTGCGATCGCGCGAGCGCCACTGCTCGAAGCGGCGCAGCAGCTCCGTCGAGCCCGCATCGCCCGGGGCCCCGGTGACCGCCTCCGCGAGCATCGCGGCGTCGCGCAGGCCGAGATTGAATCCCTGGCCCGCGACCGGGTGCAGCGCCTGGGCGGCGTTGCCGATCAGCACCGCACGCGTCGCCACCGTGGTCGTGGCGCGAGTCAGCTTCAACGGATAGGAGCCGCGCCGGCCGGCGCCCACGAATCGCCCGGCCCGCCAACCGAACTCGCGCTGCAGGCACGACAGGTACGCGGCGTCATCCATCGCCAGGAGCTCGCGCGCCTCCCGGGGACTGCGCGCCCAGATCACCGCGAGGCCGCCGTCGTGCAGGGGCAGCACCGCGAGCGGCCCGCCGCGCGTGAAGCGCTCGTAGGCGATGTCCCGATGCGGGCGATCGGCTGCGACATTGGCGACGACGGCCACCTGATCGTAATCCTCGACGCGCGCCCCGATCCGGGCGAGCGCGCGGATCTGCGAGTCCGCGCCGTCGGCGCCGACCAGGAGCCGTGCGGTGACCCGCTGGCGCTCTCCACCCTCCCCGGCCACGGTCAGCTCCGCAGCGGCGGCGTTGATCGCGAGCTCCTCCGCCCGTGCCGGCACGCGCAGTGTGAGATCGGGCGCGCCCTTCAGCCTCTCCCAGAGCGCCGCCCCGATCGCGCGGTTGGCGACGACGTAACCGAAGGCATCGATCCCCTGCTCGGCGGCGTCGAGCCGCGCGAACCCGAAGCGCCCCGCCTCCGACACGTGGATGACCCGGATGGCGGCGGCCTCGCGAGCGAGCGCGCTCCAGCAGCCCAGGCTCTCGAAGATGCGGCGGCTCGCGTTGCCGAGCGCGGTGGTGCGCTCATCGAAGCTCGGCTGGCCGCTGCGTCCGAAGGGTGCGCTCTCGACCAGGAGCAGCCGCACTCCCGTACCGGCGAGCGCGGCGGCGAGACTCGCGCCCACGAGTCCGCCGCCGATGATCGCGACGTCGACCTCGAGGGGCGGTGCGGCAGCTGGACGGGTCATGCGCCTGGGCACGCGCTCAGCCGCGCGCCATGAGGGCCTCGATCTCATCGGCATCCTTCGGCGCGCGCGCGGTGAGCACTTCTGCGCCGCCGCGCGTCACCACGACGTCGTCCTCGATGCGGATGCCGATGTTGCGAAAGCGCCTGGGCACGCCCCGGGCTCCGGCGGGCAGGTAGATCCCCGGCTCGATGGTCATCGCCATGCCGGGCTCGAGCACCCGCCACTCATCGCCCACCTTGTAGTCGCCGACGTCGTGCACGTCGAGGCCGAGCCAGTGGCCGGTGCGGTGCATGAAGAAGCGCCGGTACGCGCCACTCTTGATGAGCGTGGCTATGCGGCCCTCGAGGAGGCGGAGCTTGACCAGTCCCTGAGTGATAACCCGCACTGCCGCCTCGTGCGGATCGTTCCAGTGATTGCCGGGGCGCACGCGGGCGATCGCGGCGCGGTTCGCCTCCAGCACCACCTCATAGACGGCGCGCTGCTCCGGCGTGAAGCGCCCGTTGACCGGAAAGGTGCGGGTGATGTCGGAGGCGTAGCACTCGAGCTCGCATCCGGCATCCACCAGCAGCAGGTCGCCGTCGGCGAGCGTCTGGTTGTTGTCCCGGTAGTGCAGGATGCAGCTGTTGCGCCCGCCGCCCACGATGGGGTGATAGGCGGTATCGGCATTGTGGCCGCGGAACTCGTGCAGCAGCTCCGCCATCACCTGGTACTCGGTGGCGCCGGGCCTGCAGAAGCGCATCGCCCGCTGGTGCGCCTGGGCGGCGATGCGCGCCGAGGCGCGCAGCAGCTCGAGCTCGCCCCGGGACTTGTAGAGCCGCATGTCGTGCAACACGTGATCGAGCGCGACGAATTCCTGGGGCGGGTGGCGGCCGTTGCGCGCCTGGGTGCGCAGCCCATTCACCCACCCCACCACGCGCTGATCGAAATCGGCGTAGACCCCCATGGTGTAGAACACGCTGGTGCGGTTTTCGAGCAGCCCCGGCAGGATCTCGTCGATATCGCCGATCGGGAAGGCGTCGTCGGCGCCGTAGTCGCGCGCGGCGCCGGCAGGACCGGCGCGGCGCCCGTCCCAGATCTCCCGCACCCGGTCGTGCTCGCGCACGAACAGGATGTACTCGGCCTGCGGCCGCCCGGGCACCAGCACGGCCACGGCTTCCGGCTCGCCGAAGCCGGTGAGGTAATGGAAGTCGCTGTCCTGGCGGTAGGGATACTCGACGTCGTTGTTCCGCTGCCGCACCGGGGCCGCCGGCAGAACGGCGATCGAGTCGCGTCCCATCAGGCGCATGAGCTGGCGGCGCCGGCGCGCGAACTCCTCTCTCGTCATCGCACCAGGGCCCCTCAGTGCAGCGGCGCCGCGGACGGCGCCGCCGGGCGACGGGCCGCCGCCAGCTCCTCGAACAGAAGCTGCACCCCCACCCGCACGAACTCGACCAGCTCCGCGTAGGCGCTCTCGTTGGACTCCAGATCCTCGCCGGCGTCGACGCCGGCGCGCGTGATCTCGGCGAAGTCGCGCACGATCTCGCCGGCCTCGCCCGGCAACCCGGCGGCGTCCGGGATGCCGCCGGCGCCCAGTCCGTAGAGAAAACCCTGACACCATTCGGCGAGCGCCGCGGTGCGCGCATCGATCGATTCCTCGTCCCCGGGCAGCAGCAGCTCGAACTCCATGTCAGGCTCCAGCAGCGCCTGCACGGTGCCCGTGTACAGCTCGCGCAGCGACGCCACCGCGCCCGCTTCCGCGCGTCCCTCGGGCAGGATCTCGCGCAGCCAGTCCTCGAAGCCGTAGCCCGCCGCGCCGCACAGACAACCGGCGAGCGTGCCGTGCGCCTCGGCGGCGTCGGCGAGCGAGCGCGCCCGGGCGAGGAGTTCCTTGATGCGGATGTAGTCGGGAAGATGCATGCGCGCAACGCTCATTATAATTGACCGTGAGAAGAGCGCGGCCCTATAGTGCTTTTATGAGCGACACGACAAAAACACAACTCGATCTCGAGCTCACCCGCCTGACCAAACGCATCGAAGAGCTGATCACGACCCTCGAGCGCCTGAAGGAAGAGAATCGCGCGCTGCGCGCCCGGCACGAGTCGCTCGCCGGGGAGCGTGCCGCGCTCATGCACAAGAACGAGCAGGTGCGCACGCGCGTCGAGGCGATGATCGGCCGGCTGAAGACCCTGGAGCACGGGGCGTGAGCCATCAAGACCAGGCGCGGGTCAGCGTACGCATCATGGAGAGGGAGTACGTGGTCGCCTGTCCGTACGACGAGCGCTCGGCGCTCCTCGATGCGGCCGAATTCCTCAACAGCCGCATGCGCGAGATCCGCGACAGCGGCAAGGTGGTTGGCCTCGACCGCATCGCGGTGATGGCGGCGCTCAATCTGGCCCACGAGTTCCTGCGGGTCAGGGACCGCGAGTCGCGCGTCGACAGCGGCGTCGGCGTGCGGGTGCGCGCGCTGCGCGAGCGCGTCGAGGGTGTGCTGGGCAAGGGCCAGCAGCTCGAGCTGTGACGCAGGCCGCGACCCGCCGATCGGCCCCAGGCGCGCGCACGGTCCTTGGTGTAGAGTGCTCGTGGCGTCGCCTGCGGTGTTCGACAAGCGGGCCGGGTTACCTCGGACCCTAATTGAAACACCCTCGGGACTCGTGGCTTGCGCGCAGCGCTGTGCAGGTCCGCCTGTGAGCGGAAAGCCTTACCTGCCGCACCTCGTCCCACTTGTTGCTCCGGTTCGAGAGCAACGGTTCGCACCGGCACACGCGGGTGACGCTACCTGAATCCATGCCGGGCAGCGCCCGCAGGCAGCTGCGCACCGTGCTCGCCGCGCGGCGCAGGAGCGCGCCGGCTGCGGAGCGCGCCGAGGCCGCGCTCCGCGTAGCGCGCAACGTCGACCGCGAGGTGCACCTGCGCTCGCGCTGGCGCATCGCCGTCTATGCGGCGCTCCCCGAAGAGCTCGATACCGCGCCGCTCATCGCGCTGGCGCGCCGCCGCGGCTGCCGCATCTACCTGCCGCGCATCGACCGGCGGCGCGCCTCGCGCGCCATGCAGTTCGTTGAGATGCGCGGCCCGCTCAAGCGCAATCGCCTGGGGATCGCCGAGCCGCAGACGGGGGAGACCCTCGGCGCGCGCTGGCTGGACGTGGTGTTCCTGCCGCTGGTGGGCTTTGACGCCCAAGGCGTGCGACTCGGGACCGGCGGCGGCTACTACGATCGCGCGTTCGCCTTCCGCCACTGGCGCAGCGTCTGGCACGTGCCGCGCCTGGTGGGCCTCGCCTACGCCTTCCAGCAGGTCGAGCGGATCGCGCCCGCCTGGCACGATGTGCTGCTGGACGCGGTCGTGACCGATGAGGGGATCATCCGATGCAGCACTGGCTGATGAAGACCGAGCCCAGCACCTTCGGCGTCGAGCATCTCGCCGCCGCCCCCCGCCGTACCACCGCCTGGGACGGGGTGCGCAATTTCCAGGCGCGCAACATGCTGCGCGACGAGATGCGCCGCGGTGACGAGGCCTTTCTCTACCATTCGAGCACCGAGGTGCCGGGCGTCGTCGCCATCATGCGCATCGCGAAGGAGGGTTACCCCGACCCCACCGCCTTCGATCGCAAGCACCACCACTACGACCCCGACAGCGACCGCGCCAATCCCCGCTGGTTCATGGTGGACGTGCAGTTGAAGCGCCGCCTCGCGCGCACCATCACGCTGGAAGAGCTGCGCGCGCATGCCCGGAACGAGCTCGCGGGGATGCTGCTGTTGCGCCCGGGCAATCGTCTGTCGATCACGCCGGTGAGTGAGGCGCACTGGAAGTTCATTCTCTCGCTCGAGTGACTCGCGAGGCGCGGCGCTGCGCGCCGCTCGCGAGTCGTCGCGCGCGCTCGCCTATCACACTTCGCATGTGCTCGCTTGTAATTTCGATTCGCGTGTATATACTCGGACCTCGGACTAACCCGTTAATTGGAGAGCCAACATGGCGAAGGCAAAGAAGAAGGCCAAGAAGAAAGCTGCCAAGAAGAAATAGGCCTTAACTCGGCGGTCACGCGAGTGGCCGCCGAGTCGGATTCTCGAGAACTGTGCCCGCTCACGATGCGGGCACAGTCGTTTCTGGAGCTGATGAGGTTTGTGGGGACGATGATGGCGACTGATGCCGACGCCAAAAAGCGACGCACAGCGCTGGCGGCGCTGGAACTGGCGCGGCGCGAGGTCACGATCGGCGTCGGCACCGGCAGCACCGTGAACCTCTTCATCGACGGCCTCGCGGCGCAGCCCGGGAGCGTGCGCCGCGCGATATCGAGCTCGGAGGCGACCAGCGCCCGGCTGCGCGCCGCGGGACTCGAGCTGGCGGATCTGAACGAGCAGAGCGGAATCGCCCTGTACGTCGACGGCGCCGACGAGGCGACCCCCGCCCGGCAGCTCATCAAGGGCGGCGGCGGCGCCCTCACCCGCGAGAAGATCCTCGCCGCGGCCGCGCAGCGCTTCGTCTGCATCCTCGACGACTCGAAGATGGTCGCGACGCTCGGGCGCTTTCCCCTGCCCATCGAGGTCATTCCCATGGCGCGCGCTCTGGTAGGCCGGGAGCTCGGCGCGCGCGGCGGCCGCCCCGTGTGGCGCAAGGGCTTCGTGACCGATAACGGCAACCACATCCTCGATGTCCACGATCTCGAGATCACGGATCCGGTCACGCTCGAGCGCGAGCTGAACCAAATCGCCGGCGTGGTCGCGGTCGGGCTGTTCGCCGTGCGCCCCGCCGACCTGCTGCTCATCGGCACCGCGGACGGCGTCGAGACCCGCTAGCTCCTCGATCCGATCATCGTGGACCGGTGCCCACGATCTGGCGCCAGTCGCTCGCCTCGGGCCGCTCCGCTGTGGCATGGAGAGCCGCAATGGCCACCTGGACCGCTTAGGCACGCGCGTCGTGCAGCACCGGGCAAAACAAAGGGGCCTGCCGATATGGACAGGCCCCCTTCGATTGGCTGGGGGACTAGGATTCGAACCTAGGTAAACGGAGTCAGAGTCCGTTGTCCTACCGCTAGACGATCCCCCAAAGACGACCCACGAAACCGAGCCTCAATAATCATGCTTAAACGGAATCCAC
>Ga0209577_10000902_pt1 | contig 29633 bp, 26 predicted proteins | sample GraSoiAngelo_109_FD_185874 | JGI IMG/M metagenome (GOLD analysis project Ga0209577, IMG submission 185874) | Grasslands soil microbial communities from the Angelo Coastal Reserve, California, USA - 14_0903_12_20cm (SPAdes) (version 2) | ecosystem: Environmental > Terrestrial > Soil > Grasslands...
GCGTGACACCGGGACCGAAGAGCTTCTGCAGGCCCGCGCCCGGCAGCGCGAACAGCGTCCCCGCCGCCACCGAGACGATCGAAAGGCGCGCGTTCACCGACACGAGCGTGCGGCCTTCCGGGAGGATGTCGGGAACCAGCGCGCCCCGGCTGATCCCGTGCGTCCGCGACAGCACAAGCGAGCCGAAGGCCAGCGGGTACAGCGTGAGGTCCTTCGTGCGCGAGGCCATCAAGAAGGCGAGCACGCCTCGCCCGATCATCGCGAGGAAGATCGCGACGCGGTAAGACCCGCGCCACCGGTCCAGCAGCGGGCCGACGACCGGCGAGAGCAACGCGAACGGCGTCATCGTCAGCAGCAGGTACAGCCCGACGTGCGTGCGCGCCTGGTTGGTCGACACCGAGAAGAACAGCGTTCCCGCGAGTGCCACCGCGACGAGCGCATCGCCTGCCGCGTGCGCCGCTTGGGCGAGCATCATGCGCGCGAACGGAGGCCAGGGGAAGAGGGACTCTTCGTGGTCGGTGTGGGCCGGTGGTTCCACGGCGACGAGCATAGCCCGGCGCCCCGACGGGGTCAGGACTCTTTGAAGCGAACGACGATCTCTTCTTCGGGCCGCCGCTCTTCCATCAACGCGAGACGACGGAGCGCTTCCTTATCCTTCAGCGTCAACGGGGGCTGCACGAGGGAGCGCGGCCACAGCTTGCGGCGCAGCACGACGTTGATCTCTGCGGCGAGCAGCGTCATCTGCGCGCCGAGGTAGAGCCAGCCGAGCAGCCCGATCACGATCGCGAAGAAGCCGTAGACCTGGCTCGCGCCTTTGAGCGAGCGCGCGACGTACCAGCCACCGATCGCCTGCAGGATCTCCCACAGGACGGTCGCGACGATCGCGCCCGGCAACACGTCGCGCCACGAGAGCCTTTCGGCGGTCAGCACGCGGAACGAGACGAGGAACATCGCAAGGTTGATCACGGCGGCGGCGGCGATGGCGCCGATCTTGATCGGGATGCCCGAGCCCGATGTGCCGAGCCCGGCGAGGACGGTCGTCGCAAGCACGCCCAGGCCGAACACGACGAGGAAGAGCAAGCCGCGCACGCGGCTGAAGAGCGCATTGGGTCGCTTGCGGGCGGGCACGTTCCAAACGGCGTTCATCGCGTTCTCGCCTGCTTGCGTGACGCCCATCCCGGCCCACAGCGTTCCGACGATCCCGATCGCCAGCGCGAGGCCGCTCCCTTGGAGCGAGCGGACGTTGTTCGCGATCTGGTCTCCGATGATTGGGAACTGAGCCAGCGTCGAGTGGACGATCTTGTCCTGCAACGTGGTATTGCCGTTCAACACGAAGCCGAGCACGGTCGTGAAGACCAGCAGCAGGGGGAACAGCGAGAAGAAGCCGTAGTACGCGATGAGCGCGGCCTTGGACCCCGCCTCGTCCTCGCCGAACTTCTTGAAGACCGCGAACATGAACGCGAGCGGATTGTGCCGGCGTTGGAACGCGTCGACCCGGCGGAGGACGTTCTTCAGCCCGTTCACTTCGGCTCCTTCATGCTGGAAGGGGTACCCGCCTCGCCCCGGACGAACCGCAAGACCGAGGCCGGCTGCTTGCGAGGGTTTACCGAACAGGTACCATCCCGCTTGCCATGCGGACGGTCATCTTGTGCGGCGGAAAAGGGACGCGCGCGTACCCGCATACGACGCAGGTCCCCAAGCCCTTGCTCGAAGTCGCGGGGCGGCCCGTGCTACAGCACGTGATGGAGTCCTACGCAGCGCAAGGGTTCACCTCGTTCGTGCTCGCGGCCGGCTTCAAGATTGAGCTCATCGACGAGTTCGCCCGGACGCTACCGAGCGGATGGGACGTCGACGTGGTCGACACCGGCGTGGAAACGAAGACCGGCGGCCGCATCGCGCAGTGCCGCGATCGCATGGGGGACACGTTCTTCGCTACCTACTCGGACGGGCTCTCGGATATCGACCTGCGCGCGCTCCAGGAGTTCCACGAGGGTCACGACGGAACCGCGACGCTGACCACGGTTCCGCTCCCGTCTCAGTACGGGACGATCGTGTTCGGAGAGGACTGGCGGGTCTCGCTGTTCCGTGAGAAGCCGGTGCTCGGCGATCACTGGATCAACGGCGGATTCTTCGTGTTCGATCAAGGCGCCTTCGATCACTGGGCGGGGGAGGACCTGGAGCGCGACGTCCTGCCGGCGCTCGGCGCCGCGGGAGCGCTCTTCGCGTACCAGCACAATGGATTTTGGAAGTCGATGGATACGTACAAAGATGCACTCGAGCTGACCTCACTCGTCGTAGAAGGGAAGGGACCGTGGACACGCTCCGGGACGCCAGCGTCCTCGTAACCGGTGGCGCCGGCTTCATCGGCGCGCACCTTGTGCATCGCCTCGTCGACGAGGAGGCCGACGTTCACGTCCTGACGAGCGAAGTGTCGTCGCTGTTCCCCGGCCGGCTGCTCGACATCAAGGACAAGATCACGATCCACGAGGGGAACGTCGTCGACCGCAGCGCGATGGATTCCGTCGCGCGCAACGTGAAGCCGCAAGTGATCTTCCACATGGCGGCGTTCACCCACGTCGGCAAGTCGTGGACGCGCGTCGACGAGTGCATCCAGACCAACGTGCAAGGAACGGTGAGCTTGCTGGAAGCACTGAATGACGTCGGCTACGAACGCTTCCTCAACTTCGGCACGAGCGAGATCTACGGCGACATCCCGGCGCCGTTCCGCGAAGATGTGATCGTGAACCCGATCTCTCCGTACGCGGTGAGCAAGTACGCGGCGGAACGGTTCTGTCGGATGTTCAACCGGAGCTACGGCTGGCCGCTGGTTATGCTGCGGCCGTTCAACGCCTACGGCCCTGGCCAGACCCCGGACCGGGTCATCCCCGAGATCATCGCGCGCGCGGTACGTGGCGACGAGCTCGCGATGACTCAAGGCCGGCAGACGCGCGAGTTCAATTACGTGACCGACCTCGTCGACGGTTTCGTTCGAGCAGCCGTCACCCCCGGCATCGAAGGGGAGGTCATCAACATCGGGTGCGGCGAAGACATCTCGATGCGCGACCTCGCGACCACCATCCTGGATCTCATGGGCAACCCGATCACGCCGAAGTTCGGCGCGCTCCCGGAGCGCCCGGCCGAGATCATGGAGATGCGCTGCGACAACACGAAGGCGAGGACGCTCCTCGCCTGGAAGCCCGCGCACACGATGTCGGAGGGTCTCGCAGAGACGATCGAGTGGTACCGCTCCGAGCTGGCGAGCCCGCGCTCCCCGTTCAATCTCTGAGCGGGGTTCCGGCCTTGCGAGCGCTCATCTATTTCTGGCTGCCCACGAACCCTGCGCGCAGAGCCCTCGCACAAGGGACTTCATGCTTGAACCGTGTGAAACGGGAAAGTCTAGGCGTCGACGCGCGTCGCCAGGACGGCCATGCGATCGTGGAAGTCCGGCGATACGAGCCGATCCAGCCTGCCGAACGTTCGCAGTCCGCGCAACGCGACCCGTTCGATCGAGGAAGAGTAGCCGCCGAGTCGTTCCGCGTAATAGCGCGCGCTGAACGACTTAGCGTGCGTCTTGATCCACCTGATCCGAAAACCGTGACGCTGCAGAAGCAGCGAGAGCGACCCGCGCGTGAAGTACTGTAGGTGCATCGGTAGGACCGACCACCATCTCCGCCCGAGCAAGCGTGCCACCGCGCTACCCGCATCCGGCGTGGCCATGAATACGGCGCCTCCCGGCTCGAGCAAGCCGGCGATGATCTGAACAGATGCCGCGGGATCCGTGACGTGCTCGATCACGTCGTTGAGAACGATCAAGCTGAAGCTGCTCCGCTCGAGCCCGTGCGCATCGAGCGTCGTCGTCCGCACATCGAGGCCGTCACCGCGCGCTTGCTCCGTCGCCCACTTCGACGGTTCGATGCCGACCGGCTCCCACCCTCGCTCGCGAGCAGCGAGAAGGAACGAGCCGGTCCAGCATCCGACGTCGAGGATGCGGCCCGGCCCGACGATCCGTTCGATCTCGGCGAGGTCGCGCCGCGCCGTGGCAACACGCCCACGTTCCTCGCGGATGGTGACGGGGTCTTCGGTGTTTTCGTACTCCTCGACTGCAGGAGGCTGCTCGACGAAGCTGTGCCCGCACGTACGACACCGGAGGATGGGGCCGGCGGTCTGTCCGTATAGCTCTGAGCTTGGACGGAGCGCATCGGCCGTCACGTCGCTGACCGCTCGGCGACGGCGCGCGAAGCGTTCGTCGTGCGACATCCCCCCGCAGACGGGGCATTTACGATTCGAGATCACGATGCGTCGGTGACGGACTCGCGGCGTTTGAGCACGATGCGCGCGGCCCGGTTTCCCATCCGCACGCCCTCGCTCATCCCGCGATCTTCCGGATAGATCTGTGCCGTCGTGGCCACGTACAGCCCCGCGACGTGACTCTCGATCGGAGGGATCTGTGCTTGGTAGTTGAGTGTAACGAGTGGCGCGGCATACGACGCGCGGAACCCATGCACGCCGAGCAGCATGTCTCGCGTAAAGCCCGGCACCTTCGCTTCGAGGATGCCGACCCAACGGTGCGCCTCCTCGGTCGGATCGACCTTCGCGATCGGCTCTTCCGGCAAGAAGTAGCGGCTGAGATAGACGATGTGCCGGCCCTGGTAGTCGGACGCAGGAACGAGATCTGTGAGCTCGATGATGCCGCCGAATGGGATCTCGGAGTCGCACACGTTGGTCCAAAACGCATGGGTGAGTGCCCTGTTCAGCTCGAGCACCGCGCAGATCACGCCGAGTCCTCGTGCGCGCGTCCACCGCTCGTCGTGCAGCTCTTCGGGGAGCAGACGCGGCAGCGCGGGGAGCTGCCCCGCGAACAGAACGGCGTCCGCGGCAACGAACTGTCCTCCGATCGTAACGCCGGTCACTCGCTCGGATTCGGTCACGATCTGGTCGACGCCGGATCCGGTGCGCACTTCGGCGCCGCGCGCCACGAGCTCCTTCTCGATCGCTTGGAACATCTGCTTGAACCCGCCGCGAAGGTAGCCGAGCACCTCCTTCCCCCGCTTGCGGCCGAGCGCGCGCTGCTTCATGCGTGCCCACATCCATGCAGCCGGCACTTGCCCGGCCGCAGGTCCGAACTTCGCCTGTAGCAGCGGCGTCCAGATCTCGCGGGAGGCGCGCTTGCTGGTGATATCGGCAAGCCACTTCACGGCAGGGACCTGGTCGAGTGGCCGCCAGTCTCGTTTCGGGCCGAAGCGCAAGGCCCCGAGGCCGGTGCGGATCCGGTCGATGAGAGGGAGAGGCTTGAACCGAAGCAGATCCAATGGCCCGGTGAATCCCCACATCCGGCCTTGCGTGAAGACCGCAACGCGGCTGTCGAACCATGAGACCTTGCCGTCCAGTCCGAGCTCGCGCAAAAGCTCGAGGATGTCGAGCTCATTCGGGATCAAGTGATGGTAGAAGATCTCCACCGGCGTTCCGCCGACCGAAAAGCTCGTTACCAAGCCGCCGAGGCTGTCGGAGCGCTCGACGATCATGACGTCCTGCCCCGAGCGAGCGAGTGTAAGTGCGGCGGCGGCTCCGCAGATCCCGCCGCCGATGACGACGACGCGGCTCATGAAGCTTGTTGTGTGGGTGTTTCGGCAGTTCCTTTTTGCGTGTGGACGTCCATCTCACGCAGCCGGTGACGCATCCTTCTGAGCTCACGGATCGCCATAAAAACGACTTTCGGTGTCGCGCCGCGTGCTTTGCCGCTCGTTCGAGGGAAGTGCGTCACGCCGACTTCGGCGACGCCGTGCCCCGAGCGCCCCAGCTTCACCATCAATTCGGTGTTGACCATCGCTCCGACACTTTCGATATCGATCTCTTCGAGCACGGAGCGCCGGAACATCTTGAATGCACAGTCGATGTCTCTCACCGGAACATAGAAGAGCGCGCGCACGACGACATTCCAAACCCGCGCCGTGAACCGACGGCGCCACGGGTCTTGACGCACCTTGCGATATCCCGCGACGACGCCCACACGATCGCTCAGGGGAAGGACCTTTTCGAGTTCTTCGAAGTCGAATTGGTTGTCCGCATCGGTGAAGAAGACAAGATCCATCGTCGCCGCTCGGAATCCCGTGTGCAGCGCTTCGCCGTAGCCACGATTCTTGTCGTGAGAAACGAGACGGACATGCGGGTTTTCAGCGGCTTCGGCCCGCACAACGTCGGCCGTTGCGTCGGTCGAGCCGTCGTCCACGATCACGATTTCATAGTCGCTACACAAACGAGAGGCCGCCTCGGCGGCCCGCTCGATCGCCGTGGCTACGTTCGACTCCTCGTTATGAGCCGGAAGAACGATCGAAAGGCGATAGTTGTCGCTCACTCGCTCATCCTCCTTGATTGGTGCCTTTGTGTAAAACGTGGATCCCGAGTCCCGCCAACGACCCGCCATCCGGTCGGATGTCCGCGCTTTCCACCCCTCCAGGGTTCCCATCCTGGGGTTGAGACGAGGCCCGAGGAGACTCCAGGACGTCGGTAACCCGATAACGACGATCGGATCCCCCAGGTTTCGAGGGCGCGACGAGGGCCGTTCCCACGGGCCCGGTCGCCTTCAAGCCCTAGCTGCTCCGGGCCGCCGCGCGGGCACTTTGTCTGGCATGTCTGGGATTGCAGCCCAGGCGATTCGTCCCACTGCGGATTGGTCCATCGGCGGCTACAGGAACGGGCTGGGGAGCGTCGAAAATATCGGCGTGACGCTCGCCCTCAGCAGGCCCCGCCACCGGATGGATCTCGTCCGGGAACTGGTGGCGCGCGACATCAAGCTGCGTTACCGACGAAGCGTCCTCGGCATCGTATGGTCGCAGATCGCCCCCTTGAGTTTGATCGCCGTGCTCAGCTTCGTCTTCGGGCACATCTTGCCGCTGCAGATCGCCCACTATCCGGCGTTCCTCTTCGTCGGGTTGCTCCCGTGGGTCTGGTTCCAAGGCTCGATGGTCGCTGCAACCCAGAGCGTGGTCGGCGGCCGCGACCTCGTCCGCCAGCCTGGGTTCCCGGTTGCCATGCTCCCCGTCGTTTCGATCTCGACAACGCTTATCAACTATGTACTTGCACTCCCGGTGATGTTCTTGTGGGTCGGCGTGAGTCTCGGTCAGATTCCGGTCACGAGCCTCGCGCTGCCGCTGATCGTCGCCACCCAGTTCCTCCTCATGATCGGCCCGTGCTTGATGCTTTCTGCGATCAACGTCACGTTCCGAGACGTGGCTCACATCGTTGAGATCGCGATGCTGCCACTGTTTTACGCCACTCCCGTCTTCTACAAAGAGCCCGCAACGCGATTCCATCTGCTGTATCAGCTCAACCCTCTCGCTTATCTGATGACTGCATATCGCGCTGCCCTGAGGGACGGTCACTGGCCGCAGATGCTGCCGCTCGCCGTCATCGCGATCGTCGCCGTTGCACTCATCGTTCTCGGATATCGGCTCTTCGATCGTTTGTCCTATCGCTTCCCCGAGGAGCTGTAATGACGACCGCGATCACCCTTCGGTCGGTGGGGAAGCACTACGGGCGCGCGGGCGCCGATCGACCGCAAACGCTGAAAGAGACCACGCTCCGAGGATTCAAGACCGGGCGCAAGGAGCGATTCTGGGCCGTCCAGGACGTGTCCTTGGATGTAACGGCCGGGCGCACGGTCGGGATCATCGGTCCCAACGGAGCCGGAAAGTCGACGCTCTTGCGACTTATCGCTGGAGTCGAACGCCCCGACAGTGGGACCGTCGAAGTGCAGGGCCGGATCGGCGCGTTGCTGGAACTCGGCGCCTCGTTCCACCTCGAATTGACCGGTGTCGAGAACATCATGCTTTCGTCGGTCGTGGCCGGCCTCACCCGTCGCGAGGCGCGCGCGCGACTACCCGACATCGTGGAGTTCGCTCAGCTCGAGGACTTCATAAACAGTCCGCTGCGCACGTACAGCACAGGGATGGTGATGCGTCTGGCGTTCTCGATAGCCTCGCATGTCGAGCCGGATGTGCTCGTCGTCGACGAGGCTCTCTCGGTCGGAGATCTTTCATTTCAGCAGCGATGCATCGAGCGTATGTACGCATTCCGGGCGGCCGGTGTCACCATCATGTTCGTCTCCCACGATCCCGCCCGGATCCGAGAATTGTGCGACGAAGTCGTGTGGCTTCGGGGCGGTCGAGTCGCCGCGGCGGGACCTCCGATGGAAGTCACCGCGCGCTACGTACAGTCGCAAGCGGAGGCTGCTCGACGGCTTACCCCGCGCGATGTACCGGACGCGTACACACCTGCCGGCGTGAAGCTGGAAGCGCATCGCAACCGGTTCGGTTCCTTGGAAGCGCAGATCGGCGCTGTGCGGATCCTCAACGCGTGGAACGAACCCTGTTCAACGATGGAAAGCGGCTCGCCGGTGCGGCTCGAGATGGACGTCGCGATCCCCGAAAACGCAGCCCCAGCGATCGCGAGTGCGACCGTTCGACGGGCGGACGAACTGATCTGCCTCGATACGTACAGCGAGGTACGCGCACAGCCTCAAGGGGGACGCGTGACCCTGCATATCGAGCGGCTGGACCTTGCCGCGGGGGAGTACGTGTTCGACGTCGGGCTCTACAGCGGCGATTGGACACGGACCTACGACTACCACTTCGGCGCGTACCCGTTCTCGGTGACCGGACGCGCGGCCGGCGCCGGGATGATGGCGCCGCCGCTGTCGTGGAGCGTTGGTGCGGGGGTGTCGACCCGATGACGACGCGTGTTCTGCAGATGGACCTTGCCCTCGCGCCGTCGGACATCGGCGGCTTGAGCGGGTACGACAGCGCACGCGTCCTGCTCCGATACGGCAGGCGAGTGGTCTCCGAGGTGTCGGTACCCATCGAAGACGGCGTGGTTACGCGGGCGGCCGTCACAGCGGCCCTCAACGAGGACCGGGCGGCGCGCGCGCGCCTGTCCGAGCGGATCGTCGAGGAGCACTTGATCCGGCCCGTGCCGGCTTCTTCGCCGTCGTGGTCGGTCGTCGTTTGCACGCGCGACCGTCCCGAGTTGCTTCGTCGTTGCGTCGAGTCGTTGATCGGTGAGAACGATGGCTCGGGAGAGATCATCGTCGTAGACAACGCTCCGACAACCGACGCGACCGCGCGAATCGCCGAGCGCTACCCCGTTCGATACGTGCGCGAGGATCGGCCCGGACTCAACCGTGCGCGCGCCCTCGGTGCCCAACTGGCCTTGGGCGAGATAGTTATCTACACGGACGACGACACTGTCGCCGATCCGGGGTGGGTGAAGGCGCTTCTGTCTGAGTTCGCCGGCGCGCGCGTGGGCGCCTGCACCGGTCTCACGATGCCGTTCGAGCTAGAGACCGAGGCTCAAGAATTGTTCGAGCGGTACGGCGGATTCGCGAAGGGCTTCTCGCGGCAGGTATTCGACCTCACGGCGATCTCCCCCGCCGCCGCCGGCGCGGTCGGTTCGGGGGCAAGCATGGCCTTCCGCCGGGACCTCATCCTGTCGCTTGGGTTGTTCGACGCAGAGCTCGACCTCGGAACACCGTCGCGAACCGGAGGAGATACGTACGCCCTGTACCGGGTTCTCGCAGAGGGTTATCGGATCGCCTACGTACCCGACGCCCTGAACTGGCATCAGCACCGGCGCGAGCACGACGAGCTCCATCGCACGATGTCGGGCTACGGCACGGGTTTATACGCGTTCCTGACGAAGGCGCTCGTCGAAGACCGTGAGATGTCTGCTCTTCGCGTTGGCATCCGTTGGTTCCGAAAACATCATCTTCGACAGCTCGCGCGCGCGATAACCCGGCGTCCGAACCACCTGTCCGTCGGCATGGTGATGGCCGAGATCAAGGGGACGCTCGTGGCGCCGCTGGCCTATGTGGCTAGCCGCCGCGCCGAGCGCGCGCGCGAGCACGAGAACGTGCGCGGGGTGGGGAAGGGCGCGGCATGAACGAGTTCGCGTGCAGCGTCGTCATCCCAAGCTGCAACCGAGCAGCGAAGCTCGAGCTTCTCCTAGCCGCGCTGGCCACGCAGGACACGGCGGCTCCATTCGAGGTGATCGTGGTCCTGGACGGGTCGACGGACGACTCTAAGGCTGTGCTCTCCACCTGGGAGCAGCTGGGCGCGTTCGCGTCGTTGCGGTGGTGCGAGCAAACACGCCAGGGCCAAGCCATCGCGCGCAACACCGGTTCCTTCCTCGCGCGCGCGCCCATCCTTCTGTTCCTCGACGACGACGTCATCCCGGATCCCGATCTGATCACCGTCCATCTCGCACATCACGCCACCGGAGACCGCATCGTCGTCCTCGGGGACTGCGAAGTCGTTCGGACCAGCTCAAAGTCACTGGCAGAGCTCGCGATGTGGATGTGGTGGGAAGACACCAATCACCGCCGCTCCGCCGCGTGGCAGCCACCGTCATATCGCGACTTCTGCACCGGGAACCTGTCTCTCCGTCGTGAGGACTTCGCGCTCGTCGGCGGTTTCGACCAGGACTTCACAGGATACGGCCGGGAGGACTACGAGCTCGGATACAGGCTTCTGCGCTCCGGCGTCCGCTTCGTCGCCGACCGCGGCGCACGCGCGCGCCACTACAACACGGCGACCTTGCGGGGCATGTGCGCTGCAGCTCGACAGGAGGCGCACGGCGACGTCCTGATCGCGATGAAGCACCCGGAGCTGGTATCAGGACTGCGACTCAGCGCGACCGAAGGCCTGCGGACTCGGATCGCGGCCGGGCTCGCCATGTTCGCGCCGTGGCTCGGCGTGACGGTGTGCTTCTTCATGCGGGGAAAGACCCGCATCGCAGAGAAGCTCCGCCTCCGTCGCCGCTGGCGCGCCGGCGTCGATTTCATGTGGGCGTACTCGTACTATCGCGGTCTCCACGACCGGCTTGGATCGGTTCAGAGCCTGCGCGCCTTGAAACGAACGGGAGTAGCGCACCCCCCGCAGCGGGTAGACGTGCGCCAGCCATTGCCGCCTCAGGTTGCGCAACTGGAAATCGACGTTCCGAGCAGCCTCGTAATCCTGTTCGACGGCAGGCCGGTCGGGCGACTCGATCTAAAGCCGAACCTCATGGAGCCGATGCTCGCGTGGCTCTTGCGTGAGATCTGCGCGCACCTTTCGCCTGAGATCCTCGCCGAGGTCGCGCGCGCGGCCCTTTCGGAGGTTCCAGACGTCCTTCAACTGCCGACGTTCCTCGATCCCCGCTGAGCGGGAAGAACGCATCCCCTAGAGAGCGCTCGGGCTAGGTGAAGCGCCGAGGATAGTGTGCTGATTACCACGGCCCGCGACGATGGATGAGCGCCGCGGGAGTTCTGAGCAGTAGCCATACGTCCAAGAGCAGCGACCGGTTCTGGATGTATGCGAGATCGAGCTTGATCATCTCGTCGTAGGTCAAGTCGTTGCAGCCCGCGATCTGCCAGTAGCCGGTGATGCCCGGCGGGACGCTGTGTCGTTTGTTTTCGATCGCGCCGAAGTCTTCCGGCTCGAGAGCGAGCGGCCGGGGTCCGACGAGGCTCATCTCTCCCCGCACGACATTCCACAGCTGCGGTAGCTCGTCTATCGACCAACGGCGGATCAAGCGGCCGAGCCGCGTGGTACGAGGGTCGTCGTACACCTTGAAGAGAAGCCCGGTGCTGGCGTTCCGGTCGCGCAGATCGATGAGCAATCGCTCTGCCCCGACAACCATCGAGCGGAATTTGATGAGCTCGAATATCTTCCCGTCCCGCCCAACCCTGCGCTGGCGATAAAGGATCGGGCCCTTATCGAAGATCTTGATCGACAACGCGGTCAATGCAAGGAGAGGCGATGCGAGAAGAAGCAGGAAGGATGCCAAACAGAGATCGAATACGCGCTTTCCCGGAAGCGTCGCGCGATGCTGAGCGATGCGACCGAGCGAGATCAGGGGCAGACCACCGACCTGGGTAACCAACCCGGGGTGTAGGAATACCTCCGAGAGTGGCAACAAGATGGAGAAGTTTGTGTCGAGCCCATCTGCGCTTTTGACGCAGCGCAGGATCTCCTCTCCATCGCTTCCTTCAGGGGCAAGCACCACCTCGCGGATCGCTTGCTCGCGCACGATGCGTGCAAGCCGCTTCCCTGTACTGAGCAGGCTCAGGCCTCCCTCCGCCCGATCCTCTGTGAACCCGAACGCGACGGGAGCAAGACCCGCCTCAGGATAGGACTGGAGCTTCTTGATCACGAGCGCCGCGGACGGGCCGTCGCCGACGACGAGGGTCCGTCGAAGACCGAGCCCTCGACGGCGAGAAAGGACGATCACGAGCCAGGTGACGCAACGCGCCCCGAAGAGCCCGGCCGTCACGGCCACAGACGTCTGAAGGAAATGCGTGACCGGATGATGCATCCACGCTTCGACCGCTACGCCGATCAGCGTTGCGATCGCGAGGGGCATTGCCACCTGTCCGACGTACCAGGCGACGCCTTGAGTCTCCAACGATCCTCTGTCTACGTACCGCCCGGCGATGTAGAGCGCGAAGATCAGACCCGCCGCAAACGGACCCGCGAGCCGCAATCTAGCCCCGACGGCCACTCCGCATGCGATCGCCAGCACCAGGTCTGCTCCCACGACGAACGGTGAGCGAGACGCTCGGTGGAGGGCATCGAAGGCGCGGAGCCAGGAGGGAAACGGCCGGGTCGTTCGAGCGGGGGAGAGGATCGATGGGCCGGCGGCCGCGGGTGCTTGATCTGCGACCCAAGGTCCCGATTGTGTAGCCTCGCTCAGGTCGAGTTCCACAGTGACGTCCTCTATGCCGGCTGCCGGGCGAGCGTCCGGGAAAACAGGAACGATCCCGCTCCACGGGATGCTCTGGCTGGCCTCTTCTGCATCAATTGGGCTAATCCTCCCGAGAATACCTTTTTTGGGGAAAATCCAGGTCGTGGGCTTGCCCGATCCGATGGATCACGTACCGAGTTCCCGCCCCCCGCGATCTCTAGTGCTTTCTAACCATCAACGGGCGAGCGGCCGCTGAGGACGCGCCTCGCACGAGAAGTCCTCTGGCGAAGGAAGGTACCCGCTCTTGGCCCGCATGCCGGATCTGATCCGGGTCCATGCTCGTAGACCCTTCGAATTGCCACCAAGGGATCCCTTTGACCAGCCCAACCGGACTGCTACCCTTCCGACGTGTCCCGCTGGGGCGCGGGACCGTCATCGTCCCTCCTCCGCTCCAGACCTGACCTATCGAAGGAGGGAGCTTGGCGATCGCCGGTGGCGCATCGACCTGGGTTGTCATTGCCGCAGCAAGCCTCGCCGCTGTCGTGGTCGGTGTTGAGTTGATGGTCAGGGCAGCGGCGCCGAGGGTCAGCGATCTGCTCGAATGGCGCGACTGGGAATGTCAGCACAAAGTTGCGGCGATCGATGCCTTGGCGGAGCGAGGGGGAGCGTCTGTGGTCATGATCGGCCCCTCAATTACGAACGCGGCCTTCGACGCGCATCAGTTCACCGAGACGAACAGACTGGCGCGGCCGGCGTTCAATGCTTCTCTGAACGCGACCACTGTGCGCACCCTTGAGCTTTGGACGCGAGACGTGGTCCTTCCGAGGCTTCGACCTGATCTCTTGATCTTGGGAATCAACTCGAGCGAGCTGAGCGATCACAGCCTTCTCGCGGAGCGTGTTTACCGGCAGTTCGTAGAGTCGAGAGCGTGGCGAGCCTTGCACCCGCGAGCGTCGCGCGGCCGTCGAATGCTTCTGTGGGCCGAGGAGCGTTCGTTCCTCGTTCGCTACCGGCACTTCCTCCGCGAACCCGGTGACTGGGGGATGCGAGCGCCGATGCACGTCCGCATCGGACGATCGATGCGGCACCCAAAGCGTCTTTTCGGGAAGAGTCGCGGGCGTCGGGCCGCGGTCACTCCACTGGGTATGCTGCACGCCCTTTGGGTCTTCCGCGACGTGCCGTACCAACTCAGGGAACGAGTGCTGGCCATCTGGAAGACGGCCATTGTTCCCTACGAGGTTGGGGGCCAGGAGCTCGCCGCGCTCGGGCGCCTCGCGGACGCGACCCGCGATGCCGGCGTCTCGTTCGCCATAGTAGTGATGCCGGTTACCGATGACTACATCAACATCCACCCACATGGTCGACAAGACTACGATCGCTTCAGGCATGTGCTGGACACGTTCGTGCGGGAACGCGCCATCCCGCTCATCGATCTGATGGCCGAGATCCCCTCTCACGAGGGGTACGCGGACCCCGTTCACCGTAACGACGAGGGGCGCCGTTCTTTCACCGAGATCCTTTCGGGTTGCGCCGCGGGCCTTATCCAACCGGACGCCCGTTCGAGGAGCGACGCATGAAGGATCGTCCGCAAGAATCGATGCGGACCTACTGGGACGACGCGGCGCGCAAGAACGCCGCATGGTACGTCGACACGACGCTCGACTTCGATACTCCAGACATGGGTCGTTTCTTCGAAACCGGTCGCTCCATCGTGGCCGAGGCGCTTTCGGATCCTTCAGTCGTTGCGTCGGGTCGCGAGCTTGCCATCGAGATCGGCTCAGGACTGGGTCGTGTCTGCCTCGCTCTTGCCGATCGCTTCGACCGAGTGATCGGTATCGATATCTCGCCCGAGATGGTACGGCGCGCGCGCGAGCTCGTGACGGACGAACGCGTCTCGTTCGAGATCGGGAACGGGTCCAGTCTTGCTCCGGTCCCTGATGGGGGAGCGGACCTCGTCCTGTCGTTCACCGTGTTCCAACACATCCCCGATCCCCGGGTGATCGACGGATATCTCAGAGAAGCCGCGCGGGTTCTGAAGAAGGGAGGCCTGTTCGTCTTCCAATGGAACAATACGCCAGGCGCGCGCGGGTGGGCGGCGCGCAGACGTTTGCTCGGTTTCCTTCAGCGCACGGGCCTGCGCCCGGAGCGTTTCGGGCGGAACGCACCGGAATTCCTCGGAAGCCGTGTTCCGCTGGGACGGATCCGGGCCGGTCTTGAGGCAGGGAACCTTGAACTGGTGAGAACGCAGGGCCTCGGGACGCTTTTCGCGTGGGCATGGGCGGTCAAGCGAGCATGAATCTCCGGGAGCAGGTGAAGTGGTTAAAGCCCGCCGTTCGCGCGGGGATCCCGGCGGCTTTCATCGCATGGTTGGCTTGGCCGCGCGTTCCGCGGGGACAACGTGAGGCAGCGGCCGCTCTGCTGGTCAGCTACTGGACGTTCATATACGCGCGCTATCGCATCGGCGGTCAGATGAGAACGAGGGAGGAGCGAGAGCTACTCCGCAACGTTTCGTGGGACGCGTTCTGGCGTCACTACAACGAATGCGATCCGACCGTGGAAGAAGAATTCGATCTGTGGGGTCCGTATCACCAGCAGCGTCACGAAATGAGATACGACCTCGTGGCAGCGGAAGTGCGTCGTCATCTTCCAAGCAAGGGGCGGGTGTTGGACCTCGGCTGCGGCGGCGCGCTCGTCGCCGACCGTATCCGCGACGCAGACGCCACCTACATCGGTTTCGATTTCGGCGGCCCGCACATCGAGTACGCGTCGAAGAAATACAAAGACATAACCGATCGGCAGCTCGAGACGATCTTCCTCCGAGGCGATGGACAAAAGCTCCCACTCGCCGATTCGTCCGTCGACGTCGTCGCGTTCTCGGAAGTTATCGAGCATCTGCTCCAGCCGGAGCTGGCGGTATGGGAGATCGCGAGAGTCCTCAAGCCGAGCGGCGTCCTCATCATGACGACCAATAACGCGTCCGAGGTCCCAACGCGATCGCCGTTGTCGCACCTGTTCGCTTGGATCGAGAAAGGGTTGGGGGCAGACCATCCCCGGTTGATCTCGTGGCGCCCCTGGGTGTGGCCGCAACCGGTCGATCCCGCGCTCGTGCCGGAAGGATCACCTGAGATCCACCTTCCGCATACGCACCACATCCAAGCGGAGACTCGGCGGATGTTCGCGGGGGCCGGCCTCGAGACGTTCCAGTGGTCCACGTTCGAATTTCCTCCGCCGCAGTCCGTCACCGCGCAGCTGCTCGACAAGCGAGGCCCTACCGGCAGACGCGTGGTCGACCTGATCGAATGGGTCGCCCAACGAACCCCGGGTATCCGCCGCCTTGGCGCGCACTTGTTCATGGTCGCTCGGAAGACCCGGGAGCCCGTGAGCCCGACACCGCCGCCGGGTACATGGCCGGGCCCGTTCTCGGCGGAAGGACGGGTAGGGTCCCGCTCGTTTGGTTGACCGGCAGTCATCTCCGGTGGCGGCGGGCGCCGAGACATCCCAGTTTCGGTCGGAAGAACACCTTGAGCCGCGCTCTCCCCGTGTGTCGGTCGTCGTCCCCGTGCGAGACAGGCGCGATCTGCTTCGCGGACTCCTCGATGCGCTCGTGCAACAGACGTACAGCGACTTCGAATTGATCATCGTCGACGACGGGTCGACCGATGGATCCGGCGACGAAGCGAGAGCGGCCGAAGCGCGCGGACTACGGGTACGCGTCGAGCGAACTCGCGGAGTTGGGGCAGTCGAGGCTCGCAGGATAGGCGTGGCCTCGAGTAGCGGTTCCGTCCTTGCGTTCACGGACAGCGACTGCGCCCCCGACCCCGTGTGGCTGGCCGAAGGGGTCGCTGCCTTCGACGCAGGTGCCGACCTGGTCGTGGGGCCGACGATGCCTGCCGGTCCCGTTCGGGCTCTCGAGCGCTCGGTCGAAGCGAGATCGGACGATGGACTTTGCGCGACGTGCAACGTCTTCTACCGCCGAGCGGCCTACGAGCAGGCAGGTGGGTTCTCCGAAGCCGGCCGAACGCTTGGATTCCGATGGAGCAGCCGCGCGAAACAGCTTGGCTTCGGCGAAGACACGATCCTGGCTTGGCGCATCCGGCGATCGGGACGTTTCTCCTTCGTGCCGTCTGCCGTCGTCCGGCACGCCGTGCTTCGCCCGAAGATCCGCGAGATCTTATGGCGAACGTGGGTTGCCGGGGCGTTCCCGGCGCTGATCAAGAGCGTTCCCGAGCTGCGGCGTACTCTCGTCATCGGGGGGATCTGGTTGGGCTCGCCGCGACGCGCTCCCGTTTATGCGTTGATCGTCGGAGCCGCACTGCCCTGGCGCCTGTGGCTGGCGCCGCTGGCCGCCGTGTGGTGGGTTTTCGAGCGCGCGCGGGCGGTTCGGCGGACTCCGGGATCTCGGCTCCGACGGCTCATCGCCGTCCCCGTCGAGATGACGACCGATGTGCTGACGGCTGCCGCTCTGATTGGGGGAAGCATCCGATCCCGAACGATCCTGTTATAGGCGGTCGAGCGGCCCCTAGAGCATCGGGGTGCGCTGGCGAACGGCCCCAACGGCGATCGATCCCATGACCAACACGTCGAATACGACTTCCGCGGCTCGACCCAAGAACTCGTCCTTCTTGAGTCTCCACGGCAGATAGTGGGCCAGGAACGGAACCGTCAGGACGAACCCCGGCGGCCACACAACACCGACCGCCGTACCGGCTCCGGCCAAAAGGATGGCCGCGTGACGGGGCCACAGGAAGAATCGGAACCAGAGCGACTCTCGCATCTCGGGGAACCGGCGTACGAGCAACGGCCAGTTCCTGTGGAGAAGCGCCCAGCGCAGGTACCACTGGATCCCGCGCGTCCTTATCTCGTGGTGCACGAGCGCGTCGGCAGCAAACCGATCGCCTGCACCGAGTCGCCGCGCGGCCCACGCCGCGCCCGAATCGTCGCCGAAGAAATAGCTTCTGCCTCCCGATATCAACGATACGGCCAGCGTTTCGTCGAAGCCGCCGACTTCCTCGAGGACTGCGCGCCGATAGAAGATGTTGCACCCCTCGTATCGGTTGGTCAGCCCTCGGATGCTTTGGGTCACCGTCTTGTACCCGAGGGTGCTGTAGGGATCGAGCGGGCTCGACGGGTCCGGTATCGTTCGCCCCTGGACTATCCCCACGTCCAGTTCGTTGAAGAAGGCGATCCCCGCCTCGAGCCAACGCGGCGTCGGCAAGCAGTCGTCATCGAAGAACGCCAGTAATGAGGCTTGCGTCGAACGCCATCCGATGTTCCGTGCGACCGCCGGACCGCTGTTTCGGTCGGTGCGCACCACGCGAAGATTCAAGGGGGAGCGCGATGCGAGCTCTGCGAGCACGTCGGCCGTTCGATCGGCGGAACAATCGTCGCTGATGATCACCTCGAACTCGCTGTATGGCAGCGTTTGCGTTTCGAGGGCCGCGATCAGATGCGGAAGGCGGTCGGCACGTTGATACGTGGGAACGATGACGGCGACGCGAGGAGCAGCCACGATAGATCAGGATTGTATAGGGCCCGTCCTGCCCCGATAGATCTCTTCGATGCGCGGGACCACTGAGGTGCGCCAGTCGTGAGGACTGGCGGTCGCGCGACAGGCTTCAACGATGTCGGGACGCATCGACATCTCGATCGCACGGTCGCAGGCGTCAGCGAGAGCTTCGGGTGTCGGTTCGCATGCAACACCTACGTCGGGTCCGAACAACTCGGCGGGTGCGGTGTGTGACAGTGTGACGACCGGAGTCCCGCAGGCGAGTGACTCAAGCACGACGAGGCCAAAGGCTTCCAACTGCGACGGCAGAACGGTCACCCACGCCCGGCCGTACAGGTCTGTCAAGCTTTGCAACGAGCCCGCGCCGAGCTGAACGACCGCGTCTCTCGTGGCGCGCGGTGCGGACGACAGCACGTCGGCCGGATCTCCGGGGCCGGCCAGCCAAAGTTCCAACTGCGGCCGGCGTTCGCGAAGCAGCGCGACGGCCTTGAAAAGCAGGGCAGCATTCTTGCGCGCTTCGGACACGTCCGAGGCGAATAAGAGGGCGGGTGTTGGGTGTCTCCGTTCGGCGGGGTGAAAGGTTCGGATATCTACGCCTCCACCGAGGACGACAGGTTCGCGGCCGAATCCGCGTCGAAGCTCATCGCCTGCCGTGTGTGACAGACAGATGTAGTCGTCGATCCGTCGCACGACGAACTCGTGAAGCCTCCAGTCGCTACGGCTTCCCCGATAGGGACGATCGGGGATCCCGAGATCCGTGTACACGGAACGGACCCGTCGGACCGACGAGAGGAGTGCAGCAGCCGCTGCATCGGCCGTCCCGAGCGCGTGCCATATGTCGAACCGATGCGATCCAAGCCGGAGCAGGGCTTGCGCAGCGAAGGCGATCTCGTGCCCCTGACCCGGAAACCACCGGTGCAGTGCTGATCGGCGTGGGAGATAACGGACCTCGGCTCCGGCGATCCGCGCCCGCCCGGGCTGGGAGCCGGTAGCCAGGATCGAAACGTGGTGGCCTGCCTCTACAAGTGCGCCGGCAAGCTCGTGGAGATACCGCTCACCGCCCCTGCGGACCTCGGGCCACGCGAAGACGTGCGTGAGCGCTACGCGGAGCCCGGTTGAGCGCTCGTCGATGGATCTCAGGTTGGTGCCCACGTCGACCCGGCCTTGGCGGTGGACGCCATCCAGTCCGTGATGGCTCGCTCCAGCAGGAGAGACAGCGTTTTCGCAACCACAAGGCCCTGCGAGTTCCCCAGCACGACGATCCGGAGAGGAGGTGCGAGCGGGGAGGATCCGTGTTCAGTGAAAGTCGTATCCAACGCAGCGTGAGTCTAACATGTCGTTCGAAACGTCCTGGGCGAATGTCGAGCCTCGCCACGTACATGACCCTCAACCGTGTTGATTGCGACTCGCCCATGCGTACGGCATGCTGACAGGCCCCACCGCGGGCAACGGAGAGGTCCGCTTGGCTCGAGTATCTGTGGTGATCCCGACGTTCGAAAGGGCTGCTCGACTGCCCGGACTCGTCGCCGCTCTCGAAGCGCAAACGTTACCTCGAGGGGACTTCGAGGTGATCGTTGCCGACGACGGTTCACGCGATGAAACCCAGGCCGTGCTCGCCGATCTGGTGGCACGCACACGGTTGGATCTGCGGGTTGTGCGCAACCCCAGCAATCGCGGGCCCGGGAGAGCTCGGAACCTGGCCTGGCGGTCGAGCGCCGCTCCGGTCATCGCGTTCACGGACGATGACTGCTTGCCCGACCCCGGATGGTTGGAGGCAGGTCTTGCTCGACTCGAGAACACATCGGTCGGCATCGTCCAGGGACGTACCCTTCCCGATCCGTCCGCGGCTCTCGGACACTGGGCGGTCACGCAACGCTTGGAGAAATTCAGCGATCGTTACGAGACGTGCAACATCTTCTACCAGCGCGCGGTGCTCGAGGAAGTGGGCGGGTTCGATGAGGAGATCATCTTCTTCGGAGAAGATGCCGTGCCCGGGTGGAAAGCCCGCCGGCTTGGGATCACCGCTGAGTTCGCTCCCGACGCGCTCGTCTTTCACGCAGTGACGCACCCGGGCGCACGCTATTTCTTGCGCTGGGCGATGCAACACGGCAACTGGGCAACATTGGTTCGCCGCTTCCCCGAGATGCGTCGCGAGGTTCTGTGGGGCGGTGTATTCGTAAAGCGAAGCCACGTCGGCCTTATAAGCGCGTTGGTTGGCTTGGGAGTTGGCATCGTGTGGCGCCCGGCGCTGCTGCTTTGCATCCCGTACGTGTGGCATCGGCGCCCCCGCGCCTTCTCGCGCGACGCAGTCCTCGACCAGCTTCTCGCTGGTTGGTTCGATGTTGCAGTACTGGTCGGGTTGGCGGCCGGAAGCGTTCGTGAGCGCACGCTCGTTCTCTGAGAGGTCCGCTTGGCTCGAGTATCTGTGGTGATTCCGACCTTCGAAAGGGCTGCTCGATTGCCCGCACTCGTTGCTGCTCTCGAAGCGCAGTCGATACCGCTTGGGGATTTCGAGGTGATCGTCGCCGACGACGGTTCACGCGACGAGACCCAGGCCGTGCTCGCCGATCTGGCGGCACGCACGCGGTTGGCTCTGCGCGTCGTGCGCAACGCCACGAACAGCGGGCCGGGTAGAGCTCGAAACCTCGCGTGGCGGTCGAGCGATGCACCGATCATCGCGTTCACCGACGATGACTGCTTGCCCGACCCCGGATGGCTGGAGGCGGGTCTTGGTTTTCTCGAAGACACATCGGTTGGCATCGTTCAGGGGCGGACACTTCCCGACCCGTCGGTCCCGGACAAGGGCTGGGCGAAGACGGTTCGTATCGTTGGATTCTCGAAGAAGTACGAGACATGCAACATCTTCTATCGGCGCGCGGTCCTCGAAGAAGTGGGCGGGTTCGACGAGGAGATCATCTTTTTCGGAGAAGATGTTGTACCCGGCTGGAAGGCGCGCCGGCTTGGGATCACCGCCGAGTTCGCGACCGAAGCGCTCGTCTATCACGCAGTGACTTACCCCGGACTTCGTTACTGGTGGCGCTTCGCCTCGATCCACGCCAACTGGGCAACCTTGGTTCGCCGCTTTCCCGAGATGCGCCGCGACTTGTTGTGGGCCAACGCATTCCTCGCGCGCAGGCACGCAGCTCTTCTCCTGGGTGTCGTCGGTGCTGTAGTCGCAGGAACCGTGTGGCTCCCGGCGTTACTGCTGGCCGTCCCGTACCTGATCCTGGTGGCTCCACGGCGCTTCCGGCGTCGCGATTTCATCTCTTTCTTCGCATCGATCGCTTTCGATGCCGCAGTAATCGGAGGTATGCTCAGAGGCAGCCTTCGCGAGCGCGCCCTCGTCCTGTAGCCTGCACGCTGCCGCCGAGCAGGTCCGGATCCGATGCATAATCTAAGCCAGCCACAGGTCTTGTGACGACCGAAACCATCGGAGGGTTTGCTGACGTGAGTGCGAGAACCGAGGTTGGATTCGAGCTTAAGGGGGAACGGTCGAAGCTCGGTCCGCTCTTAGCGGATCTGTGGCGATCCCGAGACCTGACCCGCTTGCTGGCGAAGCGAGAATTCCTCGTCAACTACCGTCGCGCATCCTTCGGCGTTCTTTGGGCGATCGGGCTTCCCCTTGCTCAGGCACTGATTGTTGGGCTTACGCTGTCTCGGGTCGTTCGCTTTGAAACGAAGGGCCCGTACGCACTCTTCGTCTTCGCCGGGACTCTGCCGTGGACGTTTTTCAACGGAGCGCTAACCGTCGCAACAAACTCGATCGTTATCGGATCCGAACTGGCGACCCGTGTCTATTTTCCGAGAGCGGTATTGCCGATCGTTACGGTCCTCTCTGCGTTACGCGGGTTCATTCCCTCCGTCGCCGTGTTGATCGGTCTCGCTGCGATCTTCCGAGTACCCTTGGGTTTGGATCTGTTCCTGCTGATACCGGCCACGGTTCTGATGGTCACGCTTACGGCCGGATTCTCGCTCGTACTCGCGGCTCTCCAAGTCTATTTCCGTGACATGAAGTTCATCGTTGCGGCGTCGACACTTCCGTGGTTTTGGGCGTCGGGAGCGATCTTTCCCCTAGACAAGCTGGGATCCATGCGGCATTGGCTGGAGCTGAATCCGGTCGTTGGAATGATCGAGTTCTACAGAGCATCGCTTGGAACGGCGTCCGCCGGCTGGGGACGATCGGTGTGGATCTGCGCAGCATGGGCGGTCGGCCTCATCGCGCTATCGCTGCCTCTGTACCGACGGTACGACCGCGTTTTTGTCGATCTTCTATGAGAGCGTGAGGGTCATATGCCATCAGCGGTCAGTCTGACGGACGCTGGGAAACGCTACGTGAAATACGATGACGTTCCGCTGCTCATCACTCGGGCGTGGCGATTCTCCACTGGCCAGCGCCGCAGTCAACTGTGGGCTCTTCGGCACGTTGACATGGAGATCCAACCAGGGGAATCGGTTGGGGTTATCGGTCGCAACGGCGCCGGGAAGTCGACCATGTTGCGGCTGCTGGCGGGCGTGACCGGACCGACGGAAGGGATCGTTCGTGTACGGGGCCGAGTCGCCCCGCTGATCTCGGTCGGCGTCGGCTTCCATCGCGAGCTGACCGGTCGCGAGAACGTGTACGTGAACGGAGTCATCTTGGGCCTTACGACGCGGGAGATCGACGGCCTGTTCGATTCCATCGTCGCCTTCTCTGAGATCGAAGACTTCATCGATACCCCGGTCAAGTTCTATTCCTCGGGGATGTTCGTACGGCTTGGGTTCGCGGTTGCAGTTGCCTCCGATCCGGAGGTGCTGCTCGTCGATGAGGTGCTTGCGGTTGGAGACTTCGCTTTCCAGAAGAAGTGTTTCGACCGCATGGAGCAGATTCGCAGCGGCGGCGCGACCATTGTCGTCGTGAGCCACAATATGGCTGCCGTCCGCAGTCTCTGCTCGCGGACGATCGTCTTGGATGGCGGTGTTCCCGTCTTCGAAGGCGCGACGGATGAGGCGATCTCGATCTTCCACGAGATGCTTGCAAAGCGTGGGATCTCCGCCGAAGAGTTACCGGCAATCAAGATCACAGACTTCACTCTGCAAGATGAACAGGGCAATCCGACCGCGCACTTCGAGGTCGGCGATGAGATGACTTTCTGTGTCGAAGCGCAGTTCGCCGAGCCATCGGAGAATCCCGCCGTGCTGCTTCGGATCTACACCGAGGATGGTCAACTCGTGTATGGAGAAGTTCCGGTTCTGAGCGAGCCGACTCCGGTCGATGCAGGCGGCATGGTGCGGTGGATCGTTCGTCTTCCCGCGTTGTTGCCAACGCGGTCGTATTCAGCTGAAGCCCTGGTCGGGACCAGGCTTGCTGTGGACGCGCCGATGTCGGGTTCGCGGCCGATCTTGTTTTACGTCTCCGGGCGTCCCTTCGTTCTTGGAGCAGCCGATCTGCGCGCTACGTTCGAGGCGCGCGCATACCCGTCGACCGACATCGATCAGGGAGCGAAGCCCAGCGGGGAGACGTCCCCGCGCCCTGTCGAGACGCCGGCGCCCGGTGTCGCCGACGGGAGCGAAAACTTCGGAGAGGCACCCTCGACGCTGGTTCCGCCGGATGAGCAGTTCGACCACAGTTGAGAGTCCTCTGGGTCACGCGCGAATTTCCGGACGCCCACGGCTCAGGCGCTCAGGTCCATCAATTCGAGCTCTTACGAGCCGTTGCCGCGTCGCACCAGATAAGCATCATCAGCAGTTTTTGGGATATCAGCCGCGAGGCGCTCCTGCGTGTCCAAGAGATGGGTGTGCGCGTGGAGGTCGTTCCGTGGCCTTGGAACCGGATGTCGCGTGGCCGCATCAGGAGAGTTGCGCGGTTACTAAGGGGAGCGGCGCCAAACTTTGTGGCCTCAGCCATGGTCGGCCAAGTGAGACCCTTATCCCAAGCAGTCGCAGCTCATGAGCGATATCGACCCGTCGACCTCGTCTGCATCCTCCAAGGAGACCTAGCCCCAGTCGCCGACGTCACGAACGCACCGACCGCGCTATTCCTTTTCGATGTCGTGTCGCGCCAGGCCGATCTTGTGCTGTCGCAAGACGGCTTATCGCTCCGATCGGGTCGCCGTCGGTTGGAGCGCCGCACCGCGCTCCGTTGGGAACCCCTCTGGTATCGGAAGGCTGATTCGGTCGCGTGCGTTTCGTCGGTCGACGCCGCGATCGTTGCCAAGATGTTGGATAGAAACGTGACCGTTATCCCCAATCCGATTCCGGACGAGTTCTTCGCACGCGGGTCGAGTCCTCCTTCAACGTCAACGGTGGCCTTCATCGGCTCGCTTTCTTGGGAACCGAATGCGGATAGCGTTCGATGGATCTGCTCCGACATCTGGCCGAGGGTCCGTGCTCGGCGTCCGGACGCTCGTCTCCGGATCGTCGGCCGCTTCCCGACCGATGAGCTCCGCCGCCTCGTTGAGGCCGTGGGAGGGGAATTCCTCGCCGACGTGGGGGATGTTCGGCCCTTCTATTGGGGAGCTGCCGTCGTGATCGCCCCCGTCCGCATGGGCTCGGGCATGCGGAACAAGGTTCTGCACGCTATGGCATGCCGGGCCCCGCTTGTCGCAACACCGAGTGCCCTCGAAGGCATCCCGGCGGTTGCAGGGAAACACCTCCTCGTTGCTGAGGGCGCCGGGGATCTCGCCGACGCCGTCGTGGCCACATTGGATGATCCTGCGTCGGCCGCCGCCCGCGCGGGAACCGCGTTCGAGCTGGCTCGGCACTACACGAGCGCAGCCGCCGGGGCAGCGCTCGAATCGTGGTGGCGAGATACGGCCGCATTGAGACCGGCCGGTTCTGTCGCTGCACCGCAGAAGCGCGCAGCACTTAGGGCCACCGTCGTCGTCTGTACACGCGACCGTCGGGACCTTCTTCGAAGATGCCTTGCAAGTGTTCAAAGGGCGGTCGCGATCGTCCCAGATGCAGACGTTGTCGTCGTGGAACAGGGGGAGCCTTTCGCAGCGCAGATCTGCTCGGACATCGGGCTGGCCGCAACTGTTGTGCCCGTTGACGGTTCGGGGGTTTCTCGAGCACGAAATATCGGACTCCGCAACGCTCGAGGCGACGTCGTGTTGTTCACGGATGACGACTGCGAAGTGCCCACCACCTGGGTTCGCGATCACCTCGAGGCACTTCGGGAGCCGGATGTCGACGCATCGTTCGGTCAGGTGACCGGGTTAAGCAGGTGGGGGGCTGATTCGGCCGACGCTGCTGCGATGCCTAGCCGCCATCGGCACGGCGCTCCGCCGTGGCTCATCGGACATTCGTCGAACCTCGCCGGTCTGAAGAGCCGGCTTCTTTCCGTAGGAGGGTTCGACGAGCGCTTGGGTCCCGGCTCGCCATCGGGAGCTGCCGGTGAGGATGCCGACCTCATCGTCCGACTCCTCAGGAGCGGAGCCGCCCTTGTCTCCGGGACGGGCGAAGCAGTTCGCCACATACCCTGGCGCACCGAGGAAGAGGATCGACGCACGATCGTTTCGTACGAACACGGTGCGGGGGTATGGATCGGAAAGGCTCTCCGAGAGGAACCCCTGATTGCTTTGTCGTTTCTCCGCAGCCGCCTCGGCCAGTTGAAGGGCTATCTCCGGCACTCGCGAGCATCGGAAGGCAAGCCGGTGAGTGGCCTGATCCTGGGACGGGCGTTCCTTAGTGGACTCCTCGCGGGTCTTCGTGTGAAACCGTGGAACGGGCCGGTTGGATCCCCTGTGGGTTCCGAGCAGATTCCCTTTCGTTGATATGCTCATCAAGAGATCCGGACCCACGGGAATCACTTCCGCGCATGGCGAGTATCTCGCCGATCAGGATGTAAAGGAAGCAAACCAAAACGCCGGCCACGCCCGCGATAACCAGTTTCTTCGACAGATCCCCGATCTTCTGTTTGTTGACCGTTCCCGCAGGCGAGAGCAACGACACTTCGTCGGGCGGATAGCTTGTGATGTTGGCCAACAATTGCGAGTTGTAGAGGATCTGGGCTGTGCGTGTCTGTAGTGTGACTTTTTGACCAGGCGTCAGCTTGGCCGCTGGGATCGCAGCAAGCTTGGCCACTTCACTCTCGATCGAATCGATGCGGTCCTGCACCGCTTTCACCTTAGCTGCGAGCTGATCTGCGCGATTCTTCTTTATCGAGCTCACGTATTCGTTACACACTGCATTTGCGAGACGGGTCGCCCTCGCAGGGCTGGGATCCATGACCGTCACAAAGAAGGTGCCGAGGCCAGGGGAAGGCGCAGTCGTCGTCTCGCTGGCGATAACGCCCGCCGGCGTCTTTTCGTGCGCGCTCACCCTGCGGTAGAGGCCGGAAGACGCGACGGTGCCCACCTCTTGCAAGGCGAGGCCGCCTATGAACTGCGCGTGCTCGGGCGTGGAGGGATCCTCACGCGAAAGATGGATGAACGCTTGAAACACACAGTTGGTTGAGTAAACGGTTTTCGCTTGCCTCTTGTAGGCCAGGCCTCCGGCACCGATCGAGACAAACAATATGAGCGCGCACGGCAAAACGTAGCGACGTAGCATGACGCCGAGTTTATCAGTCGAATGACGCTATCTCAGCGCTTCGCGCGAGAATCGGGTATCGGCAACCTTAAGCCACGACTGCGTCCGCGCTCGCCTGCGAACGCACCGGTCCCATGGCCGGCACTGCGTTGGGCCATGCAAGTGCGATGCCAGGAATCCCCCATAAAGGTATTTCGACCACCAACTCCTGGACGCCCAGGAAGAGGCCTGCCACTGCGAGCGCAATGATCGCGCCGATCGCGCCGGCAGCGATTGCGACGTGCTCCCCGTCGCCGCGGGCGCGAGCCCGCAGCCGTGTGGATCGTAGTCTCATCATGAGCGCATATAACGCCACAAGGTAAAGGAAGAGACCTTGCACTCCGGTTTCGAGCGCGCGCGCCAAGAAGGTGTTCTCGGTTGCCCCCAATTGTCCTGCTCCAGCTTTCGGCCGGAATCGATATCGATCCGTGGTACCCAAGCCGTACCCGAACGGCCGAGCCGCGAGGAGGTCGATGTCTTGAAACAGGTGCTCGCGATGAGAAGAGTTGCTTTCCGACCGCACGAGATCCTGATTATTCGAGGCGAGGTAGGAGATCGAGATGCTTCCTGCGATCACGACCACAAGGCCAACGATGGAAAGCCGGATGCCCGGGTTGCGAACCGTCAGGGCGAGGACGGCGAGGACTCCTATACCGCCGCCGATGTATCCGCTTCGAGTGATCGTAACGATGAGTCCGCCGGCGCACAGCCCCACAGTGAGCGCCGCGATCCACCGTAATCTCGAGCGGACCGTCACTACCCCTGTGGCGAAGGGAAGCAGTGCGGCAAGATAGAAACCGAGGATGAGTGGATCGGTTATGAATGAACCCGCTCGGTAGCCTCCCGACGGAAGAACGAACGGCTCCCCACTCGGCGGCGGGACGGCTCCATACCAGCGATGGAAGGCTAAGCGCGGCCCGAACCACTCGATCAGCGCGGCCCCTCCCATCACAAGCGCAGCGGTCAGCGCCGCGGCGATCAAGAAACTCAATTGGTCCTTGTTAGGCCGCAGCCATCTGATGGTCAGGAACAAGAGGGGGCCTTCGATGTAGAGGCCGAGTGCAGGCAAGACGGTCGTACGAGCCGGAGACGCCACGGCGAACAAAATGAAGGCGAGAACGTAGAAGAGAACGAAATTGTCGCCGGTGTTTCCGAGCGGAACACGACGGTCCCTCACGATGCGCTCGAGCAATGCGCGCGCGAAAAGCGCCACGATGACGGCATCTTTCCAATACACGAGAGGCCCGGCATTGAGCCCGGCGTGGCTCTTGAGAGCTGTGAAGATCGCGACGTTGAAAGGCTGGATGAAGAAGAGGAAGCCGAGAGCCAGGATCGGATACCGGAAGATCGCAACCACCGCGGCGGCGGCGAGCAGGACTCCGAGCAGTGCGAGAGGATGGCCGACTGCCAGAACGATGACACCACTCAAGAACACGAGGCCGGCGGCGGTCGCCAGAGACTTGATCGCCCACGGCCGTTCCGTGATCGTGCTGCTCAACCGGAAGTCTCCCGTCTCGTTCTCGCAGATCTGATGTTGCACCCGGTCATCGTCACGACTTCGTCTTACTGTCCGCGGTCATGGTAAGCCCCCGCTCGACCTGTTTCGCCGATGCCCTCGGCCACCAGCATCGCGGTCGCTTTCGGGGAGCATCTTTTCGACCACCACTCCAGAGCTGCTTGCTGCCTGTTCCGTAGTTGTTCCGGGTCGGCGAGCAGCCGGAAAGCGGCAGCCGGCAAGAGAGACCACGATCCTAGTTGTACGGCCGGACAACCTTCGTAATAGCGACGCTGCGGCAGCGGCTCGGTTATCGGCACGCAGCCCGATGCGGCCGCCTCGAACAGTCGGTATGTTTCGCGGAATCCTCCTCGAGGGCACGGAGCAAGCCTCGTCTGCATCATCAGCTCTTCATAGCCTTCCACGAGCTTTGCATCGTGAAAGGAGTCGAAAAGTCGGATCTCAACCCGGACGTCCGGTCGTTCACGCGCTATCTCTTCGAGAGCGGCGATGAGCTTCCGCCGCGAGCGGGTTTTCTGGGGCAAGACCCACCTGCGGCGCCCTTCATTGATCATGCTTCCGGCGAAAGACAGGTCGTAACGGCGCGCATCCAAAGGGGCAGCCCGTCCGGTCGGGAACGACCAAGGGGCCAGCGGGATCTCGATGAAGTGGGGTCGCCTCCGATGACGGATCGTGCGAACCATCGAAGCGACGGCGCTGGGGAGACGAAGCAGCTGCGCGCGCAGCTCCTGCAGCACGGCGGCCGGCACGTGGCCCCAGCTCCGGATCGGGCCCAACGCAACGAACGGTCGCCGTGTCCATCCGCCGGTCTTCGCGACGAGGTTTACGTCGTGCGAGTAGTTCGGTTTCCTTCCCAGTTCGTCGCCGAGGCAGAAGACGATCACATCGTCCCCCGTGTACGGCAGCTTGGGCTCCACTCCCCAGAACCAAGCAACGAGCACCCGGAGGTTCGCCGCTCTGCTAGGCCCCAGGATGTCGGCGAGTGCGAGCAAGGTCCTCCCGATGTACTCGGCGTCTCTCGGGATCCATGGATGCTCGCCGACGGGATCAGAGAGGTCCGCCCAAGGGAGCCACGCGTGAGGGTCGGCTCGGTTGAAGTCATAGATATGGACGCTCCGAAAACCTCCCGATGTAGTGTCGACCATCCCTCTAGCCCCCGATCGCCCGGCGGTAGGCGTCGACCGTGCGTGCAGCGTGTTCGCGCCACGTCGGAAGTGAAGGCTGAGGCAGCCGGGGGACCGAACGACCGGCCGCCGAAACGATCGCTTCGACCCACGCGGTCGGATCGTCAGCGGGTATGTGGACCGCGCCACCACGGGCCACCTCGACGAGCGCTTCGTCGTTGCTCGC
>Ga0209577_10000903_pt1 | contig 29607 bp, 23 predicted proteins | sample GraSoiAngelo_109_FD_185874 | JGI IMG/M metagenome (GOLD analysis project Ga0209577, IMG submission 185874) | Grasslands soil microbial communities from the Angelo Coastal Reserve, California, USA - 14_0903_12_20cm (SPAdes) (version 2) | ecosystem: Environmental > Terrestrial > Soil > Grasslands...
CCATGGCGATGAGCAGCAGCAGGACGGGCACGACAGGCGAGCGGGGCGACGCGCGCGGCATGGGCATCGGCGTGGAGGAGTGCGGCCAACGAGCAGGCCCCTACGTCAGCAGTTTCGCACGCGCAGCCTGCACGGTCCAACATCTAGCGGCTGGTACGCCACTGTGCGACTGGAGGCGTAGGTTCAAGCATCTTGTTCCGCCCGCTGCGCCCTGCGCGCGCTCGTCGCCCGCCACGCAAGATAGATCGGAAAAGCCAGCAGGATGATTGAAAGGTTGATGATACTGACATTCGGCAGCTCGATGAACGATCCGATGAGCACGACCAGGCTGCCCGCGATGCAGGCAAGCGGCACCAGTGGATATAGCGGCACTCGATAGGGCCGGTCGGCCTCTTGTCTCGTCACGCGGAGCCGCAAGAGTCCGAGGACCATCAACGCATAGAACGGCCACAACCCCAGCACGAACTGGGCAGCGAGTTGCTCGAGGTTGCGCGCCCATACCCAGACAATCGCGAGCACCCAGCAAAGAATGACTGCGACATACGGTGTCTCGAAGCGCGGATGGACTTTGGCAACGGCGCGGAAAAACTGTTCGTCGGCGGCCATGGCGAAGATCACTCGGGGGTCGCAGAGTCCGGTCGCAGCGAGGCCGCCGAACGTGGTGAGCATGACGGCGGCCGCGACGAGGGACGCGCCGGCCTGTCCCGCGATGGCTCGCATCGCGTCCGCGGCCACGAGCTTCGAGGCGGCTACGGCATTCACCGGCAGCACATACAGCAGCGCGGCATTCATGGCCAGATATATCGCGGTCACGGCGAACACACCCGCCAGCAAAGCGCGCGGCAATGTCCGCTCCGGATCACGCACCTCGCCAAAAACCGACGCGGCGGGAACCACGCCGTCATACGCCCAGAGTGCCGTCACGAGGCCGACAACAAATCCCCCGAGGCTCATGGCCCGCGCCGGCCCCTCGGTCGCAAAAGCGCCATGCGTTCCATTCCCTAAGCCGAACAGCACTGCGACAATCGCCGCGAGTGCCAGCATCTTCGCCGATGTCGCGAAATTCTGGATGGCTGCCGCGAGGCGCACGGAGACCACATTCACGAGTGTGACGAACGTAATCGCCAGAGTCGCGACGATGCGCGTGCCGCTCACATCGAGCTTCACGAATGCGCCGCAGTATTCGGCGAACACCATCGCTATGGTCGCCCATGCGGACGGCGTGATGATCACCAGGTAAGTCCATCCGTACGCGAAGGAGGTGGCTGGACCGAAGCTTTCCCGCAAGTAGACATATGCGCCGCCTGCTCGCGGAAACATCGTGCCGAGCTCCGCCACGCAGAGGGCGAGGCACAGCGTCACCACGCCGCCGGCCGCCCATACGAACATGATCGCGCCTGTAGAGCCCGCGGCTTCGGCAACGGCGGAGGGCGCACGGAAGATACCGCTACCGACAATAACGCCCACAATCACCGCGATGGTGGATAGGAGCGAGAGTCGCCTCGGCAACTCGCCAGTCGTCGTCGTCGCCCCCTGGGAAAGCATCGCGCGGAGGTCTAGAACTTCCTCGTGACCGTGCCGATGAGCTGCCGGCCGGCACCGTAGGTACATCCCGCGGATCCCGAACACCGCGCGGTGTAGACCTTGTCGAAGATGTTCGAACCGTTGAAGGCGACGCGCCACTCCGGCGTATCGTAGTGCACGATCGCATCGAAGAGAGTTGCCGCCTGACCGTAATAGACCACGGGATTGAACGGCCCCGGGAGCGACCCGGCATTGGTGCTGTTGTAGCGGCCGCCGAAACCGACTCCGAAGCCGCCCAGCGGGCCCCGCTGCAGGGTGTAGTCGGCGAACACCGAGACCTTGTTCTTCGGCGTGGTCGGCAGCGGTGAGCCAGTCTCGGCCGGCGTGCTGCTCTGGAGAACCTCGCTCTCGTTGTAGCTGTACGAGCCGTTGAGCGACAGTTGATCGTGGAAACGGGCTACGAATTCGATCTCCCCGCCCTTGACCTCCACCTCCCCGGTCTGAGTTCCGAATACCGGGGTGATCGACGCTAGGGTGCTGACCACGTTGGATTGAGTGATCTTGAACAGCGCGGCCGTCGCGAACAACCTGACTCCTTTGCCCAGTTCGCGCCCGTCGAACTTGACGCCCGTCTCGATCTGCCTGCCCGCGCTGGGTTTGAATTCGGCGCCGGTCACGGAATCAGTGCCCAGCACGGGCTCGAAGGACGTGGCAAAACTGACATAGGGGGCCACGCCGCTCGGCATCAGGTAGTTGAGGCCCGCACGGTAGGTGAATTTGTGTTGATCGGTGTGCGTGGCGGGAGTCGCGAGATTGTTGTCAATCTTCACCGAGTCGTAGCGCCCACCCAGGATGAAGTACAGATCGTCGAACTGCATCTGATCCTGTACATAGGTGCCCGTCTGCTTCAGATTTTCATTGTTGAAAGGAATCGGGTACCCCGGTGTCGGGTTCGCCAGGGGCTGATAAACCGGATTGAACAGATCGATCGTGTTGGCAAATACAAAGCCGAAGTTCGCCAGGTTGTCGACTTTGCGATAGTCCACTCCCACGATCATCTTGTGCTTGACTGAGCCCGAGGCGAAGTTGATGTCGAAGCGATTGTCGGTGGCGAAACTGTCGACGTCCTCGGCGTAGCTGAAGTTGTATTGCTGCACGGTGCGATAGTAGCTCGGCATCGTCGGATCAGTAGTGTTGGTCAGACCGCCGCCGCCGTAGACCTCGGTAGGCGAGCGCTCATGATATCGACCCCACTTCAGATTCGAGTGAAAGCTGACCGCGTCGGAAAAGCCATGAGCGAAATCCCAACCGAGCGAGTACTGGTTACGCTTGTAGAGGTTGCCCGGGTCGCCGAGGTTCACGCTGGGACTCACCTTGCCGATGGGATTTGGCAGGAGAGTGCCGTATACCGGAAGGAACCCGTTGGTGTCCCCGCGTACCTCGTCATACTGGTAATAGAACAGTCCCGTCAGGGTCGTGCTCGGTCCGATCCTCCACGTGAACGTCGGTGCCAGGAGCGCGCGCTTGGCGCCGACGAAGTCGCGCTCGGCATCGCGGTCGAGGTACAAGCCCGTGAAGCGCGCCGCGAACTGGTCGCCGAACGGTCCGGTCACGGTCCCGAAGGCCTCCTTGTATTGATTTGTGCCGTACTTGACCCCGAATTCGCCGCCCGGCTGAAACGAGGCACGTCGGCTGATCTCGTCGTAGATACCCCCAGGCGGAGCATTGCCATACAGCACGGACGCCGGTCCCTTCAGTACGTCAAAGGACTGGAACGCGTACAGATCGAGGCCGACGCTGTAGATGGTCGTCGAGATGGGGGCCGCCAGCCCGTCGATGTACTGCTTGGGTGTGAAGCCGCGTACCGTGAGGAAGTCGTACCGCAGGTCCGGACCATAGCTCTCGCCATAGGTACCGGCGGCGTAACGAACTGCCTGCTGCGCATCGGTGAAGTTCAGCAGGTCGATCTGATCGCGGGTAATCACCGACACCGATTGCGGCGTCTCGATGAGCGGGATATCGCTCTTGTTGGCTGAAGTGCTTTCCTCGGGCACATACCGCTTCGCGGTGACGATGACCATCGAAACACCGTCCACCTCCTGGCGGACGGTCTCGACCGGTGTGGTCGAGTCCGCGGGTTGCTGGGCGGCTGTGTCGGCCCGCACCGCGGCGGTGGACACCAGCGATGAGGCGATGAAGAGCAGCGATGGGCCGCAGGGAGAACCGGCAAGCCAGCCGACCGATCGTTTCATGGGCCCCCCGTTTACGTCGCGCGCCGTCGCGATGCCGCAACAGAGCGCGATGCTATGCCGCGACCCGTGCCAGTGCCGAAGCGATCGGGTCGCATGCCATCGCAACTGGGCCATGACCCCCGCCCTGGAGGCTAGTCACACGGATCACGTGTCCCCGGCGGGCGGTCATCGCAGTACCAGCGACGTGGCAACGGTCGGGACTCTGGCCACAGTTCGGCGAGCGTCGCGCCATCGCGCAGACGGCCACCCTCCATCACGGCCGCGATCGCGAGCGTATTGGAGATATCGGTCAGGGGATTTCGCTCGAGGATGACCAGATCCGCGTACTTCCCCGGCTCGAGGCTGCCAAATTCGACGCCGCGACCGATGTGGGTGGCCGAGCCGATGGTACCCGCACGCAAGGCCTCGGCCGGTGTCATGCCGCCCATGGTGTGCGCCTGCAATTCCCAGTGAAATCCGAGCCCGGGCATCTCCCCGTGGGCACCGATCCCGACCAATCCGCCGGCGCGCTGCGCTGCGGCGACGCTCGCGGCGACGCGCGGGAAGAGGTATTCGCCCGGCTCGCGATACGTCCGGACGCGGGTCTTCATGTCCACCACAAAACGCGGCGCGAAGCGGTTCAGCTTGGCGTCTTCGGCGGGGTGATCGCGAACGATGAAGTAGTCCTGACCCTCCGGTCCGCCGTTGGTGATCTGGAGCGTCGCGGTCCAGCCGACGCCACTCTTCGCCACCAGCGCCAGCATGTCCGCGTACAGCGGCACGGCCGTGAGGGCGTGCTCGTTGCCCGCATAACCGTCGATGATCTGGCTGATATCGAGCTTCATCGACAATGCGCCTTCGGTGGTCGGCTGCAGACCGAGCTCGCGTGCGGCCATGATGATCCACTGGCGTACGCGCCGATTCCCGCTGCGATACATCTTGATGTTGCCGACACGATAGTCGTCGCGATAGCGGCTCAGGACGGCTCGAACCTGAGCGTAGGACTCGAACTCGTTGAAAGAGAAGATCGCCGGCCCCGTCGATGCGATTCGCGACCCGAGCATCTGCCCGGTGTCGACCGCGTCCTGGTACGCCAGCATGTCGATGCTGAGCGGCGAGGGATCGAAGGCGGTGGTCACGCCGAAGGCGAGATTGGCGAGCGGGCCCCAGCTCTCGAAATCGAGGATACCGCGGCGAATGTCGGCGATGTGATCGTGTGCATCCACGAAGCCCGGCACGATCCACTTGCCGGTGGCGTCCCAGATCTTCGCACCCCCGGGAATCGCCACCGTCCCGCGCGGACCCACGGCCGCGATGCGATCGTCCCGGATCAGGAGATCGGCATTCGGAATCACCTCATCGTCGTGTTCGGTGATCACGGTCGCGCCGCGCAGCAGGATGCTGCCGCGCACCACTGACCGCAGCAGCTGCACGTCGGCGGCGAATGACTCGGGCTTGCCGTCCCGCGGCGCGTCGAGCGGGACCCGGTAGAAATGCGAGCCGAGCGCCCACGTGATCGTACGGCCGCGATCGGCCCAGCCGAAGAAGTCGGCACCGGTCCCGGTCAGCTTGCGATGCCCGATGTCTGCCTGAGCGACGTCAATGGTCTTGCCGGGCTCTGGCATCTGCAGCAGGTGCAGTTGCTGCGCGATCTGCGCGAGAACCCAGCGCCCGTCCGGGCTGACGCGAAGATCATCAGCCTGCGCCCTGCCCTCGGCGAAATACCAGCCGGGGCCGGTCACGCCGACCAGCATTCGATCTCCCGAGCCGTCGAGACGCACAGCGTGCACCCCGTCGCTGAAACTGAGATAGACCTGAGCTGGATCGGATCCGAAATGCGGCGTGCCGCCGATGAGGCCGCGTGTGACCACCTGCGCCGGCGTCGCCGCTGCCACCGCGTTCGACCGCGGCGGGCCCTGTGGGACGCTCATCCGTACCAGTTCACACTGTCGCAGCGCGCCGTATTCCATGTAGCTGTGCATGCGCAGCGCGTTGCTCGAGCGCAGCGCCAGAATCTCACGACCGTCCGGGGTGAACACAGGCGAGGTGTAGTAGGCCGGTGTCTCGCTGATGCGCACCGGCTCGCCCCCGGAGGCTGCGACGAGCCACACGTGACCCGCATCGCGCGCATTCCAGCGCACGAACACCAGGCGCTTGCCATCGGGCGACCAGCTGGGTTGAAATCCGTCGATGATAGGTAACGGCTTCGAATGCCCATCGAGACTCATGAGGTAGACGGAGCCGAGGGCTGAGAAGGCGAGCGAGCGGCCGTCGGGCGATTGCACGGGCGTCTGAATGATGCGCGCGCGCACGGCACCGCTTTCCTGGCGCACGATCCGACGCGTGGATGGCCCGATCGGAAGCTCCTCACGCACGTGAAACGGAATCTCCGTCTGCCCGCCACCGGCGAGATCGATCCCGACGATCCGACCGTCGACGTTCGCAATCACTGCGCGATCATCCGGAGTGAATACGTGCCGGGGCAGCAGATCGCGCCAGCCCGAGGCCTGTAGTTCGTCCTGCTGCACCGGGTACCGCAGCCACCGATCCTCGCGCGTCTCCAGATTCAGCACGCGCAACCCGGTCAGACCGCGATCGCGCGAGCCATACACCAGCAGCGTGCCGCTGTGCGATACCGCCGGACGGAACGCGCTGCCGATGAGCAGATCCGGGCGTGGGCTGGTTGGTGCATAGACCAGCACCTCGTCCTTGCCACTCGCGAGGTCGCGCCGAACGATGGTCCATTGCGGCAGCTGGGCGAAGTCGTTCTCACCGATGTGGCGGGCAAAGTAGAGGAATCTGCCATCTGCCGACGGAAAGGCGCCCAACACGCTCGAAAGACGTTCGTGCGGCGTGTCCGGGGCGCTCTTCATGGGGATCAGCACCGTCGCCGTACGGGTCGACACGTCGACTTGCCACAGTTCGAACCCGTTGAATTCGGAACGGTAGTGCGACACGAAGATCGACTTGCCATCCGCACTCCAGGCCGGCGAGGCAAAGACCGAATTGTCGTCGCGCGTGGTCAGCTGTCGGGGATTCGAGCCGTCGGCGGCGATCAGCCAGAGGTTTTCCGCACCGGACCGATCACTCAGGAAGGCGATGTCGCGGCCATCGGGCGAGAACACCGGCTGCGAATCGAATGCCATTCCGGTGGTCAGGGCGTGCGCCGCGCCGCCACGCGCATCGACGGAAAACAGGTCGCCGAGCAACTCGAACACGATCGTCGCACCGTCTGGAGCGATGTCCGGCGACAACCAGGTCCCTTCGTTCGTGTCGATCGAGATCTGCCGGGCGGGCTCGAGCGGCAGAGGTTGATCCAGGTCCGATTCACGGGCCGCAACGGCTGCGGCGGCCATCAGGATCGGGCAGATCGTGAGAGCGCCCCTCATCGGGTTGCCGGCGCGGGCGGCCTCGCCTCGCGCGCCGGCCGATAGCGGTCGCGGAGCAGCGTTTGCCGCGTGCGTAGCGAAATCTCTTGCCCTTTCAGAAAGACCGCCACAGGTGCGCTGGCCGGCTCCAGCGGGTCGCCATCCCAGATCACGAGGTTGGCAGCGGCGCCCGCCACGAGCGTTCCTCCGGGGACGGGATCGAGCCAGATGTGTCCCGCGTTCTGAGTGATCGCGCGCAGGGCCTGCGCGTACGGCAGGCCGTTGGCGACCGCGATCCCCGCTCCTTCGCGCAGCGCAGGGCCGACGTTATAACTCAGGTAGATGCCCTGCCCCGACACCATGAATCCGATCGTGACGCCGGCCGCGGCGAGGATCCGCGCGTTGTCGCGCCGGGCGCCGACTGTGTCGTAACTCACCGGCAAGTCGTCGAGCGGATCCAGGATCACGGCCACGTGCCGGCTCGCGAGCTCGCTTGCCGCGCGCCAGGCCTCGGCCCCGCCCACGATGACCACGGAGATACCGAAATCCCTCGCGACCGCGAGCGCCTGACGGATGTCCGCATCACGCTGCGCGACGACCGCGAGCGGCAGGCGCTTCTCGAGGACCGGCGAGAGGGCCTCGATGTCGAGGTGATTCAGCAGCTGATCGCGGGGTTTGAAGGGGCTCGGCAAGCCTCGGAGGCTCCGGGCTTCGGCCAGTGCATTGCGCAGCTCTCCCCAGATCGCTGCCCGCGAGCCGCCCGCGGCGTGGGCGGCGCTGCCGCCGGCGGTCATGAACAACGCCGCTCGGGCACGCTCGACGATGTCCGAGCGCTCGGCGAGGTTCAGGCGCGCCGCCTGACCCGCGAAAATCCCATTGCCGGCGGGACCCGGAAATACCAGGGCGCGCGCCACGCCCGCGGCACGCGCTTGCTGGACCGCCAGATCGTTCGCGTCGACGCCGAGGGACACGTCGAACGCCGCACCGAGTGGCCCGCTCTGCACCGCGCGATCGTCGGTATCGCTCGCGCTCGCGACTTCGACCAGGCCGATCTGCGTGGCCGCCGCATCGAGCGGCGGCGTCACCACCCGACCGGTGGCCTCGATCACGCGCGCGCCGGGGGGCGGCGGCTCCGCGGACTGAACCGAGACGATCTGCCCGGCGGAGATTACGATCGTGGCATTTTTGATCGGCTGATCGGTCGCGTTGGTCCACACCTCGGCGCCGGTGATGGCGATCGGGTCGGCCTGCACGCTCGAGGCCATCACCAGCAACGGTGGCAGCCACCGGCTCACTGCGGCAGATCCTTCTGCGGTCTGCCCAGTTCGAGATCGCTCGGACGCTGCGATGACGGACCGTGGCGATCGTAAGCAACGGCTCCGTCGATGAACACGAGATCCGCCTTGCTGTAGATGCTGAATGGGTCAGCGGACCATACGACCAGGTCGGCATTCATCCCCGGCGCGAGGTGCCCGATCTGCGATTCGAGCCCCAACACCCTGGCGGCATTGGACGTGATCCAGCGAATCGCGCTCTCTTCGGGAATCGCCAGCCCGGCGCGACGACCGGCAGCCGCCGCCTTGGCGGCTTCGATGTTGAGCAGGCTGCCGAGCAAAGGTATGTCCGAATGCATGACGACGCATCCCCCGGCGGCATCGATAAAGGCCGCGTTCTCAGGGATGCCGTCTTCCGCTTCGCGCTTGAATCCCCACCAGTCCGGCCAAACGGCCGCGCACACGCGCTTCTCTGCGAGGAGTGGCGCAATCTTGTACCCCTCCACCGCGTGATGCACTGCGGTGAGGTGTACGCCGAACTCCTCGAGAGTCGAGATCCATGTCGCGATGTCGTCGGCTCGATAGCAATGCAGGTGCACCGGCAGATCGCCTCGCAGGGTCGCAGCGAGCGTATCGAGCTTCAGGTCCCGATGCGGCGGGTCGGCTCTGCGTCCGGCGCGATAGTCATCCCAGTCCTTGAGGTAGCGCTGTGCATCGAGGAAGGCGGCGCGCACCCCGGCGATCTCGCCCTGCCGGCTGTTCGGGAAGCGCCCACGACTGCCGAAGCTCGAGGCCGGGTTGCTGCCGCAAGCCATCTTGAGTCCCTGCCGCGCACCCGGGAAACGCATCTGATCGAGCGTGATGGCGGGTACCGGCTTGACGATCACCGAGCGGCCGCCGAACAACGCGCCAGAGCCGGGCAGGATCTGCAGCGTCGTCACGCCGCTCGCGAGGGCGCGAGAGAACACCGGATCGCCGGGGCGCACGGCGTGTTCGATCCAGGTATCGGCCACATTCGGATCGCTGTCCTCGACCACGTCCGACACGCTCGCCTCGGCGGCGGTTTGCGGCAGCAGATACGTCCCATAATGAGTATGAACGTCGATGATGCCGGGCGTGACCCAGCGGCCGCTCGCATCGACGACGTGCGCGCCCTCGTGCGCCAGCGCGTGGCCGACCGCCACGATCCGCCCGTCGCGCATCAGCACGTCGCCGCCCTCGATCCGCCCTCCGACGCCGTCCAGAATCGTGGCACCCGTGAGCAGCGTGTCGACGCGCGGCAGGGGCCGATAGCGGCTTTGCGGCGCCTCGAGCGCCGCCTGGCGCGGCACCGAGGCCGCCGGAGGCGCGGCGGCGTGAGCGGCGCTCGACCCCAGAGCGGCACTGATCACAAGGAGGGCGGCGCGTTGCGTCAGATTCATCGCGGCGTCAGACACCGCTGCTGCAACATCCATGACGCGAGTGGCACCTCCCCCAAGCCCGCGACGATCTCTTCGAATGTACCGCGGTCTTCGTCCTGGCCCAGCTTGAAGGTGGCATGCGTGGCGCGTACATGCGCATGAAACGCGATGATGTGCTGCTGCAGCTGGCCATATCGATTACCCATTTCCTCCACGTGCCAGGGATCTCGCCGCTCGTGCTCGAGATGGGCCGCGAGGCGCCGAACGGCCGCATCGGTTTCGTCCGGCACGAAGCTAACCGTGACCTCGAAGCGTATTACCGCGTAATTCCAGGTGGGAGCCCAGGCCGGCCTCGAGACCAGACGTGGGGAAATATAGCCTTGAGGCCCCTGGAAAAGAATCAAGCCGTGTGGGTTTCCCTGGAATGCCGCCACCTGCGGATTGCGGCGGGCGAAATGTCCGAGCAAGCTGACGATGGCACCGGACATGTCCGTTTCGGCGATCAGCGGCAGAGGCGTCGCCTGGAAGTCCTGAGAGACGACCCATGCGAGCGGATGGTCCGCAATGAGCCTGATGAGGTCCGCATGCGAACGAGGCGAAAACCGCGTGTCCATGGGATCGCTCAGCTCGTGGTCAGCTGCTTGCGTAACCAGTGTGCGGCCTCTGCGATGGCGCGTTCCGCCAGCGGGGCGATCGACACTGCCTCGAGAAAGCTGTGAGTGGCGCCCTCATAGACGTGCGCCTCGCAGGGTACTTGAGCGGCGGCAAGGCGCTCGGCCATGGCCCGGTTACTGTCGGCGAGGATGTCGCAGGCCGCTATGCAGAGGAATGCGGGGGGGAGTCCCCGCAGATCCGCCCGATAGGGTGCCACCAGGGGATCGCGGAGCTGCGCCGGCTCGGAAGTGTAGTTGCTCCAGAAGTATTGCATCTCTTCCACCGTGAGCATGTAGCGCGGCCCTCCGTAGCGTACGAAACTGGCGGTCGGCTCCGGGCTGAATGCACCATAGTTGAGCAGCATCGCTCGCAGCGCGGGTGCTTCCCTGTCGCGCAGCCTCAAGGCGGCGGCGACCGCAAGATTGGCGCCCGCGGAATCTCCGCCGACGGCAAGCCGCGTTGGATCGATGCCATAGGCCGAGCCGTTGCCGCGCAGCCAGTCGATCGCCGCGACCACCTCATTGAGTGCCGTGGGAAACTTGGCCTCCGGCGAGAGACTGTAGTCGATGCCCACGACCACCGCACCCGACCGCAACGCGTACTCGCGCATCAGCCGATCGTGCGTATCGATGCTGAACATGGTCCACCCGCCGCCATGAAGATAAAGCATGACACCGAGCGCTGGCGCCTCCACCGGTATATGGATACGCCCGCGGATGCCGTCGATCGTGGTGTTCACGGAGCGCCACATCCGGGGTCCACCGGCTTGCCACGGCGCGCGCACCTGTTCCGCAGCCTGTCGGCGCTCGGGCAGCGGCAACGCGTCGAAGTCGGCGTACTGCTGATAGCCTCGCTGCAGTGCGGTCACGAAGCGACGAATGTCCGGATCGAGCCCGTCCGAATCGATCCTCTCTACATCGCTCATGCAAGGCACCTTTGGGCTGCGCAGCGAGCCTAAATCCACGGCAGCATCCTAGCCGACCGGGCGCCCGAGCCCTGTGCGGATAGGGTCAATCAATGCCGAGACCGGGCCATCGCCGGCCGCGGCTCTACCACGGCTTGCAGCCATCGCTGATTTGGCCATACTCCGGCGAAGGGGACGCAGCCGTCGAGTCAAGGCCATGAAGCACAGCGCCGATTTGCTCGGAATCGCTCGGCCGGTCATCGCATTGAGTGACGAGTATCCGTCCGGATTCGTCGACCCGATGCATTCGCATGCGCGCACGCAGATCCTGTACGCCTGCTCGGGCGTCATGTCGGTCCGCACGGAGAAATCGACTTCCGTCGTCCCGCCGCAGCGCGCAGTCTGGATACCCGCCGGATTGATGCACGAGGTGTCGTGCCGCAGCTCCGTGTCGCTCAGAACGTTGTACATCGATGCGGCAATGGGCCGCGAACCGCAGCGCGGTCGGGTCTTCGAGGTCTCCCCGTTTCTGCGCGCCCTGATCCTCGAGGTAGTTGGATTCAAACCGGACTACGACATCGACCGGCGGGAAGGCCGCATCGTTGCGCTGATGCTCGAGGAGATCGACCGCATGCCGAGCGTGCCGTATCTGGTCAGCATGCCAACCGACCCGCGACTGCTCCGTGTCTGCCGCGCCATCGTTGCGAACCCTGCCGATGGCCGCGATCTCGACGAGTGGGCGAGGATTGCCGGCATGGGGCGCCGGACTTTTACGCGCAGCTTCAAGAACGAGACCGGCATGGGCGTGGCGATCTGGCGGCAGCAGGCCCGCCTGGTCCACGCGTTGTCGCTGCTGTCCACCGGCTGGTCCATCACCACGGTGGCGTTCGAGGTTGGCTACGACAGCCCGAGCGCATTCACGGCCATGTTCCACCGGGCGTTTGGCGTGCCGCCAAGCCAGTTCGAAGTGAGCGCGGCTGCTCGGCCCGCGACTCCGAACGAGTTCCGGGAGGGCGGCGCCGTCGAAAACCGCGTGCAGCAGGGCGCCACGGTCATGGGCGGGCCGCCTGACAGCGACGCGGGGCCCGCCAACAGCTGCCTGCAGCATGAGGGCGACCATCGCGGACAAGCGACGAAACCGAAGCGCTACCCGTTACGCGCTTCTGGTAGGCCCTGAAAACTGCAGCCAGCCGGGCATCATCGCGCGCCGGCAATATTTCCCCGGTCTTTCCGGTCAGTCAGGCAAGGCGGCTCCTGAGAAAGCCGCTCCTGGAGCTCACCATGAAAGCCCTGGTTGCCGCGGTTTCGGCTTGCCTGCTGCTCGGGGTACAAGGCGCGGCGCGCGCTGCTGCGGGCGATGAGGTCTACGCGCGGCCGGGACAGCTCGTCGCAGCCGACGGGACCCGCCTGAATCTCTACTGCACGGGAAGAGGCTCGCCCGCAGTCGTGTTCGATTCGGGCTGGGAAGATTGGGCGCCGGTCTGGGCGATCGTGCAGCCCGAGGTCGCGAAGTTTACGCGTGCATGCAGCTACGATCGGGCCGGCGCGGGTTTCAGCGATGCGGGACGCATGCCGCGCACGAGCGTGCGGATCGCGGACGAGTTGCACAGCGCGCTTCACCAGGCCGGGATCCGCGGTCCCTACATCCTGGTAGGCCACGCCTTCGGCGGCGACAACGTGCGCACCTTTGCGGCTCGCTACACATCGGAGACTGCCGGACTGGTGCTGGTCGAGGCCGACGTCGGCGGTCCAGGCGAGCATCGGGGAGATGCGCAACGCATCGCCGAGCTGCGCAAGTGCCGCGACGCCGTTGCCGAAGGCAAGCCCCTGCCCCCGCTGCCCACACGTCCCGGCCGCCCTCCCCGCTCCTGTGCGCAGCAGTTCTTCCGCGGCCTGCCGGAAGCCATGTGGTCCCCAGAGCTCAATGCCAAGCTGCTGGAGCTCGCGCAGACCAAGGTCGCCATGTACGACGCGTACATCTCGGAAATGGAACAGATGCCGACGGACGAGACCTACCTGCAGCAGCACAGATACTCGCTCGGCTCCCGCCCGATCCTCGTGCTGTCGACCGGTAATCACGGTGTCCACACGCTCGATCCGGCGCGGCCGAAGAGCACGGAGCAACAGAAGTATCAGGAAGAGGTCGCGCGGGCGCAGGCTGGGTGGCTCGAGCTGTCCTCGAATTCCAAGCAGCTATTCACGGATCAGAGCTCGGAATACATCCCTTTCGACGAGCCCGCATTCGTCATCGGTGCGATCCGCGCGGAATACGACGAAAGCAGGTAGGCATCCGTCATGGGCTTACCGGACCCTTGATCCGTAACGCCTTCGCTGCGAACGCATTCAGCCGAAGCTGCAATCTCCCGTCGGGACCGAGATCGAGCGGCGGCGCTTGCGGCTCGAGGACGTCGATCGCCTTCGATCCCGTTGCCGCCCCACGAATCGGCACCGACTCATCGATCGCCCGATCCCCGAAGTTGATGGCCGTGATCTCGAGTCCCGTGTTGTCCGGCAGCTCGTGCACCAGCACGAACAGCCCTTTTGCCTGCACGGCCGGCACGTCGGCCAGCCGCGCCGACTGCAGATGCAGCTGCGCACGCGCCCTGATCAGCCGCGCGAGGCGCGAGGCGAAGGAATCGGAGCTCTGCAGCTGTTCGGTGAGCGAGCCGTAGAGGGCTACGGCTCGCGGCAGTCCGCCCGCGGACTGCGACGCCTGCGGGTTCGAGCCGAGCAGGTCATAGGCCCCGCGGTTGATCCAGCGGGTGTCGCCGTCGGCGAGCCGCTCGCGCACCGACGCTGCGGGGAGGGTGAGCGCTCCGACGAGGTCCCACCCGGAGAGCGCAAATACCCCCGGCTGCATGGCGTTGTAGAACGCGAGCAGCAGATGCAGCCTCCTGATCCTCTCCACGTCCCCGGGCTTCAGCGCCCCGAGGTCCCGGATGCCAAGCGTAGCGGCGACGACGGTGGCCGTCGTGCTCGCCACGCCCTCGCCGAACTTGAGATTGTAGGGAGCGCGTTCGCCGAGCAGCCGCTCGTACATCTCGCGCCGCACGAGCTCGCGCAGCTCCTTGCCGGTCAGCCTGCCGCCGCGAAAGGGGAAGGTCTCGTCCGCATGCACCGCGAAGTGGGAAATACCCATGGTCAGCTCGTCGTGATTCTGCAGCGCGTGAATCAGACGCCCCGGATCGATGCCGTACTCGCGCATCAGCTGGAACACGAGGCGCAGGAACTCGGCATCGCCGGTCAGCAGCGCATGATCGTAGGCCGGCCTCGTCACGAAGTCGTAGGACAGGTCCGGGCCGCCGCGCGACATCTCGCGCATGACATCGAGCGGCAGGGCGAGCTCCTCGAAGGTGAACCCGTCGAGCTTGCGTACCATGTCGGCGATGAGCTGATTCGCCGTCAGCGACAGGGGATGACCGGCCCACCAGACGCGCCCGGTGGGATCGCGCTCGATGCCGAGCAGCCCGTTGGCATCCAGCCGCAGCATCCCGTCGCCCAGTACCCCGAGCTCGTGCACGGCGTCACCGATGACGAGCCGCTCGGCGGCGAACGAGGGGTCGAGCCAGTTGAGCGTCGGTTGCCCCTGCTTGAAGTAGTGCAGGTATACCCAGCGGCGCTCGACGCCATCGGCGCCTCGCACCACGTCTGTGGCGCTCCAGTCCGTGTCCTTGACGCCGGGCTCATAGAAAATCCCGGAGTGAAGCTGCCCCACGATGTAACCCTTCTTCTGCAGGGCATCCACCGCGGCCGGAGTCAGGTTGACGGCGTCGTGACCGGCGGGCACCGGTGGCAGCAGCCCCCAGTCGCGAGGCTCGATCTGCACCATGTGGTAGAGGCCGGGATAGTCGGCGTACGCGCGCTCCGCGAGGCGGAAGTCGGGCCCCTTGCCGGTGTGCCCCGGGATGACGTCGCCGATGACGATGGCGCCATGGCTGCGGGCGGCCGCCACCATCGCCTTGTATTGCGCCTCGGTTCCGAAGGCGGGATCGATCTCGAAGCTGATGCGGTCGAAGTTGCCGTCGATGGACGGCGTGTAGCCGAGGTCGCGGACGCCTCCCGAGCGCTTCATCGGGCCCGTGTGTATGCCCTGGATCCCGATCGCCTGGAATGCGCTCCAGAGACGCTCCTCGGCGAGGGTGCTGATGACGGAGGTGCCGGGCGAGGCCGCGATCGTGGAGGCCGGGTACGCCGTGAACCACACGGACGCGCGCGCCACCGCCGCGTGCGGCTGCGGCTGGCCGTAGGGGTGTTGCCACTGAATGGAGTTGCCCGAGTAGTGCCGCGCCAGCACCCGCGCCTGTTGCAGCATCGAGCGCTCTTCTAGCCAGTGAATGTAGGAACTGGCCCTCTCGGAAGCCGCCGGCGCCGCGGGTTCGCCGGAAGACGGGCCCAAACCGGCGCCATGGGCCGGCGAGACGAGGTATGGCAGGGCAGCGAGGCAGCTCCAGCGGCGCATTGCAGACTCCGTGCGCAAGGGAGCGCAGAATCATGTCCCAATCGACACGGATTCGGTAGTCATCAACCGCGGTTGAATCTCTCCTGCCCTGCTGCGCTTGGGGGTCGGGTGTGACTTGGGATCAGTGCGTGACCGTATTCACCATCGGCCACTCGACCCGCACGATCGCCGCGTTCGGGGCTTTGCTGAGCGAAGCCGAGGTCCGGGTGGTGGTGGATGTGAGGTCGATCCCTCGCTCGCGCACCAATCCCCAGTTCAATATCGAGTCGCTCCCCGGATCGCTGGCCGAGTTCGGGGTCGGCTATCAGCACATGCCCGATCTGGGCGGCCGGCGCCACCGCCCGCGGAGCGCGCCCCCCTCTCCCAACACCTTCTGGCGCAATGAGTCTTTTCGAAGCTATGCGGACTACGCGGGGACGGATGAGTTCGGTGTGGGTCTGGCCCGATTGCGGGATCTGGCGCATCGCTCGCGTTGCGCCATCATGTGCTCGGAAGCCCTATGGTGGCGTTGCCATCGCCGCATCATCAGCGACTACCTGCTCTCGGAGGGACTCGAGGTGCTGCACATCATGGGGTCCCGCAAGATCGAACCCGCAGTCCTGACGCCGAATGCCCGCCGACTCGCCAACGGCACGCTGGTCTATGCCGCATAGGCTGCTGCTCGCCAGCGCCTGCGCGCGAGCCAGCTGCGCGGCATCGAGTCGCCCGGCCGCCGTGCCGAGCTCGCGACGCGCCAGCTCCTGCAGACTCGCCGGTATGCCGGCGTCCACGGCCGCGCGGATCAGCGCATATCCCCGGACGACGTCTCGGTCGACCGCGATTGCCTCGATGTACATGCGGCCGAGGTTCACCATGGCGGGTGGATAACCCTGCATGGCGGCCTGGCGAAACAGCTCAAGCGCCCGCTTCTGGTCCTTCACGACACCCAGGCCATCGTTGTAGAGCGCACCGAGCTTATTTTGCGCATCGGCGGCGCCGCCGCGCACTGCGACTTGCAGGAGCTGCGCCGCCTTCGGATAACTCTGCGGAACGCCGAAGCCATAAAAATACAGGGTCGCGAGGTTGCTGAGCGCGCTCGAAGACCCGTATGCCGCGGCTCGCTGGTACCAGCCGAGCGCCGCGCTATAGTCTCGAGACACTCCGCGGCCTTCCGCGTACAGGACTCCCAGGCGATTCATTGCCTCGGCGTCCTCCGCAACCCGACGGACAGACTCGCTTTCAGCACGGGACAAGTGGACGTCCGCGTGCGCGCGGTTGGGGACGGCGAGCGCCGTCACTACCGTGATCAACCCTGCGGCCGCGGGAATGAGCCATGGATGCGTTCTCATGAGCGCGGATTCTGCCGAGGCTCGGTAGCCGGCGCGTGTCATCGAGCCGGCACGACGTTTCAACCGAAACGGTGGTCAGTACAGCACTGCCACCGCGCAATTGAAGCAATATCCCGCGCCGCGCTCGGTGAGGATGAGCTGCGGCTCCGTCGGATCCACCTCGATCTTGCGCCTGAGCCGCAGCACCTGAACGTCGATCGACCGATCGTAGACCTCGTTGTCGTACACGCGGCTGGCATCCAGGAGCTGCTCGCGGGTGAGGACTCTCTGCGGGGCAGCCAGGAGCGCCGCCAGCAGGTTGAACTCGCCGTTGGTCAGATCGATGTTGCGCCCGTCGGTGCTCTTCAGCCGCCGCGTGCGAAGGTTGAGCTCGAAGCCGTCGAACCGATAGGCGCGCACCTCGCGCTGACGCGCCTGCGTCAGCGCCGAGCTCTTCGTGCGGCGCAGCACGGTCCGGATGCGCGCCAGAAGCTCGCGTGGGCTGAAGGGCTTGGTGAGATAGTCGTCCGCACCGAGCTCGAGTCCCATGACGCGGTCGGCCTCGTCGCGCACACCGGTGAGCATGACGATGGGTATGGCGGACTCCGTGCGCAGCGTACGCGCGATCATCATGCCGTCCTCGCCTGCCAGGCGCAGATCGAGCACGACGAGATCGATGGCCTGGTCGGCCAGGATCTGCGACATTTGCGCGCCGGTCGCCGCGACGCTCACGCGCAGCTCATTGTCCGCGAGATAGTCTTCGAGCAGCTCGCGGATCTGCGGGTCATCGTCGACCACCAGGATGTGCGGCTGAACTGTATCGGGCATGACTGCAGCCTCCGGGCTCGCGCGCTAACTGGCGACGCGTGTGGACTCGACTTTGCGCAACACCCGTGCGAGCGACTCGGCGAGATCGCGCGCCTGCAGGGGCTTGCGCAGCAGCTCGTTCACGCCCATAGCGGCGGCCCGTTCGGCGAGCTGGGTTCCGCCGTGGCCGCTCATCAGGACAACGGGCATATCGGGCCGAATCCGCCGGATCTCGCGCGCCAGCTCCGCGCCGGTGAGGTCCGGCATCGCCTCATCGGTCAGCACAACGTCGAAGCGCGCCGGATCGGCGCGAAAACGCTGCAGCGCCTGGGTGCTCGAACGGAAGCCCACGGGCTCGTAGCCGACGTCCGCCAGTATTTCCTCGCACAGCTCGACGAGCGCCGGCTCGTCATCGACGATCATGACCCTCTGGTGGCTTCCGCGCGGGAGCTCGCGATCCGCTACGACGGTCGGTTTGGCGGCCTCGCCGGCGACCGGCAGCCAGACCTCGAATCTCGTTCCTTCTCCGGGCTTCGTCGTGACGTCTATCGCCCCTCCGAGGTCGGTGACGATGCCATGCACCAGGGACAGCCCGAGGCCGGTCCCGCTGCCCACGCCCTTGGTGGTGAAGAACGGATCGAACATGCGCTCCAGCACGGCCGGCCGGATGCCGGTGCCCGTATCGCTGACGATGAGCCGTACGTGCGGCCCCGGTGAGAGCGTGCCCCGCGAATGCGAGCCAGGCTCCCGCACCTCGAGCCGCTCGAGGGTCACGCCGAGCACACCGCCGCCTCGCTCCATGGCCTGCAGCGCGTTGGTGGACAAGTTCATGGCCACCTGGTGCAGATGGGTCGGATCGCCGGTCACTGCGGCGTTTCCGGCCTCGAGCCGGCTCTCGAGGCGTATCCCGGCCGGCATCGAGGCCCGCAGCAGCTCGAGCGTTTCCTCGACGATTGACTGGACGTTCACTGGCACGCGCTCAGCGAGCCCGCTGCGACTGAAGCCTAGAATGCGCTCCACGAGCGCCTTGGCCCGCCCCGCTGCATGCATCACGTTATCGAGATAGCGCCGCAGCGGAGTGTTCGGCGCCGAGCGCTGCTGCGCAAGCTCCCCGTACCCCACGATCGCCCCGAGGATGTTGTTGAAGTCGTGGGCGATGCCCCCGGCGAGCGTCCCGATGGCTTCCATCTTCTGCGACTGCCGCAGCTGCGCCTCCAGGCGTTCCTTGTCGAGTTCCGCCTGTTTTTGCGCGCTTACGTCGATTGTGGAGCCGACGAACCGATACGGCTTGCCGGTCGCGTCGCGCAGACACCGGCCACGCGCGAGCAGCCAATGCCACGCGCCGTCAGGTTGACGTACGCGGTACTCGCACTCGTACTGCGGCGTACGCCCCTCGAGATGATCCGTTACGGCGGCCTCGAAGCGCGGCACGTCGTCGGGGTGAATGACGACGTGCGCCCGCCACGCGGAGCGAGTTGGGATTGCAGTGTCTGAGCTCAGACCCGCCAGCACTTTCATCTTCGGCGACATGAACAGCCGATCCGTCACGAGGTCCCAGTCCCAATGTCCCTCGTTCGCGCCTTCCATTGCGAGCGCATAGCGCTCCTCGCTTTCACGCAGCGCGCGCTCGCCGGCCTCGACTCGCCGCAATTGGCGCAACAGACCCGCAATGGTTAACACTCCCAGTAGTGTGATGATGAGCGTGCGCAGGCCGAGGCGGAAGGCTTCCTCGCGCCACGGTTGCAAGGCGACGGCTTCTTCGCGAGTGACTGTGAGCTCGAGCGGCGTGTCCCTCACGCGTGCAACGGCGATGAAGTCCCGCTTGCCGTCGATGGGATTGACGACTCGCTTGACCTGCGCAATCGGTGCGGCAACGAGCTGCGGGAATTTCTCCCCGACGGCACTCGGCGTCGGCGGGTTGCGTACCAGCAGCGTCCCGTCCTCGCGCAGCAGATGGATCGCGCTGCCCGCGCCGAGGTTGATGGCTCCATAGAACTGCTTGAGATCTTCGAGGTCGACGATTGCCGTGACCACGCCTGCGAATCCTTTTTCATCGTCGAGCCGGCGCGAGAGCTCTACTCCTGCGCGGTTCTCGGAACGTGTCACGAGCGGTTCGCTCATGAAGAGCCCCGTCGCGGTGCCATCTCGCTGAGCTATGAAGTAGGAGCGGTCGGAGACGTCAAGATGCGGTGGCGAGGACCCGCGCGAGCGGTGACGCTGTATGCCCTGCGCGTCGACGATCGTGAGCAAGCGTACCTGCCGCACCCCCGCCGCGCGGTTCGCAAGAACCTCACTCACACGCTCCGGCGCAATTGTGTCGCCACCGTGGTGATACCAGCGCGCCGTATCGCGCAGCAGCAGATCGATACCTTGCCAGGTCCAGGCGGTCTGCTCGGCGAGCGCCTTGGCCACGTTGTCCAGTTCGCGATCCGTTGCGACGAGCGCGTTGTGATACGCCCGCCAGGCGTCGTACGCAGACGAGCCCGCAAACGCGACAATGACCAGAACGCCGAGCACGATCGCCCCGAGCCGCAGACGCTTGAACCGGACTGAGCGGGTGTGGGGCGAAGCAGAATCGTCTAATGAGGGCATGCGGTGTGTTCGCGCGCTCAAGTCGGTGCGCCGATGATAGCGCGCACGGCCTCGAGCAGCGCACCGCGGGAGAGTGGCTTTGCGATGACCTGCTGCGCGCCGAGAGCCTCCGCCGTGGCGCCGGCGGCCGAGAGGCCGGCTCGAAACTGACCCGAAAGCGCGATCAGGGGGGTATCGGGATGCGTCACCTTGATCTCACGCACCCGTTGCGCGCCCGCGTCCCTCGGGCTCGAGATGCTCGCGATCACCAGATCCACGGCCTCGCGCGGCTGCGCGTCGCGGGCAGGTAGTGCCCGCACACGGTATCCCGCCTCGCGCAACCACTCGTGAATGAGAGCCCGCATGAGGTCGTCCTCTTCGTACACCAGAATGCTCGACATTATCTGCGGTCCGGAAAAGCTGTCACGCAGTGTGCCGGTTCCTCGGCTACGCCCCGGTTTCGCGCCGCTCGGGCCGTGTTTCAAGTGCAATGAGAGACGCCGCCGTCGCGGCCCGAAGCCCTCGGGCCCGCGACCCCGGCCTGGTCCCGCAGTGCGGCATGCCGCACTTATTACCGCTGAAACGCCGCCCGGGCGCGCGGAAGCGGCCCGGTAACGCGGCGTCCGCATCCTGACCACCTACGCCCCCCAACACAGGTCGCTCACGATGAAATCCTTAGCTCCCGTCCGCGCAGCCGCGGCAAGGGCTATCACCAATCCACTCTGGATCTTCGCGATCGCCATGGCGTGCTTCTTCGCCGTGGCCGTGAGCGTCATGGCGCTTGGCTGAGGAGAGCGTACGCTATGCTGGCCCTGGTTCGAATTGCCCTGCGGCGTCCCTACACGTTCGTGGTGCTCGCGCTGCTGATTCTCATCTTCGGCACGCTCGCGGCGCTGCGCACCCCGACCGACATCTTTCCGGACATTCAGATTCCGGTGATCAGCGTCGTGTGGCAATACACCGGCCTGCCGCCCGACCAGATGAACGGCCGCATCATGACTCCGTTCGAGCGCGCGCTCACCACGACGGTGAACGATATCGAGCACATCGAAGGCGTCTCGTATGCAGGCTTTGGTGTGGTCAAGATCTTCTTCCAGCCGACCGCCGACATCCGCACGGCGAACGCGCAGGTCACCTCTGTCTCGCAGACCCAGCTGAAGCTGATGCCCGCGGGTATCACGCCGCCCCTCGTGCTCAACTACAGCGCCTCCACCGTGCCCATCATCCAGCTCGCGCTCGCGGGGAAGGGGTTGTCCGAGCAGACCTTGTCGGATCTCGGCACGAACATGATCCGCACTCAGCTCATCACCGTGCCGGGCGCGTCGCTGCCGCTGCCGTTCGGCGGCAAGACGCGCGAAGTGCAGATCGATCTGGACCCCGCAGCTCTGCAGGCGCGGGGCCTGTCGGGTCAGGATGTGGCGCTCGCGCTCGCGACCCAGAATCTGGTCCTGCCGGCGGGCACCCAGAAGATCGGCAAGTTCGAATACACGATGCAGCTGAACAACTCCCCTACCGACATCAGCGGCCTCGGCGACCTGCCGATCAAGGCGGTGAACGGCGCGATGATCTATCTGCGCGACGTCGCGCAGGTGCGCGACGGCTACCCGCCCCAGACCAATATCGTGCACGTCGACGGCGGACGCTCGGTTCTGCTGATCGTGGAGAAGAGCGGCGCCACCTCGACGCTCGCCATCATTCAGGGCATCAAGGCCAAGATGGCGCAGCTCAAGGCGGTTCTGCCGGCGGCGCTGACCGTCGCGCCCATCGGTGACCAGTCGGTCTTCGTGACCGGGGCGATCAGCAGCGTGGTGCGCGAAGGCGTGATAGCCGCGGCGCTCACCAGCCTCATGATCCTGCTGTTCCTCGGCAGCTGGCGCTCGACGCTGATCATCGCCACCTCGATCCCGCTGGCGGTGCTGGGCTCGGTTACCGCCCTGTCGGTGCTCGGGGAGACGCTCAATATCATGACCCTCGGCGGGCTGGCGCTGGCGGTCGGCATCCTCGTCGACGATGCAACAGTCACCATCGAGAACATCAACTGGCACCTGGAGCAGGGCAAGGACGTCGAGCCGGCGATCCTCGACGGCGCCAGGCAGATCGTCACGCCGGCGTTCGTGTCGTTGCTGTGCATCTGCATCGCGTTCGTGCCGATGTTCTTCCTCCAGGGCATCGCACGCTTTCTGTTCGTTCCGATGGCCGAGGCGGTCATCTTCGCCATGGTCAGCTCGTTCATTCTGTCGCGCACGCTGGTGCCGACGATGGCCAGGTACCTGCTGCGGCCGCACGCGGCCCACGCGGCCCGGGAGTCCCGCAATCCGCTGGTGCGATTTCAGCGTGGTTTCGAGACGCGATTCGCCCGCGCCCGGGACCACTATCACGCGCTGCTGCAACTCGCGCTCAGTCACCGCCGAGTGTTCATAGTCGGCTTTGTCGGGGTCGTTCTGGCCTCGTTCCTGCTGGTGCCGCTGCTGGGGCGCAACTTCTTCCCGGCGGTTGATTCGGGTCAGATCCTCATGCACGTACGGCTGCAGGTGGGCACGCGCGTCGAGGACAGTGCCACGGTGTTCGCCGCGATCGAGAAGGCGATCCGCCGGGTCATTCCTCCTGCCGAGCTCGGCACGCTGGTCGACAACATCGGCATGCCGGTGAGCGGGATCAACCTCTCTTATAACAACACCGGCACGATCGGCACGCAGGACGGAGACGTCCAGATCGCACTGAAACCGGTCCACCGACCGACCGCCGAGTACGTGAAGACGCTGCGCGAGCAGCTACCCGCGCGCTTTCCGGGAGCCACCTTCTCGTTCCTGCCGGCTGACATCGTCAGCCAGATCCTGAATTTCGGCTCGCCCGCCCCGATCGACCTGCAGGTGCGCGGGCCGGATCTGGCGGCAGACTTCCGTTACGCGGCCGAGCTGCTGCGCCGCATTCGCCTGGTACCCGGCGTCGCCGATGCGCGCATTCAGGAGTCGCCGAGCAATCCCGGCTTCAACATCAACGTGGATCGGGCACAAGCGCAATACCTCGGCCTTACCGAGCGCGACGTCACCAACAGCCTGCTGGTCATGCTCGCGGGCAGCAGCCAGGTGGCGCCCACGTTCTGGCTGGACCCGCAGAACGGCGTGCAGTACCCGATCGTCATGCAGGAGCCGCAGTACCGCGTCGACACCCTGAGTGAACTGCAGAACCTGCCGATCAGCGCGACCACGACGGCGGTGCCGCAGGTCCTGGGGGCGGTGGCGAGTGTCAGCCGCAACGCCTCGAACGCGGTCGTTTCACAGTACAACATCCAGTCGATGGTTCAGATCTACGCCACCACTCAGGGGCGCGACCTCGGCGCGGTGGCTGCCGACATCAGCAAGATCCTCGACGACACCGCGCACGAGGCGCCCAAGGGAAGCACCATAGCGCTGCTCGGCCAGGTGCAGACGATGAACAGTGCGTTCGCCGGGCTCCTGTTCGGCCTGCTCGGCGCCATCGTGCTGATCTATCTGCTGATCGTGGTCAACTTTCAGTCGTGGAGCGATCCATTCGTCATCGTGTGCGCACTGCCGGCCGCGCTCGCGGGTATCGTGTGGATGCTGTTTGCCACCGGTACCACGCTGTCGGTGCCGGCGCTCACCGGCGCAATCATGTGCATGGGCGTTGCAACCGCCAACAGCGTGCTGGTCGTCAGCTTCGCGCGCGAGCGGCTCGAGGAGCTCGGCGACCCGGTCGCCGCTGCGCTCGAGGCGGGCTTCGTGCGCTTTCGCCCGGTATTGATGACCGCGCTCGCCATGATCATCGGCATGGCGCCGATGGCGCTGGCCCTGGGCGAAGGCGGGGAGCAGAACGCGCCGCTCGGTCGCGCGGTCATCGGCGGGCTGGCGTGCGCAACCGTGGCCACTCTGGTCTTCGTTCCCGTTGTCTTCAGCCTCGTCCACCGTAAGTACAGTCGCGACGTCGCGCCGTCCGCGATCATCGGAGAGCCTCATGTCGCCTGAACCTGTCGTTCACACCGTCTCGCGCCGCGGACTGCGCATCGCCGCCCTGGCGGGCGTCGCCATCGCCGTTCTCGTGGTGGGTGGCGGCATCGCTTCACGAACTGCGAACGGCAAGCGCCTCAGCCAGTGGACCGCTGCGAACGCGCAGCCGGTCGTGACTGTCACCCAGCCGCAGCCTGCCAACGGCGCCGCCGTCCTGGCGCTACCCGGGCGGCTCGAGGCGTACTCGCGTGCGCCGATCTATGCGCGCGTCCCCGGCTATCTGAAGAGCTGGAAGGTCGATATCGGCGCCTCCGTCCAGGCGGGGCAGCTGCTCGCCGAAATCGAGGCGCCGGATCTCGATCAGCAGTTGTCCCAGGCGCTGGCCGATCTGCTGACCGCGCGCGCCAACGCGGCGCTCGCGAGCACGACCGCCAAGCGCTGGCAGGATCTGGTCAAGAGCGATGCGGTTTCGCTTCAGGACGTCGACATGAAGAACGGCGACCTGGCTGCCAAGACGGCCATCGTCAAGGCGACCAAGGCGAACGTCGATCGCCTCGAAGTCATGGAGGGATTCAAGAGAATCACCGCGCCCTTCGACGGCATCGTCACTGCTCGGGCTACGGATGTCGGGGCGCTGATCAACGCGGGCAGCGGCAAGGGGCTGGAGCTGTTTGTGATTTCCGATACGCACAAGCTGCGGCTGTACGTGAGTGTCCCGCAAAACTATGCAGCTCAGATCACCGCGGGCACACGGGCGCAGATGAGCGTGCCGGAGCGCCCGGGCCGGACGTTTACCGCCACAGTGGAAACCACCTCCCAGTCGGTGGACCCGAGCTCGGGCTCGACGCTGGTAGAGCTCGCAGTGGACAACGCAAGCGGGGAGCTCGTGCCCGGCGCGTTCGCCAATGTGCGGTTTGCTCTGCCACTCACTTCCGCCAGCCTGAGCGTCCCGGCCAGCGCTCTGATTTTCGACAGTCGCGGCGCACGCGTGGCGACGCTCGGCGCGGACAACCGCGTCGTACTAGAGCCGGTCACGATCGCTCGCGATCTGGGCACGGTCATCGAGATCTCATCGGGCCTGGCAGCCACCGATCGCGTCATCGACAGCCCGCCAGACGGCATCGGCAAGGGTGACCAGGTCCGAATCGCCCCCGGTTCAACGGGCGGCAGCATGCTGGCGGCGGCCTCATCTCCGGCGCCTGCAGGAGCAAAGCCCAATGAAGGCAAATAGCGCAGCGGCGGGAGTCGTTCTGGCCGCGGCCGCGATGCTCAGCGGCTGTGCCCTGGCGCCACCGCTCAAGATACCGGCTGTGCCCACCGCCGCGGCATACAAGGAGGCCGCGCCCTGGATACCGGCGCAGCCGGCGGATGGCTTGTCACGCGGGGACTGGTGGAAGCTGTATGGGGACCCGGATCTGAACGCGCTGCAGATGCGACTCATTGAGCACAGCCCCGATCTCGCCGCAGCCCTCTCGCGTTACGACCAGGCGAAGGCGGTGAGCGATCAGATGCGCTCCGGCCTGTTTCCGTCCCTGGCACTCGGCGCCGACACCGAGCGCGATGGGCTCTCCAACATGAGACCCCTGCGTCCGGCCAATTCTGCGAACAACTACAACTCCTTCACGGTCGGCGTACAAGCGAATTACGAGCTGGACCTGTGGGGACGGATTCGCAATGAGGTCACAGCGGCCCGAGCCGAGGCGCAGGCATACCAGGCAGACCTCGAGTCTGCCCGCCTGAGCCTGCAAGCACAGCTCGCTGACGACTACATCGTGCTGCGCGGATTGGATCAGCAGATCGCGCTGCTGAATGAAACGGTGAGCGCGTACGAAAAGGCGCTGGCATTGACCGAAGCACGCCACGCCGGCGGAATTGCGGCGGGCCTCGATGTCGCGCGCGCCCAGACCCAGCTCGACACGTCGCGCTCGCTGGCGGAACAGACGCTCGCGCTGCGCGCGGTGTCCGAGCACGCCATCGCCGCATTGATAGGCGCGTCGGCTTCCGAATTCTCGATCGCGCCACGGGTCACGCCGCTTACGCTACCGCAGGTTCCGGTGGGGGTGCCGTCGACCCTCGTGCAGCGACGACCTGATATCGCCGCGGCCGAGCGGCGCATCGCCGCTTCCAACGCCAATGTTGGGGTCGCGCGCGCCGCGTTCTTCCCTTCGGTCACGCTGAGCGCAGCGCTGGGATATCAATCTACGCAGGCAGGAAACTGGATCACGGCGCCAAACACGTTCTGGTCGATCGGGCCGTCGCTCCTGTTCAGTCTGTTCGACGCCGGCAAGCGCAAGGCGCAGGTCGCCCAGGCGCAGGCCGCACTGGATGAATCCGGAAGCCTGTACCGCGCAGTGGTACTCACCGCGTTTCAGCAGGTGGAGGACAGTCTCGCGCTGACTCACCACTATCGCATCGCGGCAACCGAGGAGCACGCGGCCGTGACGGCGGCCCAGCGTTCGCTCGATCTGTCGCTGACCCAGTATCGTGAGGGGGCCACGAGCTATCTCGACGTGGTCACGTCGCAGACCGTCACGCTACAGAGCGAGCTCACGGCGCTCGATCTCGACACCCGCGAACTGCGCGCCAGCGTGCAGCTCATCCGCGCCCTCGGCGGCGGCTGGACCCCGGCACAGATGCCGGTCTCATGAGCTGGACTTCGGCGGCGCCGGCCATTTCGGCGGCGTTTCTGGCGTCCCTCGTCGAGGCGGTCGAGGCCGTCACCATCGTGCTGGCCGTAGGCACCGTGCGCGGCTGGCGCTCGGCGGGAACCGGGGCGCTCGCCGGACTCGCGGCCCTTGCGCTCGTGGTGCTCACGCTCGGTCCAGTCCTCGAGCGCGTACCGCTGCCGGCACTCCAGCTCGTCGTCGGCGTTCTGCTGTTCCTGTTTGGCACGCGGTGGCTGCACAAGGCAATCCTCCGCGCTGCAGGCATCGTCCCGCTGCGCGATGAGCAGCGGGTCTTCGAGCGCACGTCGACGGAGCTCCGCAGCAGCTTGGCTCACCGGCCGATGGTGCGCGTGGACTGGGTCGCCGCGCTCGCGTGTTTCAAGGGCGTGCTTCTGGAAGGCCTGGAGGTCGTGTTCATCGTGCTCGCGGTCGGCACGGGGCACGGACTCCTGCGCGCCGCGAGCCTGGGCGCGCTCGCAGCTTGTGCGCTGGTCGTGGCGATCGGCTTCGCCGTGCATCGTCCGCTGGTGCGAGTGCCGGAGAACACTCTGAAGCTGGCCGTTGGAATATTGCTGTCAGCCTTCGGCGTGTTCTGGAGCGGAGAGGGCCTCGGAGTCCCGTGGCCGGGCGGCGATCTCGCGCTCCCGGGGCTCGCCACACTCATCCTCCTCGCGGCACTCCTGTGGATTGCCGTGCTGCGCCGAAGGGAAAGACGTCGGGCCCGGTCGGCGGCGCAGCCGTCGCAATCGCCGCATCCTTAGAGCCTGAGACACGGTTTCTTTCGATTGAAATACCGATCGCCCGCGTCGAAATAGCCCGGTTACGGTCCCTCGGCAGACTTCTCACATCGCCCGATGTCGGTCGATATCTAAAGGAGACGCGCGTGAAACTCTCGCAATGGCTCACGTTCACTCTGGCGGTGGGGATCATCGCCCTGGAAGTGCTGGCTCTGACCGCGGTCAGCAGCACCGTCGCGGTACCCGCTGGGGCCTGCGACATGCGCCTGAGTGTGGGACTGACGCCGGATGTGCCGAACCCGCGCGATGAGGGGTTCCTGAGCTCGCTCCTCAGCAACCATCCCGGCTATCAGCTCACCTTCCTGCGCCAGGACCCGGGCGCCGTCGTTCTCGATCTCACCGGCCCCGGCCCCGCATACAGTTGCCGGAGGGTGGTCGAGACGATGCGCCGGGATGCGCGGGTGCAGTCCGTCGATGTGCAGGGAGAGCCCTCATGAAGAAGTTAGTTCCGGGGCTGCTCCTCCTTTCCGTCCACGCTCTGTCTTCCGCGGTGGCGCATGCCGGCGATGAACCCGCCGCGTCTGACGACACGCAAACGGCCGCCATCGTGATCGCGGTCCCGGAAGAGACGCCGGACACGCACCTCTCCCGCGTTGGGCTCGGCTCGCTTTACTGGGCAGCGCACCACCCTGGAGAGGCGTGGAGGGTACTGATGCCCGTTCAGGAGGGCTCGGTTGCCTATGCCGACCTCAGGGCGAGCTGCGCCCTTGTTTCGAATGCACCGAGCGGCCAAACCGCTTGTCCATGACGAGGCGCGCGGCTACAGCGTGAGATAGTTAAACTAAAGGAGCTACGACATGAGACTTTCAATTGCGACACTCGGACTGCCGCTGCTGCTGGTCGCAGCCGGCTGCACGACCATGGGAGCCGGAACCGGCTCGACGCCCTCCGGCGCGGACCCGGTCAACTTCAGCTGGAAGAGCTCGGATTCCGTCTCCGGAACCATGAATGCTTCGCTCTCTGACGGCACGATCTACAGCGGGCAGTTCTTCCAGGTTACCCGGGATACGACGGTCGACAACCTCTCGCCTCTTTGGGCCGGGTGGGGCCGGGGCCCGTGGGGCTACGGCTGGAACGACTGGGGCGCAGGCCCCAGCTTCATCACGCACTACACGGGCCGGGTCGTGGCTAATCTCAGCGCGCCGTCCGGCGCGCACATGCGCTGTAAGTTCCAGCTCGTCAGTCCCGACGCCGGGATGGCCGGGGGCGGCGCCGGCCAGTGCCAGATGCCCGACGGCAAGACCATCGATGCGACTTTCCCGAAGGCTTGAGGAGGATTCCTCTCATGCTGCAGGCAAGGCAGACACAGGGAACTGAGGTCAACTCCGAGATGGTGCTCATTCCCGGCACGCAGCTGCGCGTGTCGCGAGTTGCACTCGGAACCTGGGCGATGGGCGGCTGGATGTGGGGCGGAACCGACGCTCGGGAATCCGTCGCGACGATCGGCTCCGCTCTCGACCGCGGTATCAATCTGATCGACACGGCGCCGGTGTACGGGTTCGGGGTGTCCGAGGAGATCGTGGGCAAGGCGCTCGCGGACTCTGGGTTGCGGACACGGGCGGTGATCGCCACCAAGGTGGGCCTCGAGTGGCGCGACGGCAAGGTCTACCGCAACGCGACGCGCCGGCGCATCGTGCAGGAGATCGACGACTCGCTGCGGCGCCTGCGCACGGACTACAT
>Ga0209577_10000904_pt1 | contig 29574 bp, 36 predicted proteins | sample GraSoiAngelo_109_FD_185874 | JGI IMG/M metagenome (GOLD analysis project Ga0209577, IMG submission 185874) | Grasslands soil microbial communities from the Angelo Coastal Reserve, California, USA - 14_0903_12_20cm (SPAdes) (version 2) | ecosystem: Environmental > Terrestrial > Soil > Grasslands...
CGTTCCTTCGCGGAGCGGGTCGAGAAGGCGGTCCACGAGCTGGCGGACGGCACCGAGTCGGCCCAGGTCACGGGCTCCTGGATCGACCGCTGGCAGGCGACGGCGGCCCGCAAAACTCGGCGCTAGGTGACCCGTCTCCGAGGTTTGCTGCAAAATCGCCGCCAGGGGCGCCGAGATCAAGGAAGCGCCGAGCAACGGAGCGCGCGGGCCTATAGGCCCGTAAGCGAGTAGCGGAGAAGCTGACGCCGAGATCGGCGTCCCTGGCGGATGAGCCCGAAGGGTCGGCCGGGCGTCGCTTGCGACGGCCCAGCCATTTGCTGCGAATTTCGGAGACGGGACACTTAGGTAGACTTCAGGCGGTTTGGCAAGATCCTCTCGACCGAACTCCCGCGGGCGAAAGCCGGCCCGCGCGCGTCCCACCGTGGTCGCGCCCGAGGACCAGAAGGAAGAGGCGATCGCGATGGAGGCGACGGTCACCCAGGCCCTCCCCAACGCCATGTTCGAGGTCGAGCTCGAGAACGGCCACAAGCTGATCGCCTATGCGGCCGGCCGGATGCGCAGGTTCTTCATCCGCATCACTCCGGGGGACCGGATCCGGGTCGAGCTCTCTCCTTACGACCTGACCCGGGGCCGGATCGTCTACCGCTACCGGGACTAGAAGAGCGACTCCGTCGCGATCAGGGTGATCTCGTTGCCCAGGTGGTCCTTGAAGTGCGCCTGGATCATCCCGTTTGCGTCCAGCTTCGGATAGGACGTGACCTCGACGCCTTTGTCCGCCAACCGCTTGACCTCGGCGTTGAGGTCGTCGGTCGTGAGGAGGAAGTGCGGCGCGAAGCCGATCTCCGCCTGGAAGCGCTCCCGCAACTCCTCGCCGTGCAGGTCCGGTTTGACGAACACGAAGCGCCAGCTGGCGTCCGGCAGCGCCGCGGTGGCGTAGGGGAACTCGGACTCGGACTGGTCGTCGATCTCCCGAAAGCCGAGCTTGTCGGTGTAGAAGGCGAGCGCCTCCCGGATGTCCGGCACGTACATGGCGAAGGTCGCCTGCCCGGAGAACATGCTGAGAACATATAACCAAAGCGATGTCACATTTTGTGGTCGAGCGTTTCGCGCCGGGAGCGGCGGCCGAGACCTTCGAACCAGGGGACTTCATCCTCACCCACCACCACCATGCCGTCTCCCGGCTGATCCGGCTGGCCCAGAAGATCCGCGGCCGGGAGCGACGGTACTCCTACTGGAGCCACGCGGCGCTGATCATCGACCGGGAAGGAAACCTGGTCGAGGCGGAGAGCAAGGGCGTGGTCGTCTCACCGCTTAGCAAGTACGAGCAGGTGGAGTACCACGTCGTCCACCTGGGCGACTCGGCTGATCAGCGGGACCGCGAACAGGCGGTAGCCTTCGCCTTGAACCTGGTGGGCAAGCCCTTCGGCTACCTAGACCTCTTCAGCGTCGGCCTTTCCCTCCTGACCGGCGCCAAGATCAACGTGGCCTACGAATCGCACCTGACATGCTCGGCGCTGGTGGCCAGAGCACTGGAACGTACCTCGGCGATCTTCGACGACGAACCGGGCCACATGCTACCGGCCGACCTCGCCCGCCACTACGGGGCGGAGCGCCCGACGCCTGGCTAAGCGGCCTTCGGCCGCCAGACCGGCTTGACGAGCAGGAGGACGCAGGTGACGACCATCCAGGCCAGAGCGAAGACGACACTGACGGGCCCGCTGATGCCGCCCGCCGTACCGGTCAGCAGCAGCTGCGCCGGGAGCGCGAGGAGATGCACGACCGCGACCGCGAAGCCGAGCCAGGCCCAGGGCGCGGGCAGCAGGCGGGTGACCAGCGCCAAGCCCGACACACAACCGACGGCGATCGCGAACGCGAAGCCGTCGGTGAAGGTCGTCGCGTGGAGGAGGTTGAAGAGGGCGACCACGCCCACGTCGCTCCCGCCCTGCGTGGCGGTGTCGGCGAGTCCCCAGGCGACTCCGGCCTTCATCCACCCGATGGCCAGAAAGGCAGCGGACGCGACGTAGGCCACGGCGGCCAGGACTCCCTGGCCGCGAATCAACCTGACCAGGAGCACCAGCACGATCGCCAGAAGGCTGTTCTGGAACCCGTCCAGGAACCCGGTCAGCGAGATGCCGGGCCCGTTGTGCGCCGTCCAGGCCACGATCTGCTCGCTCGAGAGCTTGGCGAAGAGCTGGCTATTGGTCTGGGCAGGATCTATGAAACCGCTCGCCAGGCTGACCAGGAGAACTGCCCCGGCCAGGCGCCCAAGGATCGGCCGGTGACCGTCCTCCCACTCCTGCACCCGGCGAAGATAACCTGCGGTGTCACGAAGCCGCCAGCTACCTTGCCGCACAAGCTCCGTGGACTCTCACCGTCCGACCGGGCAGAGATCGTCCTCGAGCTGCGCGAGCACTTCGAAGACGCTCGCCGCGAGCTCCACGACCCGACCGAGGCCGACCTGCGGAACATCGTCGAGCGGTTGGGTCCGCCAGCCGAGATCGCGGCTGAAGCCCGCCTGCGGTTCGGAGTCACCGAATTGACACCGACCGTCGAGGCAGTTCCCAAGAAGACCTTCGGCGCGCTCGAGGTCGCCGCCCTCGTGGCCTGGTTCATCTGGTGGCCGGTCGGCGTCCTGCTGACCGCGCTCTCGCCACGCTGGTCACGCCGGGACAAGGCCGTCGCGGTAGTCGTCCAACTGGTGGCTTTCGCGACCATCGACGGCCTGCTGCCCACCCCGGCATACCTTTTCAGCAACGGGTCCCGCGCCGTCTTCGGGCACCTGGGCATCCTGGTCGTGCTGATGGTCGCGCCACCGTCCGTCCTCGGTTTCTTCGGCGCGGGCTACCTGGTCTGGAAGGCGGTCTCAGGCGCCGACCGAGCTTGGAGCAGGTCCTGGCAGATCGCCGGCCGGGCCGCGGGACTCATCCTGGGCGGCTGGCTCTTCTGGACGCTGGTGCTCGGACCCTTGACGCTGCTCCTGATGCACAGCTCGGCGTCAAGACCCTAGCCACTTCCTACGCGGCCAGCGCTTCTTCCAGCTCTGCCTTGCTCGGCTCGACCAGGACCCGACCGTCCGGAAAGAGGATGGTCGGGACGGTGCGGAAGCCGCCGTTGATCTCCTGGACCAGTGCGGCCGCCTCCGGGGAATCGTCGATGTCGATGTACTCGTAGGCCACATCATTGGCGTCGAGCACGAACTTCGCCAGGCGGCAGTCGCCGCACCAGGCGGTTGCATAAACCTTGATCACGCAATTTTCAACTCGATCCGAGCTGACCGGTATTCCGAAAGGTCGGCGTCAGACCCCGATCGGATGCCAGACCGTCTTCATCTCCATCAGGTCGGTGACCGCCTGCGGAGTAAGACGCGCGCGGCGCCCGTTCGGTTTGACGACGCGCTTGACGTTGGCGGCGGCCGCTTCCTCGACGGCGGTCAGCTCCTCGCGGGAGCAGCCCGAGGCGTCGATGGCGTTGACGTCCATGTGCGACGCCAGCCAGGGCAGCAGCTCCTTGCGAAAACCTGTCAGCACATTCACGACGCCGGGGGGAAAGTCGGAGGTGGCCAGCACCTCGCCCAGCGTCAGGGCCGGCAGCGGCGACTTCTCCGAGGCCAGCGCGACCACTGTGTTGCCGCCGGCCAATGCCGGAGCGATCCGCAGCACCAGGCCGGCCAGGGCCGGCTCGTCGGGCGCGACGACGCCGACCACCCCGGTCGGCTCCGGGATGGTGAAGTTGAAGTAGGGCCCGGCGACCGGGTTGACCGTCCCGGCGACCTGGGCCAGCTTGTCCGTCCAGCCCGCGTACCAGATAAAGGCCTCGACCGCGGCGTCGACCTCGCGTCCCGCCCGGCGGCCGCCGCCGAGCTCGGCGATGAACTGCTGCCGGCGCCCGTCCAGCATCTCCGCCGCCCGGTAGAGGACCTGGCCGCGGTTCATCGCGGTCTTGCCCGCCCAGCCGGCGAACGCGCCTCGGGCCACCCTGACCGCGTCACGCAGGTCCTTGCGCGAACCGCGGGGGATGTTCACGTCCGCTGCCGGCTGGTAGGAGCGGCCGGATTCGGAGCGGACGAACTCGCCGCCCAGGTAGAGCTTGTAGGTCTTCCGCACCTCCACCCGGTCCGGCATTTCAGTTCAGCTCCAGGTACGGGATCAGGCCGTGCAGGCCGCCCTCGCGGCCGAAGCCCGACTCCTTGTAGCCGCCGAAGGGCGAGGTCGGGTCGAAGCGGTTGTAGGTGTTGGCCCAGACCACTCCGGCCCGCAGCTGCTGCGTCATCCAGAGGATCCGCGAGCCCTTCTCGGTCCAGACCCCGGCGGAGAGCCCGTAGGGTGTGTTGTTGGCCTTCTCGACCGCTTCGGCCGGGGTCCGGAAGGTCAGCACCGAGAGCACCGGACCGAAGATCTCCTCCCGGGCGATCCGGTGCGACTGGGACACCCCGGTGAAGATGGTGGGGGGGAACCAGAACCCCTTGGCGGGCAGCTCGCAGGGCGGCTGGTAGATCTCGGCGCCCTCCTCCCGGCCGGACTCGACCAGGCCCTCGATCTTCTCCAGCTGAGCCTTCGAGTTGATTGCCCCGATGTCCGTGTTCTTGTCCAGCGGGTCGCCCAGGCGTAGGGTGTCGACCCGCCGCCGCAGCTTCTCCAGCAGCGCGCCCGCCACCGATTCCTGGACCAGCAGCCGGCTGCCGGCGCAGCAGACGTGGCCCTGGTTGAAGTAGATGCCGTTGACGATGCCCTCCACCGCCTGGTCGAGCGGAGCGTCGTCGAAGACGATGTTGGCCGCCTTCCCGCCCAGCTCCAGCGTGAGCCGCTTGCCGCTGCCGGCGGTCGAGCGCTGGATCAGCTTGCCGACCTCGGTCGAGCCGGTGAAGGCGACCTTGCGCACGTCGGGGTGCTGGACCAGCAGGGAACCGGTCTTTCCGGCGCCGGTGATGATGTTCACGACCCCCGGCGGAAGCTCCGCCTGCTGGCAGATCTCGGCGAAGAGAAGCGCCGTCAGCGGCGTCGTCTCGGCGGGCTTGAGCACCACCGTGTTGCCGGCCGCCAGGGCGGGCGCGATCTTCCAGGCCAGCATCAGGAGCGGGAAGTTCCAGGGGATGACCTGCCCGCAGACACCGATCGGCCGCGGCGAGCGGTTGGGGAACGCCCACTCCAGCTTGTCGGCCCAGCCGCCGTAGTAGAAGAAATGGGCGGCGGCGAGCGGGATGTCAACGTCCCGCGACTCCTTGATCGGCTTGCCGCCGTCCATGGTCTCGACCACCGCCAGCTCGCGGGCCCGCTCCTGGAGGATTCGGGAGATCCGGAGGATGTAGCGGGCGCGGCTGGAGGGACTAAGTCGCCCCCAGCTCTGTTGCGCGCGAGACGCCGCCTCCACCGCCCGGTCGACGTCCGCCGCGAGCGCCTCGGCGACGTGCGAGAGCACGGCCTCGGTGGCCGGGTTGATGGTCGGGAAGTGCTTGCCGGATTTGGGCTCGACGAACTTGCCGCCGATGAAGAGGCCGTAGCGGTCGGCGATCTTGACATGGTCGACCGCCTCCGGGGCCGGCGCGTAATCGAAGCTCTGCTTGGCGAGGGCGGTGTCGCGGCGCTTGGTGAGGGCCATGTTTTTTTTTCAGTCCAGGGTGAAGTAGTCGCCCGACTGGTAGGCGCCGGTTCGCTCCTTGGCCAGCTGCATCAGGCAGTCGTTGAGGAGGCTGGAGGCGCCGATCCGGAAGCGCTCCGGCGTCATCCATTCGGGGCCGAGCGTCTCGTAGAGGAGGACCAGGTACTGGACCGCCTGCTTGGCCGTCCGGATCCCGCCGGCGGGCTTCAGCCCCACGGCCCGCCCGGTCTCCCGGTGGAAGTCCCGGATCGCCTCCATCATCACCAACGTCACCGGTGGCGTGGCGGCCGGGTTGATCTTGCCGGTCGAGGTCTTGATGAAGTCCGCGCCGGCGGTCATCGCCAGCACCGAGGCGCGCCGGACGTTGTCGTAGGTGCCGAGCTCGCCGGTCTCCAGGATCACCTTCAGGTGCGCGGCCCCCGCCGCCTCCTTGATGGCGACGATCTCGTCGTAGACCTTCTGGTAGTCACCGGAGAGGAAGGCGCCCCGGTCGATGACCATGTCGATCTCGTCGGCGCCGGCGGCGACGGCCTCCTTGGTCTCGGCCAGCTTCACGTCCAGGAAGGTCTGGCCGGAGGGGAAGGCGGTGGCGACGCTGGCGACCAGCACGTCGGTGCCCCGCAGGTGCTCGACGGCCGGCCGGATCATCGCCGGGTAGACGCAGATCGCCGCCACGCTCGGCACCGAGGGGTCGGCGGGATCCGGCCGGATGCCCTTGGAGCAGAGCGCGGCGACCTTGCCGGGCGTGTCGGCGCCCTCCAGCGTCGTCAGGTCCATCATCCGGATCGCGAGCTCCAGCGCCCAGACCTTGGAAGCCTTCTTGATCGAGCGCTTGCCGAGCGAGGCCGCGCGCTCCTCGACCCCGACCTGGTCGACGGTGCGGACGCCGCCCATGATCGAGCCGAGGTGAACGAGGGATGAGATCGCCACTACGGGCCGATCCTACCCCTACGGCATGCGCTCCCTAACGTCTAACGGTTTGGAAGCAGTCCGCGCAGTAGACGGGGCGGGCGCCGGTGGGCAGGAAGGGCACCTGGGTCGGCTTCCCGCAGTTCGAGCAGATGACGTCGTGCAGCTCCCGCGGGCCGCGCTCGCGACCGCCGTCGCCCGCGCGCCGGGCCTGGCGGCAGTCGTAGCAGCGCCGGGGCTCGTTCATCAAACCGCGCTGCGAGTAGAACTCCTGCTCGCCGGCGGTGAAGATGAACTCTTTGCCGCAGTCGCGGCAGGTCAACGTCTTGTCGCTGAAGCTCACGTCCGAGTCCTCCTAGATAAGTTCCTTGTCGCTTGCGGGAGGCTGGGACGGAGTGTTCGGGGAAAGATGTCCGCTTGCGGCGCCGCGGCCAATATAACCGCATCTCAGCAAAAAAACTGAGCGCGGGTTGGTCGATAAGCTCTTGGCATGAAGAAGGAATTCGCGCCCGGGGCCCGCAACGCGGTGCGGACCTGCCTGAACATCACCGACCAGGACCGGGTGGCGGTCATCAAGGACCGCGTCACCGGCCACATCGCGGAGGCCATCGAGGAGGAGGCTCGCGGGACCGGCGCCGAGGTCCGCTCCTGGACCATGGAGGACCACCTGCAGCGCCCGGCGACCGAGTTCCCCAAGGTCATCGCTGAGGAGGTGCTGAAGTTCCGCCCGACCGCCTCCTACTTCATCGGGACGGGCCAGAAGGGCGAGCTCGCCTTCCGGCGGCCGCTCCTCCACCTGCTCGCGGAGGAGCTCGGGTGCAGGCACGGCCACATGATCGGCATCAACGACCTCCTGATGACCGACGGGATGGCCGCGGACTACGAGGAGATCTACCGCGTCACGCAGCAGGTCTGGAATGTGGCCAAGGTGGCGTCGGAGATCACGGTCGCGACCCGTGCCGGCACCGACCTGAAAGCAACCTTCAGCAAGGACCGCAAGTGGATCCCCTGCGACGGCCGCTACTGGGAGCAGCACCGCTGGGGCAACCTCCCCGAGGGCGAGACGTTCACTGCCCCGCAGTCGGTCGACGGGGTGGTGGCCGCCGAGGAGCTGGGCGACTGGTTCGCCGAGAAGTACGGGCTGCTCCCCAAGCCGGTCCTGATGCGCGTCAAGGGCGGCCGCCTGGCCTCCTTCGAGACCGAGAACCCGGAGCTCCGAAGTGAGATCGAGGAGTACATGGCCCAGAGTCCCTGCTCGAACCGGGTCGGGGAGTTCGCGATCGGCACCAACGTCGGCCTGACGCGGATCGTGGGCAACTTCCTCCAGGATGAGAAGTTCCCTGGCGTCCACATGGCCTTCGGCGACCCCTACGCCTTCGAGACCGGGGCGGACTGGGAGTGTCCGTCCCACGTCGACGTCCTCGCCTCCCATGCGACCGTCCACGTGGACGGCCGCAAGATCATGGAGGACGGGAGGTTCTTACTCTGAGCTGACGGCGGCGGGCTCGGGCTCGGGCGCCGGCTCAGGCACCGGCGACGCCTCTCCCAGCTCCGTCCCCGGCTGCCGGCGGGCGGCGAGCAGGGGCACGCTGGGCATGAAGACGGTCGCCACCGTCGTGATCAGGACGAAGATCAGCGCGATCAGGAAGACCTCGTGCATGGTGGTCGCCAGGCCTTCCTTCACGGCCCCGATGGCCTGGTCGAAGAAGGGCCGGAAGGGCGCCGGCAGCGACGCGCGCTCGCGGGCCAGGTTGGCCGCGTTGAAGATCTGCTGCGCGCCACCCGCGCCGGAGGGCAGCTTGAAGTTGGACTTGAACTGCGGCGGCAGGTTCAGCTTGTCGAGCTGGGCCTGGATGTTCGGCCCCAGCCGGTTGGCGAGGATGGAACCGAAGATCGCCGTCGCCAGCGTGCCGCCGACGTTGCGGAAGAACTGCATGTTGCTGCTCACAACGCCCAGGAACTTGCGGTCGACTGCGCTCTGGACCGCGTTCAGGTAGAGCGGGAAGGTGATGCCGAGACCGGCCCCCACGATGATCAGGGCCGAGGTCACCTGGAGCTGCGTGGAGTGGGTCGTGACCAGGGTGAGGATGTAGACGCCGATCGCCATCACGGCGGAACCGATGGTCCCGAGCCACTTGTAGTTCTTGATCCGGACCATCAGCTGCCCGCTCAGGATGCTGGCGCCGATCAGGCCGATCATCATCGGGGTGATCAGGGTGCCGGAGTTGGTGGCGCTGACGCCCAGCACTCCCTGGAAGACCAGGGGCGTGAAGATGATGGCGCCGAACATGCCGAAGCCGGAGAGCATGCCCACGATCACCGAGACGGTGAAGGCCCGGTTCTTGAACAGGCTCAGGGGCACGATCGGCTCGCGCTCGAAGTGCTCGACGACCACGAACGCGACCAGCAGCAGGACGCCGCCGATCAGCGGCACCAGCGTCTGCCAGGAAGTCCAGCCGTAGGTGCTGGTGTTGGAGAGCGAGATCATGATCGGGACCAGGCCGGCGATCATCAGGAAGGCGCCGGCGAAGTCGATGTCACGCCAGCTCGCCTTGCTGCGGACGTAGGGCAGGAAGGCGACCAGCAGGGCCATGCCCAACACCCCGACCGGGATGTTGACGTAGAAGACCCAGCGCCAGCCCCAGTTGTCGGTGATGAAGCCGCCGGCGGCCGGTCCGATGACCGAGGCGAGGCCGAAGACGCCGCCGAAGACGCCCTGCATCCGGGCTCGGGTCTTGGGCGGGAAGATGTCGGCCAGCAGCGTGAAGACGGAGGCGAAGAGCACGCCGCCGAAGAGGCCCTGGACGGCGCGGAAGACGATCAGCTGGTTCATGTCCTGGCTGAAACCGCAGGCCCAGCTGAAGACCATGAAGCCGGCCATCCCGACCAGCACGAAGGGCTTGCGGCCGAAGAGGTCGCCGAGCTTGCCCGCGATCGGCACCGTGACCGTGGAGGTCACCAGGTAAGCGGTGGTCACCCAGGCGTATTTGTCGAACCCGTTCAGGTCGGCGATGATGCGCGGCATCGCCGTTCCGACGATGGTCTGGTCGAGGGCCGCCAGCAGCAGGGCCAGCATGACCCCGACGGTGACCAGGACCAATCGGCGGCGGGACATCTCGGCGGCGGTCATACCTTCTCCAGCTCCTTGTTCAGATTCAAGTTGAAGTTTTGGACCAGCTTCAGCAGGAGGTGCCGAAGCTGCTTCAGCTCGGCTTCGGTGAAGCCGGCCACGAGTTCGTCCTGGGCCCGGTTCTTCTCAGAGCCGATCTCATCGAGCTTGCTCTGGCCGGCCGGGCTGATCTTGACCCGCGTCGCGCGCCGGTCGTCGGGATCGGGGAAGCGCTCGACCAGGCCGTCGCGCTCCAGGATGTCGACCAGCCCGGTCACGTTGCGCGCGCTGACGTCGAGAGAGTCGGCCAGGTCGCCGAGCGTGACGTCTCCGAGGCGGCCCAGCCGGTAGAGCAGGGCGAGCCGGCTCTCGCTCAGCCCGTGGCGCTCGAGCCAGCGGTCCATGCGGAGCCGAAACGTGTGGGAGGCGGCGCGAAGGGCCGCCAGCGCCTCACCGGAAGCGAGGTCGGCGGCAGGTGCGGTCTGCATGAACTCCCTGACCCGGCGGTCGTAAAGGAGGCCGTCGGAGCCGCAGTCGAGGTGAGTTTCGAACTTGTCGTGCATTGCTGAAGTAGTTCAATATTACCTGCTTCAGCTTTATTCCAAAACCCTTTAAAAAAAGTTCTCAGCCCTCGTGGACCGGCTCGGGCGCGGCCTGGAGGGACAAGAACACCGGCCCGAAGAAGAAGCCCGCCGAGAGCGTGCAGATGACCGCCCCGACCGCCATCGCCGGCACCAATCCCAGCCAGGAGCCGAGCGTGCCGCCGAGCAGGAAGCCGAGCGGGCGCGGCCCCCAGAAGAGGGTCCGCATGGTGGCGTTCATCCGCGCCTGCAGGCGATCGGGGGTGATCAACTGCCGAAGCGTCAGCTGGGCCACGTCGAAGATCCCGGAGGCGAGGCCCTGGACGACGATCGACGCGTAGAGGAGCGGGAGGCCGCCGACGAGGCCCGAGGCCGCGATCCCGAACGCCGGCAGGGCGGTGATCAGCTGGGAGAGGAAGAGCAGCCGGCCGAAGCCGACGATCCTGGTCACCCGCTCGCGCATCAGCACGCTGATCACCAGGCAGACGCTGAGGACCGCGAAGAGGATGCCGACCTGGGCCGGCGTCATGTGCAGCCGCCGGTAGCAGAAGAGGAGGAGGAGGCCCTCGATCATCCGCCAGCCGATCGTGAAGGTGCCGTTGCCGGCGGCCAGGCGGCGGAGGATGGGGTTGCCGAAGACGAATCGGAGCCCCTCGGTCAGCTCGGCCCGGAAGCCGGCCGGGCGGGCGCCGGACGGCTCCGGCTCCGGCTGCCGGATCAGCAGCAGCGCCAGCGCCGAGACGAGGTAGGAAGCAGAGTCGACCGCGACGGCCCGGGCCGCCCCGATCGCCTGGACCAGGACGCCGCCGATGGCCGGTCCGACGGTGCCGGCGACGGTCTCGCTCACGTAGAGGCGGGAGTTGGCGCCCATGATCAGCCGCCGGGTCACGAGTGCCGGCAGGTAGGCCTGGTAGGCAACCGCGAAGAGGACGTTGAAGACGCCCGTCAGCAGGGCGGCGACATAGAGCTGGTAGATGGTCAGCAGCCCGGCCACCGCCGCCAGCGGGATCGAGCCGAGGACGAGGAAGCGGGCGAGGTCGCAGGCGATCAGGATCGGACGCCGGCGGATGCGGTCGGCGATGGGGCCGAACAGCAGCCCCAGACCCACGAAGGGCAGTGTCTCCAACGCGCCCAGCAGCGAAACCTGCAACGGCCCGGCGTGGAACAGGAAGATCGCCGCGGTCGGAATCGCGAGGTCGCTGACCGTGGTCCCGAGGGTGCTGATCGTCTGGCCCGCCCAGAGCAGCAGGAAGGACCGATTCCGCTCCAGACGCTCCACCGTAGCGAGGGTACGATTCCGGCTCGTGGTCGGTTCGATCGGCTCCCTGGTCCTGGACGTCACCATCGCCCCCGAGGGTCAACTGAAGCTCGACGACGACCGCGACGCGTCGATCAAGATCGGTGGGGGCGGCCAGGCTGCCAACTTCTGCGCCTGGTCCGCCGCGCTGGGCGAGACCGCCCGCCTGGTCACCCGCGTCGGTGACGACGAGCTCGGCCGCCGGCTGGTGGCCCAGATCGAGGCCGGCGGGGTGGAGGTGAAGGCCGTCCTCGGCGACGAGCCCACCGGCGCCATCGCGGTCCTCATCGGCCCCGCCGGCGAGCGCACCTTCGCCCGTCAGGAGCGGTCGGTGCTGGGCCTTCGGGCCGAGGAGGTCGAAGAGGATTGGTTCCGAGGCCTCAACCTGCTCCACATCCCGGCCTATTCGCTGTTCGCCGAGCCTCTCGCCAGCACCGTTCGAAGGGCCGCCGAGATCGCCCGCAAGGACGGGGCCCTGCTCTCGATCGACCTCTCCTCCGCAGCCGGCATTCGCGAGTACGGCGGCGCCAAGCTGGCGCTGGACCTGACCATGCTGCGGCCCGAGATCGTCTTCGCCAGCGAGGCTGAGGCGGCGGAGCTGGGTGCTCCCCTGGAGGGGATGGCGAAGGTGCCCGTGGTCAAGCTCGGGACGCGCGGCGCGCGCGTCTTCAGCCGCCGGGTGCCGGCCTCCCGCGTGGACGCGGTCGATGCAACCGGCGCCGGCGATGCGTTCGCGGCCGCCTTCTGCAGCGCCTACCTCGATGGGGCGACGCCGCTCGAGGCGGCCGGCCGGGCGGTGCTGGTGGGCGCCTTCGCGGTGACCCGAATGGGAGCCCGACCGTAGCTCGTGGCCTACTGGCCCGTCGAGGTCGCTCCTGAGATCGCCGCCGCGATCCGCGTGGGCGGCCCGGTCGTCGCCCTCGAGACCTCGATCGTCGCCCAGGGGCTGCCCGCGCCCTACAACCTCGAGGCCGCTTTCGGCTGCGAGGCGGCAATCCGGGAGGAGGGCGCCCTCCCGGCCACCGTCGCCGTGCGCGCCGGAGCGATCCGTGTCGGCCTCGGCGAGGCCGAGCTGCGCTCCCTGGCGGCGAATGAGGAGGCCGTCAAGGTCAGCACCCGGGACCTCGGCTGGGCGATCGCGCAGGGGTTCGCGGGTGCGACGACCGTCGCCGCGACCGCCCGGGCGGCAGGCCTGGCCGGGATCAAGTTCATGGCCACGGGGGGCATCGGCGGCGTCCACCTCGGCCACGCCGAGGACATCTCGGCCGACCTCTTCGAGCTCGCCCGGTCCCCGGTCGCGGTCTTCTGTGCCGGGGCCAAGACGGTGCTCGACATCGGCCTGACGATGGAGCGCCTGGAGTCCTACGAGGTGCCCGTGCTGGGCTGGCGAACCGAGGACCTGCCCGGCTTCTACCTGAGGCGCACCGGCCACCCGGTCACGGCAACCGTGAGCGGACCCGAGGAGGCGGCGCAGGTGCTTCGAGCGTCCTGGGCCACAGGCCTCCACGGGATCGTGGTCGCGGTGCCGCCGCCGGGCGAGCTGCCGGACGCGGCCGAGCTCGTCGCCCGCGCGCTGGCCGAGGTGGGGGAGCTGAGCGGGCCGGCGGTGACCCCGGCGCTGCTGGCCAAGGTCGCCGAGCTCTCGGGAGGGCGCTCGCTGCGGCTGAACGTCGAGCTGGTCGTGAACAACGCCCGGGCCGCCGCCCAGACCGCCGTGGCTTTCTGCAAGCTTTGATCGTCGACGGGCACCTCGACATCGCCTGGAATGCGCTGGCCTTCGGGCGTGGCTTCGACGGACCCGGCACCAAGGGCTACCTGGTCACCCGCTCCGCCCTCGAGCAGGCCGGTGTCGGGCTCGTCTTCGCCACCCTCTTCGCGGCGCCCGGGGTGGAAGAGGAGATGGTCGGGACGGGCGCCTACTACCGGAACGCGCGCGAGGCACGCCTCCTGGCCCTGAGCCAGCTCAACTACTACGGTGCCGTGGGCCTGCCGCCGGTCCGGCGCCGGCGAGACCTCGGCCGCCCGGGCCTCCAGGCCGTGGTCCTGATGGAGGGTGCGGACCCGATCGAGTCGCCGGCCCAGGTCGCCGACTGGTGGGAGCGTGGCGTCCGGATCGTCGGCCTGGCCTGGCAGCGCACGCGCTACAGCGGCGGGACGCACGCACCCGGCGGCCTGACCGCCGCCGGGCGCCGGCTCCTGCCGGCCCTGGCGCGGGCGGGGATGATCCTCGACCTGAGCCACCTGGCGCAAGCCGCGGTGGAGGATGTCCTCCGGCTCTGGAAGGGGCCGCTCATCGCCTCCCACTCCAACGCGCGGGCCCTGGTCCCCGGTGATCGGCAGCTGTCGGACGCCACCGTCGCCGAGCTTGCCCAGCGCGGCGGCGTGGTCGGGGTCAGCTTCTATCGCGGCCACCTCCGGACCGACGGGCGGCGGCCAAACCTGGATGACGTCGCCCGCCACGTCCGGCACCTGGCGCGGGCAGCCGGGGGCCCCGAGCATGTCGGCTTGGGCACCGACCTGGACGGCGGCTTCGCGTCCGACGCCGCGCCGCTCCGGAGTCTCTCCCAGCTCTCGAACCTGGGGCTCCGTCTGCGCCGCGATTTCTCCTCGGAAGAGGTCGACGGGATCCTGGGCGGGAACTGGCTCCGCTTCCTCAAGCGCGCCCTGCCAACTGGATAGGATTAGTTACGCCTTGGAGTTCCCGCTCTACGACGTCCTGATCGTGGGAGGGGGCGGAGCCGGGCTGCGAGCGGCAATCGCAGCCGCCGAGACCGACCCCGGCCTGAAGATCCTGATCGTCTCCAAGGTCTACCCGATGCGCAGCCACACGGTCTCCGCCGAGGGCGGAGCGGCGGCCGCGCTGCGGCCCGAGGACAGCTGGGAGAACCACGCCTTCGACACCGTCAAGGGCTCCGACTACATCTCCGACCAGTTCGTGGTCGAGACCTTCGTCCGCGAGGCGCCGATCGAGCTCATCCAGCTCGAGCACTGGGGCTGTCCCTGGAGCCGTGACCCCGACGGCAAGATCAGCGCCCGGCCCTTCGGCGGCATGACCACCTGGCGCACCTGTTTCGCGGCGGACAAGACCGGCTTCCACATGCTCCACACGCTCTTCCAGACCTCGCTCAAGTACGACAGGATCGAGCGCCTGGACGAGACCTTCGTCACCTCCCTGCTGGTCGAGGACGGCCGCTGCGTCGGGATCGCCGCGATCAACCAGCGGAGCGGGGTGATGAGCGCCGTCCGCGCCAAGACCGTGATCCTCACCACCGGCGGCAACGGCCGCATCTACGCCTTCTCCACCAACGGCAACATCTGCACCGGCGATGGCATGGCGCTCGCCTACCGCGCCGGCGTTCCGCTCAAGGACATGGAGATGGTGCAGTTCCATCCGACCGGGCTGCCCTCGACCGGCATCCTGATCACCGAGGCGGTGCGCGGCGAGGGCGGCTACCTCACCAACAACAAGGGCGAGCGGTTTCTGAAGGACTACGTGCCCAGCAAGATGGAGCTGGGCCCGCGCGACATCATCAGCCGGGCCGAGGTCACCGAGTTCGAGAAGGGCAACGGTTTCGAGGGCGAGTACGGCAACTACATGCACCTCGACGTCCGCCACCTGGGCGAGGAGACCATCGACCGCAAGCTGCCCTTCATGCGGGAGCTGGGCCTCGACTACGTCGGGATCGACATCGTCCACGACCCGATCCCGGTCCGGCCGGTCGAGCACTACATGATGGGCGGCATCGACTGCGACATCACCGGCGCGACCAGCCTGCCCGGCCTCTTCACGGCCGGCGAGTGCGCCAACGTCGGGTTGAACGGCGCCAACCGGCTCGGGTCCAACTCGCTCAGCGAGTGCCTCGTTTTCGGCGCCGCCGCGGGCCGGGCGGCCGCGCACCAGGCACAGGAGGCGAAGGCGCCGACCTCGAACCCGGTCGACGCCCTGCTCAAGGACGAGACGCGGCGGGTCGAGAAGAAGTACCTGGAGAGCCGGCAGGGGACCGAGAAGCTCGCCGAGATCCGGGTCGAGATGCAGCGCTCCATGGACGAGCACGTCGGCGTCTTCCGAACCGCCGAGGGACTCAAGGAGGAGGAGAAGCTGATCGCGGGCTTCCGGCAGCGCTTCGCGAGGCTGAAGATCGAAGACCGCAGCCACGTCTTCAACACCGAGCTCACCGCCGCGCTCGAGCTCGACTACATGCTGGAGTTGGCGGAGGTGATGACCGCCTCCGCGATCAACCGCAAGGAGTCACGTGGCGCGCACGCGCGCCGTGACTTTCCGAAGCGCAACGACGAGCACTACCTGGCCAACCAGATCGCCACCCACGTGCCGGGCGGCAAGCCGAAGCTGGAGTTCCGGCCCGTCCGCATCACCCACTGGCAGCCGCAGGCCCGTACCTACTAAGGAAGAGCACTTGGCCGAAACCGTCGAAGTCACCGTCCAGCGCTACAACCCGGAAACCGACTCCGCGCCTCGCCTGCAGACCTATGAGGTTCCCTACAAGGACGACTGGGTCGTGCTCGACGCCATCCTCTACATCAAGGACCACCTCGACGCCACGCTCTCCTACCGCTGGTCCTGCCGGATGGGCATCTGCGGGTCCTGTGGCATGAACGTCGACGGCCATCCGAAGCTGACCTGCTCCGCGCACCTGCGCGAATACCGGCGCGGCTTCACCGTGGAGCCGCTCTCGAACTTCCCCGTCATCCGCGACCTGGTCGTCGACATCGACGACTTCATGGCCAAGCTCAAGTCCGTGAAACCGTGGATCGTCCGAGAGCTGGAGCAGCCTCTCGGCGACGGCGAGTACCTGCAGTCCAACAACCAGATCGACCATTACCGGCAGTTCAGCCAGTGCATCAACTGCATGCTCTGCTACGCGGCCTGCCCGGTCTACGGGATGGAGCCCGAGTTCCTGGGGCCGGCCGCGATCGCCCTCGCGCGCCGCTACAACCTCGACTCGCGCGACGAGGGCACGGTCGAGCGGGTCAACGTCCTGGCTGCCTCGGAAGGGATCTGGGAATGCTCTTTCATCGGCGAGTGCTCGGTTGCCTGTCCGAAGGGCGTCGACCCCGCCAAGGCCATTCAGCAGACCAAGTTCGACACCGTCAACGGCGCCATCATGAGCACCGTGCTGATGCCGTTCGGGAACCGCCGGTGAGCGACGCCGCCGACCTGGGCGCCGGGCCCGCGCGCACCTTTCGGCGCCCGCTCGGCGGAGGCTGGTTCCTGCGCCAGCCGAGCTACTTCCTGTACATGGTCCGGGAGCTGACGGTGGTCTTCATGACCGCCTGGCTGGTCTGGTTCCTTTACGAGGTCTGGCTGCTCAAGCAGAAGGCGTTCGTCAGCCTCAACGGCAACTACGCGGTGCTCGTGTTCAGTGTCGTCTGCCTGCTCTTCACGCTCTACCACGCGGTCACCTTCCTGAACCTTTCGGGCCTGATCCTGCGGATCCCGATCGGCGACCGCTTCGCCCCGGCCGTGATCGTCAAGGGCCTCGCCTTCGGGGGCCTGCTGTTCGTCACCGTGGTCGGAGGCGCGGTCATGGTCTACCTCGGCTACGTGAAGCTCTGATGGCTGTGTCCGAGCCCGGCGAGCACGTCCCCTGGCATCGCCGTGAAGACCTGAAGCCTGCGGTCGGGCACGGGTTCTGGTGGTTCATGTTCGGCAACGGCGGCGCCATCGCGGCAATCCTGCTGCCGGTCACCATCCTGGTCGTCGGCGTGCTCGGCCCCCTGGGCGTCAGCAACTGGATGGAGGACTCAGCCCACTTCGCCTGGACGCTCGCCAACCCCCTGATCAAGCTCTTCTTCGTGGTCCTTTGTGGCTTCACCTTCGTGCACTCGGCGCATCGGCTCCAGGCGATGCTGTTCGACTTCGGCATCCGAGACTCCACGGTGCTCGTGCAGAGGGCCTGCTACGGGCTCGCGATCCTCGCCACCGTCGCCGCCGCGGTGCTGCTGATCATCACCCCGTGAACGCGCAGGAGCGCTACGACTCGATCGCGGCCGAGATCACAGACGGGCGCGAGGTGGTCGCCTCGAAGATGTTCGGCATGCCCACCTTGAAGGTGGGCGGGAAGGCGTTCGCGGGGCTCTTCGGAGAATCGATGTCATTCAAGCTCGGCGGCGAAGAGCTGGCCGGGGCCAACCGCCTGCCGGGGGCGGGTCCCTTCGATCCCAGCGGCATGGGTCGGGCGATGGGCGGCTGGGTGCTGGTCAAGGGCGAGGGGGCCGACCATTGGCAAAGCCTGGCCGAGCAGGCGCTCGCCTACGTCCGCTCGCTCGCCAAGTAGCCCTTCAGCGAGCCGTCTAGTCGGAGAGGGGTGCCAGGTGGGTGGCGTCGAAAAGGCTGCCCACCATGCGCCGGTCCAGCTCGAGGTTGGCCCGGACCACGCTGACGCTCGTGTAATAGGGCATGAGCCGCAGTCCCTGCGGGATCTCGAGGCCCATGAGGCTGCCGACGTAGCAGAGGATGGCGACGCCGTGGGTGACCATGGCGACGCGCCCGCCGGGATGCTGCTTGGCGGCCTCGTCGACAGCTTCGCCCATCCGCTTGGCGACCGCGGCGGCCGACTCCGTGAAGCTCTGGTGGCGATTGAGGATCATCTGGACGGCGGCGGTGGGGTCGTTTTCGATCTCCCGCAGCCGGCGGTCGAGGGTGAGCTGCTCCGAGATCGCCCGAGCCGTCTCCGCCGCGCGGCGCGAGTCGCTGGAGTAGACGGCATCCACACCGGTGCGCTTCACCCGTTCCGCCACCAGGCGGGCCTGCTCGCGGCCGAGCGCGCTGAGGGGCGGATCCTCGGTGTCGACCAGGTCCGCGTAGCAATCGCCGTGCCGGATCAGCCAGACCTCGGTCGTCCCCGGCACGCCGAACAGGAACGCCTGCTCGACCCGGCGCATGACCCGGGTGAGCTCCGCGGCCGGGTCGGCCGCGGGCCCGTCGCGTGTGTCTCGGCCGGGCTCCGCGGGCACCCCAGCAGCCTATCGGGATTGCTAGGATGTGCCGCGGATGCCTCGTTCCAGCACCCTACTTCTGGGCATCGTCCTCTTCCTGGGCGCCTGCGCAAGCGCGCCTGACGCTCTGCCGGCGACCCCACCCAGCCCTCCGCCGACGTCGGCGCCGGCCACCGCCTCGGGCCTGGCCAACGCTCCCTGGCCCCTGGACCTGGCCCTTACCGGCGACCTTTCCGCGAACGTGACCGGCACGGCGCCCGGCGACCCGTCGTTCGCCAACGAGTGCACCGGAAAGAACTCGGCGCGGGCCGGCAGCTGGGCTTCGACGATGGCGCTGAACATCGGCGGCGAGCGGTTCGCCCTGGTGATCCTGGCCGGCAGCTACAAGGGAGCTGCGACCTTCACCAACGGGATCAGCGTCGAGGTCCACTCGGCCGACCTGGCGCGGGTCTGGCAGAACCGGAGCAGTGACGCGGTCTCCTTCACGGTGGCCCCCAACGAGGAGTCAGGCCGGCTCCAGGCGACCCTTTCCAGCGCCTCCGCCCCGGCCCAGAAGCTGAAGTTGAGCGGCCGCTGGAGCTGCCAAACTTAGGTCGGCCGGCGGTCGGTCAGCGGCCCTTCCAGGTCGGCTTGCGCTTCTCCAAGAAGGCGGTCATGCCTTCCTGGGCGTCCTCGCTCAGGGCGTTGGTGGCGATCGCCTCGGTCATCAAGCCGTAGGCCTTGCCCTGGGGAAGGTCGATCTGCTCGTAGAAGGCGGCCTTGCCGGTTCGCACGGCCAGGGGCGAAAGCGAGCCGATCTGGTTCGCCAGCTCGGTGACGGAGGCGTCGAGCTGGTCCGCGGCCACGACCCGGTTGACGAGGCCCCAGCGCTCGGCGGTCTCGGCGTCGATGAAGGCTCCCGTCAGCACCATCTCCAGCGCGCGCTTGCGCCCGATCGCCCGCGAGACCGGGACCATCGGCGTGTAGCAGAAGATCCCGTTGCGGATGCCGTTGGTGGCAAAGCGGGCCTCCGCCGACGCCACCGCCAGGTCGCAGGCCGCCACCAGCTGGCAGCCGGCGGCGGTCGCGATGCCGTGGACCGAGGCGATCACCGGCTGGGGGATGGACTGCACCGCCTCCATCAGCCGCTCGCAGGTCCGGAAGACGGTCCGCTCCTCCTCCAGCGAGCGGCCGACCAGCTCCTGCAGGTCGTGGCCGGCCGAGAAGGCCCGGCCGGCGCCCTTGAGGACGATCACCGAAACCTCCTCCCGGGCGCCCTGCCGTTCCAGCTCGGCGGTCAGCTCGCGCATCAGAGGCACCGAGAGGGCGTTCAGCTTGTCGGGCCGGTTCAGGGTGATGAGCGCGGTCGGGAGGGCGTCCTCGACGAGCAGGTGTTCGAGCGCGACTGCCATTTGAGGCGAGTCTAGATAATCACGGAGGCAGAATGGAAGTCGAGTTCGACGGTCGCTGCTTCGGCTGCGGGCCCCTGAACGAGGAAGGCCTCCAGATGGTCTTCCAGCCCGAGGACGGCGCCTCGGTCACCGAGTTCCAGGTGCCGGAGCGGTACCAGAGCTGGAAGGGGGTGGTCCACGGCGGGATGCTGGCGCTGATGCTCGACGAGGCGGTCGGCTGGGCAGCCTGGCACCAGGGCCGCCCGGGCGTGACCGGGAAGCTCGAAGTCCGCTACCGGCTGCCGCTGCAGGTCGGCGAGCGAGTCCGGGTCACGGGGCGAGTCGACAGCGTCCGCCGCAGCCTGGTCTACGCGAGCGCGACCGTCCAGCGCCTCTCCGACGGCGCGATCGTGGCCGAGGCGACGGCCACCCTGATGGACGCGGCCACCACGGTCGCGGGGTGAAGGCCCAGCCACGTAGAATGCTTCGGGCCTAAGGCGGGGGCTAGCGCAGTACGGCAGCGCGCTCGGTTCGGGACCGAGAGGTCCCGGGTTCGAATCCTGGGCCCCCGACCAAATCTCAGTTTCTCGGCTCACCCCGATTCGTACTGAAAGTCGGCCGCGGTGATCCCGTAAGGGTGCCCCGGCGGCCACTGAACCAAAGAGGCCTAGGCGAAGAAGCCGCGCAGGAGTTCGGCCACCCGCTCCGGCGCCTTCTCATCTGGGGCGAAAAGGTACCGTCGAGGTCCTCTGTAGCCAAAAGGGTCCAACCGACGAGGCACCTGTGCTCCTTTAATCGGACAGTCATCTGGGACTTCTATCAATGTGCTGTAGTAGTTCAGGACCTAAGCGAGACCAACTCGTAGATAAGAAGAGCGAGATCATCGACGGTTCTGGTGCTGACTAGGCGGAGATGTTTCTTGTCACCAACACCGGGCTCGCCGAAGAGGCGCTCTCCAGTACCAAGTACGACTGGGTAGATCATCAGGCGTAACTCGTCCACAAGGTCGTGCTCCATTAGTGTGTGCCAGAGTTGGAAGCTGGCGGCGACGAGGAGTTCGCCATCTATCTCACGCTTCAGCTGCGAGACTTTGTTGATCACGTCACCCGTTATTACCGTCGTGTTGTTCCAGATGGGAGCCTCGAGAGTCGATGAAACGACGTACTTGGGGAAGCTGTTCAACCTGTCCGCGAACAGGCCACTTCGGGATGGCCACCGCGCGGCCAAGAACTCGTAGCTCCGCCGCCCCAACAGAAAGGCCTCGGCGCCCAACGCCTCGTCGAGCGCAACCTTGGCCGCCTCGTCCCGACCTTGGCCGCCAATAAGACCGACCCAGCCGCCGCGGCTGAAGCCCTCGACCCCCGCCGGGTCCTGGATGACTCCGTCGAGCGAGACGTTCTCACTTACAACAATCCTTCCCATCGCGCTTCTCCTTGCCGTTTCCGGTGGACCGCCTTCGCCTTCGCAGCCCCACCGGCCCGCGATTCACGCCGCGCGGCCTCCCCAGCGGCGATGCCGCGGCGAAGGTTGCCCGAAGTGTCGCCCAGATGTGGCCCGATCAGGCAACGATCCGGCTCCACGCCGCCCTACCCGGGCCGGCCTCAGGCAAGTCCCGAAGCTTCGAGTCCGGCGCGGCGGGCCAGCGGGGGTAGGTTCAGGAGCGCAGGCAACACGCGGTCGCGGACGAAGCGTGGGACGATTCCCACACTTGTCGCGAGCTTCGAGATCCTGGCGTTGGCCCGAATGACACGCGCGGCGACCGGTCTGCGCTCTGCTTGGTAGCTTGTCAGCAGCTCGAGCGGTGCTCGCCGCTGCTCGCTCGACAGTCTCCCCGCAAGGCTGAAAGCGTCCTGCATTCCGACGTTCATCCCCTGGCCGCCGATGGGACTGTGAATGTGCGCGGCATCTCCGGCCAGCAGGACCCGACCCTCGCCGTACTTATCCGCCAGCCGGCAGTTGACCCGGAACGCGGACATCGACGTGGCCTCGAGCCTCGCAGACGGCACCCGGGCACAACGCGCCACGGCCGCTTCAAAGAAGGCCGCAGTCGGATCGCCCTCCTTTTCCTGGGTCAGTGTGACCAGCCGCCAGAGGCCTCCAGGCATCGGGATGGCGCTCAACGCTCCTCGCGACTCGAGGAACTGCCAGACGTGGTCCGGCGTGAAATTCCAGTCGACGGCGGCGTCGGCCATCCAAAGGGTCTCGGGCAACAAGGTGCCCTCGAATGCCGCGCCGATCAGATGGCGCACCGTGCTGTGGGCTCCGTCACAACCGACCACGTACTCCGCGCTGATGGTGCCGTCGCCCACCCTGGCAACCACCGAATCGGCGCCCTGGTCGATTTGCCTGAGCTCAGTGCCCCAATCCACGAACACGCCTCGTTCGCCGAGCGCCGCGCGCATCAGTGCCTCCGTCTCCGGCTGGGGGAGGGACAGTGCGGGATACCGCCCGAGGTCGAACGGGATGGTTGCCAGGGGCCGCTGTCCGCGGCTGAAACGCATCCCGTGAATGGGGATTGCCTTGTCGGCGATGCGGTCCCGCAGGCTCGCGTCCTGGAGCAGCTTCTGGGTTGCGCAGTGCAGCACGATGGCGCGCGATTGCAGCGACGGCTCGGTGGCTCGGTCGATGACGCGACAGGCGACGCCGTGTCTTTGCAGCTCGCCGGCCAGTGTGAGGCCGGCCGGCCCCGCGCCCACGATCAAGACCTGGGTATCGAGTGACGTCATCTCAGCAGGTCCGCGCCGCCACCGAAAGGCTCCGCCGGTGGCCGGTCGGTCACCGTTTCCCCGTCAATCCCAAGCTTCATCACCAGATCCTCCAATCGGCTGAATTAGACAGGTTGTAAAGTAAGGTAGATTGGACAGGATGTCAAGTCCGCGTCGGGAGCGCACCCGCGCCCGTATCCTCGACGCCGGTAACAGGCTGCTGCTCGAGGGCGGGTACCACAGGGTCGGGCTCGAGATGGTGGCTCGCGCGGCAGGCGTGACACGCCAAACGGTCTATGACCAGTTCGGCTCCAAGTCGGGTCTCCTGGGTGCGATGATCGCCCGGTCAGAAGAACTGGCGGGGCTCCCGGGTCACCTACAGACGGTCATGGGCCAGGTCGACGGACTGACGATGCTTCGAGCCATGCTCGATGCGATAGCGGCGGTCGAGCCGCTGGTCTATCCGTACTCACGCCTCGTCTACGCCGCCCGGCTCGACGACCCGGTCGCGGCCGAGATGTGGAACGCCCGGATGACGTCGCGGCGTGCGGGCATGGGCATCGTCTTTGGGCGGCTGGCGTCGGACGGCCGGCTGCGCCCGGGGATCGGCGCGGAGGAGGCGGCGGAGGTCGCCTGGGCGCTGACCTCGCCGCCGCAGTACGAGTTCTTGGTGATCGAGCGAGGCTGGAGCATCGACCGGTATCGGGCCCACTTGGAGGCTACGATCGTGGCACGACTGCTGACGGTGGTCGAGCCTCAGCGTGAACCTTAGGTTCGATTCGAAGCTGGCTTGTGGCGCGCCGCGAGCAGCGCTATCACGTTTCCTTCCCTCCAAACTGACAACGCGTAAAATCCAGCCTCGTCCTACCGCCCTCGGGCGACCAGGTGGTTTGGCGAGATTCAGTTCGCGCAACATCGCGGGCCCGCGTAGCTCAGTGGATAGAGCACAGGTTTCCTAAACCTGGTGTGGCAGGTTCGATTCCTGCCGCGGGCACCATGCCCCGCAGCCGCGAAGTCCGTGGGGCTCTAGCGTCCTCCCAGGGCGCGGTACTGAGCCGCGTCGTATAGCAGCTTGAGGGCCGTGATCCGGCCGCCCTCCACCTTGAAGAACTCGCCGAAGCGCATCGTTCCACCGGGAAGACGCGCGTCGTAGAGGGCGGCTCCCTCTCCGCCTGAGCCGACCTGCTGGAGCATCTCGATGGGCGCCTGGAGCCCCTCGACGAAGCGACGGAGGCCGCCGATGAACCCTGCCGCGCCCCTCCGCCGGCCCGCGATCGGTCCCTCGAAGTCGAGGTCTTCGGCGAGGACGGCGCCCAGGCGGGTGTCGTCGAAGGACCCGATCCCTTCTCTCCAGCTGCCGTAATAAGCGTCGATCAGCCCGGTCGTCATGGAGTTCGTCACTTCCATTGCTGCTTCTCCCCTTTTGCCTCCAGTCAGTCCCGATTCGCACTCGTCACCGGGATCCAGGTATCCGGTCCAGGATCCCGGCCGCTCGCCGCCGTCTGCAAACGAGAGAGGTAGTTGCCCCAGCCGGCCGAATGCCCGTCGGCGCGCGTCTCCGGGAGCCCGGTGTGGCTGAGGTTCAGCCGCGTGCCGGTCGTGGTGGGGGAGAGGGTGAACTCCACCCGCGACGAGCCGGGCGGGAGATCCTCGGTCCCGGCCATCCCCCAGGAGACGACGACTCGGTTCGGCGGGTCCACCTCCAGGTACTCGCCGCGGATGAGGTGGCCGTTTATGTCGACGGCGAACTCACCTCCCGGGACCGGCTGGAGGTGGGCGTGCTGGCCCATCCAGGACACCATCCGCTCAGCCCTGGTGAGGTGCTCGAACACCAGCTCCGGCGGCGCCTCGATCTCGATGGAGGTCGAGAACTCAGCCACTTGCGGCTTCCTTCTCCGCGGCTCGCTTGAGCGCGGCCAGCCGGCCGGGCCAGAAACCCTCGAGGAAGTCGCGGACGGCGGCCAGCCCGTCAGTGCGGACCACGAACAGATGCCGGGTGCGAACCCGCTGCTCGCTGACCAGGCCGGCCCTCCGCAGGACCCGTAGGTGATGGGAGGCGATCTGCTGGGACACCCCGAGCCGATCTGCGATCTCGCCGACGGCCCGGGGTTGGTCGCGAACCAGCGCCAGGATGCGCCGCCGGTTCCCATCCGAAAGAGCTCGCAGCGCCTCGTTCACGGCTTCCGCCCCGCCGACCACTGCTTTATTCAAGCAGGCGTTTGTGCAAATGTCAATTTGTAGAACTCAGGGAGGTCGGGTTGCGTCTAGGGCGCCTGCCGTCCGGCCATGAAGCGGTTTGCCTCGGTGTGGGATACCGCCTCGGAGGCGAAAGTGAACGTTCCCCGCTCCTTGATCTCTCGAGCCGCACGGATGAACGCCCCCAGTGCGGCCCGAGAGAGCGCTCCACCCACGCTGATCCTGCGCACACCGACTGCCGCGAGCTCGTCCACGGAGAAGGAACCGCCGGTCAGGCCCATCACGACGTTCACGGGTCGCGATACGGAGGAGCAGATCGTCCGGACCTGCTCCAGGTCCCGGAGGCCGGGCGCGTAGAGCACGTCCGCGCCGGCCGCCTCGAACGCCTGCAGCCGGCGGATGGTGTCATCCAGGTCGGGCCGGCCGTGGAGAAAGTTCTCCGACCGCGCCGTCAGCACGAAGGCGAAGGGCAGCGATCTCGCCGCCTCTACGGCGGCTGCAACGCGCTCGACCGCCTGCAGGAGCTCGTAGATCGGCCGCCCAGGGTCTCCGGTCGCGTCCTCGATGGAGCCGCCGACCAGTCCCGTCTGCGCGGCCAACGAGATCGTTTCGGCAGCGTCCTCCGGGGCATCTCCATAGCCGTTCTCGAGATCGGCCGAGACGGGCAGCTCGGTAGCCTCCACGATCCGGCGCGTGACGGCCAGCGCCTCCTCGCGTGACACGGCGCCCTCGCCGTCACGGCGTCCCAGCGAGAAGGCGATTCCCGCGCTGGTCGTGGCCAGGGCCTCGAAGCCGAGCGCCTCCAAGATGCGGGCGGTGCCGGCGTCCCACGGGTTCGGGATGACGAAGGCGCCGGTCCCTTCGTGCAGCGCCCGAAAGCGCGTGGCCTTGTCTTGCTGGCTAAGCGTCATCGGCGTCCTCTCCTGTTCAGACGGCTCTCCCAAAAGGGATAGTTTCGGGCAGGCTCGGGCGGCGCCGAGAACGGAACCCCTGGCGGGCGGCAAACGTTGCTGTGGATGTGACCCAGCGGCGACTGCGGGTGCGGATGATCCTGCCGGCCCTGACCGAGGCCACCAGCCCCTTCTTCAGGCCGATCAAGTACTCGCTCTTCCCGCCCCTCGGGCTCGCGACCCTCGCCGCCTACCTCGATGAGGGCGATGAGGTGACCATCTCCGACGAGCATGTCGAGAGGCTGGCCCTGGACGATGAGCCGGACCTGGTCGTCATCCAGGTCTACATAACCTCGGCTCGGCGGGCCTACGAGATCGCCGACCTCTACCGCGCCCGGGGCTGCCACGTCGCGCTCGGCGGGCTGCACGTGACCTCGCTTCCCGAGGAGGCGGCGCAGCACGCGGACAGCGTCTTTCTCGGGCCGGGAGAGGACACCTGGCCACGGTTCCTCGACGACTTCCGCAGCGGCCGGCCGGGGTCCCGGTACGTCTCGCAGCAGAGGACGCTGGTCGGCATACCGCCGATCCGTCGAGACCTGATCAAGCGCCGCCTGTACCTGGTGCCCAATTCGATCGTCGTCTCGCGCGGATGCCCGCACGTGTGCGACTTCTGCTACAAGGTCGCCTTCTTCAAGGGCGGCAAGCAGTTCTACATGCAGACCGTCGACGGGGCGCTGGCCGAGATCGACCGGCTGCCTGGCCGCCATCTCTACTTCCTCGACGACCACCTGTTCGGCAGCCCTCCCTTTGCCGAGGCGCTTTTCGAGGGGATGCGCGGGATGAACCGGGTGTGGCAGGCGGCGGGCACGGTCAAGGCGGTCCTCGAGCAGCCTCAGGTCCTCGAGAAGGCGGTCGCGAGCGGCTTGCGCAGCCTCTTCGTCGGCTTCGAGACCGTCAACAGCGACAACCTGCAGGAGCAGCGGAAATACCAGAACATCGGCCGCGACTACGCGGCGGCCGTCCGGCGGCTGCACGACCTCGGTGTGATGGTCAACGGCAGCTTTGTCTTCGGCATGGACCACGACGGCCCTGACGTCTTCGAGCGGACGGTCGAGTGGGCGGTCGAGCAGGGCATCGAGACCGCGACCTTCCACATCCTGACGCCCTACCCGGACACGGCCCTCCACACCCGGATGGAGGCCGAGGATCGGCTGCTGCACCGGAATTGGGACGCTTACGACACCCGCCACGTGGTCTTCAAACCAGCTCGCTTGCAGCCCGCCGAGCTGGAGGCAGGATACTGGCGCGCCTACCACGACTTCTACCGTTGGGGGTCCATCTTCCGTGGCGCTGCGGCCAAAGACGATCTGAGGGGCCGGCTCCGCCACCTCACCTACGCAGGTGGGTGGAAGAAGTTCGAACCGCTCTGGGACCTGCTGATCAGAAGCCGGCAGGTGCTGCAGGCGCTCCCGCTCCTGGAGGCGACCCTGGCAGCCGGACGCGGCCGCTCGGCAGAGGCTCTCAGCCCTGGCCGCGCGGATCCTCAGCCTTGGTGATCGGCTTGTCCAGCCGCGGCCGGACCGGGCTGAGGTGGATTCGGAAAGGAGCCCCCGGCGCGCGGAAGGCGACGGCGAGGTGCTGGTTGTCGCAGAAGGGCTTGTGCTCCGATCGGCCGCACCTGCAGAGCGTGGCGCGAGGCAGGGTCTCGACGGTGCCGTCCTCCCGCCGGACCTCGATCTTGCCGGTCACCAGCAAGGGCCCGTCACGCATCGGCGTGACCGTCGTGGTTACCTCGGTCTCCTCCTCCGGCCCGCCGTCCAGCCGCCGATAGAGCAGGGCTCCGCTCGGGCAGCGCCGCACGATCTCGGCGACCTCGTCCGCTTCCGCCAGGTCTGACAGGATCCACGGCCGCCGCTGGAGCTGGAAGACCTCCGGCAGCCCGCGCAGGCACTCGCCGATGTGGATGCAGATGTCCAGGTCGAAGCTGACCTCGACATCGCGCCCGCGGTAGACCTTCCGCACCCCTGATCACGATAGGGCCAGGTCGAAGCGGATTGCGAGACAAATGTCCTATCCGCTGCAGGGGGTGCCGATTGACTACCGTATCTCGGCGGAATTACCTCGCGGTGTGGACACCGGACCCGCCGCGCCGCCGTTCGCCGCATTCTGGCGGAGGATCGCGGCCATCCTGATCGACTGGCTGATCCTCGCCTCGGCGGAGGCTGCGCTGGGGATCTTGGTCGTTCTCCTCAGCACCGACACGGCGAACCTCTATGAGATGGGGCCGGTCGGCGCCGCGATCTCCTGGGCCTACTTCGCCTTGTTCGAAAGCTCGCCGGCGCAGGCGACGCCGGGAAAGATGGTCGCAGGCATCAAGGTAACCGAGCTGGGAGGAGGCGCCATCAGTTTCAAGCGCGCCAGCGTCAGGTATTGGTGCAAGACACTGTCGACCCTGATCCTGGGCGTCGGCTGGGTGCTCGCGGCGTTCACTCCGCGCCGGCAGGCCCTGCACGACATGCTGGCGGGAACTGTCGTGGTCCGCAGCCTGGAGTTGGAGCCGATGAATCGGCATTGGGATCCCCAGGTCGCGGCCTTCCGCGAGCGCTGGGACGGAACTCGTTGGGTTCACGAGGAGCACGACTGAAGCCTTCGGCGGCGTTCGCTGCCCAGCAAGTTGCATCGTTGGGCCAATGACATTCGCCTAGTCCCGTGGGGCGCATATAACTGGTGACGGGCCGCCTGGTCTGATCCAATTTGCCGGCAGGGTCGCGAAAGCTGCCCGGGCGCTTGGAGAAAGGGGGAAGAGGTCGCTCACCGGCGGGTATGAGGGTAACTGTCCAGTTTGTAGACGGAGAGCGTCTCGAGGGCGCCTCGGAGGCGATGACGCTGAGCAAGATCGGCTTCCCGTTGGTGCCCGACGCCGGGAACAACGAGCTGGTCTGGGTGTCTCTCACCGCCATCAAATACGTCCTAGTCCACTCCGGCAACGTGGAGGCCGCCGAGGACGGAGACCCGCGAGCGGCGCTCGACCTACCCAAGGTGGTGATCCGGTTCCACGACGGCGAGGTGATCCGTACCTACCGCGACGAGAGCTGGGGGCAGGATGGAGAGGGCTTCAGGCTCCGAACGTGGGACGCGAAGGCCCGCATGCTGACCCCGACGCTGGTGTCGCTGCACGCCGTCAAAGGCATCTTCTTCGTCAAGGAGTGGGACTCACGGCCAGCTCGCGACAAGCTCTCGAGCAACCCCGGCGTTGCGACCGGCAACCGCAAGAATGCGCAAAAGCTCGAGGTCGTTGCGTTGGCCGCCGAGGCCGAGGATGGTGTCACCAAACTGGCCGGCGAGTATCGCTCGCGGCTGGCGAGAATCCGCGACGAGAAGCTTGCGAGCGGCTCGCCAAACGAATTCGCCACGGCCGTGCGCCAGCACATCGTGAGGCTCCTGATCGAAGACGGCAGGAGCCTGTCCCTCGAGCAGCATCAGCGCCTCAATGACCTTGTCCTGAGCAACGCCTTCGGCTACGGACCGCTGGATGGGCTGCTGCTCGACCGGTCGGTCACCGAGATCATGGTCAACGGGGCGCACGACGTCTTCGTAGAGCGGGACGGCAGGCTTCAGAAGGCCAAGCAATCGTTCCGTAGTGACGAGCACCTGCTCGAGGTGATCCGAAAGATGGCGGCCTCGATCGGTCGTCGGATCGACGAGGCGACGCCGATGGTGGACGGCCGGCTGGCGGATGGCAGCCGGATCAACGCCGTGATCCCGCCGGCCGCGGTGGATGGGCCGAGTCTCACGATCCGAAAGTTCACGCCGCTGCTGAACAGCCTCACGGCGCTCGTGAACCAGGGCACGCTCAGCTTGGACATGGCGGTCTTCCTCCGGCACGCCGTGCTGGGCCGGGCGAACCTGCTGATCTCGGGGGGCACCGGCTCTGGGAAGACGACGACGCTGAACGTGCTCGGGTC
>Ga0209577_10000906_pt1 | contig 29542 bp, 28 predicted proteins | sample GraSoiAngelo_109_FD_185874 | JGI IMG/M metagenome (GOLD analysis project Ga0209577, IMG submission 185874) | Grasslands soil microbial communities from the Angelo Coastal Reserve, California, USA - 14_0903_12_20cm (SPAdes) (version 2) | ecosystem: Environmental > Terrestrial > Soil > Grasslands...
GCCTGCAAATGGGGGTATCCGTCGCCTGGCGATTCGATAGGCCAATGACCACGCCGCCGGTCTTGCGCAGCATTTCCAGTAAGTAGCTCACTTGGAAGGGTCTCGGGCAGCAGATGGGCAGCAAAGACCTGTCACAGGTGCTCCACCCCCACGCGCGAGCGCGCTTCCGTTGCGGCCTTTCGGCGCGATCCCCTCAGGTCAATCGTTCCCGGTCGGGATCACCGTGGCGGGCTCGACCATCAGCAAGACCGTGCGCCCGTGCGCACGCGGATGGTGAAGGACGCCACGCGGGATCGTCACGCCCTGGTTCACACCGAGGACGAATGGCTCCCGCCCCTCCACCTCGAGCTCGAGCTTTCCCTCGAGCACGAGAAAGAACTCGTCTTCGTGCTCGTGGCTGTGCCAGTCGACAAGCTCGCCTTCGATCACGGCAAGTCGGACGACGGAGTCATTCACGGTCGTGAGAGTCTGATTCACCCACGGCTCATACCCCGCGCCCTCTGCGGCTACGTCGATCTGCGCAAGCTGACCGTACTTGTCGTCATATCTGATGTCGTAGTTCTGCATACACACCTCCCGGTCGCTCTAGATTGATAGGGGACGAATCCTCGGGGCATCAGTTCCTGGGTGTCGGCGCCGGCACGCGGGCGGCGGTCCGCCGAGGAACCTCGAGCGCGTCGACGACCCCGAGCGCGAGCGCGAGGCCTACCAAGACGACTAAGGATCCGAGCAGCTCGCCCCAGGTCGGGTGCTCGCGGCGCACGAGCCATGCGGTGAGGATCCCGACGACCGGTACGAGCAGCGTGAAAGGGGCAACGGTCGACGCTGGGTAGCGCGAGAGTAGCCGGTACCAGGTGCCGTAGCCGAAGAACGTCGAAACGATGACGACGTAGGCGAGGGCGGACATCCCGGACACACCGACCGAAGATGCCGCGCTCTGCCAATGTCCGACCCCCTCGAAGATCAGGGAGAGCCCGAGTAGGGGTACCGGTGCGACGAGGCTCGACCATACGAGCAGCGAGAAAGGCCGTTTTGCCCCGGCCGCTCGGGTCACCACATTCCCGCAGCCCCACGCGGCCGCCGAGGCGACACCGAGTGCGACTGCCAGCAGAGGGACGCCGTGGGCGCGACCGGCAGCGATCGTGCCCAGACCGACGATGGCGAGCGAGACGCCAATGACTTGGCGCAGGCTTGGGCGCTCGCCGAGTGCGACGACGGCGAGCGGGATAGTGAAGACCGGTTGAAGAGGCGCGATCACGGACGCCAGTCCCGCAGGCAGACCGATGTTCATCGCCACGAAGAGAACCCCGAACTGCCCGACACCGATGAATAGACCGACGGCGACAACCGCCCGCCAGCGCACGTCCGGCCGTGGCACGAAGAAGATCGCAGGAACAGCGGTCAGTCCGAAGCGCAGCGCGGCAAAGAGAAGGGGCGGGAACGATTCGAGGCCGATGTCAATGACGACGAAGTTCACCGCCCAACAGACGGCGACGACGAGCGCTAGGACGGCGTGCCGGCGAGGCAAGCGTCACGCCGCTTCAGGCATGGGGTCACCGGGCGGAGCCGCTGACTCGGTCGAGGCCAACGGCTTGTCGGGGACGCGATCGCCGGCGAAGAGAAAGCCCGCTCCGACCACCGCGACGACGAGGCCGCCGCCCCACCAGACGGCGTCGGGTGAGTACGCGAGCACCACGCCGCCGATGGCCGGGCCGACGGCGAAGCCTCCGGTCACCATCAGGCTGAAGACCGAGATGTAGCGGCCGAGGAGATGCGGGGGAGCGAGGTCGGCGGCGAGTGGTCCGAGGACGACGGAGTGGACGCACTCGCCGATCGCGATCACGACTGAGACGCCGCACAGGAGCGCGGACGCTCCGAGCTCCGAGTGGATCAGCGTCGCCGGCAAGACGCCGAGGAGTCCGATGGCAAAGAACGCGCTCGCTGCGACGAATACCTGCGCGCGACGCAGCGGCTTGAAAGCGCGCGCTACGGGGAGTTGCGCGATCACGATGACCAACGCGTTGAAGAGAAAGAGGAGCCCGATGGCGCCGGGTCCGGCTCGCGTATGCGCTTTCACAAACGGCGGCAGGATGTTCGCGAACAGCGCGTAGCCGGCGATGATCAGGACGAAGTTCGCCGTGATGAGGATCAGGAATCTCCGATCGCGAGCGACCGCCCGGAATCCTCCTCCGCCGACGTCGGGTGCCGCCGCGCCGCGTGGATTCGGCACCACCGCCAGTACCACCAGCGCTAACGCGGCGTAGGTGATCGCGTCGATCAGATAAAGCGCCTGAAACGATCGCAGGTCCTGTGCCGAGGAGACGACGAAACCCGCGACCGTCGCGCCGAGACCAAGGCCCAGGTTTTGTGCGACGCGTCCGAGCGCGAACGAGTCAGCACGTTGCTCTGGCGTTATCAGGAGGATGAGCAACGTCTGGTTCGCTGTGCGGGTCACTCCGACCCCGGCTCCGCCGATGACTGCGCAAGCGAACGCCTGCCACGGCCGGTCGACGAACGCGAAGCCGGCAAAGCCGAGCGCGCTCGCAAGATTGGCGGCGATCAGGATCGGCTTGGCGCGAAAGCGGTCGAGCAGGGCTCCCGAGGGAGGTGTAACGAGGGTGCCAGCTCCCAGGATCGCGGCGAGCACAAAGCCGGCGGTCGCTGTCGAGAAGCCGCGGAACTGGTGCAGGTAGATGATCTCGAACGGAAGGATCAGCCCGTAGCCGAACCAGCTGAACGCATTCCCGGCCTGCAAGAACAGCACCACGCGAGGCAGGTCCGTCCGCCAAGCTCTCGCTAGAGATAGCCGCAGCACTACTTCGCAGCTCGTACGCCTCGGTCGGCGAGAAGAGCAGCCACCGCAGCTTTCGCCTGACGCGCCGCGGCCGGATCGCGGCGAGACCCACCAACGGCGTCATCGAGGTGCCGTCTGCTCTCGGACTCCATCCAGGCCTGTTGGACCGCGAGCGCATCGATGGCACCGAGCGCGAGGCGAGGCTGACAAGACTCGCACGCAACCGTGAGATTCTCGTGGCAGGAACTCACGCGGCCTCCGGCGCCGACGTCAGACCTGACGGTGCTTCATCGAGCGGGTCGGGAATGCGGCCGCCGAGTCGAAGCAGGACTGCTCCGGCCATCAGCGCGGCAAACGCGCCACCCCACCAGATGACGTTTGGACTGGTCTGCAGGAGAAGTCCGCCAATCGCCGGGCCGAGGGCCAGGGAGCCGGTGAAGGTCAGAGTGTAGAGAGAGAGGTAGCGGCCGAGCAGATGGGCTGGAGCCATGTCTGCGACCAGCGGCCCGAGAACGAGAGTGTGTGCGATTTCGCCGAGTGCAAAGACGATCGCAACGCCCACGAGGAGACTGGTCGCAGCGAGCTTGGAGTGGATGATCGTCGCCGGCAACACCGCGAGCAGGGCAACCGCAAAGAGCGCGCTTGCCGCTGCGAAAGCGTGGGTGCGTCGCATCCGTCCCACGGCGCGCACCGCCGGGATCTGCGCGATGACGACAAAGGCGGTGTTGACCAGAAAGATGATCCCGATCTCGGCGGGGCCGACCGGTGTATGCGCCTTTGCAAACGGCGGCAGGATGTTGGAGAAGAAGGTGTGGCCGACGACGACGAGGACGATGTTGGCTGCGATCACAATGAGGAAGATCCGATCGCGGGCGACCGCGCGAAAGCCGGTTCCGTTGGCGTCTGTCGCCGTGGCGATCTCGGCTCGCGGGCTCGGCACGGCAGCGAGCACAATCAGCGCGAATCCGGCGTAGGTGACAGCGTCGAAGAAATAGAGAAGTTGGAACGTGCTGAGCTGCGGTGCGGCTGCGACGATGAAGCCGCCGACGGTCGCGCCGGCACCAATCCCGAAGTTGCCAGTGACGCGGTTGAGCGCGAAGGCGGCCGCTCGTTGCTCCTTCGTGACCAGCCTGACGACCAATGTCCGACTGGCCGTCCCTGCGGCGCCGAGGCCGGCTCCGCTGACAACCGAGTAGGCAAAGCCCTGCCAGGGACGGTCGACGAAGGCGAAGCTGGCGTAACCAAGTGCGCTCGCCAAGCTTCCTGCGACCACGAGCGCTTTGGCGGGGTAGCGGTCGAGCAGCGCTCCCGTAGCCGGGGTGACGATTGCGGACGTCCCCATCGTCGTCGCCAGCACCAATCCGGCTGTCGACGTCGAGAAGCCACGTGCCTGGTGCAGATAGATGATCTCAAAGGGAAGAACGAGCCCGTAACCGAAGTAGTTGAGAGCGTCTCCCGCCTGAAGGATGAGCACGGGGCGAGGGAGCCCGGTACGCCAACCCGAGAGGACTTGTGAGACGCGGCGCATCACCACTGATAGCCCTCGCCGTGGCTCGAAACACTCACGGGCGCTTCTCTCGCTGGCAGCTGCCAAGCGAGGTTTCGAAGCACCGGAATCCGTTCGCCATCGAGCGAGACGCCGTCGACGTCGAGTTCGGCCGAGCCGATCATGAAGTCGATGTGCCGGGCGCTCGGGTTGGCGCGCTTGCGGTCCTCGTCCTCGATCAGGAACGGGAAGCCGTTGCCGAGCGCGACGTGGCTCGATGCGTTCTCGTCTAGCAGGGTGTTATAGAACGCAGTGTCGAGCGGGCCGATCCGCCCTTCGCCGTCGACGAGGGCGAGCTCACCGAGCCGGCGGGCACCCTCGTCGACCTCGATGAGGCCACGCAGCGCCTCTGCGTTTTCGTCGGCATCGATCTCGACCGCAACGCCATCTTCAAAGCGAACTCTGAGCCCGCGGATGATCGTCCCGTCGGCGAGGACGAGCGGCTTCGTCGCGGTCACCCGCCCGCTCGTGCGACCGGGGTCCGGCGTGGTGAAGACCTCCTCGCTCGGGAGGTTCGAGAAATGCCGCAACCCTTTCGCGGTCGAGAAATCGGCAGTCGACCAGATCGCAGTGGCCAGTAGGCCGATGGTGAGCTCGGTTCCAGGCCCGCGCAGCTCGATCGCGTCGAACCGCCGCTCCGTCAGTCGCGCGGCGTAGTCGCTCAGCACCGCCATCCGCTCGTCCCAAGCGGCGAGCGGGTCGGGATCGTCGAGGCGCAGCACGTGCTCAAGCTCGCGCCAGAGCTGCTCATACGCTTCGTCGGCTGGCAGATCGGGATGTACCAGCGCCGCCCACGCCGGATGCGGCCCCGGCACGAAGCACCAGTTGGTCGAGCGCTCGTCGATGACCTTGAGTGTCTCCTTCACGCTCGGCAGCATGTCCTTGCCGAGGAGCGACTTATCGAGGCCGTCCATCACGTTCGGCGCGGTCACGCTCCGCATCGAGATGCGCGCGCCATTTTGCTCGGCGTGCTCGAGGACACGCTCGCCATACCACTGGGGGACGAAGTCGAGCGTGTCCGGGTCGGCGCTCTCGATCCGCACGCGCTTCACCCACGGATCGAAGTACGCGACGTCGACGAACTTAGCGCCGCGCTTATAGGCCGCCTCGGCGGTCGCACGCGCCTGCTCCTCGAGGCCGATCTCGGCCTGGACCAGCACGATCTGGCCTTCCTGCACGTTCGCTCCGTGCACGGAGAGCTCGGCGAGGCGGGCGAACATGTCCCGTGCTTCCCGGGAGCGCACGCCGCTGCTCAGTCGATCCAGGCTGGGTCTACGAAGACGCCGTCGCCGCCGTCTGGGCGATCGGAGCCGACGGCGATCAGCTCGAGGCCGTCGTCTCCGGCTTCGAACGCCCGCACCGTTGCGGGGTTGACGCGAACGACATCCCAGCAGCCGAGCTCGCGGATCTCGTCGTCGAGTCTGACTTGTCCGGAGCCGCTGATGACGACGTAGGCCTCCTCCTGCTCGCGATGGCTATGCGCCGAAGGTGAGCGGACGCCGGCGCCATAGCGCAGATAGGAGATGCCAAGGTGCTCGGAGTCGAGGTGCTTGCGCGCGAACCGCCCCTCGATCCCCGGCGCGCGCTCGCCCATAGAGTCCTCGACCTCCTCTTTCAGGTTCACGATCGAATACGCGCTCATCAGTTCTCCTCTCATGCGTGATTCGCGGGGCGGTCGGTAGGTTGCTTCTGCATCAGCTCATTTCCGATTCGCGGCTGTGTGGAAGTCAAAGACACCCCGATGCCGCGAAACGGACCGCCGGTCCATTTCCGACGGACCTGGTGTCATTGACGCGATGACCGTCGATCTCGAGCGGGCCAAGGCAGGTGACGAGCGCGCGTTCGCGACGCTGGTCGAGCCGTTCCGGCGCGAGCTCCAACTGCATTGCTACCGGCTACTCGGCTCCGTGCAGGACGCCGAGGATCTCGTCCAGGAAACGCTGCTCGCCGCCTGGCGCGGACTCGACGGCTTCGAGGAGCGGGCGCCGCTGCGCTCCTGGCTCTACCGGATCGCAACCAACCGGAGCCTCAACGCAATTCGCGAACGCGGACGCCGCCCAACCACGGAGAACACCATGAGACCGTCAAAAACCCGCCGCGCCGTCGAGCCCAGCTGGCTCGAGCCTTACCCGGACAGCGCGCTCCCGGACCCCGCTCCCGGACCTGAAGCCCGCTACGAGCAGCGCGAAGCGATCCAGCTCTCGTTCATCGTCGCGCTGCAGCAGCTGCCCGCGAAGCAGCGCGCAGCGCTCGTGCTGCGCGACGTGCTCGCCTTCCACACCGACGAAGCCGCCTCGATCCTCGAGACGACGCCGCAGTCGGTCAAAGCCGCCCTCCAGCGCGCACGCGCAACGCTCGACACGTACACCCTCGAACGCGAGCAGGCGCCGCTGCCCGACTCGCCGACCGAACGGAACCTTCTCGCCACCTTCAGCGACGCCGTCGAAACCGGCGACACGGCACGTCTCCTGACTCTGCTGAGCTCCGACGCCCGTGTGACCATGCCGCCGAGCCCGGGAGAACTCATCGGACACGAAGCGATCGGAGTGTACTTCGACCACGGCGCCGAGGTCCGCGGCGCCCCGCTACAGGTACGCCCGACCCGCGCCAACGGCCAGCCGGCGTTCGGCTGCTACCTGCGCTCGCAGCCCTGGGGCATGATGGTCCTCGCCCTGAGCGGCAGCAAGGTCGACGAGATCACCCTCTTCGCCGACCCCGCGCTGCCCGGCCGCTTCGGTCTCCCCGAACACATCTAGCCGACAAGGATGGGTTCGACGTGAAATGGTAAAGGTGCCTTTTTGCCGCCGACATTCGCGGCCGGACCTCCGCTCAAGCATCGAGATGTCGACCGGGCAGCAGATGGGCAGCAAACGTCTCGAGCCGCACCGCGTAGCCATGCAGAGTCGACCTGGAGGCCACCAAAGAACCGCATGAACAGTGCGCTCGTGTGTGCATCGTTGTGCACGCTGCGACCGCTGAAGTGGTCTGTCACGCCGGAGGTCGCGGGTTCGAGTCCCGTCGCTCCCGTCTACGAACTCCGTGCAGATCGGAGACTTTTTCTTCGCGGATAGTTGTCGCCGCTGGCACCAAAACGGCGTCATAGAACGTTTTTGGAAACGCCAGTCGTGGAAGTTCGATTTAGGCCTGCCTCACGCTTGCCGGCCGCCCCTCGGCCATCTCGGCGGCGCGACAGAGAGCGTTAGCCATCCGCATCTGCTCGATCGTGCGGCAGAGGACATCGAGCAGGCGCGGGCTGCCGACAAGGTATGCGAGGCACTGGGCGCGCGAGATCGCAACGTTCAGCCGGTTTCGCGACAGCAGGAACTCGAGCCCGCGCGGGATCTCGGCACCGCTCGAGCTAGCCGTCGAGTAGAAGACGACCGGCGCCTGCTGGCCCTGGAACTTGTCCACCGTTCCGACACGCACCGCCTCCGGCAGGCGCCCGCGCAGGCACCGCACCTGCAGGTTGTAGGGCGCGACGATCATCACGTCCTCGTGCCGCAGCGGCCGCGGCGACGCCTCGGCAGGCGTGTACGCGCGGCCGACGAGGCGCTCGAGTTCGGCCGCGATCGCGTCCGCCTCTTCGGGAGACGCCTGCGAGTTGCCCTCGTGCTCGACCGGGAGGTGTCGGATCCACTGCGAGCAGCTCGAGCCGCTCGCCGGTCGGCGCGACCATGAAGGCGACACCCTCCGGCACACCGGCGGTGGACTCGTGCGTCAGTCGGAGCGCCTCGCGGTACCACGCGACGCTGCGATCGAGATCTGAGACCGGCAAGCCAACGTGGTGGATTCGAGATGGCTGCATCCAGCCTCCTTCGCAAGTGCGGACGTCGGGTTGAAATAGAAAAACGATCGTCTGCGCCAGCGTTCGTTCAGTCACCCGACGCCGCCGCGGGGGTCATTCGTCGTCGTGGTCGGCGGTGGCGGTTGCATACCGCGGGCGCCCGGTGGGCCGGTAGACCTGGATCGTCACGCCCTTCGAGTCGGCTCGCGAGTCGACCAGGTCAAGCGCAATGTCCGGGCCGGCGTCGGGGAAAAGCCGCGTGCCCTGGCCGAGGACTACGGGGACGATGAGCAGGTTGATCTCGTCGACGAGGTCGTTATCGAGCAGCCACCGGATCAGGGCGCCGCTGCCGTGCACCTGCAGCTCACCCCCCGGCTTCGCTTTCAGCTCGCCGATGGCCGCCGCGACGTCGCCGGAGAGGACGGTCGTGTTCGGCCAGCGCGGTTCGGTGAGCGTATTCGATACGAGGTACTTGGGCTTTGTGTTCAAGGCATCTGTGATCGGGTGGTTGTCGGGATCTTCCGCCGCGGCGCGAGCCCGCTCCTCTGCGCCCCAGTAGCCGGCGAAGAGCTCGTAGGTCCGCCGGCCGAACAGGAACGCGTCGGCGCGCTGGTAGGTCTGGTCGATGAACGTCATGGTCTCGTTGTCGAACACCCCCATGGCCCAACCGCCGCGATCGAATCCGTTCCTGCGGTCCTCATCCGACGCGCCGCCGTTTCCCTGCATCACTCCATCGACGGTGACTTGCGTCATGGTGGTCAGTTTCATGGTCGCAGCTCCTTCTCGCTGGGTTTTTGTCGTCGTTTGATTCGACTGGACCGCGGCGCCGATCTCATCGGTCGCAGCAGAGTCCGTCCGGCGAATTCGGACTCGGAGGATCTGGAATACGACGCGAACTAGGACCACGACCTGCGCGAGCGTGCGGGAATGTCACCCGACCGCCTTGGTCGACTGCGTCGCGGCCGTCTGGTGGCGATTGTTGCTTCTCCAGACCGGCAGGCGTAGTCTCGCGCCCAAGTTCCCCTACCCACGGAGGTCCTCATGACCACCACCAGCCTGCTCCCTGACGTCGGGACCGAGCTTCGGGAGGGTTATGCCGAGGTCGGCGATCAGAGCTTGCATTACGTCGAGGCCGGTGACGGGCCGCTGATCGTTCTGCTGCACGGCTTCCCGGAGTTCTGGTTCGGTTGGCGGCTACAGATCGCGCCGCTCGCGGCGGCGGGTTTTCGGGTAGTCGCTCCCGACACACGCGGCTACAACCTGTCATCGAAGCCAGAGGGCTTCGAGGGCTACGCCGTCGACCTGCTCGCCGCCGACATCCGCGGCCTCATCGGAGAACTCGGTGCCGAGTCCGCACTGTTGGTCGGTCACGACTGGGGCGGAAGCATCGCCTGGACCACCGCGATGAACCACCCCGAGGTGGTCGACCGACTCGCCATCCTCAACGCGGCCCATCCGCGGCGGCTCCAGGAGGGACTGCACGACCCGAACCAGCTGCGGAAGTCCTGGTACTTCTTCTTCTTTGCGGTACCGGGATTGCCCGAGGAGATCGTGCACGCCAGAGACTGGCACTTCTTCCGACACTTCCTGCATGACGCGAACCCGCCTTATACGCCGCAGGAAATCGAACGCTACGTCGAGGCGTGGTCGCAGCCGGGGGCAGCGGCTGGGATGATCAACTACTACCGCGCCTCGGTAAGACAGTCCCAGAAGGAAGCCGCAGCAAAGCTTCGCCCGATCTCGGCGCCGACACTGGTCATCTGGGGGGAGCGCGATTCCTACCTCGGCTCCAAACTCGCCGAGCCCGACCGCGACGATGTGCCCAACCTCGACCGCGTCGAGCGCCTGCCCGACGCGTCGCACTGGGTGCATCACGACGAGGCTGAACGCGTCAACCAACTGCTTATCGACTTCTTCGCTGCCGCCGCGGCATAGGCACTAACGGCTTGGGCCAGACTTGTTGCGGCTCCGGTGGTGGGACGCCGCTCCACTCGGCGGGGAGCCCGAAGAGCTCCTTCAGCCAGCCCACCGAGACCTGCTCGAGCTGCATCGCGAGCGGCGAGCTGACCCAGTTGAACGCGATCTGGTCGAGCGCGCTCGCCAGCCAGTCCGCTGCGAGCGCGGCCGGTGTCCCGCCGCCCATCACGAAGTGGAAGAAGCGAGGGCCGGCCGACCGCGTCGCACCCACCTCGGCCGCGTCGATCAGGGTGCGGAGCGCCGCGAGCGAACCCACTCCTTCGTCCGGGAGCGAGCCGCCGATCCCGTCCGGAGCCCCCATCGGGCGCACCAGTGCCTCGTCGACGTTCGGCGGGTCGAGCTCGGCACGAACGTCAGGCGCGTGCGCCGGCTCCTCGGCGCCCCGGATGAAAGCGCTCGCGCCGGCGGGCAGCTGTGCTGGGACTACGGCACCCCGCTCTCGAAAGGCGGCATGTATGCCGTGTGCTTCCGGCACGGCAAGGTGAGCTACAAGTCGCGCGGCTACTAGCTAGTAGCCTCGCCCCGCGTGGCGATCGTTCTCGGCGTCGACGGCGGCAACTCGAAGACCGAGCTCGTCGCGGCGAGCCTGAAGGGCGACCTCGTCGCGCGCGCTCGCGGGCCGGGGAACAACGCGCACTTCGCCGGAGTCGACGCGACCGTCGACTTTCTCGGGCGGCTCGTCGCCGAGTCCGGGCTCGGCGATCCGGCGACGCACGGCGTCTTCTACCTCTGCGGCGTGGACGTTCCGGCCGACCGCGAAGCCCTGACGACCGCGCTCGAGCGCACGTCCTGGCTCGAGCGTGCGTCGGTCGACAACGATGTCTTCGGATTGCTGCGAGCCGGGACGGAAGAGGGCGACGCGGTTGCCGTCGTCTGCGGCGCCGGCATCAACTGCGCGGGCCGCTCCGGCGACGGACGGGTCGCGCGCTACCCGTCGCTCGGCTGGGAGTCCGGCGACTGGGGCGGCAGCGTGATGCTCGGGCGCGAGGTTCTCTTCCTCGCCGCGCGGGCCGAGGACGGGCGCGGCGAGCCGACGGTGCTGAGCGGCCTCGTCCGCGAGCACTTCGGCCTGCCGGTGGCGGAGGTCGGCGAGGCCGTCCGCTACCGCCGGATCCCGCTGGCTCGGCTCGGCGAGCTGGCGCCCCGAGTCGTGGACGCTGCCGAGTCGGGCGACTCGGTCGCGCGGCGACTCGTCGAGCGACTGGCCGACGAGGTCGTTCTGATGGCGACGCGCGCGCTCGCCGACCTCGGCTTGACCGAGCGGCCGGTGCGGGTGCTGCTCGGCGGCGGGATGCTGAGATCGGCGACAGGGTTGCTCTACGACGAGGTCGTCGCGCGACTCGCGCGGGCCGTGCCGCACGCGAGGCCGACCGCCGTCACCGAGCCTCCGGTCCTCGGCGCGGCGCTGGACGCACTCGACGCGGCAGGCGCTACCCCGGCAGCTGCCGTTCGCCTCCGCGCCGCGCTTTGCTCCTATAGCGCGTAGATGGCCGGCCGGTAGCGGGGCTCCGGAATCTCCCTGCCGGCTTCACGGGCCGCCGTCAGCCAGGCGTCCTTGGCCTTCTCGACCTCCGCGAGTGCTTCCTCGGGTGATGCCCCGAACGCCGAGCACGCTTCGAGGTCGGGTATGTCCGCGATGTAGCCGCAGTCCTCGTCGCTGTAGAAGACGTTGATGTGGTAGTCGCTCACCGCGACACGTTATCGCCGTCCGCGGACAAGCCTCGGAGCCGTGGCCTGCCGTCTACTTCTTGCCGATGAACACGAGGAAGTCGTCCTCGCCGGTCGGCTCGGCATCGGTGTAGGCGGCACGCACCTCGACGTCGCGGAAGCCCGCCCGCTCCAGCATCAGCACGATCTCGTCCTTGAAGTACAGCGACATCGCGAGGACGTGCTCCTCCTCGGCAATGAGGTCGCCGTCGCGCCAGAGGCCCGCCTTGATCTCGAGCGTCACGCGCTGCGCCAACGGGTCGAGGTCGAGGACTCGCGAGCGCAGCTCGTACTCCGACCCGTCGGAGGCGCGCCGACGCTCGCCCTCCGCGGGCCACGGCTTCGGCAGCACGCCGCGCTCGCCCTTCAGCCAGTACTTCCAGAGGTGCGCGTACGAGTACGGCGCCTCGTTGTCGAGCACGAGCGTCCCGCCGGGCTCGAGGTGCTCCCGGAAGCGCCGGAGCGCCTCGACGTCGTGCTCCCGCCGGCCGCCCAGGCCGAGGCCGCCGCAGACCACGATCGTCCGATACCGGCGCGGCAGGTCGAGCTCGTGCATCGCCTGGGCGTAGAGGTTCGGGGACAGTCCGTCCCGCTCGGCCCGCTCGCGGCAGGCCGCCAGCATGTCCGCGGAGATGTCGCAGCCGTCGACGTCGAGGCCGGCCCGGAGGAACGGCACGAGGAGCCGCCCCGTTCCGCAGGCGACGTCGAGCGCGGGTTGCCCGGACTCGACGAAGCGGCGGAAGTACTCGATCTCCGGGCCCTCGGTGTTGAACTCGGCCCACCACTTCGCGACCAGGCCGTAGTGCCAGGTCTGCGCCTGACTCACCCGTGCGCCCACGGGTACCCGCCGCGGTAGGCGAGCTCCGAGGCGACGCGGCCGCGGATCGCGAACACGCGCACGGAATGGTCCTGCCCCTCGGCGGGCAGCAGCGCGCGCGGCAGCTCGAAGCGGAAGCGGGTCTTGTCGAGGCTCCCCTTGTCGAGGAAGCGGAGCGGCCGGAGGTCGTTCGCGGCCCCCGCGAAGATCGCCTTGCCGTCCGCGAACACGACGAGCGAGTCGACGAGCCGGTGCTTCTTCCGCGTGGCGGCGAGGCCCTTGAACGCGTATCCGCCCGCGGTCTTCGAGACCTGCACCGTCCCGGCGATCGCAGCCGGGTCGATCCGCGTCCGCTTCCCCTCCGTCGACTCGATGTCCCGGTCGCGCAGAACGAGGTTGAGATCGCCGCCGCGCAGCTCCTCGAGCGCGAGGCGCCGGCCGGCGCCGTGCACCGCGAAGACGTCGACCGCGTTCGACCCGGGCCGCAGGGAGTCCTCGGGGACGAAGGTCGCGAAGCGCGTCTGCCCCTGGTCGAGGTGCGTGCGCGTCACCGACGCGATCGTCCCGTTCACCGCGACAGCGAGGTCGAGCTGCGCGCCGTGCGCGCCCGTGATCGCGCCGGACACGTGCGTGGGCAGGAAGTCGGTCGACGGGTCGATCGCGGCGAGGTACGAGCGGCCGTCGAGCCGGACAGCGGCCTTCGGGCTCGGCCGCACCGACAGGCTCGACACCTTCCGTCCGACCAGCTGCGGGTGCGGGCCGACACGGTAGAGCGGGTCGAACGTCCCGCTGCCGAAGGTCGCGAGCTGCTGCGCCAGCGTGCGCCGGCGGCGGGCGCGCAGCTCCGCCAGCGGCCGCGTGATCTCGCCCACGTCTTGCGCCACCGAGACCGGCCCGTCCGGCGGCAGCTTCCGCCCGACGAGCGACCGGCCGTCGACGTGCCAGGGGATCGGCACGTGCAGCACGTGCGCGATCGTCGGGAGGATGTCGATCGAGGGCGCGAGCGAGTCGAAGACGCGGGCGGATCGGCACGTGCAGCACGTGCGCGATCGTCGGGAGGATGTCGATCGAGGGCGCAAGCGAGTCGACGACGCGGGCCTTCTTCTGGCCCGGAAGGTGGACGAAGAGCGGGACGAAGGCGATGTCGTCCGTGTTCGTCGCCGTCGCGCGCCGGCGCTGGTCGTCGCCGCGGAAGCTCTCCCCCTCGTCGCCGGTCACGATCACGAGCGACCGGTCGTACAGGCCGGCCTGGCGGAGCTTGCGCAGGATCAGGCCGAGCGAGCGATCGGCGTAGCCGAGCTGGAGCAGGTAGCGCTGCTCGCCCTCGAGCGCCGCCCAGCTCGTCAGCCAGTGGCCCTCCTTGTAGCCGTCGAGCGGCCGGTCGTCGAGCGCCCAGCGCCGGCCGGAAGGCAGGTAGACGAACGGCCAGTGCGGGAGCACCGTGTGGAGGAAGTAGAGCGTCGGCTTGGGATCGGCCGAAATCATGTCGGTGAACTGGCACACCCGCCGGCCGCACGCCTCGATCTGGCCCGACGCGTTGCGCCGCACCGGCTCCTCGCTCTGCTGGTGCCCGCCGAAGTTCCCCCAGCTGTCCGAGATCGGCGGCAGGTGCGTCGCGTACGGCTGCGGGACGAGGAGGTGCAGGTAGACGATCCCGGCGTCGGAGGCGAGGGAGCCCGTCGTGTCCTCCACGGCCTGCCCGTTCGCCTGTGGCTGGTCCTTGCAGAGGCTCTTCGGGCACAGGTGCGTGATCGCCTCGATCACGCGCAGGCGGTAGCTCTTGCCGAGCAGCGTGAAGAGGTTGTGCGGGTACTCGGAGAAGATCGGGAGCTTGTTCCGCACCGGCTTCCGCCCGGTGAGGATGGCGGGCACGTTCCCCTCCGTGAGCCAGTCCGCGGTCGTCGCGCTCCGGTACCACGTCGAACTCGCGGCGAGCGACGCGAAGTTGGGGTAGCGCCCCGCGTCGACCTCCTCGTTCCGGTTCATCAACGAGACCGTCGTCAGCTCGTCGAAGACGACGAGGACGACGGGCGTCTTCGACCTGACCGTCGTGGCCGCCTCGACCTTCGGCGTATCGGCGAAGACGAGCTTCGACGCCGGCGAGTCGAGGAGGAAGAGCGCCACGAAGACGAGCGGCGCCGGGACGAGGACGCTCAGGAAGGAGCGGAACGGCCGCGCGCGCAGGTAGATCGCCGCCGCAGCCACGCCCGCGCCCGCCGCCGCGACGAGCGCCGTGACCCCCGAGAGCGAGTCCGACTTCGTCAGCACGTGCAGCACGACGACGGCCGAGAGACCGCCGACGAAGACGAGGTGGAGCGTCCGCGCGAGCGGCCGGCTGACGAGGTCGGCCACGAGCTCGAGGGCGAGGAACGCGGCGGGCGGCAGGAGCGTGATCGCGAGCGCGAAGAGCACGATCTCCCGCGTCGTCGAGCCGCGGATGGCGAAGAACGCGGCGTTCTTGCCGAGGATGTCGAGCAGCGGCTGCGCGAGCGCGAACGCCGAGAGCACGGTCAGGTGCGCGCCGTTCCGCGCCCCGAGGTGCAGACGGGACTCAGGGGCGGGGGCGGGCAAGATAGAGGACCCGTGTGCCGGAGGCGAGCTCCTCGGAGCGCGCGACGTCGAAGCGCTCCTCGAGGCAGCGCTCGAACCACTCTCGCCGGTAGTCGGGATGGTCGTGCTCGCGCTTGCGGCGGAGGAGCCGCGCGACCATCGGGTCGTCGGGGGTCGGGAACTCGACGACGAGCGAGGCCGAGAGGCTCCGAAGCCACTCGACCACCTCCACGACAGGCACGTTGCCGCCGATCGAGAGGTGGTGGACGAGCGCGAGGCAGAGCGCCAGGTCGGGCGTGCCCCGCTCCGGGAGCGACCGGCGCTCGAGGCCGCGCCAGCCAAGGCCGGGCGAGGGGTCGGCGAGGTTCATCGTCAGGGGAAGAATGGTGCTCGCCCCCTCGGCCTTCAAGGCCTCGTAGAGCCGGTCGACGACGACCTCGTCCGCGTCGACGGCGACCACGTGCTCCGCCGTCTCGGCGGCGATGCGCGCGTGGCCGCCCTCGTTGCAGCCGAGATCCCAGACGACGCGCGGGCGATCCGCCGCGACCGCCTCGGCCACGAAGCGCGCCTTGCGCTCGGCGTCCTCGTCGCTATAGGTGGTCGTCGGCCCGTAGCCGGACCAGGCTGAGCTCCCCGCCCGGGACGCGAGCCCGCCGGCGAGCTTCTCCAGCCGCTTGACGTTCGCGAGGATGAGCTCCTTGCGGAAGCCGGCCGCCTTCAGCTCGCGCTTGAGATCCGTGTCGCGCTCCTCGTAGCGCCTCTCCAGCCGCGCATGGAGGACGACGTGCGTGAGCGCCCCGCGCCGCAGCCGGTCGCGGAAGGAGAGGACGTTGCGGAGCTCCTGCGGCGAGATCCCGTCGATCGAGCCACGCAGCCACGGCTGAAACGGCACGCCCTTCCAGGCCTCGAGCAGGAGCGGGTAGAGGAAGAGCATGCAGAACTGCCGGTAGCCGGCCCAGGGCTCGCCCTCGCGGAGCGGCTCGAACGAGCCCACGTCGACGAACACCGGCCGCGCGCCGCGGAACTGGACGTTGTACGGCGACGAGTCCTTCAGCTGGAGGCCGGCCTCGACCGCGCGCCGGACGAGCTCGAGCTGGAGGAGCGCGGCGTCGCGGAGCATCCCGAAGCTCCACTCGTACGGATAGGAGACGAACGGGACGACGTCGTGCTCGAGGACTCCCGCGACGCCGTCGTGAAGGCCGGGCAGCGCCGGCACGTCGCCCGCCTCGCGCGTCCCGACGAGCTTCCCCTCGCGGACGAGCTCGGCGAAGAGGGGCGACCCGGAAAATGCGTGCCAGTCGGCCAGGCCACGCTCGCTGAGGAGGCGCAGGATGCGCCCGTCGGTGCGGAAGACGCGGCTGTCCGGATCGCGAAAGGAGCCCGGCTCGAGGGCCGCGCTCGTGACGTCCACCTCGGTCAAGCCCGCCGACGCGTCAGCCGGTGGAGCCTTCGTCCTCCGGCTTGCCGATGTGGAGGAACCGGCGCAGACGCCGCCAGTACACCTTCGCCATCACGCCCGCCGCGGCCACGCCGCCGACGATCGCCTGGAGCAGGAGGCTCCCGCTGCCGGCGTCGATGTAGGAAAGATTCGGATCGGTCACGAGCTCGCGTCCAAGTGGTGACGGACCGTACCGACGAGCCGCGGGACGCGCAAGGCCGCGCCGTCCGAATCGGCCTCCTGAGCGTCATACCTACCGGTGAGCGCTGTCGCCGTCTCGGAAGGCACGACCCGGCAGGCGTCGATCGACGCGGGGCCGTTCCGGGTCAGCGAGGTCGTCTTCCCGCCCGGCCTTCGGCTTCCTTGGCACGCGCATCCCCACGGCTGCGTGGCGGTGGTCGTCGACGGTGTCGTCGGGAAGCGGTTCAGGCGGCTCGAGGCCGACGCAGGCGCGGGCGCGCTGATCTCGATGCCGCCGGAGGAGCCGCACGAGGATCGGTTCGGCCGGGCGGGAGCGGCGATCGTCGTCGTCGAGGCCGAGGAGGGCGTCGCCCCCGGCGTGTCGTGCACCGCCGACGGCGGCGGCGCGCTCGTCGCTCTCCGCATCCGCCGGGAGCTCGCGGCGCCGGATGCGTTCACGCCGCTGGCGGTCGAGGGCCTCGCCCTGGAGCTTCTGGCGCTCGCAGGCCGGAGTCGCGTCCCGCCGCGGCCGGAGCTCTGGGTCGAGCGCGTCCGCGTGACGGTGCGCGAGCGGTTCCGCGACCCGATCGAGCCGCGCCGGCTCGCGGCGGAGATCGGCGTCCATCCCGCCCACCTCGCCCGCGCCTTCCGGGCGCGCTACGGCGAGACCCTCGGCGAGTACGTCCGCCGGCTCCGGCTCGAGTGGGCGGGCGGGGAGATGATCGCGACGGACAAGCCGCTCGCGTTCCTCGCCGTCGAGGCCGGGTTCTGCGACCAGAGCCACTTCACGCGCGCGTTCAAGCGGCAGTTCGGCACCACCCCGGCGCGGTTCCGAGCGACGCAACTCTGATTCCAGCGGCCGGGGACGCGTTCAAGACATAGGCGCGGCCGGCTCCTACGGTGGGGCGGTCGACTCGGGAGGAGAGCTGTGAAGCGCATCGTTCTGCTGACCGTTCTCGCCGGCCTCGTCGCGGCCGGCACGGCGCTGGCCGGCGCAAACGGCCCGTCGGCGACGGGCGGAAGCCATCTCGTCGCGCATGACGTGTTCGGGCTCCAGACGCTCGAGCTCCAGGACTTCGGCTTCAACGCGACGCTGAAGGACGTCGGGAGCGCGGACGGCTGGTTCAACTACCGCGACGTCGAGGACGGCACGCCGTTCTCGGCCGACGGGCCCGTCACGTGCCTCACGGTGATCGGCCGGGACGCCTGGATCGGCGGCGTGATCCGGAAGTCGAACGATCCGACCGTCGAAGGGCTCGGCGCGTGGTGGCACGTCACCGACAACGGGGAGGGCGCGAACGACCCGCCCGACGTCACGACGTTCCTCGGAATCGGCTCGCTCGCGGCGACGCAGGCGTTCTGCGACAACCACCCGGCGTACCGCTTCCCCTTCGCGATCGACGGCGGCAACATCCAGGTGCCTCCCAGCTAAAGGTCGTCCGCTCCCGAGTCGATTCGCGACCCGTGGAGCAAGCCCAGACCTCCGTCCGGGTCGCCGGCTCGGCGACCCTGGCGCTCTTCGGCTCCGCGATCTTCGTCGCGGCCGGGCTCGTCTTCCTGCTCGAGCCGATGGTCGGGAAGATGCTGCTGCCGCTCCTCGGCGGCGCCGCGGCGGTGTGGCTCGTCACGCTCGTCTTCTTCCAGGCCGTGCTGCTCGCAGGCTACGCCTTCGCGCACGTCTCGATCCGCGTGCTCGGCCTGCGCCGCCAGACCGTCGCGCAGCTTCTCCTCGTCCTCCTCCCGCTTCCGTTCCTGCCGGTCGCGCTGCCGGCGAACGCCTCGCCGCCCGCCGGAAGCCCGACGCTCTGGCTGCTCGGCCTGCTCGCCGTCACGGCCGGGCTGCCGTTCTTCGTCGTCACGACCGCGAGCCCGGTGCTCCAGCGCTGGTTCTCCGCCTCCGGGGACCCGTCGGCCGCGGACCCGTACTTCCTCTACGCGGCCGGGAACGCCGGAAGCCTCCTCGCCCTGCTCGCGTATCCGTTCGTCATCGAGCCGCGGCTGACGCTCGCCGCGCAGGCGCAGCTCTGGGCGGCCGGCTACGGACTCTTCGTCGTCCTGCTCGGGCTCAGCGCGCGGCGCGTGCTCGCGGGCGACGTCGTCGCCGAGATGCGCGCCGCACCCACCTCGCCGGCGCTCTCGACCCGGACACGTCTCCGCTGGATCGCGATGGCGGCGGTGCCGTCGAGCCTCATGCTCGGGACGACGAGCTACCTCTCGACGGACATCGCCTCGGTGCCGCTGGTCTGGATCGTCCCGCTCGCGCTCTACCTGCTCTCGTTCGTCGTCGCGTTCGCCCGCCGCCAGCCGGTCTCGCTACGGACGATCAGCGTGCTCGCGGCGGTGTCCGCCCTCGCGGCCGCGGCGTCGATCCTGCGCGTCGTCCCGCTCCCGGTGCCCGCGCTCGTCGGCGTGCACGCGGCGAACCTCTTCCTGCTCGCGCTGCTCGTGCACCGCCGTCTCGCCGAGGAGCGGCCGGCGGTCGACCGGCTGACGGAGTTCTACCTCCTGCTCTCGCTTGGCGGCGTCCTGGGCGGGATCTTCAACGCGCTGCTGGCGCCGAGGCTCTTCTCGACGATCCTCGAGTACCCGCTCGTGATCGCGCTCGCGCTGCTCCTCCGGCCCGGACGCGGCGCCGGCCTCCGCTCCGCGCCCGTCGCGCTCCTCCCTGCGCTCCTCGTCCTCGTCGCGCTCGGAGGCCTCTCCTCGGCGGGCCTCGCCGGAGCGACCGCCGTCCGGCTCGTCCTCGGCGCGGGGATCGCCGTGCTCCTCGTCTTCCTCGGCCGGCGGACGCAGCTCGCGGTCGGCCTGGCCGCGCTGCTCTTCCTGATCACGCTCGCGCAGTCGTCGCTCCACACCGAGCGCACGTTCTACGGCGTCCTCCGCGTCGTCGAGGGCCCACGCCATCAGCACGTCTTCGTCCACGGGACGACGATCCACGGGATCGAGAGCTTCGCGCCCGGCCGGCTCGACGTGCCGCTCAGCTACTACTCGCGCCGGGGCCCGATCGGACAGGTCTTCAAGGAGCTCGGCCCGCGCCTGCACACGGTCGGCGCCGTCGGGCTCGGGAGCGGCGCGCTCGCCGCCTACGGCCGTCCCGGCGACCGCTACACCTTCTACGAGCTCGACCCGGCCGTCGCCCGCATCGCGTCGAACCCGCGCTGGTTCACGTACCTGAGGGATTCGCGCGCGGCCGTCGAGATCGTGATCGGCGACGGGCGCCTGAAGCTCGCCGCCGCCCCGGACCATGCCTACGACCTCGTCGTCCTCGACGCCTTCAGCTCCGACTCCGTCCCGGTTCACCTGCTGACCCGGGAGTCGGTCGAGCTCTACCTGCGCAAGCTGCGACCGGACGGGCTCGTCGCGTTCCACGTCACGAACCGCTACCTCGACCTCGAGCCGGTGGTGGCGGGCGTCGCCCGCAGCCTCGGCCTCGCCGGGCTGACGCAGAACCACCACGCCTCCGCCGCCGAGGAGCGCGCCGGTGCGCGGTCGTCACATTGGATCGTGGTCGCGCGCACACGCCGCGCGCTCGGCCCGCTCGTCCGCGACCGCCGGTGGCACCCGCTCGAGAGCCGCCCCGGCCTGCCGGTCTGGACGGACCAGTTCTCGAATATCCTCGACGTCGTCTCCTTCACGCAAAGCTAACCCGCCTCTTAGACGCTCCTTAGGGACGACTGCGACCCTCACCGACTCGTGCTGGCCACCCTCGCCGCCACCGCCACCCTCGCCGTGCAGCGGCCGGTGCTCGCGAGCCCGAGCAGGGCGGCGATCGCGACCGCACGGCAGGTAATCCCGGACTCGACGCTGCGAGCCGCGAAGGCGCGCCGGATCCTCTCGCTCGGCTCCTACTGGGGCGGCAAGTACTCGACCGCCACCGGGGAGCTCGTCACCGTGTACGTGTCGGACGCGTACCCGCAGGACCCGGCCATCGCGCAGCGCTGGGCAGACTTCCTCGACTCGCTCGTCCACGGCTCCGAGCTCTCGCAGGTCACCGCCTACCTCGCGCCGCTCGACGAGGTGCAGTCCATCTGCGGCATCGAGGCGCTCGCCTGCTACAGCCCGAACGAATCGCTCCTCGTCGCGCCCGGCGACGCTCCGACGAGCGACATCTCGGCCGAGGCGGTCGTGACCCACGAGTACGGCCACCACGTCGCCGCCCACCGCTCGAACCCCCCCTGGCCCGCCGTCGACTACGGCACGAAGCGCTGGGCCTCCTACAACCAGGTCTGCAGCAAGACCCGCGCCGGCCGGCTCTACCCGGGCGCCGAGTCGCTCCCGCACTACACGCTCAACCCAGGCGAGGCGTTCGCCGAGAGCTACCGCGTGCTGAACCAGCACAAGCTCGGGCTCGCCGAGACAGCCTGGGACATCGTCGACCAGAGCCTTTACCCGACCTCGCAGTCGCTCTCGCTCCTCGAGCAGGACGTGTCGAGCCCGTGGACGAAGCCGACCCTCACCGCGTATCGCGGCTCGGTTCGCGCCAGCGCGCGGAGCCGCACGTTCAGCATCGTTACGGCGCTCGACGGCTCACTCCGGCTCGACCTGCGCGCGTCGTCGGGCGTGCGGCTCGGCTTCCGCGTGACCGTGCCTTCCGGCAGGGCCGTCGCCACCCGGACGGTCGCCGCGGCCCACGACAACGTCGTCGCGACGACGATCTGCGGCCAGCGCAGCTACCGCGTCCGCGTCTCGCGCCTCCGCGGCGCAGGCGCCTTCACCCTCTCCGTCACGAAGCCGTAACGAAAGCGAATCGGAAGGCGCACGAGCCCTTCCGCCCGGCGCGCGCCGCAGCTACCCCTGACGGCGCCAACGACGGAAGGAGTGAGTGTGAGGACGTGCTTCAGACGGAGCAGAGTGCGGCTGCTCGCGGCGGCCGTTGCAGCGGCCGCGATCGGAGGCGGGGCGCTCGTCGCGGCGGCTGCATCCCGCAACGACGTCTCGCCGACGGTGATCAAGGCGTGCGCAAACCGCTCGAACGGCAAGCTGCGGCTCGCCAACCTCGCCGGAAGCTGCAAGCCCGGCGAGCGACCGATCTCCTGGAATGCGCAGGGACCCGCAGGGCCTCCCGGCCCGGCGGGCGCGCCCGGTCCGGCAGGACCGCACGGCGCGACGGGACCCGCAGGACCCGCAGGGCTCGCCGGACCCGCGGGGCTCGCCGGACCCGCAGGCCCGGCAGGTCCGGCAGGCGCCGCAGGCCCGGCGGGCGCGAAGGGCCCGACCGGTCCGGCAGGCCCGGCCGGCCCCGCGGGAGCCGCCGGCCATCCCGGACCGACGGGAGGGCAGGGACCCGCCCGGCGGGCGCGAAGGGCCCGACCGGTCCGGCAGGCCAGGCCGGCCCCGCGGGAGCCACCGGCCATCCCGGACCGACGGGAGCGCAGGGACCCGCCGGCGCGGCCGGAGCGAAGGGTGCGACCGGGGCGAGAGGGCCGACCGGCCCGAAGGGCGATCCCGGCTCGGGCCTGACGTCGATCGCGCAACTGAGCGGCGTCGCGTGCACCGCCGGCACGGCCGCAGGCACGATCGCCGTGAGCTACGACGCCTCCAACCACGTCGTCCTGACCTGCGTCGCGACCGGCGGAGGCGGCGGAGGCGGATCGGCGACGCTCGTGATCAACGAGCTCATGACCGGCACGACGGGCGCTGCGAGCAACGAGCTCGTCGAGATCGCGAACCTCGGCACGGCGGCCGCCGACGTAAGCGGGTTCAAGCTCGTCTATCGCTCCGCGACCGGGACGAGTGACGTCTCCCTGGCGACGATCCCGTCCGGGACGACGATCCCCGCGGGCGGCTACTACCTCTTCGGAGGCAGCGCCTACGCGGAAACCCCGGCCCCGGACCAGTCGTTCTCGACCGGCATCGCCGCGACCGGCGGCGGCGTCGGCCTGCGGAACGCCGACGGCACGCTCGTCGACTCGGTCGGCTACGGCTCGGCGACGACGAACGCGTTCGTCGAGGGAACGCCGACGGCGGCTCCGGCCACGACGGCGGCTCCGGGCACGAGCGCGGCACGGCTCCCGAACGGCCACGACACGAACGACAACTCGGCCGACTTCGGCGCGGCCACACCGCCGACGCCGAAGGCGTCCAACTCCTAGAGCAGGATCGGAGGGGCCTGTGCGAGTCGGGCGCAGGCTCCTCCGCCCGCTCTCCTCTTTGACAGTAAGGTCTCCACGGTGATAAAGCACCCCTGACGGTGAGGGCCGTGGGGACCTCCGTCATCGTGCATCCGGAGGAGACAAGGGAGGGGACACAGTGAGGCACCGAGGAGTGCTCGTGTTGGCGGGACTGGCCGGGGCGTTGGCCCTGGTCGTCTCGCTCAGCGTCGCCGCAGCGGGCGGCGCCGGCAAGAGTCCCGCGAAGCGTTCCGTCGCGGCAGCCGTCAAGCCGCCCAAGGTGGCGGGGGCCGCGGCGCTCAAGAAGAAGTACGGCGGCCAGTCGATCACGTTCGTCGGCGACAACGCCGTCGGCTCGAGCCACAAGCGCGACCTGCTGCTCGTCGCGCGGTTCCAGAAGGACACCGGCATCAAGGTGAAGCTCGTGCCGCACCCGGCCGCCTCCGACGCGGCCTACTCGCAGCTCGCGCGGAACTTCTCGTCGCACTCGTCGTCGATCGACGTGATGATGCTCGACGTCGTGTGGCCGGGCGCGTTCGCGCCCTACCTCGTCAACCTGAAGCCGGCTCTCGGCAAGGCGGCGAAGAAGCAGGCGGCGGGGATCGTCCAGAACGACACGGTGAACGGGAAGCTGATCGCCATGCCGTGGTTCGGCGACTTCGGGATCCTCTACTACCGCACCGACCTGCTGAAGAAGTACAACATCAGCGGCCCACCGAAGACGTGGGCGGCGCTCACCTCGGACGCGAAGAAGATCCAGGCCGGCGAGCGCAAGAGCAACCCGAACTTCTACGGGTTCGTGTACCAGGGCAACGCCTACGAGGGCCTGACCTGCGACAGCCTGGAGTGGCTCGCCTCGAGCGGCGGCGGGACCTTCATCAGCAACGGCAAGGTCACGATCAACAACTCGAAGGCGGCGGCGATGCTGAACCTCGTCCGCAGCTGGATCGGCAACATCACCCCGCGCGGGGTGACCTCGTATCAGGAAGAGGACGCACGGAACGCCTTCGACGCCGGCAACGCGGCCTTCATGCGCAACTGGCCGTACGCGTACGCGGCGAGCAAGGGCACGCCCGTCGACGGCAAGTTCAACGTCACGGTCCTGCCGCACGGCGCGGGCGCCCACTCGGTCGGCACGGTCGGCGGCTGGCAGCTCGGCGTGTCGAAGTACTCGAAGCACGTCGGCGCCGCGACGGCGCTCGTCGCGTACCTCACCAGCGCCGGGGTCGAGAAGTTCGACGCGATCTACAACTCGAACGTCCCGACCATCCCGTCGGTGGCCCGCGACCAGGCCGTCGTCAAGACGAACCCGTACCTGAAGCCGGAGATCGCGAACGTCGCACGCGTGACCCGGCCCTCGCGGGACCTGAAGACGAAGTACAACCAGGGATCCCAGATCATCTACCAGGGGATCAACCAGATCGAGAACGGTACGGACGCGAAGTCCGTGCTGCCTTCGATCGCAAGCCGGCTGAAGCGGTTGGTCGGCTAGGGCCGGAGCAAGAGTGGTCGAGACGAGGAGGGTGGGCGCCCTAGGGCGCCCACCCTCCGGATCCGAGGCAAGGCGATGAGCGCAACACCTGCCGTCACGCCGGCCGCTCCACGGCGCAGGCGCCGCTCGAAGCTCCAGCGCAGGCAGACGACGCTGGCCTGGATCCTGGTCCTGCCTGCACTCGCCGTCGTCGCGCTGATCGCGTTCTACCCGCTCGGCAAGACCGTCTACTACAGCTTCACCGACCAGCAGTTCCTCGCGGGCTTGCAGCCCACGAAGTGGCTCGGGCTGAAGAACTACTTCGGCGCGAACGGCATCATCCACGACCACGACTTCCGGAACTCGATCGTCGAGACGGTCAAGTTCACGCTGATCACCGTCTCCTTCGAGTTCGTCCTCGGGCTGGTCATCGCGCTCGTCGTCAACTCGAACTTCAAGGGCCGCGGCGTCATGCGGGCGGTCATGCTCGTGCCCTGGGCGATCCCGACGGTCGTCTCGGCGCAGATGTGGAAGTGGATGTACGACGACGTCTTCGGCGTCATCAACGACGCCCTCATGCGCCTCCACATCATCCACCACTCGGTCGCGTGGATCTCGCAGCCGAACACCGCCCTCGCCTCCGTCTCGGCGGTCGACATCTGGAAGACGACGCCGTTCGTCGCGCTCCTGCTGCTCGCCGGGCTTCAGGTGATCCCGTCGGAGCTGTACGAGGCGGCCCGGGTCGACGGCGCGAGCACCTTGCAGCAGTTCTGGCGGATCACCCTGCCGCTCCTGCGGCCCGCCATCCTCGTCGCGCTCGTCTTCCGCACGCTGGACGCGCTCCGCGTCTTCGACATCTTCTACGTGTTCTTCGGGAGCCGGCCGGACACCCAGACGATGGCCATCTACGACCAGAACACGATCATCAACGGCGACGTCGGCTACGGCTCCGCGATCAGCGTCGCGATCTTCCTGATCATCGGCCTGTTCGTCGTCATCTACGCCACCGTCATGCGGGTGGACGAGCAATGAGCACCGTCGCCGAGCGCGCGGCGAGAACCACGGGCTACGAGCTCAGCCGCACCCGCAGGCTCGCGCGCAGCCCGATGGGCCGCCTCGTGCGGAAGGTGCCGTTCTGGGTGCTGATCGCGGTCATCTTCGTCTACGCCCTCTTCCCCTTCTACTGGGCGATCCGCTCGTCGCTCACGCCCGACACCGACCAGTTCACGCGCCACGTCAAGTACTTCCCGGCCCACCCGACGCTCGCCAACTTCCGCGAGGTCCTGTCGACGAGCGACTTCCAGCATGCGCTCGTGAACTCGACGATCGTCGCCGGCTCGGTGACGCTGCTCTCGCTGCTCGTGGGATCGCTCGCCGGCTTCGCGCTCGGACGCTTCCGCTTCCGGGGCCGCTCCGCCGTCCTCTACCTGATGCTCTCGATGACGATCTTCCCGCAGATCGCGATCCTCGGCGCCCTCTACACGCTGATCTCGAGGTACCACCTCTACAACTCGCTCAAGGCGCTGATCCTGAGCTACCTGATCTTCACGCTCCCGTTCACGATCTGGGTGCTCACGAGCTTCATGCGCGGGCTGCCGCGCGATCTCGAGGAAGCGGCCTACGTCGACGGCGCGACGCCGCTCCAGGTCTTCTACAAGGTGCTGCTGCCGCTGATCGCGCCCGGCCTCGTCACGACAGGGCTCTTGGCCTTCATCGCCGCCTGGAACGAGTTCCTCTACGCGCTCTCGTTCACGAACACGCCCGACAAGCACACGGTGCCGGTGGCGATCACGCAGTTCGTGGGGAAGTCCGGGAGCACGTTCCAGGTGCCGTGGGGACAGATCATGGCCGCCACCGTCATCGTGACCGTGCCGCTGATCGTCGCGACGCTCGTCCTCCAGCGGCGCATCCTCGCCGGCCTCACCGCGGGAGCGGTTAAAGGCTAGATCGCGGCCTCGGTCTCCGGATCGAAGAAATAGAGGCGTCTCGTGTCGACCACGAGCTGGATCTCCGAGTCCTCGGCGATGCGGGTTCGCGGGCTGACGCGGGCGACGAGGCGCGACCTCGGGCCTTCTCCGTTCTCCTTGACCCCGAGCAAGACCTCGGCGTCCTCCGGGCTCTCGGCGGCGACCGCGGCGAGACCGGCGGCGGAGACGGTGAAGTAGACGAGCACCTCGGCGCCGAGGGGCTCGGTCAGGTCGCAGTGGGTCGTGAGCCGTCGCTCCTGCGGCACGTCGCGCTCGAGGCTCGCGTCCTCGAAGTCCTCCGGCCGGATGCCGAGGACGACCCGGCGGCCGACGTAGTCGGCGAGGATGGACTTGTTCCGCACGAGCTGCTCGTCGACGAGGAGGCGGTGGCCGCCGAAGCTCACCCAGACCCCGCCCTCGTCGCGCTCCAGCTGCGCCTCGACGAGGTTGATCGCCGGAGAGCCGATGAAGCCGGCGACGAACTCGTTCACCGGGCTCTCGTAGAGCGCCTGCGGCGTGTCGACCTGCTGGAGGTGCCCGTCGCGCATGACGGCCACGCGATCGCCCATCGTCATCGCCTCCACTTGGTCGTGCGTGACGTACAGCGTGGTCACGCCCAGGCGGCGCTGGAGCTGGTGGATCTCGGCCCGCATCTGCACCCGGAGCTTCGCGTCCAGGTTCGAGAGCGGCTCGTCCATGAGGAACGCCTGCGGCTCGCGCACGATCGCGCGTCCCATCGCGACGCGCTGGCGCTGCCCGCCCGAGAGCGCGCGCGGCTTGCGCTTGAGGAAGTCGTCGATCTCGAGGATCTCCGCCGCCTCCTGGACCCGCTTCTGCACCTCCGGCTTCGGCAGCTTGCGGAGCTTGAGCCCGAAGGCGAGGTTCTGCTCCACGGTCATGTGCGGGTAGAGCGCGTAGCTCTGGAAGACCATCGCGATGTCGCGCTCCTTCGGCGTGAGGTCGTTCACCACGCGATCGCCGATCCTGATCTCGCCCGCGCTGATCTCCTCGAGGCCGGCGAGCATCCGCAGCGCCGTCGTCTTGCCGCAGCCCGACGGGCCGACGACGACCATCAGCTCGCCGTCCTCGATCGCCAGGTCGAGGTCGTGGACGGCGGTCGTGCCGTCGTCGTAGACCTTCGAGACCTTTTCGTATGCGATCGGAGCCAAGACGAATCCCTAGTCTCTCGCTGCGTGACGGATCGTTACACAGAGCGGGCGTCGTGATCGAGCCCTGGTGGCAAGGCGGCGTCCTCTACCAGGTCTATCCGCGCTCCTTCGCCGACTCGAACGGCGACGGGATCGGCGACCTCGAGGGCGTCACGTCCAGGCTCGAGTACCTCGAGTGGCTCGGCGTCGATGCGGTCTGGCTCAACCCGATCTACCCGTCGCCGAACGTCGACTGGGGCTACGACGTCGCCGACTACACCGCCGTCCACCCCGACCTCGGGACCCTCGGCGACCTCGACCGGCTGGTCGCCGAGGCGGGGCGGCGCGGGATCGCCGTCCTGCTCGACCTCGTCCCGAACCACACGTCGATCGAGCACCCATGGTTCCGCGAGCGGCCGGACCTCTACGTGTGGGCCGACGAGGTGCCGAACAACTGGCGCGCCGCCTTCCGCGGCGGCTCGGCGTGGACGCTCGACCCGGAGCGCGAGGGCTACTACCTGCACAACTTCGCGCGCGAGCAGCCCGACCTCGACTGGTGGAACCCGGAGGTGCGCGCGGAGTTCGAGCGCATCCTCCGCTTCTGGTTCGACCGCGGCGTCGCGGGCTTCCGGATCGACGTCGCCCATGCGCTGGTCAAGGACCGGGAGCTCCGCGACGACGTGGCGGCGACGGACGAGGACGACCCGCACACCCGCGCGCACGGGATCCGCCGCATCCACTCCATGAACCGGCCGGAGACGCACGAGGTCTTCCACGCGTGGCGCCGGCTCGCCGACTCCTACGAGCCGCCGCGCGTCCTCGTCGGCGAGGTCTACGTCCTCGACGTCCCTGCGTGGGCCCGCTACTACGGGTCGGGCTCGGACGAGCTGAACCTCGCCTTCAACTTCGCGCTCGTCCACGCCGACCTCGAAGCGGCCCAGATGCGGCACGTCGTGGCGGCGACGGAGGCGGCGCTCCCGGCGAGCGCGTGGCCGTGCTGGACGGGGTCGAACCACGACGCCGGGCGGCTGACGACGCGGTGGTGCGACGGCGACGAGGCGCTCGCGCGCTGCGCGCTGCTCGTGCTGCTCACGCTGCGCGGCGCCGCGTGCCTCTACTACGGGGACGAGCTGGCGCTCGCTGCGGGTCACGTCCCGCCGGAACGGGTGGTGGACGTCGGCGACCCCCCGCGCGATCCCGCTCGCACGCCGATGCCGTGGACTCGCGAGGGCGGCTGGGACGATCCGTGGCTGCCGCTCGAGGACACGAGCCGAAACGTGGAGGACGAGCGCGCCGACCCCGGTTCGACGCTCCACTTCACGCGCGACCTGATCGCGCTCCGCCGCACGCTCCCCGACCTGCGGGGAGGTTCCTACGCCGAGCTCCCGGCCCCGGAGGGAGCGTGGGCGTGGCGCCGCGGCGAGGGCGTCTCCGTGGCGGTGAACCTCGGCTCCCGCCCCGTCGAGGTCGCCGTCGAGGGGCGCGTCGCGCTCGCGACCGACCGCGGCCGGGAGGGCGAGCGCGTTGGCGGTGGGCTCGAGCTCGCACCTGCCGAAGGCGCCGTCGTCACCTCCGGCTGATCCCGAGTCCCCCGTTCGGGCGATGCGCGCCGGCGCACCATCGCCGAAGACGAAGGCATGGCGCGTGACGCGCCGACGGCTCCGACTGCGGCACGTAGCGGGGCCGGACGGCTCGTCGCGACTGCGGCAATTCGGTGCGAAAGCGAGGAAAGCGTGAGCTCGGCTCTGAACCAGAATTCGAACGGCATCGCGGCGGCCGGAATGGCCGGTCCCGCCTACGTGAGCGAACCTCCGCTCAGCCCACCGTCCCCCCGTGCCTCGGCCCAGGCCCCGGCGCCGCCCCCACAGCAGCCGGAGCGGCCCGTGCTCGAGGTCGCGCCGGATCCCGTTCCCGTCGCGGTCGTTCCTCCGGCGCCGGCCCCGCCCGCGCCCGCCCCGGCCGAGCCGGAGACGCCTGCCGGCCTGCCGCTCGAGGGGCTCCTGCTTCGCTTCGGCCTGATCACGACGGAGCAGCTCACCGAGGCCATGCGCGA
>Ga0209577_10000907_pt1 | contig 29536 bp, 30 predicted proteins | sample GraSoiAngelo_109_FD_185874 | JGI IMG/M metagenome (GOLD analysis project Ga0209577, IMG submission 185874) | Grasslands soil microbial communities from the Angelo Coastal Reserve, California, USA - 14_0903_12_20cm (SPAdes) (version 2) | ecosystem: Environmental > Terrestrial > Soil > Grasslands...
CAGGCCAGAGAATTGAGGTTACCTGGGACGCGGTTCCGGGGCGCATCTGGCAATGCACTTTGAACGCCGTGCCCTCCGCAGTTAAGCTGCGAGGTACCCGTAATGTGGGCGAGGCGACGTGCATCGTGCCAAACAGCGATTTCAAGTTGTTACCCAATGTCAACGTGGGGGTAAGTATCATCACCGCGGAACATGATCGGGTCTTGACCGCCCCCCGTGAGGCGGTGCATCTGGACGATGGGAAGTCTTACATTTTCGAGATTGTTGATAACGAGTTGAAGCGCCGCGACGTCGAAACCTCAGTTTCTAATCTTACGGACGTAGAGATCACCAAGGGCATTGCCGAAAAGTCTTTGATTGTGCTGGGCTCGACGAATGCTAAACCCCTCCGCCCGGGAATGTCCGTGAAGGTAGTGCAATAGATCATGAAGTTTGCAAAACAAATCGCCATCCTGCTCTTCCCGTTGCTGCTTTCTTTGGCGTCGGCCGCCAATACCCCGCAAGATTTGCTGGCCGCCGGACGAGTCGACGAGGCTATCAATACTTTACAAGGGCAGATCAGCGTCACCCCCGACAGCGCCCAATCTTACAATCTACTCTGTCGGGCGTATTTTTCGCTGGGCGATTGGGATCGCTCCGTATCGGCCTGCCAGAAAGCCGTGAACCTCGAGCCGAACAACAGCCAGTATCATCTTTGGCTAGGCCGAGCCTATGGAGAAAAGGCGGATCACTCCAGCTTTCTGAGCGCTGCGGGATTAGCCAAGAAACTACGCGGCGAATTTGAACGTGCTGTCGCCCTGGATCCAAATAACGTGGATGCCCGCACCGACCTCGCGGAGTTCTACCTGGAGGCGCCCGGCATTGTAGGCGGAGGCCAGGACAAAGCTCGTGCCCAAGCGCATATCTTAAACAAGCTGAATCCCTCCAAGGCGCACTGGGTCATGGCACGACTGGCAGAGAAAGACAAAGACAGCATAAGTGCCGAGCGGGAATACCGCGCCGCTCTGGAAGGCAGCCACGGCAGCGCGGATGGCTGGCTAGATCTGGCCATCTTTTACCGGCGCGCTCGCCGCCTCGACAACATGGAAGAGGCAGTCAATCACGTGTTAACCGCGCCCAGGAATCGCCAGGACGTTTTAGTGGATGCAGCCGAAACTCTCATCCGCGCCGGACGCAACTTCCCGCTCGCCGTCCAGTTATTGCGCCGCTATCTTGCCGAGGGCACGGTGGAAGAAGCTCCGGCATTTAAGGCGTATTACCTGCTCGGCACCATCCTGGAAAAGCAGGGCGACAAAGCGGCGGCCGCTCAGCAGTATCGCGCCTCGTTGTCCCTTGCCAGAAACTTTGGACGCGCCCAGGAAGCCTTGAACCGAGTGAGTAGTAACCAGTAGGATTGTCGGCGGACTCCTGTTCTTAACCCTTTAAAGTCGCGCAAGACGATGCGCGCCCTTCCGCGCGCATTGCGCCGGGATACCGACGATATCAGAGCGTCCACATACACGCTTGATTGCGAACCCTGTAATCATCCACTAAGCTAATCTGATCCTACGCGCCCGGGTGGCGAAACTGGCAGACGCACGGGACTTAAAATCCCGGGCCCCGAAAGGGGCGTGACGGTTCGATTCCGTCCCCGGGCACCAGAATCGCTGGGCGCGACTCGCTGGGTTGACGTCGTTTATGCGTGCGGCATTTAGTGTACTCGGGGATTCCCCCCAGTAGACTGAAAGTGACTTGTGCCGGACGGCTTCGCTACATACTGTAAAAATTGTGGTGTGCCGTTTTCCCGGACAGCAGGTCCGAAAAGAGCTTAGGTATGGGCTGCGCTTGCCGGTCTTATTGGAAGCGCCGGCTAGTTCAGGCCAGCTAGTTGCGGAATCGGAAAACATCAGCCTGCATGGCATTCTGCTGCGCGCTGGCGTCGCGATTGCGCGAGGTTCGCGTGTGCGATTGGCGGTCGGCCTCAAACCGCTCGTCCCGCGTGCAAAGCTATCATTAACCGCGGCGGGCAGAGTATTGCGCGTCGTGCCGGATACGAGCGGCAATTTCATCATGGCCGTCAAGTGCGAGCGTCCATTTCGAATCCTCCGCGCACGACCAGCAATACCCTGATTATTCGTCTCTCGAAAAATCCTGTGCCCCTGAATAGTTTATTGGCTAACTTGATGGGTAGGGATTTCAATCGCTGCGTGGCAGAAAGGGGCGCGGTAGGAAGCTACATCTCCAGTACAGTCTCGGCAGAACTGGAGCCATGGTTACGTCGTTGCTTTCGAAGCTCGCCCAGAAAAGCTTCGGCCGGGAGTTCGCCTCGATTGCGGAACAGTTCGAGCAACGGATCTTCCGCTTCTTCGCTCACCGCAACCGTGCTACCCGCCTCAGGTGCATCTGCTTCCAATCCGTCCGGCTCGACCAAAAGATCGGGCAAAACGCCTTTGCTCTGCATTAACGCCTCGATAAACTTTTCGACCTGCTGGCGCTGCTGGGCCGTTCTCTGGGTGAATTCCACGCCCATACCCGCCTCAGGATGCATTACCCTCACCACGCCTTCGACCTGCACTGAGAGATCGGCTACACGCATCGAGAGCACAACCCGGCTGTGCACAGGAAAGGGCGCGCCGATCTCCAAATAGCAGCCGCCCAGACTGAGATCGGTCAAACGGCAGCTTGCTGGTGGATCATCCTTCTCTGCTTCAGGAACATTGCGGTTCAGCCACGCTTTTAATTGCTGGCGCGACTCGGAGGGCAAATCTATAAACCGAATACCGGTCTGGCCGGTGTTACTCTCCCAGGCTACCTGTGCATCCGTGCTTATAACCTCGTTGCTATCCGGAATGGTGAAGCTTAGGCGTAGGCCACCCTGTATGGACCTGCGGGGCACTTGCACGGCCATGCCGCCCTCGCTCAGGTCGATGGTCATAGCCCGCTGGCCTTTGCTGAAGCTTACTGGGATTTGAATGGGAATGCGGAGATTGCGGCGGCGCTCCCGTTTCATCAATGAGTGAGCGGCCCTGAAGCTGACCTTGGCACGCTCCATTGAAACCGGCTTGTAGAGGACAAAATGTGCGCCCATCTCAAATGCAACGCGCAGACTTTGTCCCCCAATAATAGCGACCGCGACGGCACGCTTATTTGCAGGCGCTGCGCGCAAACTTTTGAACACTTCGGCGGCAGTCTCGGCGTCCTCGCAATCCACGATGACGGCTTCAAATCTCTGGCGAGTCAGATAACGAATGGCAGTTTCAGCGTTCCGGCAGTGCTGTACGGCTACTTCCAAGTCGCTGAGGACTCGGCGTAGTACACGAACGATTTTTTCATCGGAACATAGAACCAGCGCCTGCAGACTCATAGCGCGCCTTTAACCCATCTTCGGCCTGGCTGGGGGAAAGCGCCTTCACACATGATTGACAGCCGAATCCTTTTCCTCTTCTTCGCCATCCAGCAGGTGAGCGACATTGCGCAGCTCTTCTGCCGCATGTTGCAGAGCCTCGATCTGTTTCCCAAGTTGCGCCTGCTGCGCCTGTTTTTTGCGGAGAACTTCGTAGATATCCTTCACGAATTCCCTCCTTAAGGCACTCTACGAAGCGGGCTTGGGCGCGTCAATGAGCCAGCGCCATAGCTGCGTTACGGCAGTAACTTGCGGCTACGGGCTCTATGACTTAGCCTCGAAAACTTCAGGGTAAAATTAGCTGTTCGGCGCCGAAATCGGTTTTGGAGAACATGGAATGCTGGGCGCCTGTGCAGCTTTGATACTTTGTCGGATGTTAGGCGCTTGCCTGGGTTAAAGTAGCTGCTCAAGATGGCAAGGTTAACTGTTAGGCTAAAAGGGCTTAACCCAAGTGGATTTATGAATATTAACCCTAATGCTTACAGTAGCTTCCGTGTGGTATGGGAAAAGGCAATAGCCCCTTATATTGACTTGGATGGAAATTCATCCTAGAATGTTCCGTTTCCACAAGCCATAGGCTCGTCAGTGGGCCCTCAGATTTTTCTCGCGCACCGCAGTTTGGCGTGAATCCCGAACGGGGCGTGGCGAATCTAAAGCAGTTGGAAGTCTTTTTTCCAGTTTTCGGACTTTACCTAAATTGTAAGAGGCGCATTCTTCATGGCAAAGCGACGCGGAAATCCTAACTGGGGCAAGCCCGAACCGATTGGGCCAATCACCCCGACGGTCACCGAATTCGAGCAGGTAGTGCGCGAGTACAAGCTTTCTCCCGACCAGTACTTGCGTTCGACTCGCCTGCGGGAGTGGGCACGCCGTAACAAGAACTCGAAGTACATTCCTGAGCCACTTTTGGAAGCTTGGGGCTTTGAGATCGAGTCCACTCTATAACCCGGTAACAAGACAAAACGAGGGTCGCCGATTCGGCGACCCTTAATTTTTTGGCTATCCGCCGAGCGCGGAGAATACCAGCTCCGTTCCGCCCCGGGCTGTTGCGTTTTTATGCTGCAGGCAATGAAGCTGCCGGCCAACGAGCTCGTGGCGCTGCTGGTGGCCATCAGTTTCGCCGCCGGACTTAACGTTTACGCGACGCTCGCCACTCTGGGCCTGCTGGCGCGTGCCGGCTGGCTGCCACTGCCCCCCGCCTTGCATGTTCTGGATAGCTGGTATGTCATCGCCTTCAGCGGTCTTCTGTTTTGCATTGAGTTCTTCGCGGACAAGATACCCGCGTTTGACTTCGCCTGGAATGCTCTGCACACCTTTGTGCGCGTACCGATCGCAGCGTTGCTGGCCTACCGGGCAACGGCACAGCTATCACCCTCAGAACAGATAGTTTGTGCGGTCCTTGGGGGCGCTATCGCGTTCGCCGCCCATGGCGGAAAGACGGCGGTTCGTGCTGCCGTCACGCCGTCTCCCGAGCCCCTCTCCAACATCGGCTTGAGTCTCGGAGAAGATTTTCTGGCTATAGCCTTGACCTGGTTGGCCACGAAGCATCCCTACATTGCGGCAGCCATCGTTCTCTGGTTACTGATCGTGATTATTACGCTTATGCGGTGGGTCATACGCTCCTTGCGAGCCTTATTCCGGGGCGCAGAGAAGGAGTTGGCGGGTAAGGCGAAGACCTAATTCAAGAGACTAGTTTCACGTCGGGTTTTGCTAGAATCGATGAGCAGTGACAAAAACGCCCCAATTCACCGACGTTCCCACCGCCATCGAGGAAATCCGCGCAGGGCGGATGATTGTGGTGGTTGATGACGAAGATCGCGAGAACGAGGGTGATCTCACTCTTGCCGCAGAAAAAGTCTCTCCCGAAGCGATAAATTTCATGGCGAAGTACGGCCGCGGACTGGTCTGCCTGGCGATGACCGAGGAACGCCTGGAACACCTCCGCATCGGACCCATGACGGCGGAAAATACTTCGCAGTATGGAACCGCATTCTGCGAGGCGATCGATGCCCGCGTTGGCGTTACAACGGGAATTTCGGCGTACGATCGGGCTCGCACGATCAAGGTAGCCATTGATTCCACAACGCGTCCGGCGGACCTCGCCCGTCCCGGCCATGTTTTTCCGCTGCGTGCGCGCAAAGGCGGCGTGCTGGTCCGCGCGGGACAAACCGAAGGCTCCGTTGACCTGGCCCGGCTGGCTGGACTCATCCCCGCGGGCGTCATCTGCGAAATCATGAAGGATGACGGGACCATGGCCCGGATTCCCGACCTTCTCGAGTTTTGCAAGACGCACGAACTCAAAATGCTCACGGTGGCCGAACTGATCCGCTATCGCATGGCCCATGAGCGCTATGTGCACCGGGTGGGCGAGGCCCTGGTGGATACGGCCCACGGGGAGTTTCGTCTGATTGCCTATGAGAGCGAAGTGGATGGCGGTGAGTCGCACGTCGCCCTAGTCCGGGGAGACCTTGAATCCGGCAACGAGCCTGTGCTGGTTCGCATGCATGCGCACTGCCTGATGGGCGATGTGTTCGGCGCGACCACCTGCGATTGCCGGGCAACCGTCGAAGGCTCGCTTCGCGCCATTGCCGATGAGGGCAGAGGCGCTCTGATTTACTTGCATCAGACTTCAAAAGGATTTTCGGTGGAACGTATTGGCGACCGTACCATGCTGGCCTTCCATCGTGACCGGCGGCTTCCTTCCCTTCCCGAAAGCGAGCGGAAGACGCAACGTGAAATCGGCATCGGCGCCCAGATCCTCTCTGACCTGAATCTCCGCCGTATCCGGCTTCTCACCAATCATCCCCGAAGGGTCGCGGCCCTCGAAGGCTTCGGGATTGAGATTGTGGAACAAATCCCGGTACCTCTGCCAAGAATAGAGACCAGCAAATCCTGAAACAAACTTTCTGTAGAGATGCGGCTAGCCGCGTCTCCCGGGCGAAAAACATTTTGCCGAGAGGCGGCCTGCTCAAGGACGACTAGAAAGGTTTGCGAGGCAAGATATCGCTCTCGCGAATAAAGAACTGCGCGGAGCACTTTTCGGAACCGCAAATGACCGGCAGCAGTCCGGCAAGCTGCTTGCGGGTAATCAGACCCAAAGTACCGCATGAGGGGCAAGACAACACCGCCCAGTAAGGATCTTCTTTCTCGCCAACCTCGCCGGCGTTCTCCAGCACGAACATCGTGCCGGGAAGCATCTGTTCAGGAATCCACTCACTCAGCACGTTGAGTTCTCCAATCATCGCGCCTCCCGCGGAACCAAACCTTGCTGTGTCATGAAACCCTGCTTGCCTTATTCAAACTGGATACAGCCCCCCTAACGACGGAAACATTGCGCTTCATTCCTGCGCGCACATCAGCCCGTACTCGGCGGATGGCATCACTCAAACAGATCGTAAGCATCGGCTGGCGGGCATTTTTGAGGATGTCAACAATTTGCCGCGTCGAAGTCTCCAGGTATAAATTCGTGCCATCGGTGAGCAGATGGTAATCGGAGGCGCCAGTTACGGTCTCCGCTAGCCGTTTGCCGAACTCCTGCTGCAGGAAGCGAATCACCTTGCGAACTCGTTGCAGCGAGAATCCTCGACGTCGCAACTCGCAAATGACCGCAACTTCGGCAAGCTCCTCCATGGAATACAAACGACGGTGGCCTTGCCGGGAAGGAACTACGATCCGGCGTTCGTCCCACCACTGCAATTGGCGCGGCGTGATTCCGGTCAGCGCCACGACCTCGCGGGATGTGAACTGATTCTGCATTTTTCTGCCAAAAATGTTTTAAACACGGATAGCTGCAAATGTTTGAAACATTTTAGGCGGGACTTGTCACATGTCAATGGAAGATTTAACGCCAGAGGCATTAACTAGAGGAGTTCCGGCCAAATAGATCTGAGGCTGTAGCGGGCTACTTCAGAGATAGATCAGAAAGCAGAAAATGAGTCCCGCCGCCCACGAAGTGCACGATCTCCAGGCGGTCTCCTTCCGATAGCCGCGTCCCGGACCATCGTTCCCTAGGGACGATCTCGCGATTCAACTCCACCGCTACCCGATCCGATTTCATGCCCAGATGTTCGATCAGTGAAGAAAGCGTCAAGGAACCCTCGAAGCTGCGCGGTTCGCCATTAATCTCAATTTTCATTCAGTGGGAATTGTCGCAAGCGGTGATAGAGGAGGACAAGAGGTACGACGCTTCCCTTCCCGTCTGCCGGGAACCATGCTGCCGGCTTCCTGTGCGCCTCCAGAAAGGGGGGGCGAGTCCAGTCTCTACAGTGAGATTTATTCCACCTTGCGCAAACGGAACTTACGAGTGGCAGTGCGGCCGCCGTAGCTGGCTTGGACGAGGACGGAGGAGTCGGGAAGCGCGGCCTCTTCCATTACCAATTTCATTTCCGCGGTGCCTCCAGAATCGGTTATTACCTGGGTGTAGAAGGGGGCGGCATCGGGTCGTGCAAAGCGGAAGGTGAGCCGCGCGCCCTGCACAGCGGCGCCGCCTTCGGTGACTCGTAAGCGCATGATCAAATTCTGATCGGCATGGATCGAGTCGGCATTCACCCATTGCAGATCGAGTTCTTTAATGCCAGCCAGCGTCTCCGGGGTGTCGCGTCTGTCGAGAACGCTCTCCAGCTTGCCATCGCGAATCGAATCCAGGACCATGCGGTGCTGGTCGCGAAGCACCTGCTCCTTCTGCTGATCGTTAAACGTTCCCTTGGATAGCCGCTCGGCATACGAAGTAGCGCGTTTGCCGATGCATCTCCCGCGGACGAACACCTGAGTCTGCAGGACCTGCTCGCTTTCGCGCGCTTCACTCTGCACGTGATAGACCGTACTTTCGTGTTTTACGTCCGTATTGAAACCGAAAATCATGAACACTCGATTCAGCAGCGGCGAAAGTCAAGGCAAAGCAGCACTCAGGCCATCGGCGCCTCGCTTGACACCACCGGATGCGAAATCTAATCTAGAACGTTTAAGCAGTGCTTGGCGCGAATTATATATAGCTCCCCTATGCCCGACAATTACTTCGCCCGCTACCTGCCATTACTGATTCACTTCCTCCTTGCCGGGATCGTGGCGGTTGCTATCGTGCTGCTCTCGTGGCTAATTGGATATCGTAAGCCTACCCGAGCCAAACTTTCCCCCTACGAATGCGGCATGATTCCTGTGGGCGATGCCCGCCAGCGCTTTTCCGTCAAGTTTTACCTCGTCGCAATGCTCTTCATTCTGTTCGACGTAGAAGCTGTCTTTCTCTACCCCTGGGCAGTCATATTAAGGCAGTTAAAGATGTTCGGCTTCTGGGAAATGCTTGTATATATCGCCATTCTGCTGGTCGGTTACTTTTATATCTGGAAAAAGGGAGTTCTGGACTGGGGCAAGACAACCTCAGCTTCACGAGGTGAGATCTGATGTCGCTGTCTCCGGCCATCACCGATCGGGAGCTGCTGAAAGCACATCCTGCTTTGGCTCCTCTATTGGCATGGAACCCCGATTCGGTCCATTCGGTCAAGTTCGATCGCGACGAACTGACCATTTACGTAGATCGTTCCTGCATTCGCGAAGCCTGTACCCTGCTCCGCAATGACCCGAACTGCCCCTTCACCTTTCTCGCTGACGTGACCTGCGTGGATTGGCACCCCTCCGAACCACGCTTCGAAGTTGTCTATCATCTGCTATCGATCGCCAACAAGGAACGGGTGCGACTGAAAGTTAAGCTTGAAGGCGCCAGTCCAGTGCTTGAGTCCGTCACCTCGGTTTGGCCGGCCGCAAACTTCTTTGAAAGAGAAGTCTTTGATCTCTTCGGCATCCGCTTCACCGGTCATCCCTATCTCAGGCGGATACAGATGCCGGAGGACTGGGAAGGCCACCCTTTGCGAAAAGACTACCCGGTGGAGGGCTACCGCTAGCCATGGCCCACCTCAATCCCATGTCGGTCCTCGAACCCGCTCAGGATCGCACCATGATCCTGAACATGGGGCCGCAGCACCCGTCCACACACGGAGTGTTGCGGGTGATTCTGGAAATCGACGGCGAAACCGTCATCCGCATCATGCCGGATATTGGCTATCTGCATACCGGAATTGAGAAAACCTGCGAGGCCAAGTTCTACCAGCAGGTCGTGCCGCTCACTGATCGAATCGACTACCTGTGTCCGCTAACCAATAATCTGTGCTACTGCCTGGCGGTTGAGAAACTGCTCGGCCTGGAAATTCCACCGAAAGCGCAATGGATGCGGGTTCTGCTGAACGAACTGACGCGCATCAACTCACACCTGGTGTGGCTAGGTACACACGCGCTTGATATCGGGGCCATGTCGGTATTTCTCTACTGTTTTCGCGAGCGCGAGGACATCCTGCGGCTGTTTGAAATGGTCAGCGGCCAGCGCATGATGACCTCGTATTTCCGCATTGGAGGATTGGCGCTGGAGCCGCCGCTCGGATTTTTTGATCGCGTGCGCGCCTTCGTCAACCACTTCCCGGAGAAGGTTGATGAATATGAGAACCTGCTGACCACCAATCCGATCTGGAAGATGCGTACCAAAGGAGTAGCCCGGATCGCTGCTGAAGATGCCATTGCTTTGGGTGCGAGCGGGCCTACGCTGCGGGCGAGTGGAGTGGATTTTGACCTCCGTCGCGACATGCCCTACTCCGGCTACGACAATTTCAAATTCAAGGTGCCGATTTCACAGGACGGCGATGTTTTTGCCCGGTACGCCTGCCGCGTGCAGGAGCTGCGCGAGTCCAATGCAATTGCGCGGCAGGCGCTGGATGGAATGCCCGAAGGTCCCATTAAAGCGAACGCTCCCAAGGTGGTGCTCCCCGACCGCGAGAAAATGAAGACCGAGATGGAAGCCCTCATCTATCACTTTAAGATCATCACCGAAGGCTTCTCGGTTCCTGCAGGCGAGGTTTATCAAGCGGTCGAATCGCCTCGTGGGGAAATGGGTTATTACGTCATTAGCGATGGAACCGCGAAGCCTTATCGCGTTCACATGCGTGCCGCCTGCCTCGCCAACCTGCAACTATTACCCCTGATGTGCGAAGGCAGGCTGATCGCAGACGTCGTAGCGGCCATCGGATCTATCGATATTGTATTGGGGGAAATCGATCGGTAGTGCTTTCATGAGATTTTCTGATCAATTCGAACAACGCTTCTCGGAGATGCTCACGCACTATCCGACGAAACGCTCCGTTCTCGTTCCCACGCTGCTTTACGCGCAGGACGAGATCGGCTACTTGACGGGCGAGGCCATTACGGAATTTGCCCGGCGCCTCGATCTGACCGAACTCGAGGTGCGCAACGTAATCAGCTATTACTCCATGCTGACCACCAAATCTCGGGGTAAGTACAACGTGCAGATCTGCACCAATATCTCGTGCATGTTGCGTGGGGGCGAAGATATTTTCCAACACTGCAAGAAAAAACTGGGTATCGGTCACAAAGGAACCACCGCAGATGGACTGTTTTCGCTGGAAGAAGTCGAATGCATTGGAGCCTGCAGCTGGGCCCCGGCTGCCCAGGTCAATTATGACTTCCACGAGAACCTGACGCCCGAGAAAATCGACAAAACCTTGGACGAGTACAAGAAGAAAGGAACGCAATAGGAGAATTTTTGATTATCGATTTTAGATTGTTGATTGAAGACCACGGCACCTCAACAATCAAAAATCAAAAATCAACGATCAAAAATCGACAATCAAAAATGGCTTCTCTCGTTTCCCATCCCGACGAAGTGCGCGTGGTTTCCAAGCGCTTCGGCCAAGGTGCGACCAGCATCGATCGCTATCTTGAGCTCGACGGCTACAAGGCCGTGCAGAAAGCGCTGGGAATGCAGCCCGACGCCATCGTCAACGAGGTCAAGAACTCCGGCCTGCGCGGGCGCGGCGGTGCAGGTTTTAACACCGGCCTGAAGTGGTCGTTTGTGCCCAAGCAGTCGCCCAAGCCCAAATACGTCCTGTGCAACGGAGACGAGAGCGAACCCGGTACCTGCAAGGATCGCCTCATATTCGAACATGACCCGCATGCTGTGATCGAGGGTGTCGTTATCGCAGGGCTCGCCGTAGGTTCGCATACCGGCTACATCTACATTCGCGGAGAGTACCGCTACCTTTCTGAGATCATGCAGAAAGCGCTCAAAGACGCCTATGCTCGCGGCTTTCTGGGCAAGAACATTCTTGGCAGCGGATACGATTTTGACGTGTACTGGCACGGCGGAGCTGGAGCATATGAGGTGGGAGAAGAATCCGCCCTGATGGAATCGCTCGAAGGCAAGCGCGGCATCCCGCGCGTACGACCTCCCTTCCCTGCCGTGGTCGGCCTTTGGGGTGGTCCCACGGTCATTAATAATGCCGAAACTCTGGCCAGTGTCCCGCCAATTATTCTGGGCGGCGCGGAATGGTACGCAGCCATCGGCCCGCCAAAGAACGGCGGCACGCGCCTGTTCTGCCTGAGCGGAAACCTCGCCCGCCCGGGCGTCTACGAACTGCCCATGGGATACAACCTCAAGAAGATGATCTATGAGGTCGGCGGAGGCATTCCCAACAGTCGGAAGCTGAAAGCCGTGGTCCCGGGCGGATCTTCCACGCCTTGCCTGACGGCGGACGAGGTCGACGTCTCCATGGACTTCGATTCGCTGATGAAAGCGGGCTCCATGCTGGGCTCAGGTGGCGTCGTGGTGCTCGACGATAGCACGTGTATAGTGAAGTTCGCCCTTCGCACCATGAAGTTCTACCAACACGAAAGTTGCGGCTGGTGCATTCCCTGCCGCGAGGGAACCGACTGGCTGAAGAAAACCCTTACCCGCTTCCATGCCGGAGGGGGACTGAAAAAAGACATCGACAACATTCAATATCTCGCGGAAAACATGCTGGGCAGAACGTTCTGTCCCTTGGGCGACGCCGCAGCCATGCCGACAATCGCATTCGTAAAGAAATTCAGAAAGGAATTTGAGGACCACCTGGAAGGAAAACCGTGCCAGTTTGAAAAAGAGGCAGCGATAGAGCAGCTACCCGTAATGGCGTAGCGCCGGACAAAAAGAAAGATTCATGGCAGACGCACCCAAAGAAATAAGCCTCACGGTCGACGGCAAGAAAGTTACCTCTCCCCCCGGCACCCTGCTCATCGAGGCCTGCAAGACGGTCGGCATCGAAGTGCCCTCCTTTTGCTATTACCCCAATTTCTCTTTGCAGGGCGCTTGCCGCATGTGCCTGGTGAAGATCGAGAAAATGCCGAAGCTGCAAACCGCCTGCACCACGGTCATCAGCGAAGCCATGACCGTCACCACCAATAATGAGGAAGTTCGCCAGGCTCGCAAAGCGATGCTCGAGATGCTGCTCGGCAATCATCCGCTCGATTGCCCGGTATGCGACGCGGGCGGCGAATGCGAATTGCAGGATATGACTTTCTCTTATGGAGCGGCCGAGTCCAAATTCATGGAGGCCAAGAACCACAAGGACGAGCAGCAATGGTCGCCCGTGGTGTATTTCGATCGCCCGCGCTGCATACTTTGCTACCGCTGCGTGCGGGTCTGCGGAGAAGGCATGGACGTGTGGGCGCTCGGCGTGCAGAACCGCGGGGTCGTTTCTGTCATCGCACCTAATAAAGAAGACCATCTGGAGTGCGAAGAATGCGGCATGTGCATCGACATCTGTCCCGTGGGCGCGCTGACTTCTGGCGCTTATCGCTACAAAACCCGCCCCTGGGAAATGAAGCACGTCGGCACCATCTGTACGCACTGTGGAGATGGCTGCAAGACAACGTTGGGTGTGCGTCGGGCGGAGAGCGGCTTGCAGATCGTCCGCGGCGACAACCGCGACAAGAGCGGCATCAATGGTGACTTCCTCTGCATCAAGGGCCGCTATGCTTTTGATTTTGCCGACAATCCCGAGCGACTTAAACAGCCTCTGGTGCGCAAGGATGGCCGCCTGCTACCCGCCACGTGGGAAGAGGCTTTCGAATTGATTGGCAAACGCTTTGCTGAAATCCGCGATAAAGATGGACAATCTATCGGCGTCGTGGGTTCGACCCGCACTACTAATGAAGAAAATTATCTTCTGTCGAAGTTTGCGCGGCTGGTGCTGAAGACCAACAACATCGACCACCATCGCACGGCAGACTTCCCTGCTTTTGCGGCAGCGCTGGCGGGTAAAACAGATCGTACGGCAAGCATGCGCGACGTCTTCAATGCCCCCGCAATCTTGCTGATCGGCAACAATCCGACTGACCAGCATCCGCTGCTCGCCTGGCAGATTCGCAACAACGTCCGCCTGCATCGGGCGCGCCTTTACGCGATCAATTGCCAACCCATCAAGCTGCGTCGCCAGGCGACCAATTTCATGGAGATTCCATCGGGTGCTGAGGGGAAAGTCGCGGCATTTCTTGCCGGCGACGATACCGCAGCCGACGCGCTCACAAGTGCCACGGCAAGCCGCGACGGCTGGAGACAGTTGCGAGAGAAGCTGCGCACCGAGCAGAATCTTGTCATCATTTTCGGATCCGAAATCCGCGGAAACGACTTACCCACTCTAGTGAAATTCGGCTTGGCGATTCCCGGCGCGAAGTTTGTCTGCCTGGGCGATTACGCCAATTCGCGTGGCGCCGCCGATATGGGCCTCTACCCGGATCTGCTTCCCGGATATCACCGCGTGGCCGACGCCGGAAAGTTCCACGAAGAATGGGGCAAGATACCGTCTGCCCCGGGCATTGCTCTTCCTGCAATGGCCGACGCAGCGAAAACAGGCAAGCTTAAAGGACTGTATGTGGTCGGTGCAAATCCGGTTGCTCGGCTTGGCTTCGATCCGTTCGCATTTTCAAAAAGCTTCGTCGTCGTGCAGGACATGTTCTTAACGGAAACGGCGTCGATTGCCGACGTTGTCCTGCCAGTGGCCAATGCCTACGAGAAGTCGGGTACTTTCACCAACACCTGTGGCGACCTGCAACTACTCAAAAAAGCTGGTGAGGTCAGCGATACGAAACCGGACTTTGAAATCATTGTCCGCATCGCCGATGCCATGGGATTCGATGTTCGCAAGCTCGTGCCTTTTGGAACCGGTACACGCGCCGACATGGGGCAGTCTCGCGGAGCGCAATCCGGAGAGGCTGATCGCCACGCAGTCTGGCTGGAGGCTCACGGCCTTGAACCCAAAATGAGTCCGTTTGATCCAATGGCCATTCTGGATGAGATCCAGCGCCTGGTACCGGGTTATGACGTTTCCCAAATCAATCTGCTGTCCGGCAATGACCAGCACACTAATTTGATGTCGCAGAGCGCTGGAAGCGCAGCGCACGATGGGAGCTTGATCGCGCCTGCCAACGACGATCTGTTCACCTCAGGTACGTTGGGGCGTTATTCGCGCGCCCTGAATTCCGTCATTGAGAACCGCCATCTGCAGCCGGCAGAAACGGAAGTCGCTGCCGATTGAAGGTTTTCACCACTCAGAGGGTGAGACGCCCTCATAACAGGGACGCCGACGCTAGGCTCTGAACACTCGACTTACATAGTTCCAGGACAAAGAATTGCTGAGCATCACCACCTTCGTCATCGTCTCCATCATTAAGTCTGTAATCGCAATTCTTCTCCTGCTGACTGCTGTCGCCTACACCGTATGGCTGGAGCGCAAAGTTGTGGGACACATTCAGAACCGCTGGGGTCCCACGCGGGTGGGGCCGTTTGGCCTGCTGCAACCGCTAGCCGACGGACTCAAATTCATCTTGAAAGAAGATTTGACTCCGCCGCATGTGTATAAGCCTCTTTACATCGCGGCGCCGATGATTGCAGTAATTTTCGCGATAACATCCATTTCATTGATTCCAATTGGAAACTGGGTTTCGATCGCCGGTATCCACACTCCGTTAGAAATCACCGATGTCAATATCGGCTTGCTCATCATTCTGGGAATCACATCGATGGGGGTTTATGGCGTGGCGCTGGCGGGATGGTCTTCCAACAGCAAATATTCGCTACTCGGGGGTTTGCGGGCCAGCGCGCAAATGGTGAGTTACGAGATTTCTCTTGGGCTGTCGTTAGTCGGTGTACTCATCATGGCCGGCAGCTTCAGCCTGCGGACCATCGTCGATGCCCAGGGCGGCACTTTCTGGGGCTTCATTCCGCGCTGGAACGTTTTCCATGGCCAGGAAGTAGCTTTCTTCGTTTATCTGATGTCGGCGTTCGCGGAAACCAATCGCGTTCCCTTCGACTTGCCGGAAGCCGAAACCGAGCTGGTGGCGGGCTATCACACCGAATACAGCGCCATGAAGTTTGCCATGTTTTTCATGGCCGAATACGCGAACATGATCACGGTGGCGTGTCTTGCGACATTGCTCTTTCTGGGCGGATGGCATGGTCCATTGTTTGGGCCTCCTCTGTTGCAAGGGATTCTCCCGGTGTTCTGGTTTGTGTTGAAGGTGTTCTGTTTCTTATTTCTCTATATTTGGGTTCGAGGAACTTTGCCCCGCTTCCGTTATGACCAGCTCATGGCGTTCGCATGGAAGTTCCTTTTCCCGCTGGCAGTGGCAAATTTGGCGATTACAGGCCTGATCGTTGCGCTGAGGTCGTAACTAATTCCATGCTTCACCTTGCCCTATTCACGATTTTCGGAGCCGTCGCGGTGGCGGGAGCGGTTAACCTGCTGGTGCAACGCCACCCCATCAACAGCGCCCTATCGCTGATCGCCGTCATGGCATCGCTGTCCGTCGAATATCTTCTGCTCGGTGCTGAGTTCGTCGCGGCCGTGCAGGTAATTGTCTACGCGGGCGCCATTATGGTGCTGTTCGTGTTTGTGATCATGCTGCTCAACGCAGGTGAGGAGGAGTTGACTCGAGGCAGCCGGGTTGCGATCCTCGTCGGCATCCCTGGCGTGCTGATCGGCGCCGTCCTCATCGCCTGGACATTAGTCCAGCATTCCGGTACTGGCGAAGTTGCCATCGGAGCTCTTCCCGGTCGCCCCGAGACTATTGGCTGGCTCCTCTTTCACGATTTCCTGCTCCCCTTCGAGGTCACTTCAATCCTGGTCCTCATCGCGATCATGGGAGCGGTGGTTCTTGCCGGACGCCCCGTCCCAACTTCGCAACAACCGCGGAAGGAGGCCTGATGGTGCCGCTTTCTTATTACCTCGTGCTGAGCGGGATCCTGTTTACCTGCGGCGTGCTCGGCTTCCTCATCAAGCGCAACATCATCACCATCTTCATGTCGATCGAGCTCATGCTTAATGGCGTGAATCTTTCATTTGTGGCGTTCGCCGCGCATTGGCAAGCGCTGAGCGGACAGGTTTTCGTCTTCTTCGTGATGGTGGTGGCTGCGGCGGAAACGGCTGTTGGCCTCGCCATCATCATCGCCGTCTTTCGCACGCGCGCAACTTTGAACGTGGACCACGTGAACCTGCTCAAACTATGACGCTGCATCTCTGGCTGATTCCCGTTCTACCGCTGATTGGAGCCGCCATCAATGGGCTGCTTGGGCGTCGCTTCTCGCGCCAGAATGTGGCCGCCGTGGCTTTAGGGTTTTGCGGTGCGGCTTTTGTCTGCGCGCTCTATGTCGCGGCCCGCTTCTCTTCCCCTTCGGTACCCTATATCGAGCATCTGGCTCCATGGATTCGCGCCGGCAATTTTCACGCAGATTTCTCGTTCTATCTTGATCAGCTCTCGCTGGTGATGCTGCTGGTTGTTACCGGTGTCGGGTTTCTCATTCACATTTACTCGGTCGGCTACATGTGGGAAGAGGGCGGCTTCTATCGCTTCTTCTCGTATTTGAATTTGTTCATGTTTTTCATGCTGACGCTGGTGCTCGCCAGCAATTACCTGGTGATGTTCATCGGCTGGGAGGGTGTCGGTCTCGCCTCGTACCTGCTGATTGGCTTTTGGTTCACCAAGGATTCGGCCGCATCCGCGGGCAAGAAAGCATTCATTGTCAACCGCATCGGCGATTTCGGATTTCTCATCGCGCTCTTCCTGATGATTAAGCATTTCGGTTCCTTGAACTTCGGGCAAGTATTTCAGAGTGTCTCCGGCATGGAGGTAGAAAAATCCGGCGCCGGACTACTCACCTCTATCGGACTGCTTCTGATGGTAGGTGCCGCTGGCAAATCTGCACAGATTCCGCTCTACGTTTGGCTTCCCGACGCTATGGAAGGCCCAACGCCTGTTTCCGCTTTGATTCACGCTGCCACCATGGTCACAGCCGGAGTCTACATGGTCGCCCGCTCGCACGTGATTTTCGAGCGCGCCCCAATTGCTCTTATGGTTGTCGCCATTATCGGGACACTGACAGCGCTCTTCGCGGCGACGATTGGAATTGCGCAAACCGACATAAAGAAGGTCCTTGCCTATTCCACAATCTCGCAACTCGGCTACATGTTCATGGCGTGTGGCGTGGCGGCATTCTCTGCAGCCATCTTTCACCTGATGACTCACGCTTTCTTCAAAGGACTACTATTCCTCGCCGCCGGTTCCGTGATTCACGCCGTCGGTGGCGAGCAAGACATGCGCCGCATGGGTGGCTTGCGCCAGTACATTCCGTGGACCTTCTGGACAATGACGGCTGCAACCTTTGCCATCGCCGGGTTTCCGCCATTTGCGGGATTCTTCAGCAAAGATGAAATCCTGTGGCGCGCCTCGCGTGTCAGCCTGGTGTACTGGGGCATCGGCTTGTTCACCGCATTCCTGACATCCTTCTACATGTTCCGGTTGTGGTTTCTGACTTTCTTTGGCGAGTACCGCGGCGGAGGTGGCGCAGCGCAGGAACCTGCAGCCACACATGGTGGTCACGCCCATGAGATGCACGGGCACAGCGGAATCCACGAGAGCCCGCGAGTGATGCTGGTTCCCTTGGTGATTCTGGCCGTGCTTTCGGTTCTCGGTGGATGGGTTGGCGTACCAGGGTCGCTCGGCGGCAGCAATCGTTTCGATAAGTTCCTGTCGCCGGTATTTCACAGCACTATTCCCCCGCGCCAGAGCGAAGGTATGCCGCCCGAGGAACGCACCGAAGGCGCAGAGCCTGCCGCGGGTAGAAGTCAGGAATTGCTTTACACGGCTATCTCGGTTGGCGCTGCGGCTTTCGGCCTCTACCTGGCCTGGCTGCTTTACCGGCGTCGTCCCGAGTTGCCCGCCAGAATCGCACAGCGTCTCGGCCGCGTTTATGACGCCGTCGCGAACAAGTACTACGTCGACCAACTATACGCAATCCTGTTTGTTAAACCAGTGGTTGAAGGTTCCAAGGAAATTCTCTGGCACGGAATCGATCAGAACATAATTGACGGGGCCGTCAACGATAGCGCCTACAACGCGCGCCACGTCTCCGACGCGGTCCGCCACATGCAATCGGGAAATATCCGCTCCTACGCGGGTTGGATAGCCGCAGGCGCCGCGGCAGTCATCGCCTACATGGTCTGGCTGGGAGTTCGATGAGCACTGCACTGGACAGCACGATTCTCACGCTCGTGACGTTCATGCCCCTCGCCGGAGGATTGCTGCTGATCCTCGTACCGCGTCGCGATCGCGACATACGCATTTTCTCTCTGGTAGTCACGCTGCTGACTTTTGTACTGTCCCTGCATTTGCCTGTGCACCTCAACCGCTCCCAGGCAGGCTTCCAATTTGAAGTCAATAAACAGTGGATCTCGAGCCCTAACATCCACTATCACATGGGCGTGGACGGGATTTCCGTGTGGCTGGTCGTACTGACGACTTTCCTGACCCCGCTGTGTGTGCTGATTTCATGGAAGTCCATTCAAGAGCGCGTGAAAGAATTCTTCATTCTGCTGCTGGTGCTGGAGACTGCCCTGACAGGCGTGTTCACCTCGCTCGATCTGTTCCTGTTTTACTTTTTTTGGGAAGCAACTCTCATTCCCATGGCCTTGCTCATCGGCATGTACGGCCATGGACGGCGGGCCTACGCTGCCATCAAATTCTTCCTGTACACGATGATTGCGTCGGTATTCATGTTAGCGGCGATTCTGTGGCTTTACGCGAAAGTCGGCAGCTTCGATTTCATCACTATCCAGAATGCCATCCGCAATGGCCAGGTGCAGAGTTTTGGCGCTGCAGCACCTTGGCTGTTTCTCGGATTCTTCATCGCCTTCGCGGTAAAAGTCCCACTCTTCCCGCTCCACACCTGGCTGCCGGACGCGCACGTTGAAGCTCCTACCGCAGGGTCGGTGCTGCTGGCCGGGGTGCTCCTCAAGATGGGCACCTATGGCCTGCTGCGCTTCAACCTGAGCTTGTTCCCGGAGCAGTCGCAGCGCAATGCCTGGTGGATTGCGATTCTGGCGTTGATTGGCATCATCTATGGCGCACTGGTCGCCATGGTACAGCCCAATATGAAGAAGTTGATCGCATACTCCTCGATCAGCCACTTGGGCTTCGTAGTTCTCGGCATCTTCAGCTTTAACCCCGCGGCCCTGGATGGAGCGACCTTCGTGATGCTGGCTCACGGAGTCTCCACCGGCGCTTTGTTCATGCTGGCAGGAATTATTTACGAGCGAAGGCATACCTACGAGATCAGCGAATTCGGCGGACTCGCCACTCCCATGCCGATCTATGCGGCCTTCTTCTTGTTCATCGTGCTGTCGTCGCTGGGTTTGCCGCTGCTCAATGGCTTTGTGGGGGAATTTCTGGTTCTCACTGGCGCCTTCCAAGCGCGCGCGGTGTACGGGATTCTCGGCGCTACCGGAGTGATCTGGAGCGCCTGCTATCTGCTGTGGATGTATCAGAGGGTCTTCTTCGGAAAGGTCACGCACGAGGTCAACAATACCTTGCCTGATCTCGATCGTCGGGAAAAAGCAGCGCTTTGGCCCACGGCTGTAGTCGCGCTTCTGATGGGAGTTGCGCCGCTTATCTGGCTCAGCATGATTGACCCTGCGGTGCAAGCCTCGCTGGCTCCGTTTGCCCAGCTCGTCAGCAGGGCGGTGGGCCAATGAATCCCGCTGCGGGCGCTCAGGTCATTCCCCACGTCGAGGATTACCTCCGCTTCCTGCCGGAAATTGTGCTCAGCATTTTTGGCATTGTAGTCATGCTGCTCGACCCTTTGCTGGATGAAGAGCGCAGTCAAAAAACGCTGGGGGCACTCGCGTTGATCGGAACGCTGCTGGCGCTCGTCAGTGTCCACGTCATGGCCCGTCACCCCGGCCTTGCATTCTGGAACATGATTTCCGTGGACAGCTTCAGCGTCTTCTTCCATTTTCTAATCATCACCATCGCCGCGCTGGTCATTCTTACTTCGTACGAATACATGACGGTGCAACGCCTCCGCGCCGGCGAGTACTACGGCTTGATTCTGTTGGGCGTGGTCGGGATGGCACTCATGTCGTCCGCCGTAGAACTTGTCCTTATCTTCATCGCTCTCGAAATTTCCTCCATTTCCACCTACATCCTGACGGGCTTCCGGCTGCGTGAAGCGTCCAGCAGTGAAGCTTCTCTAAAATATTTTCTGCTCGGTTCCTTTGCGACCGCATTCTTTCTTTACGGCGTGGCTCTCATGTTTGGCGCGACGGGATCGACAAACATCATGCAGATTAGCCGAGTGCTGCAGTCCAGCGTGCCCACGCTTTCTTACGTAGCGGTGGCGCTGATGTTCGTCGGCTTGGGATTCAAGATTGCCTCGGCGCCGTTCCACATCTGGACGCCTGACGTTTACGAAGGAGCACCCGCGCCAATTGTCGGGCTCATGTCCACGGCACCGAAGGCGGCAGTTTTCGCCGTGCTGCTGCGGATTTTCTTTCAGGCCAATGCGCCCGGACGGTTTTGGCTGATTTGGGTCTCGGCTGCGCTTTCGATGACGCTGGGTAACCTCGCGGCGCTGGTGCAAACCAATATCAAGCGCCTGCTGGCCTACTCTTCCATCGCGCACGCAGGCTATTTGCTGATGGCCTTTGCTGCCGCGCCGGACATTGGAACGTCGGCCGCCATGTTCTACACCGCCGCTTACGCTGCCATGAACGTGGGCGCGTTTGCTGTAATAAGCCATTTCGCCAGCTTCGGAGAGCGCTACGTGACACTGGAAGATTATGCCGGACTCGGCCGCCGCTCTCCTTTGCTCGCCGCTACGCTCACGATTTTCCTGCTATCGCTGATCGGCATTCCTATCACCGGCGGCTTTTTCGCCAAGTTCTACGTGTTCAGCGCGGCGCTGAAGGCGAACCTGGTCGGACTCACCATTATCGCGGTGATCAATAGCGCTATCGCCGCGTACTACTACCTTCGCGTCATTGTGGTGATGTACATGCGCGAGCCTCGGGATGATGCCCCCCTCGCCCCGCTTCCCGCCGCGCTGGGCGTCGCTCTTGCAGTGTGCCTTGCGGCAACGATCTATCTTGGCGTGTTACCTGGAGGCGTATTGAACTACACTCAGCGCTCCGCCGAGCAACTGGTGCAGATCCCTGTATCGCACAGCGCGCGGGACCTTCCTCCAGAAATCAAGCTGCGTCAAGGGCGCCGGTAAGTCTTCCTTCAATCCAGTGCCACGGCAATGTCCCGGCGGGCAAAGATCCACGAAGCCAGGAGCCAGAAGGCAACGATTTCGACCGTCGCCACCACAAAAGGCCGCCAATCAGGCTGCCACGGCGTGCTGAACGTCGCTTTCACAAAACTTTCCAGCAGCAGGTAAACCGGAATCAGGTAGGCCCAATCCCGTCCGAACTGAAGCATCATCACGAACGGAATCCCGAGCGCCAGGCCTGTAGCCAGTGTCGCGAACAGCGGCGTCATGAATGTCGAAAAAAAAACGGCCACGGCTGACGCCAGCACACACGCCATTAGAAAAGAAAACATCAGAAACCAGAGCAGAGCGATCGAAAAACCGCCCTGTCCCAGGACCCAGGTGCCAGTCAGGCCCATACAAAGGCCATACAACATGAGCGCAAACACAATGCCTACCAATACGCCGGAAATGTACTCTCCTCGTCTGACTCCTTTGGAAAGTACGGCGAGGATGCGACGCGATTTGCGTTCGTTGTGAATGGCCGCTCCCCCGATAAATACCGCGAATGCTATGCCATAAATCGGCAGCTGCTGGAATATGACGAGCAGGTCCTCCCGGTCGCTGCGCACGTCCGCCATGAGGCCCAAAACGCACGTAACCAATACCCACAGCAAGAGCACGAGAATCGGCCAGCGCTGCTCGCGGACGAAATTGGATGCGATCAGGAACACCGTTCTCATGTGGTACCTTTTCCGATGGCATCGGAGGAATTGGCGGTCGTGACCTCAAGAAAAAGTTCTTCCAAGGACCGGCGCACCGGATTGACGCTGACAATTTCACCGCCCAGGGCCCATACTCGCTGCAGCGCACTGCGTTGCGCCGTCGCCTCAACCAAGAACCTGACCAAGCCGTCGCTGCTGATTGCCCCCGGAAACGAATTCGGAGGAACTCCACGGGCCAGGATTTCGCTCTCCTGCCTCGATTCAAGCAGCTCAGAGATGCCACCGAGCCGAACCAGCCGTCCGCGGTTTACCACTGCCACCCTATCGCACACCAGCTCTACTTCCGAAAGCATATGAGAGCTCAGAAAAATTGTTTTGCCGGCCTTGCGGCTCTCAAGCAGCAACTCTCGGACTGACACGCGTGCGACCGGGTCTAAAGCTGATGTCGGCTCGTCCAGAATTAATAGCTGCGGATCATTCACCAGGGCTTGGGCAAGACCTACGCGCTGCAACATTCCGCGAGAAAACTGCCGCACGTTACGGCGCGCATCAGACACGAGGCCGAGCGCCTCCACAACCTCGTGAGCACGCCTCGCCAGTGAGCTGCCACGCATCCCGTTCAAAGCTCCATAAAATCGCACCAACTGCTCCGCCGGGCGATGGTAAAGGGCTACATTTTCCGCCAGAAAACCGACTCGCCTGCGCGTAGCTGCGTCCCCAAAACCCTTGCCCAGCATGAGTCCGTGCCCGCTGGTCGCGCGCATGAAACCCATCGCCAAGTGGATCGCCGTACTCTTGCCGGCTCCGTTAGGACCCAGGAAACCAAAGATTTCTCCGTCCTCCACTTGCAGTGAGAAATCATCCAGAGCCCGGACCATGCCGCGAGATGGGAACCAGCTTTTGTATTCCTTGCTGACATTCACGAATTCGATCACGCCTGGCATTTCTCGTTCCATTCTAGCTTGTGGCAAGAGGCACAAGAGTGCTGCGTCTTATTTTGCTATGGGACTTGAACCCGTGTGTTTTGAGGTTTTCAAATCATTTGACAAGCCGTCCCGGTCGCGGCATTATGGGAACCAAGCAAGAACCGTTTCCAGCCTCACTTTCAATTAGCCCAACCCCCGGAGGGAGAGTATGCCCGAGTTGATGCGCAGGATCTGGTCAGAGGAAGAGGGTCAGGATATCGCCGAATATGCGGTGATGTTGGCGGTGATTCTGGTCCTGGTCGTAGGAACTATACGGCTGATCGGAACGAACTCCAACACCGTCTTCTCCACCGTCGCCAGCGCCGTCCAGTAGGGAGCGCCCCGGCACAGACACGAGCGCTGGAACTGTTGATTAGCAGCGAGTTGTTCTTCTCGCGTTGTACTGGAAACGCTCTTGCGCGCGTGGAACGTCAAACCCGTAGCACTTGACCTGGTAACGAACAGAGTTTAAGATCGACCGGCTTAAGCGATGACTCGATTTACCTATTACGGCTCTTTTAGCAGCTACTGGTTTTGGCGAGTAGTGGCGCAGACGGAGCCTTTGGGTAGATCGGGCGCGATCACCTAGAGAGATTTAAAAAGCTTACCGTCAGCGGCCGCGATTCTTGCAATCGCGGTTTTTTGTTTTTAGGACTAATTCTTACAGGAGGGCCTGAGCCAATGATCGTCAACATGTCCGAAGCAGCCACCGAGGAGCAGATCAACCATATCATTGATCGCGTCCGTGAAGCCGGGTACCAGCCGCATGTCACCCGCGGTACTACCCGCACCATCGTAGCCGCCGTGGGCAGTGGACGGCGCCACGAAATCGAAGCCCTGCGGGTCGCACCTGGCGTCGAGGACGTAGTGCAGATTGCCCAGCCCTTCAAACTGGTCAGCCGCCAAGTCAAACCGCACCGTTCAGTCATCGATGTGGGCGGAGTGAAAATTGGCGACGATGCCGTCGTGGTCATCGCGGGACCCTGCTCGGTAGAATCCCGCGAACAGCTTTTTTCTACGGCACACGCCGTGAAGAAGGCCGGCGCCAGCATGCTGCGCGGAGGTGCTTACAAACCCCGCACTTCGCCGTATGATTTTCAAGGATTGGGTGTAGAAGCCTTGAAGATTCTGCGCGAGGCGCGCGAAGAGACCGGACTGCCTATCGTAACGGAAGTGATGAGCACAGAAGATGTGGACCTCATTTGCGAGCATGCGGACATGCTGCAGGTCGGTGCCCGCAACATGCAAAACTTTGCCCTGCTGCGCCGTCTGGCTACGATTGAGAAGCCCGTGCTGCTCAAACGCGGTCCGTCGGCAACGGTCAAAGAATGGTTGCTAGCCGCGGAATACCTGCTTTCGGGCGGCAATCATGACGTCGTGCTCTGCGAACGCGGTATCAAGACCTTCGAAACAGAAACTCGCAATACCATGGACCTGGCCGCGGTGGCGCTGGCGCGTGAACTGTCACATCTGCCAGTGATTGCCGATCCCTCCCACGGAACCGGCAGGCAGAGCCTGATTGCCGCCGTTTCCCGGGCTGCGATCGCTGTGGGGGCGGATGGGCTGATCGTCGAAGTTCATCCCTGCCCGGAGCGGGCGCTCTCGGATGGTGTGCAGTCGCTGGACTTCGCGCAATTCGAGCAAGTGATGCAGGGTCTGTCGGAGCCTCTGCGGAAAATCGCGCGCCCGAGAATGGAAGAGGTGGTTTTGAGAGCGCAGGCCTAGACGAGCCCAAGCCAGGCTGATTGCGGCCTCAGAGACTCGGCGAGCCGCCTCTCTACCGAGTGCTTTCCTATCGCGTCGCAAAGCGCCGGTTGGTTATCCGGTGCGTCGCATCAGATAATTCTGGATATGCAGCCCACACTTCGGCCTCGTGTGAAGATTTGTTGTATCTCGTCTCGCGAAGAGGCCAGGCTCGCGATCCGATGTGGCGCTTCGGCACTGGGGCTAGTATCGGAAATGCCCAGCGGGCCGGGAGTGATCTCCGAAGAGCAAATCGCGGAAATTGCCGCCGAGGTTCCACCTCCGATTGCCACTTTTCTACTTACCTGCCATCAGGACAGCGAATCGATCATTGCGCAGCAACGTCGTTGCACAACCAATACCATCCAGATTTGTGATCGCCTGACCAACGGCTCGTATTTGGATTTGAAGCGCGCCCTTCCCGGAATCTCCATCGTACAGGTCATCCATGTTGTCGGACCCGAATCCGTGGACGAAGCCAGGGCAGTCGCGCCGCAAGTAGATGCGATCTTGCTCGATTCAGGGAATCCGGCGCTGGCCACCAAAGAATTGGGCGGGACAGGTCGGCGGCACGACTGGACCTTAAGCCGGAAGATTCGCGAGCAAATAAAGTTCCGGTATTTTTAGCCGGCGGTTTGAATCAAAGTAATGTGCACCAGGCTATCCGCCAGGTTGGGCCGTTCGGGTTGGATGTCTGCACGGGAGTACGTACCGAGGGAAAGCTTGACCAAGCAAAGCTTGAGCAGTTTTTTGCGAGTGTCTAGGTTAAGCATGGACTTCGCACAGGAGCGGGTTGCGAGTTTTCATTACGACAGCTTCGTCCGCCGCCTCTTTGCTGTGGTCCTGGGGCTGCTGATGTTTCTAAATCTACGCCGCCCGGCTACGGGTCAAAGTCCATCCAAGGCTCACGCGGCAAACAATTCCAGCAAAGCCTCCACTCGAAAAGCGGCCGGACCGGAAGTAAAGTTCGTCGACGTCACTCGCGCTCTTGGCGTCCAGTTCAAGCATGAGGCTTCTCCCACTTCGCAGAAGTATCTGGTCGAGACGATGGGAGCGGGTGTGGCCTTATTTGATTGCGATGGCGACGGCCGCCTCGACATCTTTTTCGTCAACGGGGCGCGCCTCGATGATCCCATGCCCAAAGGGGCGATGCCCGTAAAAGACAGTCCAAAGTACTGGAACCGTCTCTACCATCAGAAGCCGGATGGCACTTTCGAAGACATCACGGAAAAATCAGGCCTAGCCGGAGATGGATATGGAATGGGCGTGGCGGTAGGCGACTATGACAATGATGGACGCGAGGATCTCTACGTCACTGCCTATCCGCATAACCGGATGTATCACAATGAGGGCGACTGCAAGTTCACCGATGTCACGGAAACGGCGGGTGTAGCTGGCTCCGGATGGTCCAGCAGTGCCGCATTTGTGGACATTGACAATGACGGACGACTGGATCTGATCGTCGGAAGATACTTGCAGTGGTCCTTTGATGATAATCCCTACTGTGGCGAACACCTGCCAGGTCACCGCGCCTACTGCAACCCGGATATTTTTCCCGGCATTCCGCTGCTGCTTTATCACAACGAAGGTGGCGGCCGATTTACAGAGATTTCGCAAAAGGCCGGTCTGTCCAAGCTGGAAGGAAAGGAATTGGGCGTGGCCATCGCGGACATGGACCATGACGGCTACACCGATATTGCGATTGCCAATGATTCAGTGCGCGAATTCCTCCTACACAACAGAGGCGACGGCACATTTGAAGACAAGGCGATTGAGGCTGGGACCGCGGTGGATGAAGACGGCCGAACCTACGCCGGCATGGGTGTCGACTTCGCCGACTATGATAACGACGGCAATCCTGACATCGTCATTACTAACCTCTCCGACCAGAAGTATGCCCTCTATCACAACTCAGGAAACGGCACCTTCACTTATGAAACTGGGCGTTCCGGGCTGGGAATGATTTCGCGGCCATATGCGGGCTGGGGCGTGAAGTTCATGGACTACGATAACGATGGCTGGAAGGACTTGTTCATTGCGCAAGGCCACGTGCTGGACACGATTCAGCTCACCTTTCCTCATTTGCGCTATCTTCAGCCACCTCTTCTTTTGCATAACGACGGAAAGAAATTTGTGGACGTTTCGGCGCAATCGGGTGAGATTTTCCAGCACAAGTGGGCGGCGCGGGGATTGGCAGTGGGCGACATCGATAATGATGGCGCGCTCGATGTCGTGATTACAACGAATAACGGTCCTGCCTACATCCTTCATAACCAGGGCGGCAATGCACAGCATTGGCTGACGCTGCAACTGCGAGGTCGTAAGAGCAATCGGGATGGAATCGGAGCGGAGATCAAGCTGGTCTCGGTATCGGGCGCAGCGCAGTATGCAACTGTGAGCACAGGCGGCAGCTATCTTTCGGCCAGCGATCGCCGCGTTCATTTCGGGTTGGGGCAAGATGATTCGACGAAGCTGGTGGAAATTCACTGGCCTAGTGGAATCGTGCAACGGGTGGATGATGTCCCAGCAGACCAGGTGGTTACCATCACGGAAACAGCAGTCTCATCCCGGCAGAAATAGTGGCGTGTAGATCGTTACGATGGATGAGCGCCTGCTGAGTCTCCCGCACTAAAACCGGAACGACCGAAACGGCTGTCTAATACTCGTTTTGACAGGATCTGAATGGCTGGGCTAGGCTGTCCGCCTCTCCGGTGGAAAGGAATTTCGTGAGACGATCTTTGGGCTTTGTTGCTACTTTTTTTGTCCTTGTCTCTTCCTGTTTCGCGCAGACCAATGTGCCTTCGACCCGCGCGCGCCAGGTCATTATCGATACCGACCCCGGAACCGATGATGCGATGGCGATCCTGCTTGCACTGAATTCCCCTGAGCTCAAAGTTGAGGCGCTCACCGTGGTGCCGGGCAATGTGACCGCGGCGCAAGGTCTGGAAAATGCTTTGAAGATCGTCTCCCTGGCCGGACGCTGCGACGTTCTGGTGGCGGCTGGGGCACAACATCCTTTGAATCAGAAGCTGATCACGGCTGAGTTCTGGCACGGCAAGAATGGGCTGGCAAATATTGAGCTGCCTGCCTCGAAATGCAAAGCCGACGCCCGCTTCGGTCCCGACCTCATTATTGAAATGGTTCACAAGTATCCGCACGAGATCACCTTAATTCCTATCGGTCCGCTTACGAATATTGCCCTGGCAGTGTCCAAAGACCCTTCAATCGCTTCCTTGGTCCGAGAAGTCGTGATTATGGGTGGTTCCATCTCCGGAGGCAATGTGGATGCCGCGGCCGAGGCCAACATCTATAACGATCCGGAGGCAGCGTCGATTGTCTTTAACGCGGGCTGGCCATCGCTCACCATGGTAGGTTCCGATATCGGCGAGCGTACTCTGCTGACGCGCCGACAACTCGAGCAACTGCAGGAGGCGCACGGCCCGCAGAGCGATTTTGTGGCGCTCATCGCCAAATACCTGCTGGATCTTTCCGATAGATTCGGTTTCCCGGGAGCGGCCATGTACGATCCGGTCGCGGTCGGGGTTGCTGTCGATCCCAGCATCGCGACGACACAGAACATGCGCGTGGATGTGGAGACCAGGGGCGAGTTCACTCGCGGTGAGACCGTGGCTAACCGTCACAATACCGTCGAGCGCAATGTATTGCATGGAGATCGTTACATTATCGAGGGTCTGGATAGGGTTCAACCGAACGCGAAGGTTTGTGTCGATGTTAAGGCTGACCGCTTTCTGGAAATGTTTGTGAGCCGGATCAAAGGGAAATAGGCTGTAACAAATTCCATATTAGACAGTTGAGCGGGCGCTAGAAAATCTCTTGACAACTGGAGGCAGGAATCGTCTAATCGCGCAAATCTTTCACGATGTGGGTCAGAGCACTGCCCGTTACTGGCTGAGAGCGGGTCAAAGTGTCAAGGGATCATTTCTAAAACCAATAATTTCTGCCCGGAGACGTGCGGAAGTTCTCGATTACTGGCCGGAGGAGAACATGAAGATTGCGAAGTTGGCGTGTGTGTTCCTGGTAGTGTGTTGGACGGTAGCGGCGTTGGCCCAAACGCTCGAGCGCGGCGCAGTTCACGGGACGGTTTACGATCCCACGCACGCCACCATTCCGAACACTAAAGTCACGCTCTCCAATCCTTCTACCGGTTTCCGTCGGGAGATGACCACCTCTTCGGACGGGGGCTATGACTTCGAGTCTGTCCCCCCGGGCCAGTACACAATTGTTGCCGAGGCCGGCGGCTTTGCCGTCACCACCATCACAGGGATCGTCGTCAACGTACGTGCATCGCCCACTTATGACGTCAACA
>Ga0209577_10000908_pt1 | contig 29531 bp, 25 predicted proteins | sample GraSoiAngelo_109_FD_185874 | JGI IMG/M metagenome (GOLD analysis project Ga0209577, IMG submission 185874) | Grasslands soil microbial communities from the Angelo Coastal Reserve, California, USA - 14_0903_12_20cm (SPAdes) (version 2) | ecosystem: Environmental > Terrestrial > Soil > Grasslands...
GCACAGCTCGCCGATACTTAGGCGTCCACACAACACACAATGGTACTTGCTTGAATAGACCACGTTGTAGTTTGATTTGTACCCTTCCAGGGCCATACTGATGCTTATACCTAAATGAAGCAATCTAAGACAAGGCAAAATCACGCCTTATATCCCCAGCCCTAAAGGGCGGGGCTTTACGGCGCTTCTCGGTAATTTCAGCTTCTCTAGCACGGCAGAATCAAGCATCGTTGATCGCCCGTAGGAATCCACATATCAATCATTTTGATTTCGGCCAACTTCTCCAGCACAGCCTTGGGCGGCAACCCTGGGGCGTCGAACAGGAGACGCTGCTTCAGGGTGATCTGCAAGCAGTAGGCGAGAAAGGCAATCAGAATGTGCGCGTCGGCGCGATGTTCCAGTTGGTGGTAGATGGGGCGGAGGCCCAGTTCGCTCTTGAGCGACCGGAATACCGATTCAATCTGGGTCAACTAACTGTACGTAGCGCGTCCTCAGGACGCTGGGATCTCCGGCGGTCCGGTTGGAGCGCAGCAAGTAGTGTCCGTTACGCCATTCCGCCTCCGGGACTTTTTCTTATCCACTCGAAACTGGAAGGTTTCCCGCGTGACCTCCCGCCCTTCCTTCGGTACTTGCAGATGCACAAAATGGAATGCGCGACCCGCTGGGGTTTTCGCGGCGCCCAAACGCATCAGCAACTGGACCAGAGAGGGCAGGCTTCGCCGCATGGCGCGAAGTCTTTGGAGCAAGCGAGCCAAACGCGTCCTGCGCCAGGCCGCTTGCTGTTGATTATGGCAAAAATGCCTAGACTGCTCGTCACCGGCCAGGGTGACCGGACTCACAATCATCCGGTGACCTTCGCTATTGACATAACGGCACGCAGGCAGGTACGGGCAAACTCCACCGTTATGTCGGCTCGTCTGCGCACTGACGTTGGAGAGACACTTATCAAGTTTGGTTCCCCGCCTCGAGATCCTTAAGCTGTGGGGAATTTTCGGTAACTTAACTTTTACCAGATGGCGGGACGTTTAAAATAAAGCAGGAACATTCAGTTCGCTCAAGAAAGGGGCGCTTGAACATGAGCCGATTTGTGAAACGCCTGGGGATTGTGGCTGGACTTGTTTTCCTATGTACGGCACCGGGCCTGAGCGGCGTAGAGCGCAGTCAACCGCGGGCGGTACAGCATCCGCCGAAGCCCTCACCTACGGTCCGACCGAAGAGAGACACTCCAGCAGTGGACGATTTTGCCGGGTTGAAGTTCACACAAGAGCAGCAAGCAAAAATTGACAAGATTCATCAGGACATAAAATCGCGCATGGATCTAGTGCAAAAAGATGAGAAGTTACGCCCGGAACAGAAAAGCGGGATGCTGGAAGGGTACCGGCGCATCGAACGCGCTCAGATTTTCGACGTGCTGACGCCGGAGCAGCGGACAGAAGTTCGTCAGCGGGTGCGTGCCCGCCACGCCGCCGAGCAAGAGGAGAATAAGAAGCACTCCCCGCCGAAATGAAAATCTGAGTCCCGTGCTAGCGCTTGGCGACGCCACTGGCGCCACGCGCCTGCAGGCTGGAGGGTTTCGGGGCTGATGAACTGAGAAAGAGAATCAACCTACCCTGCCGTCCATCACTTTCTTGAATGCGGCCTGGAAGCGGACCATCTCCCTCGGCGTCCCCACCGTGATCCGCGTCCAGGTGGGCATGACTGGCCACACTCTCCCGATTATCACATTCTGTTGCGCCATGGCCTCGATCACCGTCTTTGCTGGACGTTTGGTGTCCAGCATGAAGCAGTTCGATTCCGAAGGAATATAGGTATAACCGTTGCGGTCGAGCCATTGAAAGGTTTCACTGCGCACGCTGGCGTTGATGCGCTTGCGCTCGGCGATCAGCTGTGGCTCTTTCATGCTGGCGATCGCCGCCACCACCGCAGTAATCGGCATGAAGTTGCCGCCAAAATTATCCAGACGCTCCAACAGGTCGGGTCGCCCAATGGCAAAGCCGCAGCGAAGCCCCGCCATGCCATAGAGCTTGGAAAATGTTCGCAGCACGATCACATCCTTGCCGGCCTTGACCAGGTCGAGCGCCGACGGCGCATCGGAAAAATGTAAGTATGCCTCGTCTACCAGCACCACCGCATCCTTGGGCTTGTGCTCGGTCGCGTACTCGATGTCCGGGTGCGGCGTGAGCGTCCCAGTAGGATTGTTGGGATTGCAAATGTAGATGACCCCGGCGTCTGGTGCCTCCGACAGCATTGCCCGTACATCATGGGCGTAGCTCTTGGTCAGCGGCACAGCCACGACCCGTGCCCCTGAAATCTTGGACATATGTATTCCCGCTTCGAATCCAGGATCGGCGGTGACATAACTCCGCTTCGGAGAGGTGTAGGCCAACACGGTGTACTGAAGCGGCTCACTCGATCCAGCAAACAGGCGGACGTAGTCAACCTTGAGCCCCTGTTGCTCAGCGAATAGCTTGACCAGGTCCTCACTTAAGTCGTCCCGGTAGCGGCCGCCCTCAGGCGTGATTCCGGCGATAGCTTCCCGCGCCGCAGCACAGGGTCCTAGCGGGTTCTCGTTTGAATCAATGAAGATGCCATCCTTGCGACTGACCGCAGCATGGCGTCGTGCCGCCTGCGCCAGCATGGGTTCAGTCGCGATGCGCAGTCCTGCCATGGTCGCCGCCGCTAGCGAAAGCCGCAGGAAAGATCGCCTGCACCTGAAATCAGACCGCTTGAATCCCATGGGAAAACCTCCGCCGTTCGAGAACTGCGTGCACGTACGGTACCAACAGGACGCTGGATTCTGGCGCTGGAGAAGCGCCCAAGTCAAGCGAAAATGGCCAGCACCCCGTGAGCCCGGGAGCGGATTTAGTAGCAGAAACAAAGCTAGCAGTCTATTCTGAGGCTTTCCAGATGGGGCCGAGAAAGTGAATGCCCGCGGCACATCGCAACAATGCCCGTGTGGTCGAGCTGTGCCCAAGCAGTTGTGGGACAGGAAGCACCATTATTCGGCTTGCGGTTTGGAGACCATCCGCGACCACGCCTCGGCATTGGAGATTTTAAGGCGCAGACTGCGCCTAAGGACCGAAACGCTTGCGATAGGATTTAGCTATGGGGCGTAAGTCAAGTCACGTATGGCGTTGCTTATCTGGTCTGGCCACCCTTGGTCCAGATCCCGGTGGAGGCGCCCAATCGCCGAACCACGCGAGTCTCATTGATCCTACTCTCGGGAACGAAAGCTGCACTGCGGACACATGGTGCACAAAATCTGGATTCCGCTTCAGACTGACAGCCGTCTGCAAGCAACGCCTTTGCAAGGAATTTGTGATCGTCGGCACTCCCGCGGGGAGCAGTACAGGCGGAAGAAGCTTCTGTTCTACTTCGGATGGGGTAGTTCGCTTCAAGTCGGGCGCTCCCTTGACCTCACCGGTCAGCCTGTCGCAATGCCGGGCGTGGCCGCCGCTAAGAGTGAAATGAGCCAGCCCCCAGAGGGGCGAAAAATGGATGCTCGCGCACGCACTTCGGCCGCGTGTCTCTGAGTACCTGTGTGGCTTTATAGCCGCGAGCGCGCGGATCCTTACTGTAATATAAAACCAGCTCGACACACTGCTTCCGAGTCTTCCGTCATTCGATCGGCATCTGTGAGTGGATTCAGTAGCCAAAACGAAACCGGCAGTCTATCCTAAGCCCCATTGTCGCGGATCGTGGGCCATGAAGAGGACAAGGAGCAACTCGACGTACCCGGCAATGAAATTGACGCTGGTTCTGACAGGTTTGCTGATCCCGGGCTTCATCGCCTCGTCACCAGGCGGCCTGTTGCTGGTTGCTAACAAGGGCGACCAGACCTTGGGCCTGATTGACCCCGTTTCGGGACGTCAGAATGCGCACGTCGCGGAAGGCGGCGTGACCGGGCACGAAGTCGCCGTGTCCCCGGATGGCAAGCGGGCTTTTGTCCCGATCTACGGTAACTCCGGAGTGGGTCTGCCAGGCACGGACGGAAGGACCCTGGCCGTTATCGACCTCTACGAGCGGCGGGTAATTCACACTATCGATTTCGGACACGGCGTTCGACCGCATTGCGCCGTGTTTGGGTCAAAGGATGGCCTCCTCTATGTGACTACTGAACTGGATAAATCCGTAACCATGATCGATCCCAAAACCTTAAAGATCGTCGGCAAGGTTCCGACCGGCCAGCCGGAATCCCACATGCTGGCCATTAGCTCGGACGGGCGGTACGGCTACACCGCCAACGTGGGACCGGGGACTGTTTCGGTGCTCGACCTCGTCGAGCGAAAAACCGCGGCAGTGATCCCGGTGGCCGGGCACGTGCAACGCATCTCTCTCACACCCGACAACCGCTGGGTGTTTACGTCGGATACGGAAAAACCCCGGATGGCGGTAATCAATGCGATAAGGCGAAAAGTGGATCGCTGGATCGGGTTGCCCGGAACCGGATACGGCTCTGCGCCGACGGCGGATGGAAAATGGCTGCTAGTTGCCCTGCCACCAGCCAATGCTGTCGCGGTTATCGAGCTTGCGACGTTTCAAGTGCTCAAATCTATCAGCGTGCCTCGATCCCCTCAAGAAGTGCTGATCCGGCCTGACGGCCAGGTTGCTTACGTGTCCTGCTCCGAGAGTCACCAGGTTGCAGCCATTCAGATCAGCAGTTGGACCGTGAAATTGATCGAGGCGGGCCCCGGGGCGGATGGCTTGGCGTGGGCGAGATGACCTGGACGAGCGGGGCCGATGCATTTTCGCCAAAGAAAAAAGGCACGACCGACGCCGTGCCTTTTCGTAACTCGTTTTTTCTATCCTGTCGCCAGCGGCACGGACTCCTCTACGCTAGCCTCGCGCAGGAATTTCGCCGCTTCTTCCGGCGGAGTCGGATTGATATAGAACCCCGTGCCCCATTCGAATCCTGCCGTCTTGGTCAGCTTGGGCATGAACTCAATGTGCCAGTGATAGTGGTCGTTGGTTGGGTCTTGTACCGGCGAGGTGTGGATCACCAGGTTGTACGGCGGATTGTCCAGCACCCTGTCGGCCTTGGTGAGCAGGCTCTTTATCGCCTTCGCCAAGTTCTCGAACATGTGCGACGAAGAGTTCTCGAAAGCCGACTCATGCCGCTTGGGCAGAATCCAGGTTTCGAACGGAAAGCGCGGGGCGTATGGGGCAATAGTCAGAAAATCCTCGTTCTCCGCCACCACGCGGATCCCCGTGTCAGTCTCCTGCCGAATGATGTCGCAGAAAACGCAGCGCTCCTTATATAGATAGTACTGCTTGGCGCCCTGCAGTTCCTCAACCACGTAGATGGGAAGAATGGGTAGCGCGATGAGCTGGGAATGGGCGTGCTCCAGCGAGGCTCCTGCCGGCTCCCCGTGATTCTTGAAAATCAGAATGTATTTGAATCGCCGGTCTTTCTTCAGATCCAGGATACGATCGCGGAAGGTCCATAGCACATCTTCAATGCGTTTGGCGGGCAGGGTGGCGAGGGTGGCGTTGTGGTCGGGCGTCTCGATGATGACCTCATGCGCCCCGATGCCATTCATCTTGTCGAACATGCCTTCGGCCTGGCGATTCAGATTGCCTTCGATCCCCAGGGCGGGAAATTTATTGGGCACTACCCGCACCGTCCAGCCCGGAGTATCGCGCTGTGCAGGCGGACCGCCGTTGGGATTCGGCCGATAAGCCTGGATCTCCGGCGGCGTCTTACTTTCGTTCCCGTAGCAGAACGGACAAAAACCTCCTTTATTCTTAACTGCCTCGCGAACAAAATCAGTCGGACGCTTGGCGCGATCGGTCGAAATAATGACCCATCGGCCAACGATCGGATCTTTTCTCAGCTCAGGCAAGGCACTAAATCCTCTCAGTAAACCAGGCCAAATTTTTTATGGTACGACATGGAGAAAGCATTTTTGAACAGCTCGATCTCTGGCCGGGCGGTATGTTGGTCTTCATAATACACGTTGACCACATCGCACCGCCACTGGCACGAAGGTGGCAAAGGCCGCATAGGCCGCAGATATTCGCGGGCAACTGCCGTTCATTCCTGCCGCTTGGCGTTGTCGACGGCAGCTTCAGCTGGTTTGACGTCACGCGAGGTGCGGGTTTTGACCTCGATGGAGCAGAATACGTTTCCAATCCCAACCGATAAGATCGATCTCGCCTCTCCTTCGCGGTGACCGGAAGTTGCGGGCAACGATTACCGAGAAGCGCCGTAAAGCCCGGCCCTTTAGGGCTGGGGAATAAGGCGTGATTTTGCCTTGTATTAGATTGCTTCATTACGACTTGATGCGGGAGGGGATCCGCCAGCGCGTGCTGCTGCCCAAGGTCATTGGGGAAAAGATTCTGACGCGCGCCTGAACGGCATGGATTGGCAGGACCCGACCAAACACGGGTTCTACAGGCCGCTCAAGAAAATGCCGGGATCATTTACGGATGCGGACAAACAGCGGCTCACGACCGCGGCCCAGGAATCGCTAGAGGCGAATGTGCTTCCGGCCTTTCGGCGATTCCGCGATTTTCTGCAGAAAGAATACGGCCCAGCCTCTTTTGAGCAGGTAGGTGCTTGGCAGGTGCCCAATGGCGGCGAGACCTAACAGCTATTTGGTGCCTTCGATGACCACCTTTACTCCCGACCAGGTCCGCGAGATCGGGTCACCGGAAGTGAAGCGCATCCGCGCAGAAGTGGAGCAGCGCCTTTGGCCCTCGATAATTCATCCCGCGCAAAGAACCACTTTAGGCCGCTGAGGCGACAGCGGCGAGCGCGACGACACCATTTATGAAACCAGCTCTACTTCCCCCCCACCTGTTCGGCCGTCAACTGCGCCAGATGCTTTTCGGAATTGATCAGCGCGTTGCGCACTCGGCTGCGCGCCATCGAGGTGCCTTTCTCCTTCTGCGTGCGGCGAATCGCTGCAAAGAAAGTATCCGCCTCGTCAGGCTCTATATCCTTTCGCAGAAGCCGCAGAAATTCCTCATCGCTGCGGGCATCGTCCAGGGTCCGCAATCGGTCTAACACCGCCGCCTGGATCTCGAGAATATCCTTGGCCGCAACCTTGTCACCGAACGTCGAGCCATCGCTGAATTGCACAAACAGCACCCGGACCTCCGCTCGCGGTTGCTCGGCCTTGCTGTGCGGGTCGATGCAGCAGTAAGCGGGGGTTCCGCGATCGCTGCGGGAGAGCACAAAGGATTGTCCGGGACTGATGCCCAGACGGAAGACATCGTCGAACTGCAGGATGTGATGCCGGTTTCCGCCATGCGGACCACTCTCATCGAAGGTCGCGACGATCAGAACGATTGGCTTCTCGGAGCGGTTGCGAGCCTTCACCTCGTAGTCAGTAGAAGTCGTAATCGATTTCCGCAAGACATTCTCTGAAAACGAAATGGTCCCGGACATTTCCAGAGGAGCACCCGCTCCCGACTTATCCTGGACAGGGATAGTAAATGTCAGCTGGGACCACGCCGAGACGGCCAGAACGACAGGGAGAATAAAAGCGGCGCCGAACCGCATATAGCGGCCTCTATCCGGATTCTACCCCCGTTCGGAAATGCAGAGAACCACTTTCTGACGGCTGGTCTTTGGCCTCGACAACGGGTCCGAATTCGGCACCTCCAACCCATGCCGAATGTGCTACTTCCAAGGAGGCGAGAAAGAAATCGAGAAAGGCGGAGCAGGCACGCCCCGGCCCTGCGCAATTCACCCCTTTAAAGGGGAACGGGCTTCAGCCGCGGAGAGACTTATCCTGGACCTCCCTCACGCCGTAGCGGATCGTTTCCCGCCGACCGTCGAAAACTGTTCTCCCTCGACATCAGGAAAGATGTCATTCACGTAATCATGAGCATCCAACGCGGCCTGGCTCAGGCTTCCGGCTTCAACGCGGCGGACAATTTCGTCGCGCGGAAGGTCGAAAATCGCCTCCAGAACCTGCGCGCGTTGTTGCTGGTTTGCCTCGGCCACGACAAACAGCACGCGGGCGCTGTGCTGAATGTAGCGAGGTGAAAGCAGCTGCCGCTTCAACAGTTCCATGATGACCGGCGCCTTGCTGCGGTCAAAGCGGCCCGGATCGCCGCGACGGTCAAGCTCGGCGAAGAATTCCGCGGTCCACTCGTTATGGTATTCCCAAACTTTATCGAACAGTTCCCGAGTGAAGCGGGTGCCGGCCTTAACGGGTTCCGCATTTTTTGCCAGGACGACTCCGTCTCCTGTCAGAGCCGCCCTTTGCAGATACCCATCCTTGGTGATGACAGCCTGGTGATGGGCAAGCGTCCACAGCCACGACACGTCGATGCGGTAGGTGGCCAGGTCATTCATGAACCGCAGCTTGAGTTCGTAGTCGTCAATCGCGGCTGCGAAGTTCCCATTCAGGATTTGGAAGCCGTAGTTGGCCGCCATGTAGAATGCGTGTTGAATGTGCTCAATGGTCACATCACCCCGGGGCACGCCGTAGATCGAGTCCCAAAGTCCTTGGGTAAAGATTTTTTCTGCCTTGTCCACCGAATCCCGGTTGATGACCCAGGGCGTGATCTTCCCCTGCGAATTCAACAATCCTCTGGACTCTAGCAGCGCCCGCTCGGTTTCAGTAAGACCGCTGGCAACGGTGGCGACCGGCTTGCCGCTTGTGTTCTCTGTTTCGGTTGGCGCATCGAGAACTGCTTGCAGTTGGTTCACTGCCTTGCGCAAGGGCGCGTTCCCGGCAGCCACGTAAGCTGGTTCCGGGCTGGCGACCCAGCTTTGCCGATACGTGTCATAGAGGTGCCCTTTCATGCGGCCGGAGAGGACGTCTTCCAGCGTCGGCTGTTGACCTGATGCCAACGGCTTTTCGGGCACAAATATCAGACCCAGCAAGCGCTCCCGCAATTTGTCGATCACCATCGCGCGTAGCGCCAAAGCGTTATACCTCGAACGCCCGTAGGGGTCGTTCGGCTGATAAATCATTACCGCGGCCATCCCGCCAATGGGTGCTGCCTGGCTGAGTTCGCCGTTCTTCATGCCAGCCATCAGCATCATTAGCGCGTTGTATCGCTGATACTCAATCATGTTCGGAGAGGCCATGCCAATCGACTGCGGATCAGGGAAGATGCCCTTCGGATCGTCCTTCCACATCTCAATGATGCTTCCCAGATAGTCCCACCGCCCGACATTCGTACCCAGCAGCCGTCGCCGCAAAACCCAGGCGATTGCCGGCAAAAACCGGCCTGCATTTCCTTCCTCGTAGAGCACCTTGATCTTCATGGTTCCGAGTGGCACTCCTACCCTCTCCTCCAGACGGGCCAGCAGCTTCTCCAGGATGAGTGCTTCCTGAGGCGTCTGAATCTTCGGGATGTAGAAGTACACACCGGTTCCGGCGTCGCGGAGAGACTGGTAATTGTTGAACACCCACAGCACCGTGATCGGAATCAACGCCGGGGCCGGTTGCCCATCCACCATGATGTGTTCATAGCGGATGTGGATTCCAGGCGGGCGGCCAAACCGGGTCGGCCACTTCGCGCGCGGCGTAGTGATTTTGTAAGCACGCTTCTGGCCTTTTTTCACGACCTCGTAAGCCCGGTCGGTCCAGCGGCCTTCGAGAATTTCTTTGGCGTTCCGGATAGCCGCAAAGATTCCAAGCGGCTGATTGCGAGGCGTGCCATGGGGCCGGAAATGCGGCGGCGATGCGTCTTCAAAGTCCGGCATATTCATGGGTGCCGGGCTATTCAACGCGTTGAATGCCATGTCCAGCGGATGCCACGGGCCGGTGAGTTCCAGCCCCGGATTTGTCAACGGGTGTGCGTCCTTCGGAATGGGCACTCCGTCGTTCAGCCGCCAGCGCCATTTGCTGTCGCGGCCGAGGAAATTGTCGATCATCCCCTCGACGATCTCGCCAAAAGTCCAATGACTGCCGCTTACTGGATCCTCAAATTTCTCATTCCAATTGGGCCAGGCATACTTTTTTCTGACTGGCGAGGAAGACGCGAGGAGCGCTTGACGCGCCGTCAGGGCAGCGGCGATCTCGGGACGCAGCTCTCGGGTAAGCGATTCAATAGCCTTTTCGACGTTGACTTCTCGGCCATTCACTTTCTTGGTCCCGAAAAGGTCAGGGAAATCGTGCAAAACGTCGTCACGAATCATGAATTTGCTCCACCTCTATGATACGAGCCCTCGAAGGCCCGTTGTTGAAGATAAACCAGCATGGTCCTTTGAAGGACATAAGATGCTCGCCCTGCTGTCTCTGTTGTTACCTGTGCTTCAGAATCTACGGTTCGAAGTGCCTCAGAGTTGGCGTTGGGATATCCGTGCGCTCCAGACCCTTTTCTCAGGACGAGCACTGCGACGGCGAGCAGGGCCACGAGAACCGCGCCGAGCGCTAACTGCTCGGTCTTTTCCTGGCGAACAACACGGTCCAGCCCGGCGCCGTGACGATGAAAAAGACGGCCAAGCCGACGAGAAAATTTGGCCAGGGTTCTCACTTCCAACAAACGCACATCGCAGCCGCGCGCTTACCTGACCAGCCGCAATCTCTTGAGTTCTCTTACTTCGTGCTCCAAGGCGGCAACCGCTTTCTCGGCAGAAGAGTCCAACGACTCTTTTCCCGAGACATACAGCCAGTGGGCAAGAAATATCGATTCTTTCGTGCTATACACCGCAATGCTGATGGCTGTGCTGACGCCGTTAAGGTCCGCATCCGTGCCTAGCATGCTCACAATCACAACCGCATTTTCTTTTTGACTGACCAGGCAGTAGGACGGCGATTTTTGAATCAGGTCGCGGAAATGCGACGCCCATTCCTTGGCGGAGCTGTAGCCGCCGGTTGATTCAGCCAGATATAGAGCCGCCACTCCCGGGTGACCCTTGCCTTGGCAAACTTCGGCTTGACTGAATCCGAGCGCAATCGAGACGAAAAATACGAGAGCAAAGGTCTTCCCCATAACTCAGAATTCCGCTTGGGCGGAAAGCCCACGGGGCGTCATTCTACACCGGGTTGCTGGGGCGTGGACGGTAAGCACGCCAGCCGGCGCAACCGGCAAGGCAGAGACGGGGCTTGCCCCGTCCTCGGGCGGCAAGGCAAAGCGCCTCTCCGTACCCTTGCAAACTATGCCGAGGCGCGGCAAGCCGCGTCTCTAGAATCACATGCCTTATTGCGGGCCAACCGGGACCTTGCGACCGACGTAACGCTAAGGCTAAGATTCCGAATGGGAAAAAGCCCGATGAGAGGTATGATGTGGAGACGCGTTCCGGGACGGCATTTAAGTTCGATTTAAAGTTCAGGGAGCTCGCCACATTTATGCCGGTCTGGGCTATAATGAGGGCACTTTTCTCTCCCCCTTCCGGCGTAGATCCATGGACAAAGGCGCAGCCTTTTTACTTTCGAAAACAGGTGCTCACGTCGCGGCCGAGCCCCGCCTCCAACTCCTGCTGGAAGTAGAGCCTGCCCACCGCGTCTTTTTCCGTAACCTGGTTGATACCTTGCTGTTCCGGTCAGCTCCTCGGGTTCCTGCCACGTCCAGGCTGGCGCCGTTCTGGCAGGATGTGTTTATCGATTCCGGGGTTCCGTGGCGATCATTTGCCGAGTCAATCCTCTGGCACGTAGTGGTTGTGGTGGCCGTCTGGAGCTTAAACCAAGGGCCGAAGTTGCAAACCTTTCCGCAGCGGCACGGCTTCCAGGGTTCGTACGTCGTGTATTACACGCCTTCAGAATCTTTCCCGGCCAGGAAGTCCAGTCCGCCACGTGTTCAAGCACGGCAGAAAGCTCCGTCCGGATCGGCGCGTCAGGCGTGGTCGGTAGCGCGTGAGCGCGCACCCAGCGTCGTTGTGCCGCCGAATATCAAGTCCGGCATGTCGGCGCCCAACCTGGCGGCCGCGAATTCGCCCGATCCCGCGATGCCGTTATCCGCTACAGCGCGCTCTCAACTCACGGTGCCGGGGAGCCCGACGTCGATCGTGGCTCCACCTCCTGAGGTCTATCAGACCACCGCTCGCCGCGGGGGATTGCCCCAGGCTCCTGTCGTTGCTCCTCCTCCGGACGCCCCATCACTATACGGACAACGTGCGATGAGTGGCCCCGGAGCAGGCGTGGTCGCTCCGCCCCCCACCGTACAGGGCTCGATGCGCAAGTTTGGGGACCTGGACGGGGCTCAATCCGAGGTCGTCACTCCGCCACTGGCATTACCCATGCATGAGGGGCGGGGAGGCTCGGGAGTGCAGTCGGCAGTAAGTGGCGTGGGCGCATCGATTGTACCTCCTCCGCCATCTTTCGCCCACTCGGGAACCATCGCCAGTCGACGCACAGGCTCGCTGTCCGGCACAGGCTCGCAGGTTGTGCCGCCCCCTCCATCGTTTCAGGGCGTCGGCAACTCGGCTATCACCCGACGGTTTGGCCCGGTGTCCGGCACCGGTTCACAGGTTGTGCCACCGCCTCCGTCGTTTGACGGTGTGGGCAATTCCGCCAGCGGCCGACGTGTAGGCTCACTCTCCGGTACAGGTTCCGAGATCGTGCCTCCTCCTCCATCTGTCGAGGGTATGGGAAATTCGAGTGGAGGTCGACGGGCAGGCTCGCTGTCCGGCGCAGGTGCACAGATTGTGCCACCGCCCCCGTCAGGTCGGGGGATGGGTAGTGCTGCGGGAACCGGACGCATAAGTTCGCTAGCCGGCGCCGGTTCCCAGGTGGTGCCGCCTCCTCCAACGGTTCAGTCGGCAGGCGGTTCTGGCGGAAGCGGACGCGCGGGCACGTTGTCCGGCGCTGGTTCATCCGTTATTCCGCCGCCTCCGTCCGTTCAGGGACTGGGCGATTCTCGAGGGAATGGGGGCATGGCATCGGCCGGACTCGGCGCACCAACCGCGGCTTCTCCTTCACCAGTTCTGAGCGCAAAAAACTCTCTGGCGGGCGTTTCCCTGCCCCCCATGGACATTCCACCTAACCCTCCGCCGTCGGTTCCACCTACAGTCGAAACGCCTGCCGCCCCGCCTAGCGAAGATGTGCCGCTCCGCCTGATTGGCGTCCCCTTGGCCTTGCCGGGTTCTTCCTATTTTTCCAACTACGAGGTCTATCTCGCCGAAAGGCGGCTGCGAAAAGGTGAGTTCCAGCTCATCAAGCTGGTTTATAAATTTCTTCCTTATCAGAAGCGGCTTTCCGAGTATGTCCAGGACAAGAAAGCCAAAGTTTACAAGCTTCGCGTCACGCGGGACGAGTCTTGTGACGAAAGCCTGATGCAAATGACCTGGCCGGACCAGGATCCCCCAGGAGCGCAGTCCCCGGCGACACCACCCGTGCCTTCCACCGCCGATCGAAACAGTCTGTTGCCTTGCTATCGCACGACGGCAGACGAATACCGGCGAGCGATTACCCAGGCCCGCTGAGATCCCGTAAGGCCAGAACAGGCCACCATCAATGCCGAGCCTGCGTTTCGCGCAGGATCGCGGCAAACGTCCGCCCGCCAAAATTGAATCCCTGCTCAAGCTTGCCCGTAACCGACACTTTGGCTCCGTTACTTGGTACGCCGTAGTTCTGGCTGTACACCCACATCGTTCCGGTGCCGTCGTCCACTTGAAAGACGCCCGTGCTGAGTGCTCCGAAAGAGTCAGAGACGCGTCCGGCTATGGTCAATTCTTTGCCCAGATAACGCCCGCGATCGCGATTGATTTCGGCAATCGAGGCGCGAGGAGGACATCCCGTCAGCCAGAGAATCGCAGCCGCAAGCAACGAGGCTTGCAAAATTCTATTTCGTAGTATGAACACCGAATGCCTCCACGGACGTCGCTCACCTAGAACTGGTTTCAAAAGGAGTTTTGAGGGAGGCACGGCTTCAGCCGTGCCCATGAGGTCGCTAAAACCGGCGGCTTTCGTCGCCCAGGTCTCTCGCAACCCGCCGGATACATTCATAAACCAGCTCTACGCCTCTTCGGGAGAAATTGTATAACGTAACCAAGGAAGGACGGCGCAGCGCGATTGTGCCAATGCCAATTATGGGTTTTCCTTGGGAGAACAAATCATGACCATGCTCGATCATCTTCGGCGCCTGTTTCGCTATGACGAATGGGCCAACCGCGAAGTTCTTGCCTCATTCAAGGCAGCCTCAAACCCACTCCCGCGATCGCTGAAATTAATCGCCCATGTACTCGGGACAGAATGTGTCTGGTTCTCTCGAATCGAAGGCGGAAAGTCTCCTCTCGCGGTTTGGCCGGATCTGGACTTGTCACATTGCGAAGAATACGCCGGCCGGCTTTCCCAAGTCTGGTCGGGCTACCTCGACAACTTAACGCTAGAACAACTCTCCCGTCCAGCGACATACACCAATAGTAAAGGGGAACGCTGGACGAGCTCAGTTGAGGACATCCTCGTGCACGTGGTGATGCACTCAGCCTATCACCGCGGCCAAATTGCCGCCGACATGCGCGCCGCCGGTTATACTCCCGCCTACACTGACTTCATTCACGGTGTCAGGCAAAAATTGGTGGGCTAGATTGGATAAGCTGAAATTCCGAATCCTCTGCACCCTGCAGCTTTCGGCGGCTCTCGCGCTGCTCCTGTTCATCATCGTTTACATTGGTCCGTGGACTACGCTACGAGTCGTAGGCCTCATCGTCGCCCTGCCTTCCCTCATCTTGCTTTTCATCGCGCGTTTTCACCTTGGACGTTCGTTCTCAGTGACGCCGCAGGCCCGGAAATTAGTCACCACCGGTCTCTACTTGAAAATCCGCAACCCTATGTACGTGTTCAGCTTCCTGCTGGTCTTCGGTTTTCTCCTGGCACTGCAAGAGCCATATCTTCTTCTCCTGCTGCTAGTCTTGCTACCGATCCAGATAATGCGCGCTCATCAGGAAGCCCGGGTTCTCGAACAGAAATTCGGCGACGCCTACCGCGAATACCGGAGCAAAACCTGGTTCTGACCGGTATGCCGCGGGCCCTCTTGCCCCTCTTGCCCGCGAACTTTTCCAATTCCACCCCGACGGTGTAAGCTTCCTCCTTACCTCGCGCCGAGAATGCCCTCATGCCCAGCTGGTCGCCGGTTTCGCCTGTACTGTGCCTCGCGCTCTCAGCCAGTCATCAATCTTCTATTCCCCTCGGCGCCACAAACTCTGACAAGCCTCTGTCCGAACGTCTGGTTGCCCATGACATCGACGCCCGCGTTGATACCCGGCACCACACCATCGACGGCTTCGAAACGCTCACCTATCGCAACCTGACCGGAAAATCCCAGAACACATTCCCCTTTCCCCTTTATCAGAATGCCTTTCAACCGAAGTCCACTTTCATGACCGAGATGCGGGGAAGCCGCCCATCTTTCGAGTGGAAGGAAAAGTACCGGGCGTCTAGCGAAATCAACTCCCTGGAAGTGGTCGGCGTCGGCGATCTGAGCTCGCAGGTCCAATTTATCTCGCCCGATGATGGCAACCCTGATGATCGCACTGTCTTCCAGGTCAAGCTCCGGGTGGTTTTGGACAGAGGTGGTCCAGAAAAGACGGGCTACTGGTTGAGGTTCGGCGCGCTTTTGCCGACAACGTTCGTCTTGATGTCCCCCTGCCTCTGGTTCGATATGGCGCAAGTCCGGACGGCAGTCGAAGATGAATGGGTCATGCGCCGCCCGGCGGCGCAGGCGTTCCGCCTCACCTCCTCCAACTTCGGCCTTCTGTTCTGGCTGTATCTCCGCATCAGCCTCCGGGCGTGGGTCGGCTTGGCCCTGGGCGTGTGGCTATGGACGCAGATTCCCGGCCAGCACTCGGGATTATCTTTTCTAGTATGCGAACTTGTGCTGCTGGGGTGGATCGGCACTCGTCTTTGGCAGCGCGCTTCCGAAATGGCCTGGTATCAGCGCCGTGCGCTTGCTGTACCTGCAGCTGCCCCTGTTGTTGAAACCGCACCCCCACCGGAATCCCCGATGGACTCTCTTCCAAAGAACTGATGAAGAAAACATCCGCGCTAATGTTTCTGATACTTTTTTCTCTCGCCCTGCCTGCGGCCGAGCACAAATGGGACAGGCTGCCACTCTCAATCTCCAACAATGTAGTGGCCGCCGCGAAGGTTGATAAGCGTCTCTTTCTCTATTCCTTCATGGGGATCGGCGAGAAGAAGACCTGGGACGCGATCACCAATCGCGCCTTTGCCCTAAATACGGAGACAGGCAAATGGAGCGAGATACGTCCGGTTCCGGGCCCGGCCGGACGCCTTGCTGCCTCGGCCGCAACCGTGAAGGGCGTCATCTACTTGCTCGGCGGATACACCGTCGATTCCCGGGGAGAGGAAACATCTGTGCACAGCGTGGAAGTTCTGCTTCCCAGCCGAGGCATCTGGTACCGCGGCACCGACATGCCAGTCCCGCTGGACAACTCCGTGATCGGTGTTTACCACGACCGCTACATCTATGCGATCAGCGGCTGGTCACAGACTCAGGCGGTCAAGAGTGTCCAGCTATATGACAGTGAGAAGAATGTCTGGAAACAAGCTACGCCCCTTGCCGGCCCGCCAGTTTTCGGCCACGCGGGGTCAATAGTTGGCGACACCATTATCTACGCTGACGGCGCGCTCAAGAGCACGTCCGCCGACAACCCGCAATACCTGCTTTCCGGGGAGTGCTGGAGGGGAAAGATCGACCATCACGACCCCACCAAGATCCAGTGGACGAAGATCGCCACTCATCCCGGCAAGCCCCGCTATCGCATGGCAGCGGGCGGGTCCGAGCACGATCAGAAAATATATTTTTCCGGTGGCGCTGAGGAATTGCACGACTACCAGGGGCTTGGCTCCGACGGCCACGCCGCCCAACCGTCTCCGGTGACCTTCGCCTGGAACCTGCGCACCAGCAAATGGGAGGTCGTCAACGACAAAACCCCGAATCCAACGTTGGACAATCGTGGCCTGCTGGTCACCTCCGACGGTCTGGTCAGAATCGGGGGAATGGAAGCTGGGCAGAAGGTGACAGCGCGAGTCGCAGTCATGCCGCTCAAAGAGAAAAAATAAGAGGGCGGTCCGACATAGCCCGCCTCTTAATAGCTGTCAGTTCTCCGTTCCCCGTTCTCAGTCCAACAGGCTGAGAACCGAGAACTGGGAACTTTCTTCTTACGGCCCTCTCAGATCACCAAACGTGGCCAGCCGGCGTTTCTGATATTCGGTTACGTCCACATGCTCGGCTTCCAACTCAGCCTCCTCTTCGGCCCATTCCTTAGCTTCTTTACCCTCCAGGTTCTTCAATAGTGTGCGTGCACACGAGGCACAGCAGAAACCTTTTTGAACTTGACGGCCTTTTTCTCCTTCCAGGCAACTCTCAAATTCGTACATGGGCGGTTCGGCGATGCACAGGTTGCATACATCCGGAGCATCTACGCAAAGTGGATCGAAGGTACCAAAGAAGACGCTGTCGTTCATGGCACACCTCGTCAGGTGGGTTTTCAAACTTTAAGTCTTCAAATCGATCTCATGACTCTTGATTCTTCCGATGCGCGATACCTTAGCAGTGACGACTTAACAATTCAACCCTCCCGTTCTGGAACTTAAAAAATAGATCGAAGGGCGGGGTCCTGGTTTAAGTCCACCCGCCGTGACTAGCGGGGCAATTCTATTATAGGGAACTACTGAGCCAGGATTGCTTGGGCTTCGTCCCTGGCAACATCGTTGACCAATTCGATATCCCTGATGCGGTGCGCCTCTGCCGTCAACGCCGCGATATCCGTTCGGTCAATGTATTTAGTCGAAAACCTTCCGCGCTCCGGCCATCAACTGCCGCAGGCCCTGCGCCACGCGCTGGTAGTAAGTGTAGAAGCTGATCGCGCCTAGCGGAAGCTTGTTGAGGCGATCGCCTTACTTTTCCCGCAACTCGGTCGAGGTCACAAAGATCTCATCCACCGTCGTTCCGAAACGCTCGACCAAGATGGGCAGATCTGAGCCCCGATCGCTTTGCCCAGGTTCTTGGCAACCCTCGCCGCAGCCAGCGGACTGCGTGCCCGGCCATCAGCTTGACACGGCCATCAGCTTGACATAAGACGCGCAAAGCGCGAAGCCCTTGAAGATCTGATCTTTGAAGGTGAACCCTCCCCCCCAGAGCAATCGCAGGAATGTACTCGCCCTGGGCGGCCAGCTTATCCAAATACCGCCGCAACGGGATGCCCCCTCTTTCATCCTGCGCCCCGGGCTCAGGGCGGTGCCGCCGCCAACTGCGTCTACAGTGAGCAGATCAAGCTTGGCCAGCTGACGCCAACGTCACCGCCCGCGCTGGCAAGCTTAGGTCGACCGGCCGGTAAGCCCCTGTCTTGAGGGTGATCCAGCGAGCGCCTGCCTTACACAGTTCTTCAACGCGTTTCAGGGAATCCACCTTCCGTGGACCATGCCCACACGCGAATGCCGCTCGAACTCGTGGAAAGCACCTTGTCTTAAAGGCCTCGATCACAACCTGCTTTCGGAGGGGCCGACAGGTCCCGAAGAATCCGGCCTCGACTGCCGGACGCGGTTTTGAGCCTCCTCCGGATAACCTGGGCGGCGATCTTTACATCCTACAGTAGCGGAGAGCAGGCCCATGGGGACGAGCACGGGAGCGCTACCAGCCATAGTTCGCGGCCGCGAAATCAAGAAACTGAACGCACTCGCCGCGGCGGCCTGCGGCGGCCTACCGGCTGCCTTGTTCCTCCTGATATTTCCGACCACCCCGGCAAGATGGCTGCTCGGGTTCCTCTTCGGCCTGATCTGGGCCAACTGGTTTGAATACGCCTATCACCGATACCTGCTGCACTGGCCCGGAACCTTCTTTGCCAAAGAACACCTGCGCCATCACATGTCGGTGAACACGCCAAGCGAAGCCGAACATCTTAACCTTGGCGGCTCGCCCATGTGGGTAGTTCTTCTGTTTGTGATTAATGGAGGCCCGCTAGTGATTCTCGACCGGCTGCTTCATCTCGCCGTCGTGTCCGGGCTATTCGCTGCCTTTGCGGTCTACTTCATCGTGGTCGAAGAGGTTCATTGGCGGCTTCACCTCGGCGAATGGCTGCCGGCGATCTGCGATCCGGCAAGGGCCTATCACCTCGCGCACCACGAGCGTCCCAACTCGAGATACAACATCTTTCTTCCTCTCTGGGACGTTCTACTCGGATCCACAAAAGACTAATTTCAACCTAGCGAAGCAATTGCCTGCTTCCGGTGGCCAGGGGCGCAAATCCCTCAGTGTCGCGCAGCCTGCGAAACCATCTCCTCTCCGGGCATCGGCATGACAGTTCCGCCGAGAAGACGCGTAAGGCTTATTATTATTACGGCGGTGCTGCCGCACGCCGCACAGCAGCCGTGCCGGGTTTCATTCGCGATGATCTCCGGGTTGATGCAAAGAAATGCGCTGCGCAGATGGGTAAACTTCAGCTCTTTTGAGTTCTTCGATGGTTGCCTCCATAAAACGTCCTCCGCGCAAGAAGATTTGGTCACCCTCCCCCATTGCCATGGTTAGCCTATGCAACTGAGCTATGGCGCGTTCATGAGTCTGTAAAGATTCCTTCGCGTAGTTCTCGTTAGTTATCGGCTGCCAAAGTGGGATCGGCATTTGTTTTGGAATTGCGAGGCGGCAATTTTTGTATCCATCGCCTGGACTGGCCACCACACGAGAACACGCCCCCCAGTACAACAGAGTTTGTGGTTAAAGCCGCGTTAGCGGCGAGATTCATTAGCCCGGCAGGTAAGCGCTGGGAGTGTCGGCCAAAATTGGAGCCGAGTCCCGGGGGGACGACGCACGTTTACGAGTAAAAAAAATCAACGCGCCCTTGCCAGCACCAGCGTGATGTCGTCCGGCTGCTCATTCGCCCCGATCCAATCATCCACCGCCGCGGTGACAATCTCGCTGATCCGCACCAGCGAGAGATGCTGGTTCTCGCGCACCAACTCAATCAAGCGCTGCTCGCCAAACTCGCCAAAATCATTCTCTGGCTCGGTCACACCGTCGCTGTAAGCCAGAAAAATATCTCCTGCCTTGAGCTGGGCAGAGCCCTCGTCGTACGCCATGTTGTCGAACAGACCGACAACCGTGCCCCCCGCCTCCAATCGCCTGATCCCGCCATTTTCACCGATGATGATCGGCGGCAGGTGCCCGCCGTTGCTGTAGGTAATTGTGCGCGATTCACCGTCATAGATGCCGAGGAATAGCGTCGCGTATTTTTCCGATGGCGTGCTCTCGTACAACTGGTGGTTCAACAGCGACAGCAGCGCTCCCGGCGAAACCTCGGGCCCCGTCAAACTGGATCCCAACATCATTCCTGATCCAACAACCGCTCCCACGGCCGCCGGCATACTCTGCACCGGGATGCTTTCCAGGCTATAGGCTCGCACCGCCGAGTGAATGGTTGCCATCAGCAAGGCCGCCGAAATACCCTTCCCGCTGATGTCGCCCACCGCAAGCGTCAGCCTATGCGAGTTCAGGGTAAGAAAGTCGTAGTAGTCGCCACTAACGGTTCGCGCCGGACGGCAGAAGCCATGGACCTCGAGCGACTCCAACTGTGAAATTTCTTTCGGGAACAACTGCGCCTGTACTTCCTGAGCGATGGCTAGCTCGCTCTCGAGGCGCTGCTTCTCTTTCTGCTCCGCCAGCAGCTTTTGCAGAGACTCAGTCATGGAATTGAACGAAGTCTCCAGAGCAGCCAGCTGGTCTTTCGACTTCACGGCGATGCGATGAGAAAAGTCGCCGCGGTTCACCCGTTGGGTGGCGTGGTACAGATTTGCCACGGCCCGGGTGATTGTGCGCGTCAATCCCACGCCGATCATCAGCGCAAATAGCTCAATGACCGCGAACACGATCACCATGGCCACCAGCGCAAACTCAATCGCGGGAGCAAATTCGCCAAGCGCCGCAAACAAGCGGTCGTACAGCACGGACAATCGCGTTTGAACGCTGACCGCCGCCGGGCTATTCATGTCGCCCGACTCCCAATTCACCACGAACAGAGACGTCGCGAACGTCACCAAGCGGTCGCCAGTCCGTTGCGCGGGAGGAACTGTGCCCGCACTGAAAGTCGGCACCAGCGGCTCTTTACCGGTGTCGAGCACATATTGGCCATCCGGCTTGCGAACCCGAACAGAACTGTCGCCTTCAGGAGTCGCTTTGGTGCTTTGCTGGTCGACTTTGCGCAGGGTCAACCCTTTGGCATACAGCGTGATCTCTCCCAGGTTGACGGCCAGGTTCTCCAGCAGATGCTGGTCGAGAGGCTCACTGGAAAGCATATTCAATTTTGCCCCACCCGCCTGGACCGTATCTGCGGCGCGCAAGAAGAGGCGATCGTGATCTCGCACCACATCTCTCAAAGGTGGTTTCACAAAGCTGGGCCACCTGGGCGGCTCCGATGTGACGCCCGGAGGCACGCTGTTCAAGACCAGCTTCGAATCCATCCAAACGCAGATTTGCCGGTCCGCCCACGCCTGGTCGGATTTCCGCAAGCCTTCCAGCGCCGAGGCTTCCGCAGGGCCGCCGCGCTGGAAGCTGGCCGCAAGTTCATGCGCGATGGCTGAATTGGCTGCCCCCAAGCTTTTCAAGTCCGAATTCAAGCCGCTGGTCACGATAAACGTTGCGAACTGTCCTGCGAACAGATAAAACGCCGTCCCCGCCAGCGTGACCAGCAGAACGACCGGGATCACTCCGATAAAAACATAGGTGACAATCAGGCGGTTACGCAGACGCCACAGCAGCTGGTTACGCAACCAGCGAAACAGAAGCCAACTGAACAAGACAAAACAGACAAATGTCAGAAAGCTGACCCAGCCGCCCAAGGTCTCTCCCGACGAAATCCTCAGCAGTACGGCCAACTTCTGGAGTGCAAAAAGGAGGATGTCGAGACCGAGAACGAAGAAGGCCACGCGTCCGACCCGCGTACGAGGCGGCCATCCGGCATGCGTCAACCGGGCACGTAAATAAAGGAGGCGGTCCATGAACTCCAGTCCCGATTATAACCGCCCAAATCCTGGCCCAAGATGCTCGTCCCAGGATGTCTGTCGTACGCAGATGCGTGTCATCCTGAGCGATCCGGGCCCAGCCAGGGGAGTCGAAGCGATCCCGCGCGCGCTACTCTGCGCTCTGGGGGGTGAATCTTTTTCGAAATCCACTCCTGCGTCATTTAGAATGGCCGCCGTGTTTCCCAAAATTCTGACCATTACACTGTTAGTGGCTTCCTCGCTTGCGCGGGAGCCGCAACAAGGCGGCCCCCCGGTTAAGGTCAATGTTCTGAACGTGTGCACCCCCTCCGCGGACGAACAGAAGGAGATCGCCTCCGCGTTATCCCACGTTCCCCAGCAGCCGCTGTTTAGCCCGGACTTCGAAGTTGCCCGCGGTCGCTCCAGCCTTTCCGACAAGGCGCAGCTTATCCAGGCAGGACAAGGGTCCGAACTGTCTTCCGAGCCCATAACCGCTGCCTGGGTTCGAATCCGCCGCGAGTTCTCGGTGCAGTCTCTTTACAGCAACGTGCAGTATTCCTTCAGCGCGGATACCAAGCGCATGATCGAGACCTTAGTCCTGCACGCGCGCGAGCCCAAGGATCTGATACAACTTTCCATCGAGGACAGTGCCTCCGCCGTGACCAATCCGGCCGGCATGTTGGCCACGAATACCCCGGTGGATCGTATCAAGCTGGAGCGCTTCGGTAAGTCTTCGGTGGTACTAGCTCGCTGCAAGCGCGCCGAAGGCGGACCGCCGCCCGACCAGAGTGCCTACGAACCGCTCTTTCGCGATGCCTCTGCTGTGCTTGGCCGCTATCGCGAACTGCTGGGAGCGCGCCGCACGGTTCCCGACGAGTTGGCGAAAGTGGTCGCTCAGAGTCCCGCGAAATCCCGGTCTATCCGGAAGCCCACCGGTAAGAAACTCGTCCCCAAAAGCAAATGACCTGTTTTCTCGGCGATCTCGGCGGTGAGCCATGCTCTTGAACCCAAATCAGCCGCCAGCAATCTAAACTCGTATCCTATGAACGATTCGATTCGCAACGTGGTCGTGGTGGGCTCCGGATGCGCCGGCCACACCGCCGCTCTCTACACCGCCCGCGCCAAACTGAATCCGTTAGTGATCGAAGGTCATGAGCCCGGCGGCCAGCTTTCGCTTACCACTCTAGTCGAGAACTTCCCCGGGTTCCCGGAAGGCGTTCAGGGGCCCGAGCTGGTCGAAAACATGCGCAAGCAGGCGACGCGCTTTGGCGCCGAATACATAATGGGTCACGTCAACGAAGCCGATCTCACCAGACGTCCTTTCACACTGAGCCTGGGCAAAGACACCGTGCAGGCCCGCACGCTGATTATCGCCAGTGGAGCCTCAGCCCGCTGGCTCGGCCTCCCGAATGAACAGGCCCTGATTGGGCACGGGGTTTCCTCGTGCGCCACCTGTGACGGCTTCTTCTTCTCGGGGAAGGAGATCACTGTAATCGGCGGCGGCGATTCCGCCATGGAGGAGGCCACCTTCCTGACCCGCTTTGCCACCAAGGTCACGATCATTCATCGGCGCTCCGAGTTCCGTGCCTCCAAGATCATGCTGGAGCGCGCCCAGAAGAACGAGAGGATCAAGTTCCTGACCGACACGATTGTGGAAGACGTGCTCGACGCTGAGAAGAAGGAAGTCACGGCTCTGAAGCTGCGCAACCTGAAGAACAGCAAGATCTGGGATTTCCCCACCAGCGCTATGTTCCTCGGAATCGGCCACATCCCCAACGCCAAGATGTTCGAAGGACAGCTTGACATGGACCAGGACGGTTACCTGAAGACGACTCACTACGTCTTCACGCAAGTGCCGGGCGTCTATGCCTGCGGTGACGTTCAAGATCGCCGCTACCGCCAAGCCATCACCGCCGCCGGAACCGGTTGCATGGCAGCGCTGGAAGCTGAGAAGTTCCTGGAAGAGCACGGAGGGTAGTTCCCGGTTGTCATTTTTCAGTTCCCATCAAACCTGAGGGTGTGGCGCCCTCGCCCGCGACGCCCTGTCTGCTTTCCCCACCACGAACTCGCTCGATAGATTAGACTAGCCTACCGGCAACCGAGAAACTGAGAACTGCCGACTGGGAACTGACTCATGAACTGCCGCACGCTAGGCTCCACGGGCCTCCAGGTCAGCGAGATCGGCTTTGGCGCGTGGGCGATTGGCGGCACCAGCGAGGCTGCCGGAACGCACTGGGGCTGGGGCGCAGCGCCCGAGGCCGATGCCATCGCCGCTGTCCAGCGTGCCCGCGAGTTGGGCGTCAACTTCTTCGATACAGCCGACGTCTATGGCAACGGCCGAAGCGAGGAAATTCTCGGCAAGGCGCTCGGCCCTGAATGGAAGGACGTCTTTGTCGCCTCCAAGGTCGGCAATGTCATTCGTCACGAGCGTGCCGCGAAGGATTGGAGCCGCGAGCACCTCGTGCGTTCCTGCGAAGCCAGCCTCAAGCGGCTGAAGAAGGATGTCATCGATCTCTACCAGCTCCACAATCCCGACGTCTACGACATTCGCCACGCCGACTGGCCCGAGACCATGGAACTGCTGCAGAAGCACGGCAAAATCCGCTATTACGGGGTTTCCGTGTTCTTGCCCGAAGAGGCTATGGCGGTGCTTGCCCGCGGCAAGGGATACAGCATTCAGCTTGCCTATAATCCGCTGCGGCTGGAGATGGAGGAGCAGGTTCTGCCGCTTGCCCAGAAGAAGAACCTCGGCATCATTGCCCGGGTGCCGTTGTACTACGGCATTCTGGCCGGCAAATTCCGCTCCGAAACCACGTTTCCCAAAGACGACCACCGCTCGCATACGCTCCCCGCGCCAACCATGCGCGAACTGGTTCCGCGCGCGGAGCGCTTGCGTGAACTGGCGGGCATCGCGTCCGGCGACTCCAATGCCTTCGCGCAATGGTCACTCAAATTCATCCTTTCGCACCCCGCGATTTCGACCGTGATTCCCGGGGCCCGCAACGCGCAGCAGGCGGAGAAGAACACCTCCGCGGCGGAAAGTGCGCCAATCCCGAAAGAGCAAGCAGATGCGGTTCGTAAGCTCTGGAGGGATGATCCGTATCTCCGCGCGCTGCGGACTGGGCTATAACGCGAGTTTTACCGCAGAGATCGCGGCGTTCGGGGAGAAGAGTTGCAGGTCATGAAAACCGGAAAGCAGCAATCAAAAATGCTTTCCGACTGACCACTGGCCACGGGCCGCTGCCCACTCTCTTCTGTGACCGCGCCGTCATATCCGCCGCCATCGCTCCATGTGATAAAACATAGCGTTCTCATGCTGCGCACTGCTAGCGTCCTGCAAGGATACTTGTGCTGAGAGCGCTCCTCATTTATTTGTCGGAGAGCCGCTCTTTGCGCGCCGTTGCCGAAAGATCGTCCCTCGGACAGCGCGTTTCCGCCCGTTTTGTAGCCGGCACGCAAGTGGAAGATGTGTTGCGCGCCACCCGGGCCGTCAACCAGCTGGGCCAGAGCGTCTCGATCGACAACCTGGGCGAGAACGTCACCAATGCTGAAGAAGCTCGCGCCAGCGCCGCACTCTACCACCGTCTGCTCGATGACATCGCGTCGCAAGGGCTCAACGGCAACATCAGTCTGAAGCTGACCCACATGGGTCTAGACGTCGACGAAAGCCTTGCCCGCGAACTGGTCAGCGGCCTGGTGGCAAAGGCAGCCGCGCTGAAGAGTTTCGTGCGCGTCGACATGGAAGGCTCGCCCTACACCCAACGCACGCTGGATTTTGTTCGCAAACTTCATGGTCAGCCGGGGAACCGGGGCGTGGTGGGAACCGTGATCCAGTCTTACCTGTACCGCAGCGAAGCCGACGTATATAACCTGCTCGGTGACGGTATCCGCATTCGACTCTGCAAGGGAGCCTACCAGGAGCCGCCTGAAATCGCCTTTCAAAAAAAGTCGGATGTGGATGGCAACTATGTCAAGCTGATGAAGATCCTGGTGAAGAGCGGGATCTATCACGGCCTGGCTACGCATGACGAAAGCATCATCAACGAGGCCAAGAGGTTTGCTCTGCGCGAAAACATTGCCCGTGACGCCTTTGAATTCCAGATGCTGCACGGCATCCGCCGCGATCTGCAACAAAGCCTGGTGCGGGAGGGCTGGCGCATGAGGGTTTACATCCCGTTCGGCACCGAGTGGTATCCTTACTTGATGCGCCGCTTAGCCGAGCGCCCCGCCAATGTGTTCTTCATTCTGAAAAATTTGTTGCGAGCCTGATTGGGAGAGGCCTTCGCATCAGGGCACGTTGAACATTCGATTTGCTGGACTTGTTTCTAAGTCTTTGACTCCGGGGATGGCCGAGGGGAGGGATAATCCACTTCACGCCGCCTTCTGTTTTCGTTCCAGCGGCAGACCGGCATTCTTCCAGGCGTCGAGTCCGTCCTTGAGTGCCCAGACCTGCTGGTAGCCGCGCTGGCGAAGCTTTTGCGCCAAACTGGCGCTGGATGCTTCGTTCGGTCAGGTGCAGTAGGTGACGATCGGGCGGTCCTTGGGAAGCTCGGCAAGGTAGTCCTCGAAATGGCCCACCGGAACGCGGATGGCGCCGGGCACCTTCACGTCCGATTCGCCCCAGGCTTTCGGGTTGCGCGTGTCGAGGAACAGAAACGGTTCACCAGCGTCAAGGCGCTTGCGCAACTCGTCCACTGTAATTCTCTGATCGTCAGCCATGGGGTCTCCTTTCCTGGCATTCAGCAAATAGATGCCAATCGAGACCGTCGCGCTGCATGAGTTCTCGCGAGGCTTGAACCTCCCGGCCCATGTCTCTCTCAAGAAGACAAGAAGACAAAAGGTGGACTTGGGCGAGCCTCATGGGCCAACTTACAGTAAGAAGTGGAATGACGCCTCACTACTCTCGAATTGGCATAACAGCAAAAGCGTCCTGACTCTGGACAAGATGCAGGACGCTCGTTCGAACAGCTTTTCCCCAAGAACTGCTCAGTGCCAGAGTAGCTGGGTTAGCGCGAACCATGGTGACGTGGGTCACAGTTCAAGGTGAGAGCTTCGGTCTTTGGGAAAAGGTAAAAAAAGCTGGGTGATTTCAGATTTTTACCGGCGCGGGCGCGATCCGTATGGGCGCGGACGCCCGCACTTCCCCTAAAGAAACCAGGCTGGCCTGGGGGGCGCAGGCCAGCCTGGGGGTGGCAGTCGCTCGGCTACTGCTTGCCGATGAATGTGCCGTTGAGGTTGATATTGTCGAGGACGGCGTAACCGTTCCCGGCAATTTTGTCCATGACCAGGGCGATGGTTTTCACCGTCGTCCCAGGCTTGACTGCAGGGGTAATCTGAGAGCCGTCCCCGGGGTTGAAACTGACCCGCTTCCAGCCGGTCGCGGTCAGAGCGCGAGCGCGGCCACTCGCACAACCTGCCGAGTGGACCACGTTGTCGTTCGTGATGACCACGAATTGAGGGGCTTGTGCGGAACACTCGCTGTCGGTGCGCAGATCGAAGCTCAGCTGGCTGAGTGGCGAGCCGGCGGCGCCGGTGACCACAACACCAGCGATGGCGGTCCGGGAACCCAAGCGGTTCTTCACCAGCACTAAGCCTTGGTTGGCAGGGTCGGTGCTGGTGCGCATGGCGCCCGCGCCCCTGCGCCAGCTAGCGCTGGTGGTGTCGCTGCCGCTGGGTTCAAAGCTGAACGGCCGTACCACGGAGTCGTTACGCTCACCACCCCAGCCGCTCCTGCCCACTACGAGGACGACTTCCAGGTTCCGGGCCGAACTGCCGGACTTGATTTGTACAACGCAGGAGTACGTGCCTGCCGGTAATCCGGTCGAATACGCGGAGACGCTGACCTTCCCCGGCGTGGTGCTGGCCGACGGAGTGACCGAGATCCACGAGCCGCCAAATGCTTCCGCAGTGAAGCTCATCGCCGCACTGCTGCCAGTGACGGAGAGGTTCTGCGGCGAGGGCGTATCCGTGCCTTCCGCGTAGAACACCAGGCGTGTCGGGCTGACCGACAGAGTGCCACCGGTGGTAGGCGGCGGAGGTGGAGGCGTCGTCGAAGTTACGGTCAATGTGACCGGTACCATCAGCGGGCTGTTCGACGCGCCGGAGGCAGAGAGGGTGACCGAGCCGTTGTAGGTGCCGGCAGCCATGTTGGCGGGATTCACCGAGAGGTTCACGTTACCCGGCGTGCTTCCCCCGCCGCTAGCGGACAGCCAGGTGCCGGTGGACGCGACCGTGTAGGTGAGAGCCCCGCCACTTGATCCGACCGAGATCGTCTTGCCCGCAGGACTGGCACCGCCGGCCGTATACGAGAAGGCCAAGGAGGCGGGAGTAGCGGTCAGATTCGCAGTTGTCGGCGGCGGTGCCGCAGCCACCGTTAGCGTCACCGGCACGGTCAGCGGACTGTTAGCTGCGCCGGAAGAACTGATGCTGACACTGCCATTGTAAGTGCCGGCCGCCAGACTCGCGGGATTCACCGAGACACTTACGCTTCCCGGCGTGTTGCCGCTGCCGGTAGCAGACAACCAGCTGCCCGAGGAGGCGACGGTGTAACTGATGGCCGACCCGCTGGATCCTACCGAGATCGTCTTGGCCGTGGGACTAGCTCCACCCATGGTGGATGAGAAAGCCAGGGAGCTAGGGCTGGCTGTCAGGTTTGGATGCGCGGGCGGGGGCGGCGCCGTCGCCATGACAGTCGCTGTCAGTGTGGCAGTGCCAGTTCCGCCATTGAAGCTATTGATCGCTGCGCCGTAGAGGATTGCGCTGGTATTCCCGGTCACAGTGGGCGCGGTCCAGGTGAAGGTCCAGCTGTGACTGCTGCTGGGCGAACTATGCACGACTTCGCCGTTCAGAACTTTTGAACCAGTACCGGCGGTGAAAGTTCCCGCGCCTGAGGCGACGTCCATTCCGCTGTTGCCCGAGCCACCGACCGTCAGGGTGTAGGTATTGGTCGAACCAGATGTAACCGAGGTCGGGCCGCTGAGCGTGACCGTGGGATTGGCACCCGTGCTGTGGCACTTGGTGCATGTTGACACGCTTTTTCCTGAATAACCTGCGATGCCATTGCCGGTGGCGTTCGCTGAATGCGGCAGATAAATAATGGCCAACGCGATCAGGCCCAGAAATAATTGAAACCGGCTCTTGGCTCTCGATTGTTTTTTGGACAGACGGGACGGGGTTGGTATTCCATTACATCCGACCGCGAACAACGGTGCGGAAAGATACTTTATTGGATTCTCCACGGTGGCTTCCTTTCTTCGGCATCGCTTGGCGCACACGAGGCCGAGGGGGACGAAGGAGGTGGATGATTTCCGGACGGGCGGACCGACCGGAGCGACACACACATCTTCCTAGCATTTGCTTTGTTGTTGCTTGCCAGAGTGACGAGTGGAAATACGTTGAAGGCAAAGTACCGGGAAGACAGTATCAGTGGCAAGTCTCATCGGTACATGAACAGCATGTGGGTCCAGGGCTGGACCAAGGTAATCAACCTTCGTGAACCAGGCGTTTCCGGCCTGGAGCGCGGCTTTTCAGGGGTTCTTGAAAAGAATGCTGCTGACGACACTACCTGAAATTAGTTTACTTAGGTGGGAGTCTCATCACTTCATATCGTTATCCTGATCCATGTCGTCCTTCTATTCATGAAGGATTGGAAGGATTATCGGATGCGGGACAGTGTCGGTGTTCGCTCCGCGACAA
>Ga0209577_10000912_pt1 | contig 29489 bp, 20 predicted proteins | sample GraSoiAngelo_109_FD_185874 | JGI IMG/M metagenome (GOLD analysis project Ga0209577, IMG submission 185874) | Grasslands soil microbial communities from the Angelo Coastal Reserve, California, USA - 14_0903_12_20cm (SPAdes) (version 2) | ecosystem: Environmental > Terrestrial > Soil > Grasslands...
CTCGGGAACTCCGCAAAATGAAAGAAGGGGGCATCGGCGGGGTCGAAGTTCAGCCCGTGTACCCGCTCGAACTCGACGACCCTGCGCACGGTTTCCGCAACTTTCCCTATCTCTCCGACGAATTCGTGGATGACCTGCGCTTTGCGGCTGGCGAAGCGCGCAAACTCGGCCTGCGTTTGGACGTGACTCTCGGCAGCGGCTGGCCTTTCGGAGGTCCACACATCTCGGTAGCGCAAGCGGCAGGTGCGCTGCGCATTGTAGCAACCGCAGTGCCCCCCGGAACGCATTCGGTGGAAGCCCCGAGCATCGGTGCTGGAGAGCAGTTGATCGCTGTGTTCCTGGCACCCGGGGAACCGAAAGGGTTTTCCGCCGTCGAAGCGCAGCAGGTCGCCGAGATTCAAGACCGCCGGCTTCGCGTCCCGGGAGGCCTTACCGGCCCGCATGTCGCGCTATTCTTCATCTCCAGCCGAACCGGGATGATGGTCAAGCGGCCCGCCATTGGCGCCGAAGGGTTTGTCCTCGACCATTTTGACCGCGCGGCAATCGATAGTCATCTTCACGCCGTCGGAGACCGACTGATGGAGGCCTTTGGAACCGCTCCTCCTTATTCCGTCTTCAGCGACAGCCTGGAAGTGTATGGTTCGGACTGGACCGGCGACCTGCTGCAACAATTTCGTCAGCGCCGTGGCTATGATTTGACGCCGTACTTACCCGCTCTGGTGCAAGACATCGGTCCGAAGACTTCGGATATCCGCCATGACTGGGGCAAAACACTCAGCGAACTGATTGATGAGCGCTATCTCATTCCCGTTCGGGAGTGGGCGGCCCAACATAAGACTCGTTTTCGCTCCCAGACATACGGCATCCCCGCTGTTACGCTTTCTAGCAACTCCTTAGTGGATCTGCCGGAAGGCGAAGGCGCACAATGGCGGAGTTTCTCACCCACCCGTTGGGCTTCATCGGCGAACCACCTTCAGGGAAGGAGTGTTACTTCGGCTGAAACTTGGACATGGCTGCACTCTCCCGCTTTTCGGGCAACACCGCTGGATTTGAAAGCTGAAGCCGACTTGTTTTTTCTGCAGGGAGTCAATCAGCTAGTCGGGCACGGCTGGCCGTACTCGCCGAAAGAGGCTGGCGAGCCGGGATGGGCATTTTATGCTGCTGCGGCACTCGATGATCATAACCCGTGGTGGCTGGTTATGCCGGACCTCACGCGTTATCTGCAAAGGGTCAGTTATGTGCTCCGCCAAGGTAAGCCGGCGAATGATGTCGCGCTCCTATTGCCCACCGATGATGCCTGGGCACAATTTACGGCGGGAAAAGATTCCGTCAGTGAATCGATGGAGAGGTTGCTGGGGCCGGAGGTAATTCCGCAAATTCTTGACGCGGGGTTCAATTTCGATTTTATCGATTCGGAAACGATCGCTAAAACAGGGATTCCCTATCCGGTGCTGATCTTGCCGGGTGTCGAACGGTTGCCCCTTGCGACCTATCGCCAAATCGAGACCTACGCACGCAATGGCGGCATTGTGATCGCCACAAGAACTCTTCCTTCGCAGGCGCCGGGCTTGCTGGAGACGGAGGCAGATACTCCTCGGGAGCGTGAAATTTCAGCGAATTTGTTCCACACTCCAAGCGGAAGAGGCCTCTTTGTTTCAGACGAAAAGCAGCTTGGTAAAACGCTGGTGGAGCACGGCAAACCGGACGTCAAAACTTCTTCTCCAGCGTCGGAAATCGGTTTCGTGCACCGCAAATTGTCCTTTGCCGATATCTACTTCGTGGCGAATACAAGCAACCGGATGATTTCCACAACAGCCGCATTTCGCGCATCGGAGCCGTATGCAGAATGGTGGAATCCTTGTTCCGGGGAGACCGCACCAGCTGAAACAAACTCTACTGTCGAACTGAATTTGCAGCCATACGAATCGCGGGTCATTGTCTTCGCCACCGGCAATCCGCCGACCACAGCTGGATCTAGAACAAAAACTTCCATGTCACAACCTCCTCGGGACGTGCTCGATCTGGGAGCGGATTGGACCGTCACTTTTTCTGATCTTGGTCGAACCCTGCACATGGATAAACTGCATTCCTGGGCGGATGACGAAGAGACGCGGTTCTATTCAGGCAAGGCTATTTACGAAAAAAACTTCAGCGTTCCCCCGAAGATTCTGAATCCGAAAATTCGCGTGTACCTCGACTTCGGACCGGGAACTGTCGTCGAACAACCGCAAGCCGGGCACCCACGAATGCGTGCCTGGTTGGAAGGCCCGGTGCGTGAAGCCGCGCAAGTATTCGTGAATGACCAGGCGGTAGGTTCGATCTGGAAGCCTCTCTACGAACTGGAAACTTCAGGCGTCGTTCATCCTGGCGTCAATCATCTGAAGATCATCGTCGGAAATCTGGCGATCAATACGGTGGCGGGCCATTCCCTCCGAGATTATAAGTTGCTCAACAGCAAGTATGGGGAACGCTTCGTGCCTCAAGACATGGAGAACTTGCAGCCCTTGCCTTCTGGTTTGGTCGGTCCGCTCCGGTTGGTTATCCAAGAAGCGCCATAGATGACCGTTGGCGCAAGGATTCGGTTTTAACGCTCGGCACGACATTGCGAGGCCGTAAAAACCTGCCCACACAGAAACTCAGCATGGCCAGCGGCTAATAGATAGGTGAATGGACATTGCGAAGGAGAGTTTGTAGCCTTTGTTTCGCTCCTAACTATGAATCTGCGCCCGCTTCGATGTTTGCGCCTTATTCTGCCCTACTAGGGACTTAGCCGCAGTCACGCTCGTTCTGCTGCTGGCGTTCACCTTTGTTCGGCCTTTTGCCTGCCCCATTCCAAATTGGTCCGCCGCTTTCGTTTTTCGCTGCGCGAGGTCGCCCGGCAGTTGTACCGCTCTTTCTGGCAGCAGCCGCCGGCCCGTGCACCTTAGTGGCGTGTCGCTTCCAAGCCACGCCTCTCAATCTTTCTTTTTTTTCACTCATCCACTGAGTCCGGCCGCGTGTTTCCTTCCGCCAACTTGTTGGCCCGTTCTTACCCTGGGGCATGCTGCTGATGGCGCGAAAAACGCAGTGCGAATCTGCCCGACCGCACCTCCCATGCCCTTGTGCCGTGTTAACAGGCAGTTAAACGACCACCGAGATGCGCCATGCGAAGTTCCTGTGTCGAATCCTTTTCTTCTTGACAGTTTCCTTTCTCGGGTGTAGTAGAACCTCGTAATTTTCGTTCATTGGGAATGCCGCGGGCTCAGGGCAGTGCGAGGGGAGGAAGTCATGGGCAGGCGAGCATCTTTCCCGGCGACAAACAGTCAGTTTGGGTCTAGTGAAAATAGAGAAGCGGGCCTACTCAATTGGTTCTCCCTGTGGATTTTGTCTTTTGCCTTGGCAGGATTCCTGTTTCCGGCTCACAGCTGGGCTCAGGGCACCGACACCGCCCTCTTGCGCGGCACGGTCACGGACACCTCGGGGGGCCTCGTTCCAGGGGCCGCCGTAACGCTCAGTAACGATGCTACTGGGATCGCGGAGCGCACATGGACCGACAGCGCAGGACGCTATATCCTCAATCTACTCAAACCCGCCACCTACACTCTGAAAGTAGAGGCCAAAGGATTCAAAGTCGCTGTCGTGCCCGGTTTGCTCCTCCGGATCGGTGCCCAGACCGATGAAGACGTGCAGTTGCAAGTCGGCAACGTGACCGAGACCGTAGAAGTGAGCGCGGCCACCCCACTTTTGAACACCGTGAGTGCGGCGCTTGGCACGACAGTCAGTGAAAGATATATGACAGATCTTGCGCTACTGGATCGCAGTATCGAAAACCTCTCTTATCTCTCGGCTGGTGTGACGGAAGTGCAGGGGGCATCGGCGGGCATGTTGGGCGGCACGGTGATTGCTTCTAATGGCCAGCGGTATGCCACAGCCGAGTTCCGTGTAGACGGCGTCCTCGCCACCCGTCCCGAAGGCGGCGAAGGCGGCACGACGGATGCGGATTACTTGCCATCCGTGGAGATGCTGCAAGAATTCAGGGTTCAGAACAACAACATGTCGGCCGAGTACGGCAACAACGGCGGCACCGTAATCAACATTGTCACCAAATCTGGCGCCAATCGTTTCCACGGCAGCGGCTGGTATTTCATGCGGCGCCCTGGGTTTGACGCCAATGATTTCTTTTCCAATGCCAGCGGCGTTCCCAGAGGCACTTACCGGCACGACCAGTACGGTGGTTCGATCGGCGGACCAATACGGAAGGAAAAAGCCTTCTTCTTCGCCGATTTTGAACGATTTCGGGATAACAGCCCTTTGACGTTCACTGCCACCGTTCCCACCGTGCTGCAGCGACAGGGTGACTTTTCTCAGACCTTCAATGCGGACGGCACGCTACAGCAGATCTTCAACCCAGCGCAAGTGACCTGCACGCCCCTCGCGGGCGGCGGGCAGGACTGCGAGCGGCAGCCGTTCCCGGGTAATATTATTTCGCAGATGGACCCCATCGCGGCCAAACTCATTAATCTCTATCCGCTGCCAACTGGCCTCGGATTCGGGCCTGCGGGCCTTAACAACTTTACAGAGAAGCTGATCGAGACTACGCCCAAGTACAACTTCGATGTGCGAATTGACGCAAACCTCTCTCAGAAGAACCGACTGACTGTGCGATATAGCCAGAGTCACGCAACCGACACTCTACCCGACCCATTTCTCGAGCCCAGCCGGACGCTTTACCTCAGCCATGATCTGGCGCTCGAAAACATATGGACCATCAGCCCCAATGTCCTATGGACGAACCGAGTCGGCCTTAACCGTGACAACTATCCTCAAACCGTTCCGGTAGTTGTGGATCCGCTCAGCATCGGGTTTCCATCTAGCCTGATTCTCAATCCCTGGTATAACGAGAAGCATTTCCCCAGCATTAACGTGGATGGATATCAGGGCCTCGCGACGGATCAGTGTTGCACGGATACTGTGGAAGCCGACACACAGTGGATGTTCGATTCAGTGATTACCCTGGTGCGCGGCGCGCACAACGTCAAGTTCGGCGGCGAGTACCGACTCTTCTTGAACAGCTTTTTCCAGCCGGGCAATACGTCGGGGGGCTTCGAGTTCGGTCAGCAACAGACCATGCAGAGCGTTTTCAATCCCAATTTTGACCAAGGCAATAGTTTGGCATCCATGCTCATTGGCTGGGCGGGCGGCAGCAGTGGAAACAACGGCTTGGGCGAGCTTCCCCATGTAGCGAATAAATCGTCCCTTGGGTCTGGGTTCGTCCAGGACGACTGGAAAGTCACTCCGCGGCTCACCATCAATATGGGCCTGCGTTGGGAGTTTTCGGTCCCCTATGCAGAACGCCATAACCGCAACCAGTTCAGTTGCTTCAGTTGCCCCACTGGCATCTCCGTTCCGCCGCTCGGACTGTGGCCCGGTGGCGCGATCTACGGGACCACCATTCTCGCCAGCCCGGCCCATCGCCATGCGAACGGCGATTACAATGACTTTGGCCCGCGGCTCAGCTTGGCCTACCGTCTAGCTCCGAACACCGTTATTCATGCCGGTGCGGGCGTGTACTACGGTATGAACTATGCCACCAACTGGCAATACGGGGGAACGGCGTGGCAGGGAGGCGCAACGATTCATACCTCTCTTGACGGCGGCATTACTGAGTACGGCACCATGGAGAACCCGTTCCCTCAAGGTTTCCCACTGCCCCAGGAAGGGCAATATGGGCCGCTCACTCTGTGGGGTTACAGCAACAATAATCATGGTAGCGATACGTTCCAAACTCCAAATATCTACCAGTGGAATTTGGGGATCCAACACCAGTTCGGCAACACGACACTGGAGGCCGACTATGTGGGGAACCGCAGCGTGCACGATCCTTGGAACTACTCCACAGAAAACCGCAATTTCATCAACCGGGCCAACCGCGAAAAGTATGGCACTGCTGGACTGGCGCAGCTTGTCCCCAACCCTTTTTACTCCCTGTTCCAAGGGTCAACGGCTATCTTCAACGCACCGGACTCGACTTACAACAACCCGACGATTCCGCTGATCAACGTCCTCAGACCTTATCCTCAGTTCGACGGTGCATTCTCTGGATTCCCTATGTTCGCCGCCAATGCCAGCTACCACGCCTTCCAGCTCCGCTTCGAGCGGCGCGCCGCAAAAGGTTTGAGTTTCACTGGCCAGTACACTTTTTCCAAATTCATCGACATGTCCGATGCGGGCGCGAATGCTTGGATTGGGCACCTGGGGTTTGCGGGAACGCCCCAGGATTTCACCAACCTGCGCGTAGAGAAGAGTGTGAGCGCGAATGACACACCACAGCGCCTGGCGTTCGCGGTCATCTACGAGTTGCCTGTCGGCCATGGACAGCGTTTGGGGGGCAATATGAGGCCAGGCCTTGACTTGATTCTGGGGGGTTGGCGCCTGACCCCATTCGTAACGTTCCAGACAGGCCAGCCCATTGCAGTTCAGGATGCAAACGCGGTCCTGGCCGATGGCACGCAGCGGCCTAACGTCAGTGGCCATCCTTGCAGCGGCGCAGACATCCATGCCGTTATTAACGGCACTGCGAACTACTTTAATTTAAGCGCGTTCTCGCATCCTGCGGATCAGATGCCCGGCAACGCACCCCGTTACTTCTCAAATTGCCGCGTCCCGGGCATCCACAACGCCGACATTTCACTTGCAAAGGACATTCACCTCACTGAAAGTAAGTCCCTGCAATTTCGCGCCGAGTTCTTTAATGCCCTCAATACGCCGAGATTCACCAGTCCCGGCGTGAGCTACGGGACCAATTCCTTCGGAGTCATCAGCAGTCAGGCGGGTAGAGGTGCCGGCGCGCCCCGACACGGCCAGGTTGGCCTGCGGTTTGTGTTCTGAAGCGGGCCAGCCGTCGTCTACCGTTGGCAGTAGTGCCTGACTGCGGGGAGCTGAAGCGCCACAGCTTAGAATCTTAGGGGGGCACAGTTGTGTCGTCAATGGAATTGGGACGAAACGGCAGAGATAACGCGATCCTTGGCGAACCCAACCTCCCACATGCCTCATCAGATCCTGCGGCTTCACAAGCTAATCAGACGTAAGTCCTGCCTCCAGCACCTTACAGGCCTTTTGTTAATTGGTCTCACGCTTTCGCCTTTTGCTTCACGCCTCCTCGGTGCTGACCAGGAAAATTCGGTTCAGGCACAGGAATATGCTGAGAAGGCAATGCGGCTAGTGCGAAGCGGAAATCTCACCGAGGCTGAAGCGGAGCTGCGTCGGGCGCTCGAGGTGGAACCTGGAAATGGCTTGTATCTCAGCTCGCTCGGAGCCGTCCTCGGGATGGAGCACAGACTCGATGAGTCTAACCCCTACCTCGAGAAAGCGCTCCATGTGAATCCCGGTGACTTGGCAGCCCGCCGGAACCTCGCCTCCAATCAATTCCAGTTAGGCCTATTACAACCAGCCCGAGAAAACCTCGAGCGCATCTTAAGGGCGAAGCCGCACGATAAGGTAAGTATTTTGCTTCTGGGGATGATTGCGGAAGAGTTGAAGGACGATCGTACGGCGGTCAAAATGCTTGGATTAGTTCCTGACTTGGTTCGAGAACGGCCCGAGTCGATTGCTGCCCTTGCTCGCGCCTTATATCACCTCGGAAATGCGGAGCAGGCCAGGAAGACTTTGCGCGGGCTTAGGTTCAGTTCGGCAGGAGCGCAAGGAGTCCTTCTGGGAGGACAAGTCGCTGCCCAAGCGGAAGACTTCGAAACCGCCGAACGGATGTTCATGTCGATTTGGGTTGCATATCCGGATAGGGCAAAGCTCGGCTATAACCTGGCCCTTGCCCAGTATCACCGTGGCCGTATTGAGGAAAGTCAGACGACACTCCGTAAGCTTATGGTCGCAGGGCACGAGACCAGCGATATTGAAAATTTGGCGGGTTGGTGTTTTTACAGGCAAGGGAAGTTCAAAGAAGCTGTGGCCGCAATGGACGAGGCCATCGCCTTGGATCCTTCCGCTGAACCTAATTACCTTGACGTTGGCATGATGCTGATCGAACTCAAACAGGTTTCTGGCGCGCTGGTCGCCGCGCAAAAGGCCACCGAGGTTGCACCGGAGTCGTATCGGGCGTACCGCTTAAAAGGACTCGCAGAGATCAAGCTCGGTCACGTTGTGGACGCAGTGAAATCTTTCGCGCGGGCGGTTGAGTTGAATCCTATGGATCGGGAGTCGATCCTCGGACTTGCTTCCGCTCAGTACGACGATGGAGCGGCGCAGGCAGCGGAGAGAACTTTTCGGCAAGGCATGGAGCGCTGCCCCCGTGATCCGATTCTTTATCAAGAGTACGGTGCGATGCTGCTTAAATTGGCGGGGAGTAATGATCCTTCTACGGAGCCACGTGCTGTTTCCTTGCTAAAGAGCGCTTTGAAGCTGGACAGTGCGCTTTCCGAGCCGCACTTTCAGCTCGGCAATCTGGCCCTCAGAAAAGGAAAAATCGAGGAAGCCGTGCAACATCTGGAGACTGCGGCTAAACTTGGCCCGAAGGGCAGCAAGATTCACTACGCGTTGGCCCGCGCTTACGGTCGGCTTGGCAAGGGTGCAGAAGCCGCTCGAGAGTTCCGAATCTTTGAGCGACTCAAGGCTGAAGAGGAAGCGCCTGGTTCCGGTGCTTCCGCTTCTGGGACAAAACCAATGGGCCCGGCTTTCCCAGGTGAAGAAGTGAAAAAATTGGGCCAATCCGGGGTCGCATCGCCGCCCACACGCAATCGCTGAATCTCATACCAGAAATCTCACCGGCCGGGAACCTGTGAAAACATGAAAACACAAATATCCTTGACAAAAAATGTAGAAAGAGCACCTCTCAGTCATAAATAGTAGAGAGCCAGTCCTGGTGCGCACCGAGGCGCACACACACGCTCACGGGAGTTTACAATGCATGTTCACTCCGAACGAATGAGGGTCTCCGGAGAAAAATCCCCTGAGTTTTAACGGGGTTTGCGGCGCTCTTGCAGCTTTTTGCGCGTGTCTACACGCACCTTCACGTTGGGCAGGACATCTGGCAAGCGGATATCCAAGGCCTGCAGCAAATCACGGCATGCCGGATTCGGTGTGGGGATGCGCAGGCAACTGCCACCGTCATTGCTTTTCATTTCCGTTGAACTCAGCGCCCTTCAACTGTTGTAGTCCCTCTTCGACGGTCACGTCCAATGCCGCCCAAGCCCGGCTCAAGACCCGCCGGATGAGATAGGCCAGCATCACCACCAGAACATGAGCGCGCGTGTGCGCCTCGGTGCGTACATGGATCGGGCTTGGATCTGAATGTCATAAAGTAAGGATGACCCAATACAGAGGATTTCAGCGGAATCAGGAGACGTCCGCATGAATCTGAGCTCTTGGGGAGGCGGAAACGGACTCAATTCGCCTGACACTCTCGCGCCGAACGAGTTCGGTTGGGATGGTAAGCTGTTGAGGAGGTAAATTTGGTTCCCGAATGCGTTGCAAGGTGAATTCTGCCAAATGGCTGCCGAGTTCCTTCGGAAACTCGCGTGCCGTGGTCAGTCCGGGATGGAGTAGTTCGCCCAGGGTGTCATTGAATCCGGCAACGCTGATGTCCTCCGGAATCAGAATGCCCGATTCCTGAAGCGCTTGGTAAACGCCGGAAGCGACCTCGTCCGTTCCCGCAAATAGAGCGCTCGGGCGCTCTCCACTGGCCAGAAGTGACTTAACGGCAAGGTAACCAAGTTCTCGGTCCTCCGACCGTATTTCGCTGAAGCGGGGTTCCAAGCCGGCTTCTTTCATCGTCTGGCTGTATCCTTGGGCACACCGAGCAAACCAAGGTAAACGCTGGTTTCCGATAAACCAGATGGCGCGATGCCCCTGCGAGATGAGGTATTGAGTCACCTCCTCAGATCCGCGCACGTCATCGGTGGAAACACAGTCTAGTTCCTCTGGGTGCCACTCGCCGACGATATTGTTTCCGACAACTGAGAATGGGATTCGCTTTTCACGAAGCGCGGAAAGGATGCTGACCGAATGCGTGCCGCTGAGAATCACGCCGCTGACACGATTTGGCCTCGTGAGCGCTTCGGGAAGCCTCAGATTTGCCGGGGTCTTCCCTCTTGAGTTTGCGAGTGCCGGTGTGAGGGGAGAGCGAAGAATCAGTTAGAATGCTCTGCTCAGGGTTCTCCCAATTTCTCAAAAGGCGTTTTCATGGAAACGCATAGTTCCCGCCGCAGTTTTTTGAGAAGCTCGGCAATAGCAGGAGCGGCTTACATCATCGGTTCGCCATCGTTTGTAGCTTCGGTAAGGCGTTCCATTATCGTCGTCGGAGCCGGTGCGTTCGGTGGATGGACAGCACTGCAGCTCTTGCGAAAGGGCGCGAAGGTGTTGCTAGTTGACGCTTGGGGCCCGGGAAACTCTCGAGCAAGCTCTGGAGGCGAAACTCGCATCATCCGCGCCACCTATGGACCTTCCCGCATCTACACGCAAATGGCAGCTCGCGCTTTGCGGCTCTGGCAGGAGAACGAGCAGCGATGGGGCTTGAAACTCTTCTTCCGAACTGGCGTACTTTGGATGGCCGGCAAGGACGATTCCTACGAACGCGCCGCCATGCCGCTAATGAACGAGGCCGGCGTTCGGTTTGAAAGGCTTTCCGTCCCCGACTGCGCTAAACGCTGGCCGCAAATCAAATTCGACGACATATCCTGGAGCATTTACGAACCCGATTCCGGCTATCTGGCCGCACGTCGCGCATGTGAGGCGGTTCTAAATGCGTTTGTCAAAGAAGGCGGCAACTATCGGCAAGCGCAGGCGGCGCCGGGCCGGGTCACCTCCAGCCGCATGGAAGGAATCACGGTCACACCCGGTGAAGCCCTGACGGCCGATTTGTATGTCTTTGCGTGTGGTCCTTGGCTTGGGAAGATCTTTCCGTTCTTGGCATCCGTTATCACTCCGACTCGTCAGGAGGTGTTCTTCTTCGGGACTACCCCAGGAGATTTGCGCTTCACCGAGGCACAGTTGCCGGTCTGGATCGACTATGGTAGGCGTCTCTACGGCATTGCCGGAAACCACTGGCGCGGCTTCAAGGTAGCCGACGATACGCGTGGACCGGTCATCGACCCGACAACCATGGAGCGCCAGATTTCTGCGGAGGGCTTAGCCGCCGCGCGGAGTTATCTTTCGTTGCGTTTCCCTGCCCTGGCCGACGCGCCTCTGCTGGAAAGCCGCGTATGCCAGTACGAGAACTCCGCGGATCAAAATTTCATACTGGACCATCATCCTGAGGCAGAAAATGTCTGGATCGTCGGCGGTGGGTCCGGCCACGGCTTTAAACACGGTCCGGCGCTAGGCGAACTTGTCAGCAATGCCGTCTTAGGAGTAGAAACACCACCCAGAGAATTGCTCCTCGGCCGATTACTGAAGAAGTCGATCTGAGGAACCGAGTAATCAACCTTTACTCAGGATTCTCTTCTCCCCGGACGAGACGAAGCGCTTTCCGTCGGGCGAGGCGTCATAAATGAAATCGAACCGACTAAACTAATCGGTGCAATAAAGAGAGACTGAAGGCGGCCTGCCAGGAAGCCGGCACCCTTTCGGTCGACTTCCAGGGCCATCATTCAGATGTATTCGATCTTGACTTGTCCGAATTCGCGTTCGAGCCGGGTGATGGCTCCGCGGAATTCTGGTGAATCGTGCAGAGTCTTCAAGCAGGGATCGCGCTGAAACAGCGGCCAACAAGCAAAACCTCCGTCGTTCGTTCCAGCCATTCGAAGGCTTTGCCGGGCTGCCCCAGAAGGGCGTAAGTACATGCAATTTGATAGTGCGTGTGGTGGGTGTGCCCGAACGAACGAGGAGACTCGCAGGTCTGGTGAACACAATCTAGAGCCGCTCCGGAATCCTGGTGAAGGGCGTGCAGCACGCCATTGAGGCTAATCATCAACGGCTCGTCGGGAAGAAGCTTCAGCCCTGAAGCAACATATTTTTTCGCAGACTCGCAGTCGCCACGAAACAACGCCGCCTGCGGCTTCAGCTGTTCATTTGCGACCCACGTTGCTTCCTCTTCGTAGGTCAACAGGTTGCGAATAACTGTTAAAACGGGAGCTCCCCACAAGTCAAAGGAAATCCGTCAAACAAAATCGCAGCTTTCCGTTTGTCCTATGGGGCGCTGCCGGTGTCGCAACCGCTATTGCGGTTGATGAAGCCCGCGATTCTCCCGACCGGCTGTAACCCGAGAATTTAGTTTTCTCGTACTATCTGTAACTTGACATTGACATTAAGATTTGCTAAGTCGTCGTCAAATGGTGGGTGTGTTTGGCCAGTCGTGGTCGTCGTCTTATCAACGATTCGTAGTTTGTGGCTTCGCCTTACCCGCCGATCGCTCAGTTAAAAGAGGTGAGGACATGAGATTCCGTCGATTTCTATGGTTGAGTATATCACTGTGTGTCTCGATGGTCCTACCGCACCCCATCACGTTCGCTCAGCAGCCCACGGGTAGCGTGGTGGGCAACGCATACGATCAGAGTGCCGCGAGTGTTGCGGGAGCGCAAGTGACCCTCCGGAATGTGGCCACCGGGGAGGCAAAGACACTCACAGCCAGTTCCGAAGGCTACTTTGAGTTTCTTTCGCTGCGCCCGGCTACGTATGAATTGCTCGCCGAGGCCAAGGGTTTCCGCCGACTGCACCATACGGAAATCGTCGTGAACGTTGGCGCCGTCGTCCGAGCCGACCTGCACTTCGAGGTTGGCGAGGTTACCCAAGTTGTGGAGGTGACCTCTGAAATTCCACTGATCGAGACGGACAGGACCACCGTCAACCGCTCCGTTGATCTGAAAGAGGTTTCAAATCTGCCCATGCTTGGCCGCGATATTCTCGCGCTGGCGCTCACGGCCCCCGGAACAATACAGGGTGCTCCGGGGACTCAGGTGGTGGCTTTCTCGGTGGCTGGTATGAGGACTCAGTCGAACAACTACACCTTGGACGGCGTCAGCAACAATGACCCACAGGTTAACGGTCCCCTTAATCTGTTCCACCTGACGGATGCTATCCAGGAATTTAATGTTCAGACCAGCATTGCTAGCACGGATGTCGGACGCAGCAGCGGCGCCCAAGTATCCATCATCACCAAGTCCGGCACCAATACGCTTCACGGGACGCTCTTCTACACCGGCCGGAACGATGTGCTGGACGCCAATGATTTCTTCTTGAATCGGGCTGGGAAGAAGAAAAATGCGCTGCGCCGGCATCAGTTCGGCGGCACGGCTGGCGGCCGGATTGTTCGCGACAAGAGCTTCTGGTTCTTCAGCTACGAGGCCTTCCGGGACAAAACTCAGCAACCCCTTACTGCTCGGGTGCCAACTGCTGCAGAGCGGGCCACAGTCACCGATCCGGTCTCTCAGAAGGTGCTGGCATTTTTCCCGGATGCGAACACACCGCTGGTTGGCGGCACCAACTGGACGGGAACCGCGGCTACCGTCAATAACAACGACACCTATTTCTGGCGCGTGGATCACAGCATCACTCCCAATCATCATCTCACGGGTCGTTATGCTTGGCTCCGGGGAAGTTCTGACCAGGTGCAAAGCCTGACCTTTCCCTTCCACGGCAATATCACGAATCAGCCGGGTCAGCACTCCATGATCATTCAGGAGAACTGGGCTCGGGCAAAATTCGTCAATGAAGCTCATGCGGCATTTTCGCGCAACCGCACGAGGTTCCTCCCGTCGGATGTCAGTACCAATCCGGCAAGCATCTTTACCGACGCGGCCGGGAATCCGCTACCCGGCTACGTGGCCACGACGGTGGATCCCCTCGATGGGGGGCTGCCCAATATTTCCATCACCGGCTTGGCAGGTATCGGTGCCGGAACGAACATGCCCCAGGGCCGCGCCACGAACACCATAGAAGCCTACGACAACCTTTCCTTGATCGCTCCACATGGCTGGTCCCGCCACACGTTCAAAGTCGGAGGGGGCCTGCGTCTCGAACAAACCAATCGCTTCCTGAACGGCAACTACCGCGGGCAGATCTCCTTTCCGAGCTTCGCGCGCTTTGCCACCGGACAGCCGCAAAGGGGATCATTAAGAACTGGACCTGGCGGCACATTTCGCACATGGTCGCGATACGTCTGGTCCTATTACGCGCAAGACTCGTTCAAGGCCAAAACAAACCTGACGATCAACTACGGGATTCGTTGGGAATACTTTGGACAGTCGAGGGAAAAGCTGGACCGCGGGAGCAACTTCGTACCGGGGATCGGCATGATGGCCCTGAATTCCAACCTGCGCATTGACATTGACCCAGCCAAACTGGGCCGCAACGCCATTACGCTGACTCCTGTGAATTTTTTCCTTCCGCGAAGTGGACAGATCAGCGCGGACTATAACAATTATGCTCCCTTCCTTGGGATTGCCTGGAACCCAAAGATCCTGCCTCGTCTCTTCGGCGATGGAAAAACCGTGATTCGCACGGGGTTCCGCGTTGGCTATGACGATATCTTTGCGAATATCCCGGTCAATATGGGGTTGAATTTGCCCCTGGTCTTGTCTACCACGCTCCCAACTTCGACCTACACTTGGGGTACCGCATTGAATCAGAATCGCAGCCTTTTCGCCGCGGATGGAACCGTGCCGGGCGGGAGTCGCGGGATCATCACCTTTAATGCCTGGGACTTGAATGCCCGCACGGCCTATGCGATGAACTACGCATTGGAAGTCGAGCGCCAGTTGGGAACCAAGTACTCGATTGGGATTTCTTACGTCGGATCGCAGGGTCGCAAGCTCGGCGCCTTTCTGGATGGCGATGAGCCGACTGTCACCGCCGTCGTCGACCCAACCAAGCGAGGCGACCAGGCACCGAACCAGCGAACCTTCCCCTTCCAACAGTACGCGGGCATCTTCCAAGGGGCGTTTGTCAGCAATTCGACTTACAACGGGTTGGTGGCCACCTTCCATAAGCGGGCTGTTCACGGCATCAGCTACACAGCTTCCTACACGTTTGGCCACTCCCTGGATGACAACTCCAGCTTCTTTGGCTCCGATGGTGAGTTTGGCTCCTACGCGGATCCACGCAATCGCAGGGCGGAACGCGGGCGGTCCTCGTTTGACGTGACTCATCGCGTCGTTGCGACTTATATCTACGAACTTCCCTTTGGTCCGCATCGCCGCTGGCTTAACGGTGTTCCCGGCGTGTTGGGCCACGTGATCGGCGGGTGGGACACCTCCGGAATCTTCAACTACCGGTCCGGATTCCCTTTCACGATCCTTGCGGGAACTTCCTTCGACTATAGCGGCTTGAACCAGTTCGCCGACCGCCCCAACTTTGCTCCGGGCGTGACTGACATCGCTACCAATTACTCGGACCCTAGCAACGTCTTCAACTGTCACAACGCGGCAAGCGGTGGCTGTCCGCTGTTCATGCAGCCGATTGCCGGCACCACTGGAAATGTCGGCCGCAACCGCTTCACCGGGCCGGCGCTGACGAATATGGATTTCGCGGTCATGAAAAACTTCCCCTTCGGGGAGGCGCACCGGTTCCAGTTCCGGATGGATTTCTTTAACGTATTCAACAAGGTCAACTTCAATCTGCCTTCGAGCAACCTGCAGTTTTCCAGTGGCGTGCCCACCTCATCCACCGCGGGCACAATCACCAGTGACAGCAATGCAAATCCGCGATGGATCCAGTTCGGATTCCGCTTGGATTGGTAGAGCCGATAGACGAGGAAGGGCCTTTTTTGATTTTGCGCTCTGCCAGTTGGGCGCGACAGCGAAGCGGTCAAGTCCCGTTCGGGGAAATGCGATGCTGCTGAGAGCTTCTTATTCCGATCTCCTCGAAGCCCATTTCGGAAGCCCCACTCCTACGTGACAATCGGTGCTTGTGCGACGCCGGCGGGGTCAAACACCCGCTGATAGCGCTGAATCTCATGGCGGGGGCCCAGGGCTTTTTCAAAGTTATCGGAAAGTTTCACTGCTGGCTTGCCATTGGCATCGCTGAGCTTGCACACCAAACTTACAGGATCGAAATCGCCACCGCCCTGAGGATCGCAGTGGCGAAAATCATTGGTCAGCAACGTGCCCCAACCCGCGCTGAAACGGATACGCCGTTCGGGAATCCATTTCCGCTCATCGAGAAAGTCGCTCGCTTGCCTAAAATCATCACGAGAAGTGCCGTTGCGAATCGTTCCGGAAAAATGGGCATGCAATCCCAGAATCGTGTCCACATCAAGGGAGTCGGAAGCAATGAATAGCTTTTGCCGTGGATCGCGCTTTCTCTGTTCAAGCCACGCAATGTATTCGTCGCCAGCCAGGAAAGGATCTTTACTGTCTGCACGCTGCCCCGTCCAGTCTGCCACCCAGTCCGGAGCATTGCGGAGAAACTGGGTCGTGCCAAAGGTGTCTGGAAGCAGGATGAGTAACTCGCCCTGATAGGTCTGCTGCCAGAGCTCCAGCAAGTGGTATTGCGCTATCTTCAGTTCTTCATCGTCCTTGGCCATCGCTGCCAATGCCATGGGCAACTCATGCGCATTTGTACCGATCGCTTCCAAGTCGTGTTGATACGCGAGATATGTATTCGAGGTTCCGGTAAAGCTGTTGCCGAGCACGTCGCTCATGGCTTTTACGACGTACTCCTGCCACAAGAAGCTGTGCCGCCGTCGCGTTCCAAAGTCGCTCACTTTCAATCCTGGGATGCCGCGCAACCGCTCCATTTTTTCCCAGAGTTTAGTTTTGGCCCGAGCATAAAGAATATCGAGCTCAAATTCGCTGAGACGTTTCAGGCTGGCGCGCGTCTTCAGTTCGCTAATGGCCGAAAGCGCATAAATCTCCCACATCGTCGTCTCTGTCCACAGGCCGCGAAAGGAAAGGGAGAACTGCCCGTCTTGAATGGACAACTCATAATCAGAGAGCCGGAATTCGCGTTCGAGCCACTCCAGGAAAGCAGGTTCAAAGATGCCGCGGCGTCCATAAAAGGTGTTGCCTGCGAGCCAGATCAGTTCGGACTTATGAAATCGCAGCTTCTTTGTCTGCTCCAACTGTTCCCGAAGCTCATCGGCATTGATCAAATTCCCAAGGTGTACCTCGGCGGAACGATTGATGAACGAAAAAGAAGCGCGTGTCTTCGGGAACTGCTTCCAGATGAACTGTAGCATCAGCAGTTTGTAAAAATCGGTATCGAGCAGAGACCGCGTAATCGGGTCCAGTTCCCAGTTATGGTCATGTGCCCGCCGCGCGAGGTTGATGATCACAATGTCACCACTTTACCTCACTCGGAACGCTCTTCAGCAATAGGGTCCGGTTGCACCGGTCAGCGGGATTCTTGGATTCTCCATGTGCGAGCCGAAGGCGCAACTCGGAGAGTTGGTCATTAGAGTCAGGGCGTTAATCCTCTCCGCTAGTTATGAACTGCACTTCACGGACCAGTTGTGGGAAACGTCGGTGACCTCGTCCACGATGGCTAATTTGAGCTAACGCTGTTACAGGAACAAACTTCGGCCCCACTCAGGGTTCCAGCACGGTGACCGTCAACGCCATACCGGCAACCGCTGCGAGTTGGAGCGACAACCAAATCGCGGCTTCCGTGCCCAACTCGTTGAATCCCAGCACGATGCAAGTGGCTGTGAGTCTCTGGCGAATTGATACAGTGGCGGTGAAACGATCGGAGGCGCGAAACGCTAGGATTCAGAGCCACCCCAGCCGCGGGGCACAACTTGAGTCCAAGATCGCGATTTTTTCAGTTCCTCGGCGAAGGCAACAAATTGGCCGACTCATTTGGAAGAGCTTAGACCAACATAATTAACGATCATTCAGTATCCCCAAGAGCGCCCTTGCCCTATTCTTCGCGGAGGGTGCGGACGGGCTCGACGCGAGTGGCGCGGTAAGCGGGGAGGATCGTCGCTAAGAGGCCGACGGCGACGAGAAGCAGGGCGACGCCGGCGAAGGTGAGCGGATCGGTGGCGCGTACGCCGTAGATGAGGGACGTCACGACGCGGCTGAGGGCGAGTGCAGATGTTAGGCCGATGGCCACGCCCAGGAAGATGGGCTTCATGCCATCGGCAACTACCATCTGCAGGATATCGGAATGCGTGGCGCCGAGTGCCATGCGAATGCCAATTTCGCGTACCCGGCGGCGAACGCTGTACCAGAGCACGCTGTAGATGCCGACGGCGGAGAGAACCAGCGCCAGCCCGGCGAATGCTCCGAGTAAGAGCACGTTAAAGCGTTGCGGCGACAACGATGCGGAAATCAAGCCTTCCATCGTGACTACGCTCACGACCGGCGTTTCGGGATCCACCTGGTGCACGGCGCTGGTGACGCCGGAGATCGCGCTCGCCGGATCGGCGCTGGTGCGCACGGCAAGGCTCATCCCGAACGAGTGCCAGGTTTCCGAAGCGGGGACAGTGAGTTGGCTCAATGGCCAATAAAGCGTCTCGACAGGCCGCGTTTGGTTCAGAGAATCCTGTTTGACGTCACCGACCACGCCTGCGACTTCCCGCACCACACGCGGGGAAAATGTCAGTGTGATGTGCTTGCCGATCGGATTCTCGTTGGGCCAGAAGCGCTTCGCCATGGATTCGCTGATGAAAACCACGGGCGGCCGGCCCGCCACATCTGCGTCGCTCAAGTCGCGGCCTCGCAACACCGGGACGCGCATCGCACGCAAGTAGCCCGGCGAGATCAGGCGAACATCTACCTCAGGCTGATCCGCCATCGGTACGACGGGCTGGCCTTCGACGGCGACGGGCTGGTGCGAGCCGCCGTCGTCCATCGGCAAACTATCGATCAAGCCGGCTGATTCCACACCCGGCGTTGCGCGAATCCGTCCCAGCACTTGGTCATAGAAGCTGATCTGCGCGGCCGGACTGGAGAACTTCGCGCCAGGAACAGTCAGCCTCGCGGTCAAGACGTTGTTAGGATCGAAGCCGGGCTGAACGCTGCCGAGCCGCAACAAAGTGCGGATCATCAGGCCGGCGCCGATCAACAGCATCAGCGACAATGCAACCTCCGATACCACCAGCAAGCCGCGCGTTTTGCTTCCGCCGGAATCCGAGCTGCCGCGAGTTTGGCCCTGTTTCAGGGCTTCGTTGACATCCGTTCCCGTGAACCGCACGGCCGGCAAGAGACCCGCGAGGATTCCCGCCAAGAGCGCCAGAAACAGGGTGAAAGTAAGTACTTGCGCGTCGAGCGTAATCTCCGTGGAACTCGGGAGCCGGTCGGCGAGGAATTTCTGAATCAGCGTAACGCCAAAGCGCGCCAGGAAAAGCCCGAGGGTGCCGCCCGCGAGCGAGAGAAGCACTGTTTCCGCAAGGATCTGGCGGAGCACCGCGGCGCGGCTGGCACCGAGCGATGTCCGGATCGCCATTTCTTTCTTTCGTGCGAGAGTCTTAGCGAGCACGAGATTGGCGACATTGGCGCATGCAATCAAGAGGACGAAAGCCACCGCACCTAATAAGACGAGCAGAGCAGGCCGCACGTCGCCGACAATCTGCTCGCGCAAGGGAAGAACCGTAGCGCCCCAGCCCTTGTCGTCCTCGGGATATTGTTGTTCGAGACGCGCGGAAATCGCGCTGAGGTCTGCTTTGGCTTGCTGCACGGCAACTTCGGGCTTGAGGCGCCCGATAACCAAGTAATTGTGATTGCCGCGTACCGCGCGCTTCTCGTTGCTCCATGCTAGAGGGACCCACAAATCAGCCCAGTCTGGAAACTTGAACTTTGGAGGCATAACGCCGATGACGGTATAGGTCTGGCCATCGAGGAGGACGTTCCGGCCGACGATGCCGGGATCGGCGGCGAAGTGATCGCGCCAAAGCGTATGGCCCAGGATCACGACGTGGCCCTGGCCAGGACGATCTTCCTCCGCCGAGAAAGTACGTCCAAGAACCGGCTGCACACGCAGGATGGAAAAGAATCCCGGCGCGACAGCCGCACCGCGGATGGCCTCGGGCCGTTCGCCACCACCCACATTGAAGCTGTCAAATCCATACGCGGCTATTTGCTCGAACGAGCGGTTCTGGCTCTGCCAATCCAGGTAATTCGCCGGAGAGACAGAGAAGAAGCTCATTCCGGGGAAGCTCTTGATGGGAGGGACGTGCCAGATCTGCATGATGCGGGAGGCCTCCTGATAGGGCAGCGGACGCAGGAGCACCGCGTTCACGATGGAGAAGATCGCGGTGTTGGCCCCAATGCCGAGCGCAAGGACAACGATAGCGGCCAGCGTGAACCCTGGATTCCGCAGCAGGATGCGCACGCCGTAGCGAAAATCTGCAACTAGGTTACGCATGGCAAGTCACCCCCGGCTCACCGCGAACAACGTCATAAGCGGTGACACCAACTACAGACGAGGGAACGGCCCTGGATGTTTCCAGCGAATAAAACAGGAATATTCTTTTTCACCCCAAAATGGCACCAATTGTAGACCTGTCCCTCGCCAAAACTCTGGCCGACCGCAGAATCAACAGTTTACAACAGAGTTTTCAATCGTTGATCTGGCATAACTCCGTGCCATGTTCAGCCTTCTCCTCTGCATCGGAGCCCTGATTCGGCTCTTCCGTAGCCGTGGGAATCTTATATTGGAGAATCTCGTGCTCGGGCAACAACTCGCTGTGCTGAAACGTCGGCCTCGCCGTCTGACCATAGGTCTGCTCTTCTGGGTCCTCGTTTTTCGATGCTGGTCAGGATGGAAACGCGCTCATCGTCGTCTCTCCCGAAACCGTAGTCCGTTGGCACCGGATTGGTTGTCGTATGTATTGGCGGCTGACCTCCAGAGTCCGGAGGCAGGTCGGAGAGAACCCCAGCAGGGGAGCGTCGCGGATCCATGGGAAACTCCGCATGCTCGGTTTTGAACTTTCCGAGAGAACCATCTCTCGTTGGATGAAACGATCGCCGAGAGATCCTGACCGGGCCAAGAGCTGGCTGGCCTTCCTTCGAAACTATCGTGAAGCGATTGCGGCGATGGTTTCTTCACCGTGCCAACGATTACCTTTGGCACCAGCAGTTCATCGGGTGCACGCACCAGCCTTCGGATACCGAATGCTAAACCGAAGGTGGGTTGCGACTTACAGCAAAATCCAGTCGGTCATTATCATTCGCTTGCAGCCGTCGTCTTCCGCGATTTGTTACAGTTCTTGTCTCCAGTGTCCCCAAAGGCTTCGCTTGAAAACGCTGCCGAAGTATCACAAAATGGGGATGATACCCGGTAGCTCAATGGTAGAGCATTCGGCTGTTAACAGAGAACTTCAAATCACATAACTCGTTTCTCTGACTTCAGTTAACAGCTTCGGGACCATCCCCAAGCACTCATTATCTTGATCTTGTCCCCAAGATGTCCCCAGCATTACCTACGTCCACGCGACGGCATACTTCACCCAGCAAGCCTGGCGAACCAATCGGACTCCCGTCCCTGGTTTTCAGCTCCGATTTAAGAGAAGTCGCCGGCCTCTGCCGTGACTGCGCTGCGCGGTTAAGTTTTTCAACAATTTACAAGAACCCGGTGACCGCCAAACACGGGGCAAGTCGTGCAAAACATCGCAGTTTGGGGGTTGGGAATTGCCTTTCCCACCGCTAACCAGGGCGATCAGCGGCTTCACGCCCAACAGCGCAAAATAATTCGGCGCGACGATCAGTATGCGGACATGCCACTCGGGTTCGGACATTCCTACATCACGCGCGCCCACGCCGGTAAAATCGTACTCAATGCTTACGAGTTGCTCCGGCTGTGGATACGGCAGGGGGTGCAACAGCGTTGCGTCGACGACGGTGAAGATCGCGGTGGTCGCTCCGATGCCCAGAGCAATCGTCAGGATTGCGACGGCGCTGAACCCCGGAGACTTGCGCAGCACGCGCAGACCGTAGCGCACATCCTGCTCCGCGTTCTCGAACCATTCCCAGCCCCACGCCATGTGACTTTCTTCCTTCAGGTAGGTTGCGTTGCCAAACCGGCGCCGGGCTGCGGCCCGAGCCTCGTTCGCCGTCATTCCGGATCGGAGCTGTTCCTCTTGGCGCAATTCCAAATGCAGGCGCATCTCCTCTTCGAGGTCCGCATCAAACTGCCGCCGAAGAGTCAGCATCTTGAGTCGCCTTGTAAGTTCGCGCAGCCAGTCCATACCGGACCTCTTTTCACACCGCCTCGATCACACGCGTGATCGCTCCGATAACGCGTTCAAACTGCGACATTTCCACGTCTAATTGTTTCCGTCCCGCAGCAGTGAGTTGGTAGTAGCGAGCGCGGCGGTTTCCCGCCGTCGTGCCCCACTTCGCGGTCACCCATCCTTTTATCAGCATGCGCTGCAAAGCGGGGTACAAGGAGCCTTCTTCGACTTGAAGGACGTCATTTGAGATTCGCTGAATGGAATTGGCGATCTCATACCCATGCATTTCGCCGGACCGCGCCAACGTTCTCAAAATCAGCAGACATAGCGTTCCGGGAGGAATTTCATCTCGATGCAAAGCATCACCCCTAACATAGTTAGACTATGCCACTGATGGATGGTTAGCCGGCCCTGCCAAGGGGTCGGGCGGGATTCCAGGTTTGAGCCCTTTGGCCCATGTTGATGGCGGCGGGAACGGCGGCCAAAGATAATCAAAAAAAAGGCTTGACACGTGAGCTTGTGTTATAGTTAACTATATCACTATATCTAGCAAAGACGTCGCTCGGACCCCTGTACGCGAGGGCAACCCTGACCCGAAAGTAAAGAAGTTTAGGAGAATGAAACATGAAATCTCTTCGTTTTATGCTGTCCGTTGTTCTGATGTCGCTTTCCGCCGTGGCTTTTGCCCAGACCGACACGGAAAAGTCGGACGCGCAAAAGTCCTTCGACAAACTGAAAACTCTGGCGGGTTCGTGGGAAGCCCACGTGACAATCGTCCCGCCGCAACCCGAGATGGGGGACGGGACGCTCATGCAGGTCTCACTGCGCGTGACCTCCCGGGGAAACGCGCTGGTGCATGAGATGAAGCAAGCGGGAACGCCGGACGATCCGACTCGTTACGACCATCCGGTCACCATGCTTTATCTGGACGGGGATCGCTTGCTCCTAACCCATTATTGTGACGCAGGGAATCGGCCGCGTATGGCGGGCAAGACATCGCCGGACGGCAAGACGGTGGAATTCGATTTTCTCGATGTCGCCGGTAGCACGGAGTACGGACACATGCACCATGCGGTCTTTACCGTGATCGACGCGAACCATCACACCGAGGACTGGACTTACATGATGCCTGGGGACAAGCCGGTCCACGCGCACTTCGACCTGCAACGGACAAAGTGAGGCGAGCGGGTCTCTGGCAAGGGCTATCTGGAAAACCTGATGGACCGTGAGTGGAATGACAGTCAGCCGATTTACCGACAACTTCGCGACCGTGTCGTCGCGATGATACTCGACGGGGTGCTCAAGGAAGGTGATCCGCTGCCGTCGGTGCGCAATGTCGCGGCCGAATATCGCGTCAATCCGCTCACGGTTCTGAAGGGCTATCAACAATTAGTGGATGAGGGACTGGTAGAGAGCAAGCGAGGCCTCGGCATGTTCATCAATACCGGTGCACGCAATCTGTTGCTGCAGGGCGAACGGCAGAGGTTTCTTGCCGAAGAATGGCCCCGGGTCCACGCAACCATTCAGCGGCTCGGCCTGACACCGGAAGAACTAGATGCTGCCGCAAAACGCAGGTCCAAAACCGCCGAGTCGAAGCCCCGCAAAGAGGAGCGCTAAAGCCATGGCATGCATAGAAGCACGTGGTCTCCGGAAGGCGTTCGGAACAATGATCGCGGTGGACGGCATCAATTTGCGTGTTGAGGAGGGCCGCATCCTTGGACTAATCGGTCCCAACGGCGCAGGCAAGACTACCGCGCTCAATGCGATTCTCGGACTCACCCCCTATCAGGGAGAACTGAAAGTGCTCGGACGCGACCCGTGGACTGGGCGCGATCAGCTTATGCGCGATGCGTGCTTCATTGCCGATGTCGCCGTGCTGCCGCGCTGGATGCGCGTTTGGCAGGCTCTCGACTACTCCGCCGGTGTGCATCCGCGATTCGATCGCGCGAAGGCGGAAGGTTTTCTCGCCAAGACCACCATCCGGCTCGCCAGCAAGGTGAGGGAATTGTCGAAGGGCATGGTGGCACAACTGCACCTCGCTCTGGTCATGGCCATTGACGCGAAATTGCTGGTGCTGGACGAGCCGACGCTTGGCCTGGATATTCTGTACCGCAAGCAGTTCTACGATTCGCTGCTGAATGACTACTTCGATCGAAGCCGCACCATCGTGGTGACCACCCATCAAGTGGAAGAGATTCAGGACGTCCTGACCGATGTCATGTTCATTAACCGCGGCCGCATCGTATTCGATTGCAGCATGGAAGAATTCGAGTCGCGCTATCTGGAAGTGATGGTGAATCCCGAGCAGATCGCCGCAGCACGTGCGCTGAAGCCGATTCACGAACGCCAAGTGTTCGGGCGCAGCATCCTGCTGTTCGATCGTGTCGAACGCCAGCAACTCGCCGCGCTTGGCGACGTGCGAACGCCGAGCATCGCCGACTTGTTTGTTGCCGTGCTCAGCAATCAAAGCGGCGCGGCGCAAGGAGGGACTCGATGAGTACTTCATCAAACACCGTGCCCGGGTCTCCCCTCGAATCGCAAGTAACCGCGCCTGCGGTCATCGCCGCCAGTCGGCGCATGTACTGGTCGGTGCGGCGCGAATTGTGGGAGCACCGTTCGATCTATATCGCCCCGCTGGCCGCCGCCGCCGTTTCTCTGCTCGCCTTCTTGACTGGGTTGACGCTCAGCCCGGCGCATCGGCACGAACCGCTCGACATACCGTACGAATTCGCGGCTGCTCTGATCATGGGGACGGGTTTTATAGTCGGGATTTTCTACTCTCTCGACGCGCTGTACGGAGAGCGCCGCGATCGCAGCATCCTGTTCTGGAAGTCGCTGCCAGTTTCCGACCTCACCACCGTGCTCTCGAAGTTCGCCATTCCCCTCGTCATTTTGCCGCTCCTCAGCTTCGCCATCGCCGTTGTCACGCAGTTCGTCATGCTGCTGAGCAGCGCAGTCCTACCGGGCAGCGGCCTGAGTGTCGGGACGCTCGGGGCACGGATGTCGTTCTTCCACATGTCACTGATGCTCCTCTACCACATTCTGACCGTTCATGGCCTCTGGTACGCGCCCATCTACGGCTGGTTGTTGCTGGTTTCAGCTTGGGCACCACGCGCGCCGTTTATATGGGCGTTCTTGCCTCCGTTCGTGATCTGGGGAGTCGAGAAGATTGCGTTCAGAACTTCGCATTTCCTCGGCATGCTGCAGTACCGCTTGACCGGACCGGAGCCTTCCACCACCACAGCGCGGAGCGGAAACCTGATGGAAATGATGTCAGCGCTCACTCCGGTGCAATTTTTCAGTACGCCGGGTCTGTGGGTAGGGCTGGCAGTCGCCGCGATATTCCTCGCCGCAGCGGTGCGGCTACGCCGGTACCGCGAACCAATCTGATTCGCATGCTCGCTTGATTCAGTCCCTGGTGTAAGGAAAAACGAATAGGAGCACAACTGAAATGATGGAGCGAATTGGAGAAAAGTCTCCGCGGTTCGAGGCTAGGATTACCGGTGCCATTTATCTCCTCACCATACTGACGGGAATATTCGCCCAGGGTTTCGTGAGCGGCAGCCTTGTGGTAGACGGCGACGCCGCGGCTACGGCGACCAACATACTGATGCACAAGAGCCTGTTTCAGTTGGGTTTCGCAGTCTACCTCATCGAAATGGCGTGCCAGATCGCTATGACAGCTCTCTTTTATGACTTGCTTAAGCCGGCGGGCAGGAGCGTCTCTTTGCTTGCCGCGTTCTTAGGCTTCGCAGGTTGCGTCATCAAGACTTTTAGCCGCCTCTTTTTTATCGCCCCCTTGTTCATCTTGGGAGGCGCGCACTACTTGAGCGTATTCAGCGCGGAACAGTTGCAGGCGCTGGCGCTCCTCTTTCTTAAGGTGAATGACCATGGCGCCGCGATCGCCTTGGTATTTTTCGGATTCTATGCACTCCTGACGGGCTACCTCATTATCAGGTCCACCTTCCTGCCTCGGATTCTGGGCGTGTTGTCGGTATTTGGAGGTTTGGGTTGGCTGACCTTCCTGTATCAGCCGCTCGGATACCATCTGTTCCCCTACATTGCGGCCCTCGGCCTCCTCGGGGCAGCATCGCTAATCCTGTGGCTCCTTGTGTTTGGCGTGAACGAACAACGATGGAAGGAGCAGGCCAGTGCAGCGGGGGATCGGTGATAGCCGCGTGCCATGCACGCTTGATTCAATGCTTCGCGTAAGGAAATGATTATGAGCACAGCAGTGATGATGGAACGGATTGCAGGTGTCTTTTGCTTGCTCACCGCGAATTTCTAAGCAGCAAAAATCTAATTTGATGTTCAGGAGGACGCATGGAACCCCCTACTAGTGTTAACTGCTCAGCAATCGAATGTACTTCTCTTTCGACCAGTGCTCCGATTTGGCTGGACATCCTGGCACAGGCGATGACCGGGGAACTACTCGCGGCGATGAACTATACCTCCTTATCGGAGATGTGTGAGGATCCCGCAGAAATAGCCGATGCATTGGAGCATGCGCAGGGTGAACAGGGGCATGCCGCAGCGTTCGCTGCCGAGGGCCGCAAGATTGGAGTGGACGTCACCAATAACGTCGACGCAAAGCATTGGAAGCGGCTCCGCGACGCATTCCTGCGTTGCATCACAGAGCGCGACTTTATCGGCTGCCTGATCGTCCAGGAGATCATGCTGGAATCCTTCGCCGTCGCCAGCTATTCACGCGTCGGGAAGGTGGCGCCGGGGAGCCTAGGCGGGACCTTTGCCCGCATCGCAGCCGAGGAAGAAGACCACGTCGACCACGCCATGGCGATTCTCAGAGCGGAGCGAGCCCGAGACGCGCAGCGCTTCGACGACAAGGTCTACCGGCTGCATCTGGATGTGATGACCACCCTCACGCAGATGCTGGCGAAGGAATGCAAGGATGGACATTGCGAAGTGTGCCACGCCAGCTGTGTGAAGCCATCACTGTTCGAGGTCAGCTTGTCGGCAGCCGAGCTTCGCGGAGCGTCGCTGCAACAGTATCTGAAGACGCTGGACATGCTGGGCATACCCGGGGAGGTAACACTTAGATGGGTGACGCAGTTGCCAGTGTAACTACGCGAGCGCGGACGATCGACGCCGATTTCGCTCTGATCGGGCATCAGGAGAGTTGGCGAGCGGCTGCGGACGTACTTGCTGTCCTGCGCGGACCCGAGCGTACGCCTCTGCTGGACGACGAGATCAAGGACATCCTTCCATGGATTCCGCCCAGAGCAGTCTGCCACGTCGACGTCGGATCGATCGTCGGCACGAAGGCCCGCGGCCTATACATCGACTCTTTCATTCCTCCCGACCGTCTGGAAGCTGCCTACGTACACGAGAACATCGCCCGCGTTCGAGGGGCAGCCGCCTGCGCGATCGAGGCAGGAGCGAAGATCGTGAGTCTCGGCGGATTCAGCTCCATTCTGATCGAGGGCAACTTCGATCAGCTTCCGGATAGACACGATACGGTCTTTACGACAGGCAATACGTTGACCGTTGCCTTCATCGTTCAGGGCATCCAGAAGATGTGCGCGCTGGAGAATCGGAACATCCGCAAATCAACGGTGCTCATCGTTGGAGCAACCGGCGATGTGGGTTCCGGCTGCGCCCGCTGTTTGGCGCCTCTCGTGAGGCGCGTGCTACTCAGCGCGCGCAAAGTGGAGCGACTACGCAGGCTCGCCGCCGAGTTGGAAGCCAATGGAGTTCAGGTGGAGATCGAGACCGATCTCCAGCGATTCTCCGCAGAGGCTGACGTCGTGATCTGCGCCGCGAGTCTGGCGTCCCCTTCGCCTTTGTTAGGCCGGATCGCGCCCAACGCACTCGTTTGCGATGCGGGCTACCCGAAGAACCTCTCCCCATGCGCGCAGATGCTCGGCGCCACAGTCTTCTTCGGAGGTCTGGGACAGATCACTGGCGGAATGAGGTTCGCGCCGGATTTTCATGGAATTCTGAATCGGCATCCGTTCCCCGATGTGGTTCATGGCTGTCTACTCGAAGGCATGGCTCTTGCTTTGGAACACCGGTTCGAGCCTTTCTCTCAGGGAAGAGGATTCATCACTCCGGAGCGGGTCGACGAGATGGAGACAATTGCTGCACGGCATGGGATCTATCTCGCACCGCTTTACAACGCCGATGGACCAGTGGAGGACGCACTGATGGTCGAGAGGATGAGTGCATCGGCGAAGGGCCAGGTCGAACTGCCGCATCTTCTTTTTGAGATAGGTTGGGAGGCTCCAGGCAAATTCGGAAACTGACCCTAGTGCCCCATAACGGAACCATTTGAGAACAAAGGAACGTCGTAACAACCACATGAGTCCTAAGGCGATTATCGAAGGAGCATTCGATACCCTGTCGCTTGAAAAGGCTGCGTAACTAGCACAAAATGGGGATGATCCCCGGTAGCTCAACGGAAGAGCATTCGGCTGTTAACTATACCGCCGAACAACCTAAACCCTTGCTTTGGCGGCGATTAGCTACCAAGCTATCTCCTCTAGTTGTTCCCCAACTGTGCCCCGCCAGTTTTGAACAATCGATTGTGGAGGAAGAGAAAGAGGCATCGTTCGCAACTAATTGAACAAAAGGGGCTTAGCTACATGGAAGCATTATATACTTGCATTTATACGACACAATAGACTTGTAGCTGCACAGCGTCATATATTTGCATTCATACGACACAATTGACTTGCTACCACACAGCAGCATATACTTGTATCTACACATCACAATAAACTTGTAATGACCCGCGAAGGATGGGAGGCTTCATGCCCTCGCCAAACGAAAAACTGGCTGAATCCCTCGACGTGCTCAAGGAACTCCAGCAAGGCAACCGACGTGTGTTCCGTTCCGACGACCTGAGCCGGCTTCACCGCGAGCGCCTGGTGGAGAACGGCTTCCTGCAAGAAGTCATGAAGGGTTGGCTGATCTCTTCAAGCCCCGACGCGCAGGCCGGCGAGAGCACCCCTTGGCATGCGGCGTTCTGGGAATTCTGCGCACGCTACTGCGACGAACGCTTTGGCGAACTATGGCACCTGTCGCCGGAGCAGTCCCTTTTTTTGCACGGCGAGAGAACCGTGATCCCGGATCAACTGGTTGTGCACAGTCCGAAAGCGACAAATAACGATATCAAGCTTCTATTCGGCACAACGCTTTACGATCTGAAAGTTGCGGAGATGCCGGCGGCCGCGGCTCTCACGGTGAGGGACGGATTGCGTCTGTTTTCGCCAGCGGCGGCGTTGGTACGAGTGCCGGAATCATTTTTTCAGCTGTATCCCGTCGAGACGCAAGTGGTGATGGCGAGCCTTGCTGACGCCTCGGACCTGCTTCGGTTTCTCCTGAACGGCGGCCATTCCGCGAAAGCTGGTTACCTTGCCAAAGCCTTCCGCCAAACCGGGCGCGGCGACCTCGCGGACGAGATTCTCCGCGCGATGAAGGGCGCCGGATACGA
>Ga0209577_10000915_pt1 | contig 29395 bp, 20 predicted proteins | sample GraSoiAngelo_109_FD_185874 | JGI IMG/M metagenome (GOLD analysis project Ga0209577, IMG submission 185874) | Grasslands soil microbial communities from the Angelo Coastal Reserve, California, USA - 14_0903_12_20cm (SPAdes) (version 2) | ecosystem: Environmental > Terrestrial > Soil > Grasslands...
AGTTTATAGAATTTGATTCATATTTAGTACCAGAATCTGATTTAGAAGATGGAGCATTAAGAATGCTAGAAGTAGATAACAGAGTTATTCTTCCAGAATTAACACACGTTAGATTTATTATTACAGCGGCTGATGTTATACATTCTTTTGCTTGTCCTGCTTTAGGTATTAAATGTGATGCTTATCCAGGTAGATTAAATCAAGTATCCGTTCTTATAAATAGAGAAGGAACATTTTATGGACAGTGTTCAGAGTTATGTGGAATTTTACATAGTTCTATGCCTATAGTTATAGAATCAGTAAGTATAGAAAAATTTTTATCATGATTAGAAGAACAGTAGATGATATTATTAAATATATATATATATATATTTAACTTAAACTTTGAAAATATGCTTTATTTATATTATTTACATATAATATATTATATGTAAATAATATAACTCCTGTTAGCTTAAGGGTAGAGCAATATAAATAATTTATATTATTTGATATCTAAGTTCGAATCTTAGATAGGAGTACCCAAATATTAGTAATATAAATTTTATAAATAATTAATTAAAAAAAATATATACAATGAATTTAACCTTAATACTTTTTTTAATAGGAATTTTAGGTTTCGTATTAAATAGAAAAAATATAATATTAATGCTTATTTCAATTGAAATAATGTTATTAGCTATTACATTCTTAATATTGATAAGTTCACTTAGCTTTGATGATATATTAGGCCAAACATACGCTATATACGTTATAGCTATTGCTGGTGCAGAATCAGCAATAGGTTTAGGTATCTTAGTTGCTTTTTATAAATTAAGAGGAAGTATCGCAATAGAATATAAATAATGTATTTAGCTATAATTACTTTACCTTTATTAGGATCAATAGTTTCCGGTTTTTTTGGTAGAAAAATCGGTGTTAGCGGAGCACAATTAATTACATGTAGTAGTGTAGTTATAACAACTTTATTAGCAATCGTTGCCTTTTTTGAAGTAGGTTTGAATAACATACCTGTTTCAATAAATTTATTTAGATGAATAGATAGTGAATCTCTTAATGTATTATGAGGTTTCCATTTTGATAGTTTAACAGTATCTATGCTGATACCGGTTTTAATAGTTAGTTCCTTAGTTCATATATATTCTATAGGATATATGAGCCACGATCCTCATAATCAAAGATTTTTTAGTTATTTAAGTTTATTCACCTTTATGATGATTATACTTGTTACAGCTAATAATTTTTTATTAATGTTTGTAGGATGAGAAGGTGTGGGTATTTGTTCTTATCTTTTAGTAAGTTTCTGATTTACTAGAATAGCAGCAAATCAAAGCTCTATGTCTGCTTTCTTAACCAACAGAGTGGGTGATTGTTTCTTAACTATTGGTATGTTTGCTATATTATGATCTTTTGGTAACATAGATTATAGTACTGTATTCTCATTAGCACCTTTTGTTAATGAAAATATTGTTACAATTATAGGTATATGTTTGTTAATTGGTGCTATGGCTAAAAGTTCTCAAGTTGGATTGCATGTTTGATTACCTATGGCAATGGAAGGTCCTACACCTGTTTCTGCTTTAATACACGCCGCTACTATGGTTACTGCAGGTGTATATTTATTAATGCGTACTAGTCCTTTAATAGAATATAGTTCAACTGTTTTAATATTATGTTTATGAGTGGGTGCTATGACTACAGTATTTAGTTCTCTTATTGGGTTATTCCAACAAGATATTAAAAAAGTTATTGCTTATTCTACTATGAGTCAATTAGGTATGATGGTTATAGCTGTAGGTTTATCATCATACAATGTTGCTTTATTTCATTTAGTTAATCACGCCTTTTATAAAGCGTTATTATTTTTAGGTGCAGGAGCAGTAATTCACGCAGTTGCTGATAACCAAGATTTTAGAAAATATGGTGGATTAAAACCATTCTTACCTTTAACTTATTCTGTAATGTTAATTGCAAGTCTTAGTTTAGTAGCTTTCCCCTTTATGACAGGGTTTTATAGTAAAGATTTTATTTTAGAATCCGCTTATGGACAATTTTATTTTAGTGGTACAGTTGTTTACTTTATAGCAACTATTGGTGCTATGTTTACTACTTTATATTCTGTTAAAGTTTTATATTTAACTTTCTTAGCTAACCCTAATGGACCTATCGTTAATTATAAACATGCTCATGAAGGTGATATGTATCTTAGTTTACCTTTAATTATTTTAGCAATTTTCTCTATATTCTTTGGTTATATTACTAAAGATATATTTATAGGGTTAGGTTCAGGTTTTTTTGTTGACAATAGTTTATTTATTCACCCTACACATGAAATAATGTTGGATACAGAGTTTGCCGTACCTACTTTATTTAAATTATTACCCTTATTTTTTACTGTTTCTCTTAGCATTCTAGCTATAATTCTTTCAGAATTTTTACCTAAAATTCTTATTAATTTTAAATTTTCTAGATTAGGATATAATATATTTGGATTTTTTAATCAACGTTTTTTAATTGAACTTTTCTATAACAAATACATAACTGGTCTAGTTTTAAATTTAGGTGGACAAACTACTAAGGTCATAGATAAAGGAAGTGTAGAATTATTAGGACCTTATGGTTTAGAAAAAGGTTTAATAACTTTAAGTAAAAATATAGCCAGTTTAGATACAGGTGTAATTACAAGTTATGCCTTATATATATTAATAGGCCTTATATTCTACATATTAATACCTTATTTATCTTTAGCTGATAATAGTTTATTATTATTAATATTAATATCTCTTTTTACTATTGTAACAATTAATTTAGATAATTATTCGCATAAATCATTAAAGATAAATAAATAGCCTATACTTAATATATAGTTAGTATTTGCGAAAGTGATTTCTTATCTAAAAAAAAGTTATTTATTTAAACAAAATTAAATAAAAGGAATTAATTTAATGGTAAAGTAGACTTATTATTTATAATAGTTATATAAGTGTTCGATTCACTTATTCCTTAAAAAAAAGTATATATATATATATATGTTTAAAGAATACATGTAAATTATTAAATTTAATGACACATTAGTAGTCTACAAATTAATTGATAATTAAAAAAAAATACCAATTTACTTTTATTAACTCAATAGTTAAGCAGGATATTACTAATATCTGGATTCAAGTTTAAACTTGGATAATAATTGTACTTTTTTTTCAATTTATATATAGATATTAATACATACAGTTAAATTAAACTACTAGAATATTATAATTTTATTTATAAATTACACCTTTATAACTTCTAGAAAAAAAAATAAATAAACTTTAATTAAATAATGAGAATTTTGAAAAGTCATCCTCTATTAAAACTGGTTAATTCATATGTAATTGATGCATCACAGCCATCTAATATAAGTTATTTATGAAATTTTGGTTCTTTATTAGCTTTTTGTTTAGGTATACAAATAATAACAGGTCTATTTTTGGCTATGCACTATAACCCTAGTGTATTAGAAGCCTTTAATTCGGTAGAACATATTATGCGTGATGTAAATAACGGATGATTAATACGTTATTTACACAGTAATACTGCTTCAGCATTTTTCTTTCTAGTATATTTACATATAGGTAGAGGGTTATATTATGGATCATATAGAGCCCCTAGAACATTAGTATGAGTATTAGGTATAATAATATTTTTATTAATGATAGTTACAGCATTCTTAGGATATGTTTTACCATACGGTCAAATGTCATTATGAGGTGCAACAGTTATTACTAATCTTATGAGTGCCGTACCTTGAATTGGACAAGACATAGTTGAATTTCTTTGAGGTGGATTTAGTGTTAATAATGCTACTTTAAATAGATTTTTCGCTTTACACTTTTTATTACCTTTCGTATTAGCCGCTTTAGTTTTAATGCATTTAATAGCACTTCATGATAGTGCCGGATCAGGAAATCCTTTAGGTGTTTCAGGTACATATGATAGAATACCTTTTGCTCCTTACTTTTTATTTAAAGATTTAGTTACTATATTTATATTTATAGGTGTATTAAGTATATTCGTATTCTTCATGCCTAACGTATTAGGAGATAGTGATAATTATATTATGGCTAATCCTATGCAAACTCCTCCTGCTATAGTTCCTGAATGATATTTATTACCTTTTTATGCTATATTAAGATCTATACCTAATAAATTATTGGGTGTTATTGCAATGCTTAGTGCTATATTAATATTATTAGCTATGCCTTTTACAGATTTAAGTAGATCTAGAGGTATACAATTTAGACCTTTAAGTAAAATAGCTTTCTATGTATTTATAGGTAATTTTTTAATATTAATGCAATTAGGTGCCAAACACGTTGAATCACCATTTATAGAATTTGGACAAATAAGTACAGTTTTATACTTTGCTCACTTCTTAATTATAGTACCTTTTGTAAGTTTACTAGAAAATAGTTTAATAGAATTAGGTAATAGTTCTAATAAAGCTTAATTTATTTTATCAAATATAAAATTTCTATTTTTTTTTATTTCATCGGGCTATTATAATTCGAACATAACAATTCCTCAACTATCTATTATTAAGGTTATTAAAAATTAATAGTATTACTTTTATGTCTTTAGAGAACATTGTCTCTTTTTTATTAAAAAAAAATTTTTTATCATGAAAAAACAAAAATTAAAAAATTCCAATTTAGATTATCATTCTATGACTGGATTAATAGAAGCTAAAGGATCTTTTTCTATTATGAAATTTAAGAATAAGAGAATTAAATATATTGATATAGGTTTAAAATTTGAAATTTCAATGTTGGCTAATGAAACCCAATTATTAAGCATGGTTAAATCTTTTTTTTGCTATGGTAATGTATTTATAAAGTATAATAATTGTATAATACAATTATTATGAAAAATTTTGGTAAAATACCTAAAATTTTGGTAAAAATACTTATCTTATTATATACAAATTTATAATCTATACAATGCTAATATGTAAATATATATGTAATGACTACACATATGATTATAATAAGCCCTAAAGGTATTTAATAATAATATATTTTATAAATATCGTTAGTAAATCCTGAGTAGTTAATCTCTTAGGCCTATTTAATGAGTTTAAATCTAAACTCATTAATCTGGTTACTTTTAAATAATAAACCTACCTATTGCTAGTAATAAATTGTATTACTTATTAAGCATAGCGTATTAGAGATAATGTTTGTCTGCTTCCCATCTCCATTCCTACAATATTTCTTCTAATCATATATTAGCACAATTTAAAGAGACTCATCAGTCTAATATTTCTGTATTAAAATCAAGTATATCTTTATGAACAGAAAGATGATTTTTATCTTCAAATGCTAAAGATATAGGAACATTATATTTAATATTTGCTTTATTTTCTGGATTATTAGGTACAGCTTTTTCTGTTTTAATTAGATTAGAATTAAGTGGACCTGGTGTTCAATATATTGCTGATAACCAACTATATAACAGTATCATTACAGCCCATGCTATATTAATGATATTCTTTATGGTTATGCCTGCCTTAATTGGAGGTTTTGGTAATTTCTTATTGCCTTTATTAGTTGGGGGTCCAGATATGGCATTCCCTAGACTTAATAACATAAGTTTCTGATTATTACCACCTAGTTTATTATTATTTTTATTTGCTAGTGGTATAGAAAATGGAGCAGGTACTGGTTGAACATTATACCCACCTTTAAGTGGAGTACAAAGTCACAGTGGACCAAGTGTAGATTTAGCTATATTTGCTTTACATCTAGCAGGTATAAGTAGCTTATTAGGTGCTATTAACTTTATAACTACTATATTAAATATGAGAAGTCCTGGTATAAGATTACATAAATTAGCTTTATTTGGATGAGCTGTAGTAGTTACAGCTGTATTATTATTATTATCATTACCTGTACTTGCTGGTGCAATTACTATGGTTTTAACTGATAGAAATTTTAATACATCATTCTTCGAAGCAGCAGGTGGTGGTGACCCCATTTTATACCAACATCTTTTCTGATTCTTCGGTCATCCAGAAGTTTATATATTAATTATTCCAGGATTCGGTATAATAAGTACTGTGGTATCTGCTAGCTCTAACAAGAGCGTGTTTGGGTATCTAGGTATGGTTTATGCTATGATGTCTATAGGTGTATTAGGATTTGTTGTTTGAAGTCATCACATGTATACAGTTGGATTAGATGTGGATACAAGAGCATATTTCACAGCTGCTACATTAATTATAGCAGTTCCAACAGGTATTAAAATCTTCAGTTGATTAGCTACATGTTACGGAGGATCTATACAATTAACACCTTCAATGTTATTTGCTTTAGGTTTCATATTTATGTTCACAATTGGGGGATTAAGTGGAGTTGTTTTAGCTAACGCTTCTCTTGATATTGCTTTCCATGATACTTACTATGTTGTTGCTCATTTCCATTACGTTTTAAGTATGGGAGCTGTATTTGCATTATTTAGTGCATGATATTTCTGAATTCCTAAAATATTAGGATTAGACTATAACAGAATGTTAGGAAAAGTACATTTCTGATTATTATTTACAGGAGTTAATGTAACGTTCTTCCCTCAACATTTCTTAGGATTACAAGGAATGCCAAGAAGAATTAGTGATTACCCTGACGCATTTGCAGGATGAAATTTAATAAGTAGTTTTGGAAGTATTATAAGCGTGGTTGCTACATGATTATTCTTACACATAGTTTATGTACAGTTAGTTGAGGGTAAAGCTACAAGTAGATACCCATGATTAACTCCACAGTTTTATAGTGACAGTTTACAAACATTATTAAATAGAAGTTACAATTCATTAGAATGAGCTTTAAATAGTCCACCTAAACCGCACGCATTTGTTAGTTTACCATTACAAAGTTTTTTATAACTCCTATTAATATAGGTAAAAACTTTTTTTTAATGGGTACATAGATTTGCTAGTTGAAAAAATTTTGACGTTTAATACAAAGACGCCTTATTTTCGGAAAGGGATGAGAGAACTTGGGTAACGGCTGACCGACCCCCGTGTAGGACTAAAGGTAAATATTATTAGTTTATAACTATTATAGTTGATGTATAAAGGAAAAAGATTTATATATACTAGAGAATCTAATTACTGTTTTTAACTTTTATGGGTTTATAGGCAGTAATAAATACTTTTAGTAAACAACGTTGTTTACTAAAGGGTCAATATTGTTTTGTTAACAATTGACTGGTGGTTAAGAGACGCACAACTCTCTTGGTCCATTACTTAAAATATATAAATATTTACAATAAATAAATATTTGTGCCGGCATACCTACGTTAATTGGTACCTTATTAATATAAAAAAAACATGAAAAAATTCTTTAAATTAAAAATAAATTATATATTAGCTAATTTTACATTAGCCAAGTTCTTAGCTGCAGTAATTACTGCATTAGTAGTAGCATCTTTAAAATATTATATTTCAGGTAGTCTTCATATAGAGTATAGTGACTTCTTAAATAACGTAAGTGTAGCATTATTAGGTTGAACTTTAAATACAGGTATGATAAATTTACTAACAGAACATTTAGGTATAAAAGGTATTAATTTCAATTTAAAGGAGTTTATCTATGGTTATAATACTATGAAAATTAGTCTGGAATATTCGACTGAAGATCCTAAATCTAAGTTATATCACGCTATGGAATCAGATGAGGAATCTAATCCAATCAAACGTTTAGACAAAGGTAAAGGTATAGACCAAGAATCACACCCATTTTATAATAGAGATACTTTATCCGGAGGGGCAGTGGCTGATACCGAAACTAGACAGTTAGATAAAGGTAAAGAAGTAGCACAATATACAGAACCTGTGGAGCCTCATATGTTTACATGGTCCAGGATATTTCCTGGTGCCGACCCCACTTCAGTATTTTTCCCTAAAAAGATTAATCCAGGTGCAGGATTTAACGTTCCCGGAGGTGAAGTACCTATACGTGATGAAATATGTCGACATATTGATTACAACACACATATATTAAGTCAATTCAAAAAAATGGATTTAGAAACTGCAATAGAGCAGAGGAATAATAACTTATTATTTGTTAGAGTAATAGAAGGTAAATTGGATTTTGCTAAAAATGCCTTAGAAAAAGTGCCTACAATTCCTACAACTGAATATGAGTTTAGATTGAAAAATAAAATATTAAGTGATTTAGATAATTTAAACAGAGATAAACTTAGAGCAGAAGCCAGAGCAACTCTACTTACCTCTAGAATAGAATTTATAGAAGGTAAAATTAATAAAACTTAATTTTATAAGGTTCATGAATAATTTAATATTTTAAAATATCATTTTTATATATAGGATTGTTAATACATATATACTATATGTATTAGGGATGTGAAGTAGAAGGTTCTACATTTTGATTGCAGATCTTAAATACGGGGTTCAATTCCTCCATATCCCTAAATTTATATAAAGCTTATGTAAATATTATATCAATAAAATAATAGTTCCTATCTTTTCTGTAATTATTATTACATTAAAATAAATAGATGAATTAATAACAATAAATGCTTAACATAATATTTTGTGTTAAAGGCGATTTAAACTAATAAGGGTATCCTTTATAAAATAATATATGACGAAATAAAAATGATACAAGCAGCAAAAATTATAGGAACAGGATTAGCAACTACAGGTTTAATCGGAGCCGGTGTAGGAATTGGTGTAGTTTTCGGTGCATTAATACTAGGTGTAGCTAGAAATCCTTCATTAAGAGGTCAATTATTTTCATACGCTATATTAGGTTTTGCTTTTGCAGAAGCTACTGGTTTATTCGCTCTTATGATGGCTTTCTTATTATTATACGTTGCTTAATTGTAACTTATAACTAGGATATTTATATATTAATAATATATACAATTATCATCATAAACTCTTATTAGCTTAATGGTAGAGCAGGATACTTCTAATATCTGGATCCAAGTTCGAGTCTTGGATAAGAATTCGTTTGAATTGCAAGCGACTATAGTTTAGGCTTTAATAAATTTTCATTAATTTACTATCTTTTACACTTAAATTATCTTTAATAATGGGTAACTAGTAAAAAGTAATGTTAAATTACTTTTTATGAAGTTATTTTTAACCTAATATTTAATATTATCATATCTTTTTATTATAAAATATATCACTAATATTAAAATTAAATTAAATTAAAAAACAAAATGTTATATTTTCCAACCTTAATTTCGGTATTAGAGGTCCTATTGGTAACTGTTCCTGTTTTATTAACGGTAGCGTATGTAACTGTAGCTGAAAGGAAAACAATGGCTAGTATGCAAAGAAGATTAGGGCCTAACATAGTAGGGTATTATGGTCTTCTACAAGCATTTGCTGACGCCTTAAAACTTCTTTTAAAAGAATATGTTTCACCTACACAAGCTAATTTGAGTTTATTTTTCCTTGGTCCTATTATAACCTTAATATTTTCATTATTAGGATATCTTGTTGTACCGTATGGTCCTGGGTTAGCCTTAAGTGATTTTAATTTAGGTATACTTTATATGTTAGCGGTTTCTTCTTTATCTACATATGGTATTTTATTAGCTGGTTGAAGTGCAAATAGTAAATATGCTTTCCTAGGTTCACTTAGAAGTACAGCACAGCTAATAAGTTATGAACTAATATTAAGTTCCGCTATATTACTAGTAGTAATGCTAACAGGTAGTTTAAATCTTACTGTAAATATAGAAGCTCAAAGAGCTATATGATTTATAGTACCTTTATTCCCTATATTTATAATATTCTTTATAGGATCTATAGCAGAAACTAATAGAGCTCCTTTTGACTTAGCTGAGGCTGAATCGGAACTGGTTAGTGGATTTATGACAGAGCACGCTGCTGTCATATTCGTTTTCTTTTTCTTAGCCGAATATGCTAGTATTGTTTTAATTTGTATATTAACTAGTATCTTGTTTTTAGGGGGTTATTTATATGATTACCTACCTTTATTCAGCTTAATGCAGTATGTTAATTTTGATTACTATATAAGCAATTTACATAATGAAAGTTTATTTAGAGGTCCTTTAATAGAAGGATTATTTTATGGTCTAAGTCTAGGTCTTAAATCTTGTATTATGATTTTTGTTTTCATATGAGCTAGAGCTTCATTCCCTAGAATACGTTTTGATCAATTAATGTCTTTCTGTTGAACTATACTATTACCTATAGTTATTGCTTTTATTATACTAGTTCCCTGTGTATTATATAGTTTCGAAATAATACCTAGCAATATTGCTTTATTATAAAGAAAGAATTATGCTCTCTAATGCATGATCATGTAACTGTTACAATCAAAAATAAGATAGGGGAAGTTGTTCCAAGTGTATATATTCAACTTTCCACTATTTATGATTATATATGCGTATATACATAAAAAAAAATAGTGGAAATCTTTATCATACAATTGTGTATGGTGTTAGTAAAGGTTAAATGTTTTATTTAATCCTGAGGGAAATCAGTTTTATATATTTGTATATAATTTATGTTGCTTACATCATTATTATTAATTCCAATCTTAGGAATATTTGTTATATCTACGGGTATGTCTTATGAGTTATCTAGTTTAAATATTAAGCGTATTAAAACAATAGCCTTAAGTACATCTATAATTAACCTTTTTGTTTCTTTATTAGTATTTATGTTATTTGACTTTAGTAATAATCAATTCCAATTCGTTCAAGAATATCATGAAATTAGTTCCTATGATTTTTACTTGGGTTTAGATGGATTATCTATTTACTTTGTATTGTTAACAACTATAATAACTCCTATTGCATTATTAAGTAATTGAAATTCAATTAATGATAATGTAAAATCTTATGTAATAATAATATTATTATTAGAAACTCTGTTATTAGCGGTTTTTTTAGTTTTGGATATATTATTATTTTATATTTTTTTCGAAAGTATACTACCTCCATTGTTTATATTAATAGGTTTATTTGGATCAAGTAATAAAGTAAGAGCTAGTTTTTATCTTTTCTTATATACATTATTAGGATCATTATTTTTATTATTATCTATATTAACTATGTCTTCAATTATGGGAACGACAGATTTCGATGCTTTATATAAAACCAATTTCAACTATTCTACACAGTTATTATTATTCTATGGTATATTTATAGCATTTGCTGTAAAAACTCCTACTATTTTCCTGAATACTTGATTATTAAAAGCTCACGTTGAATCACCATTAGGTGGTAGTATTATACTAGCTGCTATTGTTTTAAAATTAAGTTTGTATGGAATATTCAGACTTATATTACCTATATTACCTAAAGCTTCTTTAGATTATACTTATATAATATATCTTATAGGTGTAATAACTATAATATATGCTAGTTTTAGTACTTTAAGAACAATAGATGTAAAAGAACTTATAGCTTATAGCTCTGTATCTCATGCAGCTGTTTATCTTATAGGTGTGTTTAGTAATACTATACAAGGAATAGAAGGTGGTATAGCTTTAGGATTAGCTCACGGATTTGTTTCTAGTGGTTTATTTATATGTGTTGGAGGTGTACTATATGATAGATCTGGTACTAGATTAATTAGTTTTTATAGAGGTATTGCTCAAGTAATGCCTTTATTCTCTATATTATTTTTCATTTTATCCTTAGGTAACTGTGGAGTTCCTCTTACTTTGAATTTTGTAGGAGAATTTATGTCTTTATATGGTGTATTTGAAAGATTACCTTTACTAGGTGTTTTTGCTAGTTCATCTATAGTATTATCTGCTGCATATACAATATATATGTTTAATAGAATAGCTTTTGGAGGATCATTTAGTAAATTTTTCGAGGCTAATATAAGTGACGTAAATAAACGTGAATTCTTTATATTACTTACATTAGTTGTATTCACTGTTGTGCTTGGTGTATACCCTGCACCTGTTTTAGACGGTTTACATTATTCGGTTTCATCATTAATATATAGTAATATAGCTTAACGTATACTAATAGGTTAAGTTAAATATAATGTATAATTAATACCCTAAAACATTATAATAACATTAAAACTTAATGAAAAATATATTTTATTCTTTTTCTAAAACCCAATAAAATTTTTATCTTTAAATAGATAATAATGTGTAATTAATAGTGTAGAAGAATATTATTATAATAACATTGAAATTATTTTAATATAAATACGATGCCACAATTAGTGCCTTTTTATTTTATAAATCAAGTTACATTCGCTTTTATATTACTTGTAGTAATGATATACGTATTTTCAAAATATATATTACCTAGATTTGTTCGTTTATTTATTACTCGTGTATTTATAAGTAAATTATAATTTACAAAATTAACTAAAAAATTATTTAACTTTTTATTATTAATTAGCTTATTAGTGTATAAGCTGCGTTCCTAACTAACTTTTATTGTAACTTTTTCGCTTGCAAGTTTACATAAGCAAAATAGAATAAATATTTCAATAAAAATCTTAACTTCAGTAGAAAAATGACAAATTTTTCATACACAAACATTACAAGTCCTCTAGATCAGTTTGAAATAAGAAATTTACTAAGTTTAGACGCCCCTGTATTGGGTAATCTACATATATCATTAACTAACATAGGATTATATTTAACAATAGGTGCTTTTTTAGTATTATCGTTAAACGTCTTAGCAACTAACTACAATAAAGTAGTAAGTAATAACTGATCAATAAGTCAAGAATCAATATATGCTACTATACATAGTATAGTAACAAATCAAATAAACCCTACTAAAGGGCAAATATATTTCCCATTTATTTATACTTTATTTATTTTCATTTTAATTAATAATTTAATAGGTATGGTTCCTTATAGTTTTGCATCTACAAGCCATTTTATATTTACATTTGCTCTTAGTTTTACTGTGGTATTAGGTGCAACTATCTTGGGATTCCAAAAACATGGGTTAGAATTCTTTTCTTTATTAGTGCCAGCTGGTTGTCCTTTAGCTTTATTACCTTTACTAGTTTTAATCGAATTCATTTCATATTTATCTAGAAACGTTTCTTTAGGTCTTAGATTAGGTGCTAATATATTAAGTGGTCACATGTTATTAAATATTTTAGCAGGTTTCACTTACAATATTATGACTTCTGGGTTCATATTCTTCTTTTTAGGATTAGTACCTTTAGCTTTCATAATAGCATTTTCTGGTTTAGAATTAGGAATTGCTTTCATACAAGCTCAAGTGTTCGTAGTATTAACTAGTAGTTATATTAAAGATGCTTTAGATTTACATTAATTAAAATTAATAAAAAAAAATTAGCTTTTACAATAAGTATTATATTAAATCAATAAAATACTTATAATTATATGTATATAACGTTTAAAATAATAACTGTATTTGTCGTGATACTAATAGTACAATGCTATAATATAATATATTATAGCATAGGAAAGTCCGGTGCTTATCAGGCATAAATACATAAGAAATGTGTGTTTAATAAAAATTAGGGTATTATACAGAAAATAAAAAACGTCTTTCTATAGTCATGAAAATAACTATAGCCAAATGTATAAAAAGAATTTTAATTTTTATATAGTAAAAGAAAGTTAACGAACTTTCAAGCCATGCGTTGAGCCATATTGTAGAATAATAACTATAACAGAACTCGGCTTAAAGGTATCCAAAAACAAATACTAATTAGTATTTTAGCATAATGAGTATATAATTAATAAGGTAAAATTTTACCTTATTAACATTAAAAATGTATTAGTAATGGTATAGATAATAAAATAGTATTATTTGTGAGTAATACCAATCTATACCATCAAATTGAGTTTGATGATGGCTCTGAATGAACGCTGTCCAAGTGCTTGACACATGCTAATCGAACGTTTAATTTAATAAGTTACATATTGTTATTTATTTCATTAGAAGTGGTGTACAGGTGAGTATATAATATTTTGGCTGCCTTAAAGTAAGGTGAATAAATACCTTATGAAGTTTATCTGGGTTCGAGTCCCATTTAATTAAACTAAAGGAGGGAAACTTCCGCTTTAAGAGGACAATAAATATTTCGGATAGGTAGTAGTTAAGGTAATGGCTTAACTAGCCTGAAATTCCGTAGTCGAGGCTGAGAGGTCGATCGATCACATTGGGTCTGAAAAAACCCCAATACGTATAGTACAGCAGTGGGGAATATTGGTCAATAGCCTAACGGCTGAACCAGCAACTTGGGAGAACGTATAGCTTCGGCTAATTACACTTGGCTGTTTAATTTGGTATAAATAATTTATTATTTATATTAGTTTATTCATTTTAACCCCTTAGAGCGTTAAGTGGTTAATTAATTTGTCATTTCTATTAGATTTAGAGGATATTTTATTCTCATGAACAAGTGTAAGATCGATTTTATCGAATAAAGTTCTAGATATAATACTGATTATGACAATTTTATATCTATATGTCTTGACCAAATTACGTGCCAGCAGTCGCGGTAATACGTAGAAGACTAGTGTTATTCATCTTTAATAGGTTTAAAGGGTACCTAGACGGTATAATTAGTCTTAAACAGGATACGATTATACTAGAGTTATATATGAGGAGGTGAGTATTTATGCAGTAGAGTTGAAATTCGTTGATAGCATAACGACTGGTAACGGCGAAAGCAACCTTTTATCTAATAACTGACGTTGAGGGACGAAGGCTCGGGTAACGAACAGGATTAGATACCCTAGTAGTCCAAGCAGAGAATGATGAATGCCATAGATTAGAAATTTTTTAGTCTATAAATGAAAGTGTAAGCATTTCACCTCAAGAGTAATGTGGCAACGCAGGAACTGAAATCATTAGACCGTTTCTGAAACCAGTAGTGAAGTATGTTATTTAATTCGTAAGTACGCGAAAAACCTTACCACAATTTGAATAATATCTCAATTTGAGATATTACAAGCGTTGCACGGCTGTCTTCAGTTAATGTCGTGAGATATTGGTTAATTCCATTAAATTAACGGAAACCCTTGCTTTATTTAAATATTTTATGGAATAAAGCAGTTCACCTCTATATTGGATATGATAACAGGGATCAAGACAAGTCATCATGGCCTAAATATTGTGGGCGATAGACGTGCCACATATTCCTATACAAAATGATGCGAAAATGTGAATTTGAGCTAATCTAATAAAGTAGGATATAATAAGGATTATAGTCTGAAATTCGACTATATGAATAAGGAATTACTAGTAATCGTGAATCACCACGTCACGGTGGATTTAATCTCAGATAGGTACTAACTACTCGTCAGGCGCCGAAAGAAGTGTGTGCAATAAGTTTGGTTCTTATAGTTAACTAGTTTAGATAATTAGTTCTAGATTTAATTATGTAGAATTTTCGTATGCGTGACTTTGATTGGTGTTAAGTCGAAATACGGTTCGTGTAGTGGAAATTGCACGGGATTAATTAATATTAACAATATAATAATATATATATTTGCTTTTAGATATATCTAGGAGTATTTATATATAAGGAAGGTTCCGTTTGTTGGTATGACGGGTTGAGCTGTAAACTCAATAGCATAATGCTGTCGAAGGTTCAATTCCTTTTCTTCCTAATTTTAGAGAAATTTTGTCTCTTTTTTATTTTTTAAATACACAAAAATATGAATAAAGTTATTATTAAAAATAATTAGTATTATTTTATTTTTATTCTTTTAATATTATGAATAACAAATTTTATATAGGACGTTCTAAAAATCTACGTAATAGATTTATGTATTATTATAATATATACAATTTAAATAGAAATGGAAATAGTCGTATATGTAACGCCTTATTAATTTATGGTTATATAAAATTTAGTCTGGAAATATTAGAGTATTGCGATAATAAATCTTTAGCTGAAAGAAAAACAGTATAACATTTATTTATTTCAACTTGAATATAACATACGTTTAAAAAGGGTAAAATATATAAGCTTTTATAATGCTATAAATTGAAATAGTATTTATCCCTAATAATTTAGTATTTCAAAAGATGCTATTAGCCTTTGTAGCTCAACGGTAGAGCAGAATACTGTTAATATTCTGATAGATGTTCGATTCATTTCAAGGGCTTGATAAATATTTATAAAAGTGTGTTAGTTCAATGGTAGAACTTTGTGCTACGGACACAAATATACATGTTCGAATCCTGTACACGCTTATATATTCTATTGACTGGTTCTCTTTATTAGGATTAAAACGAATTTTACCCTATTAAGGTTAAAGCATATTATTTAATCTGAGTTATAATTCCAAATATTAGTATAATATAAGTAAATAAAAACGTACTGGTTTAGTAAACCAATTTTACATAAAAATAAATCTATTTTGTAAACGTTCAAACTTATTTTTATAAATAATAGTTACTATGTCCTCATAATTGTAAATATAAGTGATTACATTAGTAGTCATTTCTATTAAAGGTAGCTATTATACTTGTTTTTTATAAAAAAAAATAATGAGGTTAATTCTTTTCTTTTTAATGAACAGCATATTTTTTATAAATGAAACTTTTACTAATGGTTATAGAGCAGAAGTTTTGGATATCATTTCATTACTAGCGATTTTGTGTGGAATACTTGTTATTATTAGTAAAAACCCTATAGTATCTGTTTTATTTTTAATAGGTTTATTCTTAAGTATAGCCAGCTATCTTATGATATTGGGTTTAAACTTTATAGGTCTTTCTTATTTATTAGTATATGTAGGTGCAGTATCTATATTATTTTTATTCATTTTAATGTTAATTAACGTTAGAATAAGTGAATTATTAAGTAATACTAGTAATAGTATACCTTTAGCTATACTTATAACTATATCATTTAATTATCCTGTATATCAAATATTACCTTATAGTATTGCTTCTTTTAATAGTTATACAGTTGATTTAAATAATACCTTAAACGATATATGATATAATAATTATAGTGATTACTTAAATAAATTCTTCAAGCTAAATAGTGCAGAACTAGATAATGGTGAAATATCTTTTGTAACTAGTAAAATATGAGACGGTAATCTAGCTGAAAGTAGTCATATTACTAGTATTGGTAATATTATGTATACAAGTTATAGTATATGACTTATAATAACTTCTATTATTTTATTATTAGCAATGGTTGGTGCTATAGTAATTACTATAAAACAAAAAAATTAAAATATAATAGCAATAAAATTAATGTTTTATTATACTTTAATTTAATGTATAGTAAGGGTTAGTACCCTAATTGGTAAGGGATTTTCTTGTCAGGAAAAGATATGTCGGTTCGACCCCGATTTGACCCGTACATTAAATAAAAAAAAAATTATATAATATAAAGGAATTAGCTCAATGGTAGAGCAACCGTTTTACACACGGTAGGTTAGGTGTTCAAGTCACCTATTCCTTAACTAATCCGTCTGATCTAATTTTACTTTAAAATTAAGAAAAGGGTAATTTTTATATTTCTAATTATAGACCTATAGTCTGCTAAGATTAAAAACTTATTTGAATGATTAAATATATTTACACTATATTTAATCATAAAAATTTAAATACATTTAATCTAACTTAATTTACCGAATAAAAAAAGTATATAAATGACAAATTTGACAAGAAGTAGTTTTCAGGCTCATCCTTTCCATTTAGTATCACCATCTCCTTGGCCTATATATACAAGTATTGCATTATTAACTTTAACAACTAGCGCAGTATCAACATTTCATGGTTTTAGTAATGCAAATTATATATTAATATTTGCCTTTTTATCAGTTATACTTTCAATGTCTTATTGATGACGTGATGTTATAAGTGAAGGAACATATTTAGGAAATCATACATTAGCTGTACAAAGAGGATTAAATATGGGTGTTGCTTTATTTATAGTATCAGAAGCATTATTTTTCTTAGCTATATTCTGAGCTTTCTTTCATAGTGCCTTATCTCCTACTGTAGAATTAGGAGCTCAATGACCACCTATGGGTATAGAAGCTATTAACCCTTTCGAGTTGCCTTTACTTAACACAGTTATATTATTATCTTCAGGTGTTACAGTAACATATGCTCACCATTCTTTAATACAAGGAAATAGAAGTGGAGCACTTTATGGTTTAGTTGCTACAGTAATATTAGCTATAATATTTACAGCTCTTCAAGGTATAGAATATACTGTTTCTTCATTTACTATAAGTGATGGTGCTTTTGGATCATGTTTTTACTTTGGAACAGGTTTTCATGGAATTCATGTTATGATAGGTACAGCTTTTATAGCTGTCGGTTTATGACGTGTACTTGCTTACCACTCAACAGAAAATCATCATTTGGGTTTAGAATCAAGTATTTTATATTGACACTTTGTTGATGTTGTTTGATTATTCCTTTTTATCTCTATATATTACTGAGGTTCTTAGGATTAAATTTAATTAATAGGTTTCTAGTTATTGTAAGCATAACCGCTACATGATTATTATTACAAATAGTATATCTACAGTTAGTTGGAAGAAAAACCTAAAATATATATTCGTGATTGACTTTAAAATTAATTTATTTAATAATAATCATATTATATATAGAGACCTTAGTTTAATGGTAAAATACGAGACTTTTAATCTTTGTTATATGGGTTCGAATCCCATAGGTCTTAAATTATTTTATTTAATATTAACTTTATTTATAATTTCTATATAAATAATATAAATGGCCATAGGTTAATGGTAGACCTTTCGTCTTCCAAACGAATTGTGCCGATTCGAATTCGGCTGGCCGTATAAACGTTAATTAACGAATAAATATTATTTTATTTTTAATATTTTAATATTATTTATAGTCCCTTGATAGACTATAATGGAAAAGTTGCTATTGGTAAAGCGAGATATTTGCTAAATATTGTGTTATGCACCTGGATGTTCGAATCATCTCTTTTCCGATTTAAACTTCATGAATTTAAATAAATATAATTTAATCATTAACAATATGATAACAATATAAAGAGCATAGTTTAATGGTAAAATTTGAAGCTTCAAACTTCACTTTCTCAGTTCAAGTCTGAGTGCTCTTGTCAATTTTGTATTCATATTTAATAAAAACTTAAATTTATTTAGTATATAATAAATTTTATAATAAAAACTTGTCTGGTTCCTTAGCTTAATTGGTAAAGCGTATTTTTGATAAGGATGTGTTCGGAGTTCAATTCTCTGAGGAATCATTTATTATATTTATATTATGTACAAAAAGAGTAGTATTTTTATTAAACTAATAAAATTATAAATTGTAGCTTTTATTTAAATAAAAAGAGAATTGACCGAGTGGTTTAAGGTGATAAGCTTGAAACTTATTTGGTTTAATAGATCACATCCGTTCGAATCGGATATTCTCTGTAATTTATAAACATTTACATAACACGGACTAGAGCCAGGTTGGTTAGGCGCCTCATTTGGGTTGAGGAATTGTTATGTTCGAATCATAATAGTCCGATGAAAAGATTAAAAAAAAATTACTAAATTTTTTAATCTTTATTATTTAAAGGCATATTAGTAATGTGAAAGATATCTATTTGGTATTTTTATACTATACTATTGATATAATAGTATAAGAAAGTATATAAAGAAACTATTAGGGATACCTGGCTATATATTAAAGAGAGTTTTTTTAACTTGTGTTTTTTTAGAAAAGTGTCAACACATGTACTCTTAGAGAAATTCAATAATAAACGGAGTGAATTGAAATATCTTAGTAACTTCAGGAAAAGAAATCAAACGAGATTCTATGATTAGTGTGAATGAAAGTAGAAGAGCCTATATAAATATCAGATATATACGCACAAGCATGAGTGTATACATGTAATAAATTAATTAATAATATTAACATTACTAGGATTAATCTAATTCACTGATAAATTAAATAAGTAGAACGGGCAAAACCTGTTTGAATAAAAGGGGAACCTTCCTCTAAGGCTAAATATAATATATAAGCGACAGCGTATAGTACTGTGAAGGAAAGGTTTGAAATAGTAGTTTTATAAGCAGCTCTAGTAAAATTTAAATAAATAATAAGAGCGTACCTTTTGCATAATGGGTCAGCAAGTTAATGTTAGATGCGAGCAGTAATGCCAAGATAAACCAATTATGAAATAATGAATTAGTATCTAAAATTAGACCCGAAGCCTGGTGATCTTACCACAGTCAGGGTTATAAAAGCCCGAACGGGTTATCGTTGTAAAGATATCCGAAGAACTGTGGTAAGTTAGTGAAAGACAACACTGACTAGGATAGCTGGTTTTCTGCGAAACCTATATAAGTAGGTAATTCAAGTTACATCATAGCAGGTACAGAACTGTGATCTCAGGCAACTTTATCTCACTATTTTCGACGCAAGTGTGAAAGTAAAGTGATAATTTTGCATATATCGGGCAATCGTGAAGATTTTATCGGTGAGTATTCGCACTCGGAAGGGCAATGATGAATATTGAATAATCGGACATAGTACGATAAGGTTGTATGTCTAAAGGGAAACAGCCCAGAACAAGAGTTAAGGTTCCAAAATTATTGTTAAGTGAAATTAAGGAAGTTTCTATCAAATACGACTAGGAAATAGGCTTAGAAGCGGTCCATTTTTTGAAGATCTCGTAACAGAGCACTGGTTTAGTAAATGTGAGCGTAAGCAACATTTACATTGATATTTGCACCGAAAATTTAACGGATCTAAACAATATACCGACACCTTGTCCATATTTATTAATAATATATATTATTATATTTAATGGGGTAGCAGAACGTTGGGTAAATCTTAGATTTATTCTTTTTAAGAATAATAATTAGATAACCCAAGTGAGAATGCTGACATGAGTAACGAAAAAGGGGAAACCCTCGCCTAAAGCTTATGGATTTTATAAAGTAACGGCCTCTAAGTTTACCAACCTAAAGGATTAAACGATGAGCAAATCTTTGTTACATAGTAACAACCTTCTTTTATTAATAAAAAGTGAAGAGGGTTCTGGAAAAACAGTAACAATCTAATATATTGTAAAACTTTTAAGATGAGCAATATTATTAGAGATATAAAACCGTACCTAGAAACTACCACAAGTAAGCTAGTAGAGAATACGAAGGCGTTTGAGTGAACAATCATTAAGGAACTCGGCAAACTAACTACCGTAACTTCGGGATAAGGAGAGCCATTCCTCCTGATTAATATCAGGTAAAGAATAGGAAGCATGGAATAGTGTTGTACGACTGTTTAATTAAAACAAAGCACTCTGCAGTAAGATAATAAATCAAAGTATTGAGTGTGATTTCTGCCCAATGTCGGCTGGTTAACGGATTTGCTAAGTTGACTAATATAAGCTTGGCTTTGAAGGAAACCCCGATCAATGGCGGCCTTACCTATGAGGGTCCTAAGGTAGCGGAATACCCTGGCCGTTAAATGCGGTCTTGCATGAATGATTTAACGATACAACAGCTGTCTCAATGATTGGCTCAGTGAAATTGGAATAACTGTGCAGATACAGTTTACCTCTAGTTAGACGAGAAGACCCTATGCAGCTTTACTGTTGCTAGTTATTGAATATGATATTGCGAATTTTAGCGTATAAGGTAGTCTTAAGGACTCAATTGAAACACCTTTATTTAGTATATCATATTGGTAGACATAGTCTACGTAAGAATATCAATAGTCTATTTTTTAGATGTCTGATATAATTATTAACCCTCTTATGAGGGGACAATTGCTAGGAGGCAGTTTATGCGGGGCACAGATCCCATAAAAAGTACCTGGGTGTATCCAAAGTTAATTTTGTAAAATTGTTATAACTTAGTTATAGCAATCAAATATACAAAGTTTTGTATATTTTTTTAATTTTTAGTATGTTATTTGGTATAGCTCTCTTCGAGAGAAGGAATGAAGTTATAACTAATCCAGCTATATATCTATTGAGTTAGAACTAATATTTTTATTCAAGTAAGATTTTTACTATATGGAAAATAGATGTAATTAAAATATTAAGATAAAATATCTAATATTTTTAGTTATGTTATTAGTATGCTTAAATTATAACCATTTAAGCATGTGTAAATTCACTAATAACATAATTATGTTTATTACTTGTCAAGTTTAATGGCTTAATCTTGCTTTACTGTTTGACTTACACGTCTATCAGTCGCGTAAGCGGGGCATATGATCACAAGATGCAGAAAGGAAAGGTCTTGGATTTTTGAAAAAGCTACGCTAGGGATGTTAGTCCTCCAATGTTTTATTAATCATAGTCATGATATAAACCTATTGGTAATTAATTGGGTCAATTTCAAGGATAGCTTTCTATAAAAGTTAACTTGAAGCGAAGTTTACTTTAAGCATTTAATAAAAGTAAAAACGTTCAACGACTAGAAGGTGAGCAATGCTAACAATACTCCTTCATTTGAAACCCAACATTTTTTTTCCTTTATATAATTAAACCAATTATGAATACATAATCCCATAATAATTAGTAACTAAAGTTATTAATGAAATAGACTTAATTCTAGATTAAAGATTAAGCTTCTGGTAAATATTTTAAATACCAGGTAATAAATAAATATTTACAAATACAATGAATAATATACAAAATAAATCAGAAATAAATCAATTAAAAAATGATTTAGATTATAACACACCAGTTTTGTTTAATAAAAAAAGTAAAAGATATGTAGTTAAACCCTTATCATATATAAATAGTGATACAGGTATTACTAGACATTTTACTCCTGCGGCTCAGGAATGATTTAATAGCATATATAGCTATAATCATAATTATATTAAATCATTACCTGTTGCAGATATAAATCTAATGAAATTGTTAAAAAGCTACTTTAATTTTCAGATTAATCGTAAGGTTCTAAAAACTAAAAGTATGCCTACTAGATTTAAACGTTTATCTACAAAAAGAGTTTTTGTAGGTAGAGGTGAACTAAAACATACTAGCTCTAAAGTAATAATTACATTTTATGTACATAATACAGAGAAAATGTATTTATCTAGAGCTGTTAATTTAGTTTTCAAGTCTTTGTATAATCCTAAAAGACGTTTAAAAAAATTTATTACTAAAGATAGAAATAATAAAGAGATTGTATCTTACAATAGACCTTTTACTTTAGAAGAGTATTTAGCTTTACATGATCACTATAATAAGTGATATATTGATCATGTTGCATCTTATATTGAAATTAAAAATTTATATTTAAGTAATTTGTTGTTACAATATAGAATATTAACAAAACTGATTAATATTAAAGCGGCTACTAAGAAAGACTTAACAAATATTTTTATTCCTTTATGTGAAAACATTCATTCTTTTGATCATCCTAGTTTTACTTTGTACATGCAAAAAGTAAGAACATATTATTTGAGTGGTTTAACAAGATTTAAATATTTATTAAGATTTAATAATGTTAAATTTACAAAACCTTTTATGCTTGAATTAACACGTTTAGTTCAAAGTTTATATAATAAGAAAGTAGAATTTAATATTGTTAATTTAAAAAAAATGCATTTAAATAGTGATATTTTTACTCAAGCTGTGTCATTAAAACTAAGAAATAGAGATAATAGACTTTATAGAGTTTTAAAATCTTCTTTACGTAAAATTAAATTACCAAGTGTAAATAGATTAAGTGAAAAACAGAATAAGTTTAATAAAGATGAATTCCTTATTAATAAAATAAGAAATAATAACATTACTTCCATGTTTAAAAATAATGTTAATGATCCTTTAAGTAATCTTTTATTAGATTATTTTCCTTCAGCTGATAATTTAAAAGTTAATATTGTAAAGAGATCATCTATTAAAAAACGTTCTATTTCTTTAAAAGATTACGTGCTTAAATCTTTAAAACATGCAAAGGTGGCAGGTATTAGAATAGAAGCTAAAGGAAGATTAACAAGAAGATTTACCGCTTCTAGATCTGTATTCAAAATGAAATGAAAAGGTGGTTTAAAAAATGTAGATTCTTCATTCAAAGGATTATCTGCTATAATGTTAAGAGGTCATGTAAAATCAAATGTACAATACTCAACGATAAATTCTAAAAACCGTAATGGAGCTTTTGGAGTTAAAGGTTGAGTAAGTAATAAATAATCTTAGTTATTGTTTACTATAGTACTAGATTAAATTATATGTTTTTATTAATTAAGTAACCTTTATAATAAGTTTAAATTACCCTATTTTCAAATTTCGCGTTGCCTTAATTATATAAAAGAAAAAAAAATGAAGAAATAGTCTGAACCATTTTGCGAATAATGGAAATATAAGACAGATGTCTTATTAACAAAATTGAACAGGCTAATTGCGCCAGAGAGTACAAATTGAGTGCGCAGTTTGGCACCTCGATGTCGGCTTAACTTATCCACATGAATGCAGGAATCATGAAGGGTTCGACTGTTCGTCGATTAAAAAGTTACACGAGCTGGGTTAAATACGTCGTGAGACAGTATGGTTTCTATCTTCTAGAGGAAATTAGAATAAAATAAGGATAGCCCCCTCGTACGAAAGGAGCTGGGTATATTAACCTCTGGTTTACCTGTTGTTTATGTGCCCAATATTAATTTAAGTATAATATTTTTTATATTATGCGGGGATGTTACTTTCACTAAAGTAAATTTATAGCATAGGCACGGCAGGAACGCTATGTTAGTTAAAGATAAGTGCTGAATGCATCTAGGCACGAAACTTACTTTAAGATATTCTTAAATATACGTAGTTGAACACTACGATTTTGCAAATGAAAACAAGATACTAATTAAATTTAGATCTTAAAGATGATAATAATTATTGCAATTAATAGGCTTTAGCTGAAAGGATTTAAATGTCTTTAGGCATAAAGTACTAATGATATATATAACTAAATATCCTAGATATCTCACAATTTTGAAACATATACTAAACAGAAGTTATACACTCTAATCTTAGTCCGGTTAGCATAAAAGTAATGTAGCTGTTTTGTAACCAGCTGAAGCAAGTGCGATACTTGCACTGGACTTTATTAAGAAGGAGTAGTCGAACATGACTGGATCTGAACCTGGTACGATATAATTCATATTATCAAGCCAAACCCTAGAAATGTTAAAAAGACTACTAATTTTTTTTCCATCTATTTAGCATTATTACATATAATTATAATATTTATATTTCATTTATATGTAAAGGCCTTATAGTCAAGCGGTTAAGACATAATGTTTTCATCATTACATACGAGGGTTCGATCCCCTCTGGGGCTAGAAAAATAAATAAATAAGGATTAATACTATTAGTATTAATATTAATGCGGATTGATGTAATAGTAACATAACTGGCTCATGTCCAGCATATATTGGTGCAAATCCTTTGTCCGCACATATAATTAATTAAAGGTTATAGCTTAATTGGTAAAGCAAGCTGCTCATGACAGCTGAGATGAGTGTTCAAATCACTCTGGCCTTAGCTAACATGAGTTATTATATTTATAAATCCGAGTGCTGGAACTGGTAGACAGGATAATCTTAAGATTTATTGATATAACATCGTGAACGTTCAAGTCGTTTTTCGGATAAAATAAAATACTTTGGTTAGTAAAGGGGACATAGTTTAACTGGTAAAACTGCGATTTTGCATATCGTTATTTCAGGATCGAGTCCTGATGTCTCCATATTTGTTTAAATATTTATTTTTTATAAATTAATTATATATATAAGCTCGAGAAGCTCAACCTGGTAGAGCGGAACTCTGAAGATGTTTAGGTTGTAAGTTCAAATCTTATCTCGAGCACAGTATAACTTATTATGCTTATTATGTTTATTATATTTATTATACTTATAATAAATAGTATTATTTTGTTTGCTACTTATATTAATATTTGAATGTATACTTATTAATAAGGAATAAAAGGTAGTGATGGAATTGGTAGACATGAATAGCTTAGGACTATTTAATTTTTTTTAATTTTATCCGTTCAAGTCGGATCTACCTTAAGACACCTTTTTTTTATTCTTAAAAATATAATTAAAACTATATGTTGTGGACTAATCGGTAAGTCATAAATTTTTGGTATTTACCATTGAGTGTTCGAATCACTCCAACATAATAATTATAATAAATAGTATTATTTTGTTTGCTACTTATATTAATATTTGAATGTATACTTATTAATAATAAAAAAAAATTATATAAGGTGAATATAGTTCAATCGGTAGAGCGACTGTATGTGGCACAGTATGTTCCCTGTTCAAGTCAGGGTATTCACCCTAATATACATATATAATTACTTATATAAGCCAGGATAGTTCAATTGGTTAGAACATTAATTTCATGCATTAAGAATGAGAATTCAAATTTCTCTTCTGGCTGATAAAATTTATATTATTTAAATTTTTAAATAAGTTTAGGTAAAGTAACCAAAAAAAAAGGGTAAAATAAGAGTTCAATTCTCTTACTTCTTAATGTTAATTTTTTCTATATTATTTTTATTATTATCTAACGCCGTTACTTTAAGACGAGATAAATCTATACTTTTCAGTAGAGTTGCTATAATAGTTTTACTTTACTCTTCTTTAATTGCAATAATTAGTTTACACTTTACTTATTTAGATAGAGGAATAGGTTTATATGGTGGTTTATTCCATGCAACTAGTATTACACAAGTATTTCATATTTTCATTTTTTTAATAAGTGCTGCCATTTTACAGCTTACAGGGTTTTATCCTAGAAGAGTATGAATAGCAAAGTATTCATCAATAAGCAAATTATTTTTATATAACTTTTTATATTATAGAACAAAAATCGTTAATAAAATGGGAGAACAATTTAAAATTATAGAATACCCATTAATATTATTATTTATAATTACAGGAGCTATATTTTTAGTTTCAACTAGTGATTTAGTTTCTATATTCCTTTCTATAGAATTACAAAGTTATGGGTTATATTTACTTAGTACATTATATAGAAACTCAGAATTAGCTACTTCTGGTGGACTAACATATTTTTTATTAGGAGGTCTTAGTTCTTGTTTCATCTTGTTAGGTACAAGCTTATTATATGCTAATTCTGGTACAACTAATTTAGATGGAATATATGTAATAACTAGCCTAAGTGATCTGGCAAATGATAGTAGCAGTAATATTTTATATTGATATAAATCTTACTATATAAATTTTTCATTGTTAATACTAAGTGTAGGTTTCTTATTTAAAGTAAGTGCTGCGCCTTTTCATTTTTGATCCCCTGATGTTTATGATGCTATTCCTACAATAGTTACAACATTTGTAGCTATAGTAGCTAAAATTTCTATTTTTATATTCTTTTTAGAATTAGTACACTATACAAGTAATTCTTTATTTAATTACCAATTTAGTTGAACTTCAAGTTTATTAGTTAGTTCTTTACTTTCATTAATTATAGGAACAGTAGTAGGTTTAACTCAATTTAGAATAAAAAGATTATTTGCATATAGTACTATTTCACATGTAGGGTTTATATTATTAGCTTTAAGTGTTAATAGTATAGAATCAATACAAGCCTTTATATTTTACTTAATGCAATACTCTATTAGTAATTTAAATGCCTTTATTATACTAATTAGTATAGGTTTTTCTTTTTACTATTACGTAAACGATAGTGATGAGTATAAACAATTACCTGATAAAAACAATTCTCCTATACAATTAATAAGTCAATTAAAGGGTTATTTCTATATAAATCCTGTCTTAGCCTTAAGTTTAGCCATTACAATATTTTCATTTGTAGGTATACCACCTCTTATAGGATTTTTTGCCAAACAGATGGTTTTAAGCGCCGCTTTAGATAATGGTTATGTTTTCCTTGTTTTAGTTGCAATATTAACTAGTGTTATTAGTGCAGTATATTATTTAAATATAATTAAACAAGTCTTCTTTGATAAAGCTGAATATAAAATTAACCCTGAATTAGAAAATGTTAATTTACATGGTAATATTATTAAAAATAATGTTTTAGTTGAAAGATTAACATTTAAAACAAATAGCATTATTTTATCTAGCTCTTTAACTATAACTATATCTATATTAACTTTAATTGTTTTATTATTTATATTTATACCTCAAGAATGATTAAGCATGGCTAATATATTAGCATTAATAATATTTAATCCTTAAATGACAAGTACTACTTTCTTTTTTGTTTTTATACCAATATTAGCTATAATATTATTAGCTGTAAATTTAATATTTGCCCCACATAATCCTTATCAAGAAAAGGATAGTGCATTTGAATGTGGTTTTCATTCATTTTTAGGTCAAAATAGAACACAATTCAGTATTTCTTTCTTTATATTTGCATTACTTTTCTTATTATTTGATTTAGAAATCCTTTTAGTTTATCCATATGTAGTTAGTGCATATACAAATGGTATATATGGTTTAGTCATAATGTTAATATTCTTTTTAGCATTAACATTAGGATTTGCATTTGAATTAGGTAAAAACGCCTTAAAAATTGACAGTAGACAAATGCTTACTTTAGATAGTAACATATCTTCTACTGTTACATTATTATCAGGGTTTAAATAAAAAAGTTAGCTTATGGTTATAACGCTAATTTTAAAGTAAACATTTATAATAATTAAAATAATTTAATGCTTTTAATAGCCGTTTTTTAAGTATAAGTCTATCTATAAAGATAGTTTTAATGCATTATAGTATAATGTATTACAAGCTGTTTATTGGTTTCTATTATATTTCTTGTATATTTATATGAATATATAGGATATACTTTATGTTTAATTATAATACTAAAATTTTATAATAAAGTATTTATAATAGAAAAAAAGGAATAAAATAAAATTATGTTAAATTTATTAAATTTAAGTCTTTTTAATAATTGTGATACACCTAGACCTTGAGGTCTTTATTTTCAAGATAGTGCAACTCCACAAATGGAAGGGTTAGTTGAACTACATGATAATATTATGTTTTATTTAGTTATAATATTATTTGGTGTAGGTTGAATAATGATATCTATTGTAAGAAATTACACTAGTGTTAAGTCACCTATATCACATAAATATTTAAATCATGGTACATTAATAGAATTAATATGAACAATTACACCTGCTTTAATATTAATACTAATTGCGTTCCCATCATTTAAACTATTATACTTAATGGATGAAGTTAGTGATCCTGCCATGTCTGTTGTAGCGGAAGGTCATCAATGATATTGAAGTTACCAATATCCTGATTTCTTAAATTCAGATGATGAGTTTATAGAATTTGATTCATATTTAGTACCAGAATCTGATTTAGAAGATGGAGCATTAAGAATGCTAGAAGTAGATAACAGAGTTATTCTTCCAGAATTAACACACGTTAGATTTATTATTACAGC